>MKWU01000015.1_pt1:0-357500 | contig 363446 bp, 338 predicted proteins | sample 809101 | NCBI WGS metagenome assembly MKWU01 (sample SAMN05860141, study PRJNA318959) | sponge metagenome | host: Aplysina aerophoba | place: Slovenia: Piran, Adriatic Sea, Gulf of Piran | collected 2013-05-07 | reverse complement strand
TTCGTCCTTCCTGACAGGAGTTTACAACCCAAGGGCCTTCATCCTCCACGCGGCGTCGCTGCGTCAGGGTTTCCCCCATTGCGCAAAATTCCCCACTGCTGCCTCCCGTAGGAGTCTGGGCCGTATCTCAGTCCCAGTGTGGCCGATCACCCTCTCAGGTCGGCTATCCATCGCAGCCTTGGTGGGCCATTACCCCACCAACAAGCTAATGGACCGCGAGCCCATCTTTGGACGATAGCTTTCATGAAGAGGCCATCTTTTACCTCTGAGCCATTCGACTCTGTGGTCTTAGCCGGTATTAGCCCCCCTTTCGAGGGGTTATCCCGAATCCAAAGGCAGGTTGCTCACGTGTTACTCACCCGTTCGCCACTCTACTTGCCCGAAGGCTTTCTCGTACGACTTGCATGTGTTAGGCACGCCGCCAGCGTTCGCTCTGAGCCAGGATCAAACTCTCCAATTGATATATCTTGTTCCAAAGAGATATAAATACCTCACCGGTTTCCCGGCAGGCTTCCCATCCCTTTGGGTTCAATCGGGAATTGTACTTCTGAGCCCGTTCAGGTCCGTCACATATCCTATTCTTTTTTCAAAGAGCATATCTTCTTGAATCAAGAAGGAAAAATCAGAGTACCAACGGATGACGACTCGTGTCAACCGGGAAATGCCTGAAAATGCGCGAAAAAACCATCGCGGAAGCCTTCTCCCACTTGGCGGCAGCTACCGACCTCTTGCCGCCGCCCGCGCATATGGAATGTCTTTTCATTGGCCTCACAGGCTGGCGAAATATAGTGGTTCGAAACCGCTTTGTCAAAGAATAAACCGGATTTTTTTCGCTTTTTTCAATGAAGCTGAAAACTTCCGTATGTATTTGATTCTATTGGCTTATTCTTTGGGTCAAATATTGAGAAGAAACGAAATGACAACGGGCGGCAAAATTTTTTCTAAACGACCCCGCCTTGTTCCGCAAATGCCGCGGTGGTTGGAGTTTCCAATGGCGCGGGTGCGGCGCCGTCTTCATCAACCACTTCCTGGCGCCTCGGCGTCACCTGCCCGTCCTCGAGCGAGAGCACGATGTTGCAGCGCCACTCCTCGCTGATCTCGGGATGGTCCATCCGGAAATGTCCGCCCCGGCTCTCGGTGCGCGCGAGTGCCGCCTCGGCGAGCATGCGCGCCACGCCGATCAGGTTGTGGGTCTCCTGAATCCGCCTCATGCAGTCAAAGCGCTTGCGGGGAATATCGCCGGCCACGGCGGCTTGTTCGTTCTCCGCTTCCAGCTCGTCGAGCCGCGCAAGCGCTCCCTTGAGCCTCGTCTCTTCGCGAATCTGCCCGATTCCCTCGACCCCCACGCGCTGCACGTCGAGGCGCAGTCGTTTATCGTCCGGTCCGCTCGCGTTCGATTCGCGCGCGCGCAGCTTCTCGATTCCCTCCTGCCAGCCGCCGCTCCCGGGGTCGGGCTTTTCGAGCCGCGCTCCCTCGCAAGACGCGCCGATGCCCGAGCGCAGCCCGAAGACGTAGCTGTCCGCCAGGGCCGCGCCGCCCGTGCGGTTCGCCCCGTGGATGCCGCCGGCGGCCTCGCCTCCCGCGTAGAAGCCGGGTAGATTCGTGCGGCCCCATTCATCTATGCGGATGCCGCCCAGGTAGGTGTGCGGGCCGCTCGACACTTCGATGGGAGAGTCCGCCATGTCCACGCCCTGGGTCTTGAATACGCGGATGATATCCGCCGTGGCGCCGTCGTTCACTTCCTCGATCACGTGGCGGGCGTCGAGGTAAATACCGTGGTTCTCCGTACCGCGCCCCTCGAAAATCTCCATGCCCACGCCCCGGTTCACTACGGCGCGCGTGGCGCGCTCGCCGCGCTCGGGGTCGTAGTTCCACATGAAGCGCTCGCCGTCTTTGTTGTAGAGATATGCGCCCGCGTTGATGAATCCGCTCGTGTGGGGCGGGTAGCCCCTGATCTTGAGCGGCGCGGCCGCCAGGAGTTGATAGTCGATGAACTCCATGTCGATGAGTTCGGCGCCTGCGCGCAGGGCCATGGTGTAGCCGTCCCCCGAGATGTAGGGCGGCGAATCGTTCACCTCGTGCAGTTGCGGGGCGCCGCCCGTGGCCATGATGGTCGAGCGCGCGTGGACCACGATGGGCACGCCCTCACGGTACAGGAACCCCCACGCCCCGACGACGCGGTCGCCCTCTTTCATCAGGTCCACGAAAATGGCGTGCTGGATCGTCTCCACACCCCACTCCCGCATCTTTTTCGCCAGAGACTGCATGAGTGGCTTGCCCATCAGCTTTCCGCAGTGAAGGAGGCGCGGGAAGCGATGCGAGGCGCTATTTTTCTGATGGTATTTGCCGTCTTCCATCCTGATGAGGCCCAGACCCCAGGCGTCTAGTTCGACCGTTCTGTCGATGGCCTCCTCGCTCATGATCCGCATCAGCCGGTGGTTGCAGATCCCGTAACTCGCCTCGATGGAATCCTCATACAGGAATTCAGGCTTGTCGGTGGGTTCGGAATGGCCAATCGCCGCGGTATAGCCGCCGCGCGCCATGGATGAACTGCCGGAGGGAAACGTGGCCTTCGTGATGAGGATGGGCTTGACGCCCGAGCGGACACAGCCCACCGCCGCCATCATGCCGGCGACGCCGCCGCCGATGATGAGCACGTCCGTCTCGATTTTTCTGACTTCAGAAAATGGACTCAAGGCCAACCTCTGCTGCGTCTTACCCGAGAAAAGCTACCAACGATTCTGCGGTGCAGCCAAAGGGCGAGGCGCGCGTGATTCAGTGCACTCCCTTATTGTTTCGCCAGGAACGCGGAGATGTGCTCCGTCACCGCATCGGTGTCCTCGATCGCCATCAGGTGCCCCACGCCCGGGACCACCATCTTCTCCGCACCCTCAATCTTCGTGGCCAACTCTTCCGCACAGGCGTGGAAGCCGGACAAATCCTTCTCACCCACCATGAGGAGCGTGGGCGCCGTGATCTTGCCGGCGATGTTCGCGAGCGAGGCGTCCTGCGGGGGATTCTGGTCGAGCCAATGCGCGCCCGTGTAGGTGAGGAGCATATCCTCCGCCCAGTCGGCGGCGTCCTCGTTGTCCCGCACGGAGGCGAAGATGGGCAGATCCGCCCAGTAATCCTTCGCCGCCCGCAGGCCTTCGGCTCTCAGGGTGGCCATGGTCTGGAGCCTCTGGTCGGCGAAGTCGGGCATCAGGCGGGGATAGTCGTAACCCGCTCCCATCGCGATGACAGAAGCCGCCTTGTCCGGATGCGCCGCGGCGAAACCGAGCGCGATTCCGGCGCCACGGCTCAAACCCACGAGATGGGCCTTCGGGATGCGGGCATGTTCGAGCAAATCGGCCAGGTCCGCGATCTCGATGTCGCGACCATATCCCGTGGGGGGTTTTTCCGATCGTCCATGCCCTCTCAGGTCATACGTCATAACCCGGTGCGTGCCCCTGAGCGCGAGTTTCTGGCGCTCCCACATCGAGCGATTCAGCCCGTGCCCGTGTATGAAGACGATCGGGGGGGTCGGGGTGTTCATACCATTGTCGTCGTAGGAAATCTGGACTCCGTTGCATACTGCTTGCGCCACAGGAATTGCCTCCAGCGGGATGTTGATCATCCAAACCCCTCCGCCCGGCTCCTCATCGAGCCGTCCCGCGCTGGCGGCCGGGTTGGGTTGGAAAAACTGTGTATACAATGATTCGCCACGATTCGCAAAGCGCCGATGGGTCCTCAACGCGCAGCGGCGCACATCCTCTGATGCGCCCGAAGACTCCCGCTCAACGCCGGGGGGTGCCAATTTCTCGACACGCTTCAAAAAGGAAGTCTTTTGCGCCAGAATGCGGAGCGTCTAGTTCGGCGATGCCCGGGAAAAGAATTTTTAGGCAAACTCTCCCCCGGCGCGCCTGAAAGAAGAACCGCCATGAAACTCACCTACGAGCACGCGCACATCCTCCATTCAGATCACGACGAGGCGGTGCGCTTTTACCGGGAGATACTGGGCGCGCGCATCGTCGACACGCGCGAGCGCAAAGGAGCGCCCCAGACCAAACTCATGGTCGGGGGCGGGATGCTCATCGTACGGGGGGTCCGCCCCGGAGAGGAACCAACGCCCCCGGGCCGCACCCCCCGGATGGGCGTCGATCACATCGGCTTCTATGTCGGAAAAGGAGAACTGGATGCCGCCCGCGGGATGCTCATCGAATGCGGCGTCCCCATCATCGAAGAAGACGACATGCCGCACCTCAAATACCTCTACTTCGAGGGGCCCGACGGCGTGGTGATCGAACTCATGGAAACGAAGGCGCCGCTTGGAGTATCGCCCCCGGAACAAGACGAGGAGTCATAAGACGATGGAAAAAGCACGTACGCTGATGGAGATGACGAATCCCGAGGCCGAGAAGATTTTAGGGGAAACCGCCCTCGCCATCATTCCCCTGGGCAGCGTGGAGCAGCACGGCTCTCACCTGCCGATGGGGACGGACTATTATGCAGCGGAGTCTTTCGCGAGGCGGGTCACTGCCATCACCGGCGGACTTTTGGTGGATTTCTGCCCTTTCGGCGTCACCCCCCTGCACATGGGTTTCGGCGGCACGGTGTCGCTGCGCTCCGAGACCATGATCCACCTGATGCGAGACGTCGTCGCAAGCCTTCACCGGCACGGGGCGCGAAAAGTCGTGTTCCTGAACTGGCACGAGCGCAACCTGCCGGCGATGGAGATCGCCGCCGAAGACACCCAGAACGCGCACGAGGGTTTGAGAATCCTCATCGTTCACGCGCACTTCATCGCCAAGAACCTCTTTGGCCGGAAGGTGGGCCTCACCCACGGCGGAGAACTCGAAGTCCTGCCCGTGCTCGCCGACAGGCCCGAACTCGCGCACCTCGAACTCGCCACGGACGCATCCTCCATGGACCACGGGGCAAAGAGCGACGCGGCCCGGCGCGACCCGGCGGTCTACTACATCCCGAAGGACGTGCGCGACATGTACGAATCTGGCTGGTACGGTGTGATAGAGGACACCTCCCCCGAGCGCGTGGCCGAGGTGATGAGCGGCGTCTCCCAGGAAGCGGCCCGCCGCATCAAGGCGTATTTCGGATTGGGGTAACGCCAAGAAAAAGCGCCCGCCGGATGGCGGGCGCTCTCATCGTTCCGAGTATCCCTACCTTGCAACATGCCTTACGAATCAAGTATCTGGTATCTGGCTCTCCCCCGCTATTGCGCTCCCTTTGCGATGCGCGCGTCGTCCTCATCAGGCATGAGCACGAACTCGGGATAGGCCTCGAGCCCCAGTTCCGCCGAATCCTGGCCGAGATCCTCCGCGGCGGACGATATCCGCAGGCCCATCGTCTTCTCCAGAATCATCCAGACGACGTACGAGGCAATGAACACGAAGGCGCCTATCGCCACGATGCCCACGATCTGCGCGAAGAGGTTGCCGCCGCCCGCGATACAGACCGCGAGCGTCCCCCATATGCCGGCGAACAAGTGTGCGGGAATCGCGCCCACGACGTCGTCGACCTTCCAGTTCTCCAGCATCTTCAAGCCGAACGCGCACGCCAGGCCGCCGATGGCGCCGATGATGACCGCCCAGTGGTATTCGACGATGTTTGGAGCGGCCGTAATGGCGACGAGGCCGCCGATGGCGCCGTTCAGCACCGCGAGCAGGTCCACACGCCCGAAGATGGATTTTGCGGAAAAGAGGACAGCGATGCATCCCGCCGCCGCCGCAAGGTTGGTGCTGACCATCACGTTGCTCATCGTCACCGCATCGACCGAGCCCTTGAGCACGAGCATCGAGCCGCCGTTGAACCCGAACCAGCCGAACCACAGGATGAACACCCCGAGGGTGACCAGCGGTACGTTCGAGGGTGGCGTGGACTTGACACTGCCGTCTTCGCGGAACTTCCCGCGCCGCGCGCCCACGACGATCACGCCCGCGAGCGCCGCCCACCCCCCTGTCGAGTGCACGATGGTGGAGCCGGCGAAATCGCTGAAGCCCAACTTGGTGAGCCAGCCTCCGCCCCACGTCCACGCGCCCACCAGCGGGTAGATGACGCCGGTGAGAACGGCGATGAAGATGAAGAACGGCCACAGCTTCACGCGCTCGGCGAGGGCGCCGGAGACGATAGAAGCCGTGGTCGCCACAAACGTCATCTGGAAGAACCAGAAGGCTACGCTGGCGTAGTCGGTTCCGATCACGGCGGCGCCCGCCTTCTCGCTTCCCGCCAGAATGGCGAACTCGTCCGCCGAGGGCCGGAACAAAGGCTTGACCGCGCCTATCCAGCCGCTGACGTCCACGAACATGAGGTTGTAGCCGATGATGTAGAACATGAGCCCGGCGATGCCGTAGAGGCCGATGTTCTTCAAGCAAATCACCGAGGCGTTCTTGGTGCGCACCGAACCCGATTCGAGCATCGTGAAGCCCGCGCACATCCACATGATGAGCGCCCCGCAGATCAGCAAAAAGAAGGTGTTGAATATGAACTTGTTATTCGCAACCTGGGTCTCGACGGGTACGGCCGCCTCCGCTCCGCCCGTCGAAAGCACAAAAACGACGAAGACGAGAAACACTCCCCACACGGCGGGCCATGGAAGAAAAGAACGATGGTCGTCATTCATGGGTTCGCTCCCGTTTTATTAGAATCCGGCTGAAATTCGCTTGTTTTTCGAAGGCATTTTCTATGGCGCCAGGGCGGAAGGACCGCAACGGAGGCGGACGGAACTCGACACGTGAGGTGGTGATCGGTTCGAGGCGGAATGTGGGTCTGCATACGCACCTCCTCGTTTGGCCGACAATATGTGCCGCAATTGTATTGAAATCATATTAGAGCATGGGAGGGGCGCGATACAAGAAATTTTTTTCACTCAGGCCGAGCGAGAATGCGGCTCTAAACACTGACGCCTTCGATGGAGAAAACCCGCTTACACCTCCTGTTCAGGCCCGAAAAAAGCGCCCGCCGGGTGGCGGGCGCTTTCGACTCGATAGCGAAACTCAGGCGGGCAGGGGCACGTCATTTCCGTAGATCTGCTCGGACTGCGCTTGCGTCACGGGGTTGCCCTCCGGATCGTGGAGGGGATAGACCTTGAGCGTGCGCATGAATACCTGAAGACCATAGTGAAGCGCCACCATCGCGCCGAGTTCCATGATCTGGGCTTCGGTGAAATGCTTCTTGCCCTCGTCGTAGAATTCCTTGTCCAGCTTCGCGGCGTCTCTGTACATCAAATAGGAAAACCTGAGCGCCCACTTCTCGGCGTCCGTGAACTGCGGGTCGTTCTCGTAATCCCCGCAGGCGGCCTCGATGCGCTCTTCCGTCAGGCCCTCTTTTTTCGCCTGTTCGGAGCGCAGGTTCGCGAAGTAGGTGTCCTGCGCGGTTCTGGCGAGTTGTATGCGGACCATCTCCTTGAGCTTGTGGTCCACCCCGCCCATGGCGTGGGAGCGGTGCATCGCGTCGTGCAGGGCGGCGGCGTAGCCGGGCGCATGCGCCATGATGCGCGAGAACAGCTCATCGGGCGCCTGGGTCTCGGCGGTGCGCCCCATGACGCGCTTCCAGTCTTTTTCTTCAATTCCTTCAGGCTCGAGCGGCTCGATAATCGGCATGGTTCCCTCCTAACTTCCGTTGGCCTGTTGCGCCTCGCCCTCTTCGATCGCGCGAGCGAGCGGTCCGCTCATGTGCGAGACGGGGCAATCGCCGTAGATGCGCCGCGATTCCTCCTGGCTCACCAGCCGGCCGTCGGGGGAGAACATGGGGTAGAAATCGAGCGTCCTGAAAAATGTATGGTAGCCCACGTTGAAGCCGATGAAAGAGCCGAGTTCCACGATTTCCTCGTCCGAGTAGTGTTCTCTTAGCCTCGCGTAGAAGGCCTCATCAATCTTCTCGGGCTCTGAATCCATGAGTTCGCTGTATTCGAGGGCCAGCTTTTCGGCGTCGGTGAAAAGTTCGCTCTCGCGCCAGTTGTCGATGCCCTCGTCTATCATCTCTTCCGTCAGGCCCGCCTGCTTCGCCGAAGCAGAACGCACGTTCCCTCAGTAGTTGCAGAAGGCGCGGCGCGATAGCTGAACCCGGATGATCTCCTTGAGCTTGTGGTCGATGACGCCGGTATTGAACACCGTGCCCCAGGCGAGGTACATCGATTTCGCCAGTTCCTCGTTGTGGCCCTGCATGGCGTGAAATGCGGGGTCGGGCGCGCGGTGCTTGAGCGCCTTGTTGAGGAAAGGGGCCAGCTTCGTCTTCTTCAGATCCTCGATGTCGATCATGGTGATGTTGGACATATGTATTCTCCTTAAAATGACGTACAGGATGAATTTTCGGTTATCGCCTCAGGCTCCGCTTTCCGCCTGAACGCGGCGCAATGCGGTGTCGAGAACAGAGGCGGCGCGCTCGGCTTCTTCTTCGGTGAATACGAGCGGCGGACTGAGGGTGACGGTGTTCGAGGGACCCGCGGCGATGCCGGCGTTCTTCCCGAAGATCACGCCTTGCTCTTTCGCGTAGGCCAGGACCTTCGCCGTGGCCGCCGTGGAGAGGGGCGCTCCGTCTTCTTCTATCAATTCCACGCCCCAGATGAGGCCCACGCCCCGCACGTCGCCCACGCAGGGGATGTCCGAGAGTTTGCCCAAAAGCCCGCCGAGATATGCGCCCACCCTGGCGCCGCGCGCGGGCAACTCCTCGTCCATCATGATCTCGAGGTTCTTGAGCGACGCCGCGCAGGCGACAGGGTGCCCGCCATAAGTGTTTATCTGCAGGAATCCTGAGTCCCCCTCGGCGTTCAAGGCCTCGAAAATCTCGTTCGTGGTCGCCGTCGCGCCGATGGGAAGATAGGCGCTGCTCAGCCCCTTGGCCATCGTCATGATGTCCGGCTCGATATCGTACAGATCGGAAGCGAACAGCTCCCCCGTTCGCCCGAAGCCGGTGATGACCTCATCGGCGATGAATAAAACCCCGTGGTTCCGGCACACCTCGCGCATGCGCTTCAAATAGTCCGCTGGCGGGGGGATCACCCCGCCGCCGCCGATGACGGGCTCCGCGATGAACGCCGCCACGGTCTCGGGATCTTCGTATCGGATGACCTCATCCAACTCGTCCGCGCACCGGCCCGCGAGTTCTTCTTCGGTGTCCGCGTTGCTCCGGTAGAAATAGGGCGCGCTCACGTGAATCACGCCCGGCAGGAGCGGCTCGAACATCGCGCGTCTGAGCGTCTGGCCGGTGAGGCTCGCGCCCCCGATGGTCGCCCCGTGATAACCCTGGTGGCGGGCGATGATCTTGTATCGCCTCCCGCCGTTCAGGCGCCCGTAGGCGCGGGCAATCTTGATGGCCGTGTCCACGGCTTCTGAGCCCGAGTTCACGAACCAGACGCGCTCGACTCCTTCGGGCAGCAAGGAGGCGAGCCGTTCGGCGAGCCTTGCTGCGGGCGGGTTCACCTGCGTCAGCGGATAATAGGCCAACTCGAGCATCTGCTCGTACGCCGCCTTGGCCACCTCATCGCGCCCGTAGCCGATGTTCACGCACCAGAGGCCCGCCATGGCGTCGATGTATTCCTTGCCGGAGGCGTCCTGAATGGTCGAACCCCTTGCCTTGACCACGACGTCGAGGGGATTCTCCTCCATCCCGGAATGGTTCATGAGCGGATGCCAGACGTGCTCCTTGTCCATCGTCCGCAGGGATTCGGCTTCGGCTATGGCTGGGTTCATGGTGGTCCCCTCTCGGGTTTCAACGGTTCGGTATTCACTTCATCGATGCGAAAATCTTAATGCGCAAACGGGTGCGGATCAACCGCCGGGAGAACTAGCCCGGCGTATACTCGGGGCTTTCACTCTTGATGCGAAACGCCTGGCGGCCAATCCCCTCAATTTCGCCCTCTATCAGATCGTCCGGCTGGAGGTATTCTCCCCACGAGGCGGCGTTGCCAGCCGGTGAGCCGGTTCCGATGATGTCGCCCGTCCGCAGCGTGGCGATCCCGGACAGATACGATACCTGCTCGGCGACCCGCCAGACCATATCGCCCGTGGTGGCGTCTTGTCTCAATTCCCCGTTCACCCAAAGCTTGAGCCTCAAATCGTGGGGGTCGAGTCCTTCTTCCGGGAGCAGGATGTAGGGACCGATGGGTGCGAATCCATCCGGGGCCTTCATGGCGTACCAGTCGATGAACTTGCCCATGTTGAGCGTCGTGCGATCACTCATGTCGTTGAACAGGGTGTAGCCGCCCACGTGGTCCATGGCTCTTTCCACGGGGATGTTCTTGCCGCCCTGGCCGATGAGCACGCCGAGTTCGAGCTCGTAGTCGAGCTTTTCCATCGAGGGATAGACGGGCACGTCGTCATACGGACCGCTCACGCACGTTGCAGGCTTCAGGAAACAGTAGAGCGGGAGTTCCTCCTTGAAATCATCCACTTCGGTGCGCGCCATCTCGGCGGCATGGGCCACGTAGTTCCTCGCCATGCAAAACAGCGTGTCCGGGATAACGGGAGGGAGAATCTCGACTTCATCGGGTTCATAGACCACCTGCATTCCGTCGAAGCGAACCGGGTCTTTTCTGCTCTCATGCGCTTCAAGCGCCTCGAGAGCCTCCTCGGCCAGAGGACGGTTCAGTTCCAGGTCCTCGATGAACTCCTCGCAGTCATCGGGAATCTCGGCCTCGACGCGGTCCATCGTCTCCGCCGCCGTCTCCTCATTCAGCGATAAGGCGTAGGCCATCTTGAGATCGGCGATTTTCTCGCCGAACAAGACGCCGATGCGCGCCTCGCCCGCCAGGCTGAAAGTGCAGATTCGCATGAAGATAGGCCTCCAGGTTTCAAGTCCGCAACAAGGGGAATCCTACCACAGAGGAGTGGGCGATGCCGCACCACTCGTGTAGCAACGTCCCGAGAAGTAAAGCTGAAGCCAAACCCCAATAATGCGGTCTGAATCGTCTTATTCAGTACTCCGGTGTCGGCCAAGAAAATCGAGAATCTGCCGTCTTGCCATCTTGTTGCGCGAGAGGTTGTGCGCCCGGCCCTCGAAGAGGTGAAACTCCATGTTCACGCCTCGCGCTCTGGCCTTGCGCAGGCAACTATCGGCGGGCCTGTTCCGCCGCCACGGGTCGTCCGCTGAGTACAGCGCGAGGATGGGCGTCCCGCGTGGCGACCGAAGGCCGCGCCAGCATACCGAACCACTGATGACGTGGGCCTTGAAATCATCCCCCTCGTAGGCGGCGGCCGCAGTGCCGCCCTGGCTGTGCCCCATCAGGAAGAGGTTTTTCTTGTCCACCCACCGAATGCGCCGGACCCGGTACGCCGCGTGGTGAATCTCCTCCTGCCGCATCCGGTTCACCAGCCTGTGCGGCGCTCCCTTTATGCCCCGGCGCCAGGAGGGATCGCAGGTTTCCGGCCGGTAACGGCGGGCGAAGCTATCGGGCGCGATGACGGCGTAGCCAGCCTCAGCCAGCAGGCGCATATATCGCAAGTTCCCGTGGCCGAGCCCGGTGCAGCCGTGTGAAAAAATGATGGTGGGGCGTTTTTTCTCAAGACTTGTGAAATTTCGCTGAATCAATTCGTCGCTCATCCTGCCTTCGATGAACTCGCCATTTATCTCGCTCATGAAATAGGCGGAATCGAAGGTGCGCTTTGCTTCATCGAACAAATCGAGGGTTTTCGGGTTCAGTCTTTCGAGAGCTTGAGCGCCAGAGCGCCCATTTCCCCAAATAAGAAGAAAACAAACCACCGCCAGGATGAAACCAGGATGCCGCATGGATGAAAAACAAGAGGTCCCGCTTTTCATAAACCCCCTAGACCACGCCCTCATCTTCGAGTGCTTTCAACTCCGCATCCGACACGCCGAGCAGGCCGCCCAGTAATTCCGCGTTGTGCTGGCCCACGAGCGGGGCGGGAGCGGCGTAGCCGCCTTCCATTTCACTGAACTTGAAGGGGAAGCCCGGGGCCTTCGCGCTCTCAAGGGTTCCCAAGGTGGGGTGTTCGAGGTCGACTATCATCCCGCGCTCCTGCATGTGGGGCCAGGCGAGAATGTCGTCGATGCTGTTCACCGGCCCGCAGATGACATCGTGCTCGCGCAACCAGGAGACCGCTTCTTTCGTCTCGCGCCGCTTCGTCCATTCGGTGATGGTGGCGTCGACCTCCGCGACCCTGCTCACGCGCCGGCTCATGTCCTCGTATCGTTCATCGCCGATCAAATCCGCCCGCTCGATGCCGCGCAGAATGTTGTGCCAGTGCGCGTTGGTGCCCGAGGCGATGATGACCCAGCCGTCTTTCGTCTCATACGCGTTGAACGGCGCAAGCCGCATGATGCGATTGCCGATTCGGGGCGGAAGCCCCAGCTGCTCGTAGCAATCCATCGGCTCATCGAATATGAGCGAGAAGATGCAGTCGATCATCGAAATGTCGACCTGCTGGCCCATACCTGTGCGCTCGCGGTGAAAGAGCGCCGTCATGATGGCGCCGAAGGCGAACGTGCCGCCCACGCTGTCGCCCAGGGCGGAGCCCGCCTTGGTGGGCGGACCGTCGGGAAATCCGGTAAGGTTCATGAGGCCCGAGGCCGCCTGCGAGACGGCGTCGTAGCCCTTGAGGCCGGAGTCCGGCCCCGTCTGGCCGTAGCCCGTGATAGAGCAGTAAACCAGCGATGGTTTTCTCGCATGAAGCGTCTCGTAGTCGATCTTGAGCCTTTCCGTGACGCCCACGGAGAAATTCTCCACCAGGATGTCGGAGCGATCGACGAGTCCGTAGAACATATCGAGACCCCGGGGGTCCTTGATGTTCAGGGTAATCGCCTTTTTCGCGCGCGTGCGCTTGAGGTAGGCCATCCCTAAGTCTTCATCCGTCTGGGGATGGTAGGAGACGCCCTTCTCGCCGATGTAGGGAGGGGAATAGGCCACCGGGTCGCCCGTGGCCGGGTTGTCGATACGGATGACCTCGGCCCCCAGCCCCGCCAGAAAAAGCGTGGCCTGTGGGCCTGAGAGAAACTGCGTCAGGTCGAGGACGCGGATGCCTTCGAGTGGCTTCGTCATGAAATGCCGGGCTAGCCTTCGAGCAGAATCTTCACCGCCTGGCGGGCCGCATCGCCCGCGCGCGCGGAGATTTCCTCATCAGACAGCGTGCTCAGGGGGTGTTGGATGACCACGGGGTCCAGGCCGTTCATCCCCAGGGCCGCCCTTTGCACGTGGGCCTCATGCAGGAAAACCTCGGTCACGACGACTGCGGTGGGCACGCCTTTTTCTTCCAGGGAGATCGCATCGTGCATACAGCACGAAGTGCAGGAGCCTCAGTCGCCGATCGCCGTCAGGACGACGTCGTTCTCCTCCGCAATCTGCGCGATCAAATCGGGCGCCGCGTTCTTGGAAAAGCTCTCTTTCTTGTAATAATGCACCTCGGAGAAGGGGCCTTCCGCCTCCATCAGCGCCGTGGTTTTTTCGAGCAGCCTGCGCCCGTTCCACTTGGTGTTGTCCAGGACTCCAAGCTTGAGACCCTTCAGGTCCCCGACGCGTTTTGCGGTGGGCTGGGCCTCGGCCTCCACCACCCCCCGGGGGTCGTAGACGACCTGGCCAGTGATGACGTCACTCATGGTTTCCTCCTGTTTTTTCTGAAACGCTATAGCAGACAGGTGCCGTCCACGCAGACGGGGCCGCCTTCGAGCGCTCTTCCGTCAATGGCCCGCAGCACCGGATTCGTCATGTGGCCCCAGCCGGGAATGAAGGCGGAGAAACGCCCCGCATCCCCGCCCGCCACGAACAGGTGAATGTTCTCGGGACTGGGAACGATGGGGATTCTCTCGTCCGGCTCACGCCTGTACCACTTGGGGATGTTTCGGTTGTAGACCTTCCCGTAGCGGTGGTTGAACGAAATATCGGCGAACGTGTTTTTGGTGTGCATCCATAAGTAGCTCTTCACGTCGTTTCGTGTCCAGTTCCTGGCGCTGATGGTCGCCCCGTGCTCGGGGCTGATGACGACGGCGCATGAGCCGCTGCTCACCGAATTGTTGTGCGCGATCGTGCTCATCGCCGAGCAGATACTGTCGAGGATGCCCTCGGGATCGTCCGAGATGTGGTTCGTCACGCTGTGGGGCGCCTCGGCGGCGATGGCGAAGACCGTGGAATCCTCGGGCGCGTAGCCTTGTTCCACGTGATAGGGCGCCCAGGGGCTCGCCTCTTCGTTCTCCGCGATGCAGTAGGTGTACTTCGTGGGGCAGCCCAGCGTGCTCTTGTCCAAGTCGCCGGGCCACGCGCCGCCGGCGTTCAAGAGCATCATCCGCACCGCGCGGCCTATCGTCGCGTTCGCGCGGTTGCCCGAACCGAACACGTTGCAGCCCGCGTTCATGCCTATCTCGCCGCGAACCGGCCCGTTCACCACGATGAGGGGACACGCCATGTGGGTGGTGGCCTGTACGCCGTTCAGGTTGAAATGCGGATCGCAAAGCGCCAGCATCGCCGCGCGGACGACGGGCGCGTATTCCGGCTTGCAGCCCGCCATCACCATGTTGATCGCCAGAACCTCTCTCGTGAGGTTGCCCCAGCGCGGGGGTACGCGGCACTCGATGAGGTCTTTATCGCCGCCCAGGGCCGCGAGGGCGGCGTCTATCTTCTCGGGCGTGGGCGGGACGACGGGAAGCCCGTCCGAGAAGCCCTGTTCGTAGTAGTACTCCACCAGATCGACTTCCTGGTCCACCATTTGCGTCGTCTGCGACATGCCGAATCACTCCTGCTCATTGTTTCTCGAAAAATTCATCATAAACCGAATCTTGTAAAAGAAAAAGACACGGAGGAGACGCCGAAAACCAAACCCTCGAATATGTGCGCGCACGTACTCCCGAAATTGTGATCCGCTTCAAAATGCTTGCAAATACAGTTGTTTTCTTTATTTCCCACATATACATTAAGGATATCTCTTAAAGGCATATTGAGGACCCAGAAAGCGTATTCATGCAACATAGAAGGTCCGTCTTTATTGCCAAAACAGGTCAATTCATATGCCTGCTTTTGCTTACGACTCTCCCGTTACTGAATTTCAAGAACGGCACAGTATACATTTTACTGGGTGTTATCGCCGGTGCGGCGTTTATTGGAGAAGAATATATCAACTGGATATCCAAAACGTCATATAAAAGCGCTCTGAATATCCTACGCGATGCACTATTCAAGAACATGCCTCCCGATGAAATGTTTCACCACCGAGCGACACTTTTCAAAGCGAATCGCAGAGAAACCAAACTGAAATTCTTTTGCCGTTCGGGTACGCAATATCAGAGGAATGTGCAATCTTTTCAAATTAACAACGACAACGAAATGCAGAATGAAGGTATTGCGGGACAGGCCTGGTTCAAGGATACGACGCTCAATTACTCTGACTTGCCTAAAATTTCCTCACAATGGCGCGATGATGACGATACATGCAAAGAATATGCAAAGGCGGGTCATTTGCCTTTGGGGAAAGCCAAACGACTGAACGTCAAATCCAGAAGCATCGCCGCCACGCCCATACGGAATTTAGACGGAAAAAGATGGGGTGTTCTCGTCGTGGACAGCAGAAATCCTGATGACTTTTTGGACAATTCCAAGAATAAGGAACTGTTTGAATCTATTGCCGCCAACATTGAAAAATTGCTATAGTCGATTCGGCTTGGAGACAACCCTATGACGGAAAAAACCATTATCCTCGATTCAGAAAATTTCCATCATCTTCTTAAAGCGCAAGAAGTAAATAAAAACATTAATGGTGTCAAAGTATCTATTTCACTGTCCGTGTTCGATATCCCGAAATCACTTACATCGAATACCGATGAAGAACAAGAAAAAATGAAGCTCACATTCCATTACATCGACAACGAAAAAGCCATAGAGCGAAAGCGAAACGAAACGACAAGTATATTCGTTGGCGAGAACAGCGGAAAACTAATGGGGTTCCTGATAAAATACGGGGATAAAAATCCCAAGAAAATCGCCATTGAAATCAACGAAGTAGTTGATAAAGAAATTCCCAACCTCAAACGGGAGAACCAGCGCCTGAATTACGGATTGATAAAAGAACTCGTATCTTCTTCAGAAGTCGAGCCTCTGCTCAAGTGACGTAACCAACGTCTTTTCAGCTTTGCACTTCCAATACGATCACAAGGAAATATCCCGAAGATAAGCCTCACACGTCCGGGAAGAGCGTCTCCGAGTCTTTGAGTGCGCTTTCGGCCTGCTCGGGGGTGAGGCCCTTCACGCCCGAGAGGTCGACGCCCCGGATGTCGGTGAGTTCCAGGTCGGCTTCGTCGACGAGCGCGTCCGCGAGGTTCGCGCCCGCGAGCTTCGTCCGCTGGAGCGAGGCGCCGCGCAGGTCGGCTCCCGTGAGGTCCGCGCCCGTCAAATCCGCAAACTTGAGAGCGGCCGACATCATGTTCGCACCTGCCATCCGCGCGCCGGTGAGATTCGCCCCCTCGAGGCTGGACTGGAACAGATCGGTCCCTTCGAGATGGGCGCCGGCGAGGTCCGCCCCATCGAGGTTCGCCCATTGCGCATTTGCGCCCGCGAGATGAACTTCGCGCAGATCCGCCTTGGTGAGATTCACCATGAAAAGGCTGATGGCTTCGAGGTGCGCGCCCGAGAATTCGGCGCGTTCTCCGCGCGCGCCGGAACTTTGCAGCCATTTGCCGTGGGCCTCGATTTTTTCGGCGAAAAGGGCTTCCTGCCCCGCCTGATCCGGCGCCATGGGCAGGCCGAAGCCGCCACCCGGTGCGGGCGGCCCGCCCACTGATGGAGGGTCATTCTTCTGCATAAACCTGCCGAAAATCTTCTTGAGGATGGCGCACCTCGCTTTCCGAATATCAAGGCCGTCCGGTTCGATAAGCAATGAGAATGAAACCGGTTTTTTCTTGCCCCAAGATCAAGCCTTTTGTCAAACCGGCGGCGGCTTCAGGCGCTTTCCGGGAGTAGGGAGTATACCCGCCCGTAAAGAGCGAGGCGCGATACCTCATTCCATCGGCAGGGAGGCCAGAAACTCATGGCAGATGCGCGCGAACGCATCGGGCCGCTCGATGAGCGCCACGTGGCCCGTCCCCTCCATGACGATGAGCCTGGAGCCCGCGATGCGCTCGTGGATTTCCTTCGCGTGGTGGGGGTCGACGATCAGGTCGCGATCCGAACAGGTGACGAGCGTGGGAACCTTTATCTGGTGAAGCCGTTCGAGGGTATCCCCCTCCAGGCAGGCGCGCAGCTGCCCCTCCCAACCCAGGTCGACGCCTGATTGTTCGGTGAGCCACTGCCTTTTCTGTTCCATTACCTCGGCGTTCGCGTCGTAGTATCCGTGGGAGTAAAGGCCCAGGAGGCTCAGTTCCACGAGCGCCTCCCGTTCGCCGCGCGCGGCGAGGCGCATGCGGGCGCGCTGAAAAGAACCCAGCCGCGCGCAGTTTCTCGCCCAGGTGTGATGGAGCCCCAGGCTGACAACGCGCCCGGGGTGGCGAAGGGTGAGTTCGGTGGATATGTGCCCGCCCATCGAAAACCCCATCACGTGGGCGCGCTCCACTCCTGCGGCGTCCAGAACGCCAGCGGCGTCATCGGCCATGTCCGCCAGGGAATATCCAAGAGCGGGCGCCGTGCTCCTGCCCACCCCCCGGTTGTCGAAGACGATGCAGCGATAATCCGTACTCAACAAGGGCAGTTGCGCCGACCAGAAGGTGTGGTCATGGCCCGTTCCGCTCACCAGCAGAAGGGGATGCCCCTCTCCCTGGGTTTCATAGAAAATCTCCACGCCTGATTCCAGCGTCACGAACGGCATCGGAATATCCTTAAAAAAGCGGGCGGCGCGCGCCCTCACATCCTGGGTTCATCTTCGGGTCCCCAGAAGAACGGGTCGAGCAGCAAGCCCTCCCTCGGAATCTGCGCGACGGGCGTGAGCCCCTGTTTGAGTTTCAGGCGTTGAATGGTCCTCAGATGCACCAACGCCTCCCAGTACAGCTGCCGGAGCATGCCAGCCAGGGTGTAGGTGAATTTCGTCTCATCTTCCGCGTCTTGCGATAGACCCTCGTCGTGAAACGTGGAGATGTGCATCCAGAACCGGTAGACAGGCAGGTCCGTATCGCCCATCAGCATTTCCGGCTTGAACGAGCGCGTGATGGCCAGCGCCTTCAACTCATCCTCACTCTTTCCCTCGGCGGCGCGCTCGGCGAAGGCGAGCGCCTCATCGAACTTGGGCAGCAAATCCTCGAGCCGCCAGAATTTCTCCTCATCCAGCCTGCGGTCATATTGATTGGGAGCCGCTTTTGTGAAATCCACCGGGTCTGCGGGCGGGTTCTCCGGCCAGAGCGTCTTGCCCCACATCTTCACCCACCAGAAGAAATAGGCGAGCGCCACGTGGCTTATCTGCCGCCTGATGCTCCAGCGCGACCACTCCTCGGACGGGTCTTCCCAGTCGAGCTGGGCGTCGCTCAGCCCCTCCACTTCTGTGTGATACATCTCGCGCAACGCCTGAAAATCAGGGACTCCCTCGCTCACGCCCGTCTCCTCCCGAAAGAAAGTTTCCTCATCATGAAACCGCCGAATATCCCGCCACCAACCGATAGTCTCCGAACCAGGCGAGAGGGGCAACGCCCGGGCGCTAGAGAATCCTCAAATCCTTCCCCGTCATCTGGGGCGGCGGGGTGATGCCCATCAGTCCCAGCAGGGTGGGGGCGACATCACAAAGCGCGCCACCCGGCCTGAGCGGTCCTTCGAACCCGGGTGCTACGACGATGCAGGGCGTCTCGTTCAGCGTGTGCGCGGTGTGCGGGCAGTCGTTTTCCGCGTCCCACATCGTCTCGCAATTGCCGTGGTCCGCCGTCACCACCGCCGCGCCGCCCGCGCGCTCCAGCGTTTCGAGAACACGCCCGAGACAGGCGTCCACGAAACCGGCGGCCCGGACGGCTGCGCTCTCGACACCCGTGTGCCCCACCATGTCGGAATTCGCGTAGTTCAGGACAATGGCGTCATCTTCGCCTTGCGTGATGGCGTCCAGTACCACCTTCGTCACTTCGTCTGCGCTCATCTCGGGCTTCAGATCATAGGTGGCTACCTTCGGCGAGGGAACCATGCGGCGCCGCTCGCCGAGGGGAGGCTTCTCCTCGCCGCCGTTAAAGAAATACGTTACGTGCGGATATTTCTCCGTCTCGGCGACTCTGAGACACGTCCGCCCCGCATCGGCCAGGGCGTGGCAGAACAGGCCCGCCATCCTCAGGGGCGGAAACGCGACGGGCAGCGCGAAGCGCTCGTCGTATTCCGTCATGCAGGCGTAATGAACCGAAGGTCTGTTCGAGACGTCGAAGCCATCGAACCCTTCATCCGTGAAGGCGCGGGTGATTTGCCGCACCCTGTCCGCACGGAAGTTCATGCAGATCACGGCGTCATCATCGCGAACCAATCCCACCGGACGCCCATCCTCATAGAGCACCACCGGTTCGATGAACTCATCCGTCACACCTTGCGCATAGGAAGCCTCTATCGCCTCGGCGGCGCTTTCAGAGGGGACGCCCTCTCCCGCCGCCATGGCCCGGTAGGCGCGCTCGCTTCGCTCCCAACGCCTGTCCCGGTCCATCGCGTAGTAGCGCCCGATGACGGTGGCGAGCTCGGCCCCCGCCTCGCGCCGCAGGCTCTCCGCGTAACGCCCGACGAAATCCAGTCCCGAGCGGGGAGGCGTATCCCTACCGTCGGTGAATGCGTGCGCGAAGATGCGATCGATTCCGGTTTTTCTCCCCAGTCGCGCCAGCGCCACTCCGTGGTCCTGAAGGCTGTGCACGCCGCCGTCCGAAACGAGGCCCAAGATGTGCAGGGCGCCGCCTTGCTTCCTGGCTTTTTGAATGCAATCGACGAGCGGGGGAAGTTCAAAAAAATCACAGTTCTCGATAGAGCGGTCAATGCGGACGATGTCCTGATCCACCACGCGGCCGGCGCCCAGGTTCAGATGTCCCACCTCGGAATTGCCCATCTGCCCGTCGGGAAGTCCCACGGCGCGCCCCGAAGTGAGGAGGCGGGTGTGGGGGCGTTGAGCGAGCAGGGCGTCCATGGTCGGGGTATCGGCCAGGGCGACGGCGTTGTGGGCGCGCTCGTCGGATAATCCCCATCCATCCAGCACGATGAGCATGACGGGGCAAGGCAGGTTCAAGGGCTTCACGACCTTTTCGGAAAAACGAAGATATTATTTCTGATAACTGGAGTCGAAAACGCGAACGAATTGCAGCTTCTTCTTATCCCACCGCCAGAATTCCTCGAACGGAAACCGATCGACTTGAAGCTCGTTTTTCTCTTTCCCGCGTTTGAGATCGAAGACCCGCTCCTCGTATTTCCTCACCCCCTTCAGGATGAGGGTGGCCGGATTGCCCGGCCCGTTGAAGCGGAAGCGAACCTTGGCGCTCAGATCTTCGCTTCTCTGGACGGCCCGGGTTCCCGCATCGTCGAGATACGCCCGCGGCCATCTCAATTCCTCTTGCAAGCGCGCGAACCAGACCAGTTCGAAGCGACGCTTGCGGGTCGGCCTGATAACCCGCACGGCATCCGAACTGCGGCCGTCCGAACCCTCGCGGACGTTGACGATCAGTTCATGCGATCCATCCCCAGTCAGATCGGCTATCTGGTAGCTGATTTCCCGTCCCCGGCTCAAGTCGCTGTAGGAAGCGAGCGGTTTGCGGGCGTTTTGGTCGTCATCCATCAGGCAAAAGGTAATGTAGTGATCCTTGGCGTGATCCGACTGGATGACCATGAGGGTTTCGAGGCGCTTGTCCTCGTCCATGTTGAGCGGGATGAAATCCACCGAAAAGGCGTAATTCTTGAGATGATCGGAGGAGAGATACCAGGGCCATTCGTTTTCAGGCAACGGGCAGTTCGACAGAGCGTTCAGCTGCACGTTGGCGTCTGAGGAGAAAAACTTGCGGACCAGCAGCCAATCCTCCGGCTTCTCCAGCCGCTTGAGATGGATAACAAGTCGGGAGATGCGCCTATGCTCTATCGCCTTGGGTGTCTCCGGCGCAGCCGCAGACGTATCGCTTCCCCATGCCGTAGCAAGAAGGCACAAAATCAAGGCCATCCCCATGAGGCCTCTCATCGCATGCTCCTTAGCGAGCACCACCATATGTAGCAGCATCAAGTTTCTATCATACTACAAAAACGAAAATAATTACATCAAGGGCGAAGCAGCACCTTGATTATGCCCTTTTCGCGAGCTTTTTCAAACGCCTCGGGCGCGTTTCGCAGGGCGAAACGGCCATGAACCATCGAGGACGTGCGGATTTCGCCTGTCTCGAGCACCCGGATCGCAGGTTCGAAAGGGCCGCAGCGAGAACCAAGGACCGTGATTTCATCCACCACGACGGAAGAGAGATTCAGGCGAGCTTCGGAAGCCACCGTGCTCTTGAGCACCAGAACGCCCCGGGGCTTCGTTTTCGAGACGGCGAGGGAGAACCCCTCCGCAGAGCCCGTGGCTTCCACTACGACGGGCCATCTTTCCCCATCGGAGCAGACGGCCTGCTCGGGTTCGCTCCAGGCGGGAATTTCCAAAGTAGCGAGCAGGGCCATTTTTTCCGGGTGGCGGCCCAGCAGGCCCACTCTCGCCCCTGCGGCATGCAGCATCTGGGTCTGGAGGAGGCCGAGCCGCCCGTCTCCAATCACCAAGACCTCGCGCTCAACGATTTCTGGGAACTGCTCGATCACCTCGAAGCAGGCAGCCAGAGGCTCACAGAAAACGGCCGTCTCATCTTCCACTGCGTCAGGAAGGATGTGCAGATTCCGGCTCGGCAGGCACGTGTATTCCGCAAATACCCCGGCGCGGTCGAGAATGCCGAGAACGCTCCTCCCGGGACAATGCCGCTCCATGCCGCGCGCACACCAGGGGCAATCCCCGCAGCCGCAGTTAATCTCGCCCACCACTCTATGGCCCAGGAGCGGGTGCGCCTCCGGCCCCGCCACCTCTCCCACGAACTCATGGCCCAATACGCCCCGGAAATTCATGTATCCGCGAATGAGTTCCAAGTCGGTGGCGCAAATACCTGCGAGCCTTACCCGGATGAGGGCTTCATCCACAAGCGGCTCAGGGCGCGCTATTTCCTTGAGAGAGGGGCCGTTCTCCTCCAGCACACAGGCAAGCAATGGATGCTCTCTTTTTATTAAGGGCAGATCGGGGCGGTTCGGATTTTACGCGGCGGCTCACTCGCGCGATCTGAGAGCTTCTTTCACGCGGCCGACTCCCAGATGTTCGGCGATCACGTCCTCTCGCGCAAGGAGTTCTTCGCTCGTTCCTTCAAAAGCGACGAAACCACGGCTCAACACATAGAAGTAATCGCCAACTTCCAACGCCAGGGAGAGATTCTGCTCCACAAGCAAAATCGAGAGGCCATGCGTCCGGGTCTTCATGATTCCGTCCCTGATGGAGCGAACGAGGCTGGGGGCAAGTCCCTCGGTCGGCTCATCGAGCAGAACCAGCCGCGGCCGCGCCACCAGGGCGCGCGCGATCACGAGCATCTGTTGCTCGCCGCCGCTCAAGCTGCCCGCCAGTTGCTTCGCGCGCTCCTCAAGGACGGGGAAAAACGCCAGCGCCTCCTGAACGCCGTTCGCATCGGAGTGCGGACTTGCCTGCGCGGCGACGCGGATGTTCTCCTCCACGCTCAAGGAACCGAAGGGCCGCCTGTCCTCAGGCACGTAGGCGACCCCCATGCGGGCGACCCGGTGGGCCGCCATCGCTTCGATGCGCTGCTCCTCGAAGAGGATTTCCCCGGAAGTGGCGGGGACGAGACCCATGATGGATTTGAGCGTTGTGCTTTTGCCCGCGCCGTTGCGCCCGATGAGGCAGACGATCCGGCCTGTTCCCACCTCCAGATCAACGCCGTGGAGAACGTGGGCGGTCCCGTAATGAACGTGAAGCGAGGAGACTCTGAGCATCAGTCCCCCTCCACTTCGACGGCGCCGAGGTAGGCGTCCTGCACCTGGGGATCCTGGCTGACCTGCTCGGGCGGACCCTGGGCTATCACCCGGCCCTGCGTCATGACTGTGATTTTATCCGAAATCGAGAGAACGACCTCCGTATCGTGCTCGACGAGGAGGACGCTCGTGCGGTCCGCAATCTGCCGCACCAGGCGGGCGATGCGCTCGGTCTCCGTTCTGGACATGCCCGCCGTAGGTTCGTCGAGCAGCAATACTTCCGGGTTGAGCGCAAGTCCTATGGCAACCTCGAGAACCCGCTTGTCCCCGTGCCCCAGTTCCTCGGGCCGCAGATGGGCTTTTTCGATCAATCCGACCACCTCCAGTGCTTCCTCCGCGTCCTCCCTCGCCTCCCGGCAGGCGCTGGCCTTTCGGAATAGGTCGAAATTCAGGCCCTCGCGGGAACGCGCTGCGAGTTCGACGTTCTCACGCGCGCTCAACTCGCCGAAAACCTGGGTGATTTGAAACGTCCGGACGATTCCCGACTTCACCAGTTTGTGAGACTGCAGATGCGTAACGTCGCTCCCGTTCAGCAGCACCTTTCCCGCGTCGGGACGGAGGAATCCGGTGATGCAGTTGAAAAGCGTCGTCTTGCCCGCGCCGTTCGGGCCGATGAGCGAATGCACCTGCCCGGCCTCGATGTCCAGGGACACGTCGTTCACGGCATGTAGAGCGCCGAAGGACTTGTGAAGGCCTTCAACTACGAACGCGCCGGCCATAGTCGTCTCCAGATTTTCTCGGCGACCCCCGCGATTCCCGAAGGCATGAACAAAACAGCGAGCACGAAAGCGAGTCCGAAGGAAAACTGCCACGCCCGGTACAACGTCGTCACCTCATCACGGATGAATATAAATCCGATCGCCCCGATGATCGGGCCGAAAAGCGTACCGATGCCGCCCAGAATCGTGATGGCCAGTATGTTGCCCGACTCGATCCAGTAAAGCGTCATCGGGTTCGCCCCAGCCTTCAGGAAGACGAAGAGCGTTCCCGCCACGCCGCCCGTCATCCAGGAAAGGATGAGAATCACCAGCTTGTGCCGTCTCACGTCAATGCCGATGGCGGCCGCCCTGTCCTCGTTCGCGCGAATCGCCAGCAGGGTTTTTCCGAACGGAGACTCCACCACCCTCCTGAGGAGAAGATAGCAAACGATGAGCGTGACGGCGGTCAGGAGATAGAACTCCTCGCCGGGCTCCACCTCCCTGCCGAATAGCGTGGGAAGCGGAACGCCGATCAAGCCGTCCAGCCCGCCGGTGAACGAGCGCCACACGACGGATATCTGGAACAAGACCTGGCAGATGCAAAGGGTGAGTATGGCGAAAGCGATCCCCGAGAGGCGCGTCACGACCAGGCCTGTGAAAAACGCGACCGCGGCGGCGGCAAGTATGGCCACGAAAGTCGAGAGGAAAAAATCCGCGGATACGTTCATGGCGAAAATCCCCGCGGCGTAGGTCGCGAAGCCGAAACTCGCGGCGTGGCCGAACGAGACGAGCCCCGTGTAACCCACCAGCAAATCGAGGCTCATCGCCCAGATGCCGAAGATCAACGCCTCGGTGAGCAGGGTGATGAAAAACGGACTGGCGTTCAGAAACGGAACGGCCAGGACCAAGAGCGCGGAGACGGCGAGCAGCACCCGCGTCGCGATTTCCCGCGAGCGGACCCTCGAGGCGTCTTCCACCCGGTTTTCCACATCAGGCGATACGGCCACGACCGAAGACTCCTCTGGGCCGCAGAACCATGATCGCGGCCACGACCAGGAATAATACCGCGATGGCCCATTCCGAGATGTAGCCCCCGCCGATGGATTTCGCCAGCGCCACGATGAACGCTCCCACGGCCGTCCCCGGCAGATGGCCGAGTCCGCCCAGGATCACCGCCAGGAACGAGTCGATGATGATGCCCATCCCCATTTCCGGTTCGACGGAGAAAATGGGAGCGCCCAGCGCGCCTGCGAACGCCGCGAACCCTGCCGCGCCCCCGAATATGCTCGTGAGCAGCCACCGCGTGTTGATGCCGAGCGCCTCAGCCATCTCGCTGTCATCGGTGATGGCGCGAATCTTGAGGCCCACAGGCGTGAACTGGATGAAGACGAAGACCAGCCCCGTCACCACCAATGAGAGCGCCGAAGCAAAGAGCCTGTAGACGGGGAACTGATTGCCGAGGATGTCCACCGTGCCCTGGAAGATGACGGGCGGCTTGATGAGGGTGGTCTCGGTGCCCCAGAGATACTCGATTGCGCCCGTGATCATGAAGGAAAGGCCAAACGTCACGAGCAGGGTGTAGATTTCATCCCGGTTCCGGATGGGGGCGATCGTCAGCCATTCCATCGCGATGGCCAGGGGCACGACCACCAGCGGGGCGAACACCATCGCCACCCAGCCCAGCGAGGGCAGGAAGATGATGAAGAAATACCCCCCCAGGGCGTACAGCACGCCGTGGGCGAAGTTGACGACCCGGCCCAAGCCGAACACCAGGCTCAGGCCGAGACTCGTCAACGTCAGGAACGATCCGTAGATGATCCCGTTCAGAGAATTGACGAACAAGAAATTCCAATCCATCCCAATGGCTATTTCTTCAAATTACAGCCGAGCTTCTTCGCCGGCTCGAGTGTCCTGGACGCCGGAAGCGCCGTGACCGACTGCGCATACATGGCGCCGTACTTGGGCTTCTTGAGCTTCTCGATTTTCCCGAGTATAAGCGGCACCTCCGCCATCCGTCCGTCCTTCTGGAAGCGCATCCTTCCCGCAGGAGCCTCTACGTCGATCTTCTCGAGCGCCGCGATGATGGCCTTCCCGTCCGTCGAGCCCGCCTTCTCGATGGCGTTGAACAGAAGCTGGGCCGCCGTACCCGCCTGGATGGCCTGCATCCCGGCTACGCGGCCGTGCATCTTGTAGTAGAGCTCGTTGAACTTTTTGGTCGTGGGTATCGTGTCCTCCAGACGCCACGCGCTCCACGCGCCCGCCGAGACGATGTGGGTCGACAGTTCGCCCAGCTTGGCGATGAGCCAGTCCGGCAGTCCAATGGGCGCCACCAGAGTCGCCTGCTTGGTCAGGCCGAACTCGTTGGCCTGCTGGATGAACTGCACGAGCGGCGTGCCCAGGGTGACGGGAATGACCACCGCCGTCGCACCCGACGCGCGGACCTTGGCGATGAACGGCGCCCAGTCCGTGGTATCGAGCGGCGCATAGGCCTCGCCGACGTAATTCACGCCCTTGACGATCTTGACGGAGCGCGCCACCCGCCTGCTCCAGGGATAGTCGTGGCCCATCGTGAACCACTTCGCGGTCTTGAACTTCGGGTTGTCCTTGATGAGCGAGTCCATCGCCACGATGGCCATCTGGGGCGTCGGGTTCGTCTGGAACACCCAGTAGTTGCACTTCGCGCCCGTGATGACGGCCGAGCCGCTGTTCGAGGTGATGATCGGCACGCGCAGGCGGTTCGCCACGGGAAGCAGCGCCAGGGCCTCCAGCGTGCTCGTTCCCAGAATCGCCGTGACCTGGTTCTTCTGGACGAGCTTGGTCGCCTTGGTGACCGCCACCTGCGCGTTCACCAGGCTGTCCTCGAGGATCAGTTCGACGGGCCGGCCCATGACGTTTCCTTGAATCTTCACGGCCGTCTGGATGCCCGTGGTGATCTCATCGCCGATGGGCTTGAGCTTTCCGCTCAGAAACGACAGCACCCCGATTTTAATGGGGTCTTTCTTCGCGGCGAAGGCGGGGGAGCCGAAGGCGGCGATGAGCGCGAAAGATAACGCCGCGATCATCACCGCCGGACGAGAAACGCTGAACCATCGCTTTGGGGCATACGTCGATCTCGTTGCCATTGCATGATCCTCCCTGGCTTCCGATTCCGTGGATTCAGAGTGCGGACGCAGGGACATGCCCGTTTCCGCACAAACAAGAGAAGAAAGAATGAACCCTTCCCCCGGAATGATTCCGGTGCGGTTCACGTAAGCAATATGGCGAGATATATACCCGCAATATACAGGAAGGCTCCTGCCTGCACAACAAGCAAAAACGCGGCCCGGGGCCGCTTGGCGCGCCGCGCCGTCGACACGTCAAGTCCGAGCCGGGATACGCAAACAGGCAAAACGAGCCGGGAAAAGGTATGAATCAAGCGCCGTTTCGGCGTACTCTTCATACGCCGACGAAACGCGCCCGCCGAAAACGGGTATGATGCCTGAAACGGGTTCAGGCGTTTTTTCAGGAGAGGTCCGGTTTGCTTCCCAGGTTCATCGTGTACGCTCTTTTCGCATCGTTTCTCATCGGCGTGGCGGACTACGTTTATGGACGCGCGGTCAGAAACAAGATTTTGCCGGGCACGATTACGGCTTCGCAGTCGACCATCGTCGTTCCCATCACGTGGTTCTGGGCGTATTACGAAGGCAGTTACGCCTGGACGCCCCCCGCCTTCCTGGGAATCGGCGCCGCTTTTTTCACATTCATCGGCTTTTGGTGCTTCATGAGAAGCGTGGAACTCGGAGAGGCGAGCGCCAGCACGCCCATCTACCGGATGAGTTTCGTCGTCACCGCCATGCTCGCCGTCTTGATCCTGGATGAATCGATTACGCTTCCCAAAATCTTAGGACTCGTCCTCACCGGCAGCGCCATTTTCCTGTTCTCGGACTTTCACCGGGGGAGTTTCTCCCCCGATAGGCTCGCCTCCATCCTTTGGGCCGTCGTGGCGATGGTGGCCGTCGGCCTCGTGAACTTCATCTACAAGCTCGGCGTCTCGGGCGGAGTGGCGCCGATCATGTTTTTGCACAGCCAGGCGGTATTCTTCATCACAATCGCATACATCTACTCGTTCGTCGTGCAGGGGGGACCGCAGTTTTCGAAAAAAGGCTGGGCGCACGGACTCGCGACCGCCACCTGCTTCATTTTCGGGATCACCTCGCTGTTGGCCGCATTCAGGGAGGGTGAGGCCACCATCGTCTCACCGATCTTACAGCTGAGCTTCATCGTGACCACAATCCTGGCCACCTGGCGGCTGTCGGAGAAGATGACGGTGAGAAAATTGTTGGGACTGGCCGCCGCGGTGGGAACCATCGTCGCCTTCACTCAGTAACGCGAAAAGCCGACGACTCGTTCATCCCGGCGTGAGATACAAGGGGCTTCAGGGAGAGGCTGCGGACGATACCGCCTCGGCGCTTCGCATCAGGCGCTGCGCGTCAAGGGCCGCCTGGCGTAGTTCTTCCACCTTCGCGCTCCTGGCGTCCTTCAAGACGGCCAGCGCCAGTTCGAGGACGGGGTCTTTTTTCTTCTCGTCCGTCTTTTCCTTGTTGTAGAGCGAACTCTTCATCTCTTTTCTTCGCTCGCTGATCTCTTTTTTGGTGAGCGGCTGAGGCCCTGCCTCGACATCGGGCTGGATGCCTTTCTCGTGAATCAGGCGGCCGAGCGGGGTGTAGTATTTCGCCGTCGTCAGCCGGACCGCCGCCTCGCCCCTCGTGGGGATGATGGCCTGTACCGAGCCTTTGCCGAAGCTGGTCCTGCCGATTATCAGGGCGCGGTCCAGATCCTGCAAGGCGCCGGCCACGATTTCGGACGCGCTCGCGCTGCCCTTGTTGATCAGCACGACCAGGGGCTTGCCCACCCATACGCCGGTGCCGCGAGAGCGGAAATACACCGTCTCGCTGCGCCTTCGCCCCCGGGTGAAGACGATCATGCTTCCATCGGGCAGGAATCGTTCGGAGACCTGGACGGACTGGCGGAGAAAACCACCCGGGTTGTCGCGCAGGTCCAGCACGATCCCCCGCACCTTCTTGCGAATCAACTCGTTGAGAGCCACGTCCAGTTCCCGCGTCGTGCGGCCATGAAATGCCGTGACCCGCAGATAGCCGATCCCGCCCTCTTTCACTTCCGACTTCACGCTTTTAATGCTGATGATCGCGCGGCGCAGCAACACGTTCCGGGGCTCGGGCCAACTGGCGCGCGAAATCAGCAAATCCACCGTCTTGCCCGCGGGTCCGCGCATACGTCGTACGACCTCGGACAGCGGCATGTCCGTCGTGGACGCGCCGTCGATTTCCAGAATAACGTCCTCTGACTTGAGGCCCGCCCGATGCGCGGGCGTGTCATCGATGGGCGATATGACGGTGAGTTTCTTCTCCCGCACCGTGATGATGACGCCCACCCCGCCGTAGCGGCCCGTATGCTCCACCCGCATCTGCCTGTAGGACTCGGGCGAGACGAACGTGCTGAAAGGATCGAGAGCGCGCAGCATGGAAGTGAGCGCGGCGTACATGACTTTCAATCCGCCCTTTTTTTTCTTCTCCGAATCCCCGGCGTTCGCCATCGCGAACCGGTAGGCGCGTTCGAACCCGCCCAGCCCGCCGTCGGTGTCTCCCCGGAGGCGAACGAGCAACTCCTTCTCCCCCGCCTTGAGGAGAATCTCGTCTCCCGCCTTCTCCTCGAAATCGAAGCGCCCCTCGCCCGCGCTTTTCTTGAGGCCTTCCAGGCCCGCAACGTACATTTCCCTGAAATCGGGGATACGCGCATAACTATCGTCCACTTTCTGCATGACTTCATACAGCAGGGCGATGGCTTCTTCCTGATCACTGGAGAGCGAAAAGACGAGGCTCGCGGAGAGCACCGCCACCAAGAGAACGAGGCATATCGTAAGATGCTTCACGCGCCGGGCGCCGCCTGCGCAGGAGAGAAGAAGACGGAAAAAGCGAATGCGCCTTATCGACATGGGCCGTTCCAATGGTTAGGGTTCACCGGATGGCTTCGCATGGGTCATCATACCACAGCCCGGGGAATGAATCGCCCCGGCGCTTTGTAGAGAAAACCCGGTTCCGTAGAAGGATCGAGCGATGATCTCCATCGTCGTGCCCGTGTTGAACGAAGCGCCCAGGCTGCCCGCCATGTTCGAGATGCTCGACGCCCAGCCGGGAGAGAAACAGATCATCCTCGCCGACGGGGGAAGCACGGACGAGACGCGCGGCGTGGCGGAGGGGCGCGCCCTTATCGTCGAGTCAGAACCGGGCCGCGCGCGCCAGATGAACGCGGGCGCAGCCCATGCGACAAGCGAGACGATCCTCTTTCTTCACTGCGATACCAAGCTGCCCCCAGGGGCGCTACGGGAAATCGAGGACGTCATGCGCGCGGGCGACGCGGCGGGCGGAGGCTTTCTCCACAGCTTCGACAGAGACGACAGCTTCAGCCGCTTCATCAGCTTCAGCGCCAACACGCGCGCGAAGATGTCGAAACTCTTCTTCGGCGATCAGTGCATCTTCATCCGGCGCGAAGCCTTCGAGCGCATGGGCGGCTACGCCGACATGCCCCTGTTCGAGGACTGGGACCTGAGCCGGCGGATGCGCGCATTCGGGCGGGTGGCCGTCATCGAGACGCCCGTCGTCACCAGCGGGCGGCGCATCGACCTATGGGGCAAGCCCAAGTGCCTCGTCATCTGGTGGGGGCTGAGCATCCTCTTCGCGCTGGGCGTCTCCGCCGAGCGCCTCGCCCGCTACTACGCGCACGTGCGCGACGCGTGATGCGCGCATTTTCACTGATAACCTTGCATCCCACTGCCCAGGGGATGGTATATTGCGCCTGAATTCATCACCCATTCGCAGATAACGATTCAAAACCTCATTCGCGCGGGTCATGTATCCAGCGCGGGTGAAGGCGGGAGGCGAGGAATGCGATTCGCGGTCGATACGGGCGGGACCTTCACCGACCTGGTGCTCGAGGACAACCGGGGCCGGCTCCACATGTTCAAGGCCCCCACAACGCCCCAGGACCCGGTGGAGGGCATTCTCGCGGCCATCGAGGCGGCGGCCGAAGCGCTCTCGACGAGCATCGGCGAACTCCTCGCCCAGGGCGAGCTTTTCATCCACGGCACCACCCACGCCACCAACGCCATCGTGACGGGCAACACCGCCAGGACCGCCTTCCTCACCACGAAGGGCCACCCCGACATTCTCGTGCTGCGCGAGGGCGGGCGCATGGAGCCGTTCAACTTCTTAGTACCCTTCCCGAAGCCATACGTCCCGCGCGCGCTCACCTTCGAGGTGCCCGAGCGCATGGGCGCCGACGGAAGCGTGTACGAACCGCTCGATGAGGCGGGCGTCATCGCGATCATCGAAGAACTCAAGGAAAAAGAGGTGGAGGCGGTGGCCGTTTCTCTCTTGTGGTCCACCGTGAATCCTCAGCACGAAATCGGCGTGGGCAAGCTGCTGAAAAAACACCTGAAGGGCGTGCCCTTCACCCTCTCGCACGTTCTGAACCCGATTCTGCGCGAATACCGCCGGGCTTCTTCCACCTGCATCGACGCATCTCTCAAGCCCCTGATGTCGCGCTACATCGGCGGTCTGCAGGAGCGGCTCAAGGCGGCTGGCTTCGGCGGGCGGCTCCTGATGCTGACGTCGAAGGGCGGCGTGATGGACGCGGATGAACTGGCAGATGCGCCCATCCACTCGGTGGGTTCGGGACCCTCGATGGCGCCCATCGCGGGCCGGCACTTCTCCCGCGCCGACGCCAAGGCCGCGACGGCGATAGTGGCCGACACCGGAGGCACCACCTACGACGTGAGCCTCGTGCGACGGGGCGAAATACCCATGTCGCCCGAAACCTGGCTCGGCCAGCGCTACCGGGGCCACATTCTGGGCTTCCCCTCAGTGGACGTGAAGAGCATCGGCGCAGGGGGCGGGAGCATCGCCTGGGTGGATGAGGGCGGACTCTTGCACGTGGGACCGCAGAGCGCGGGCGCGGAACCGGGACCCGCCTGCTACGGCCGGGGCGGCACGCGGCCCACCTTGACGGACGCCTCGCTCGTCCTGGGCCACATCGACCCGGATTATTTTCTGGGCGGGGCGATGACGCTCGACCCCTCCCAGGCCGAAAAAGCCATATCGAGAGACGTGGCCGAACCGCTGGGGCTATCCCTCCAGGAGGCGGCCTCGGCCATCCTGCGGCTGGCGACGGAGAACATGGTGGGCGCAATCGAGGAGATCACCATCCACCAGGGCATCGACCCGAGGGGCGCGGTTCTTATCGGCGGCGGCGGGGCGGCGGGCCTGAACTCGGTCGCCATCGCCAAGCGGCTCGGCTGTCAGGGACTCGTCATCCCCGAGGTGGGCGCTGCGCTCTCCGCTGCGGGCGCGATGATGAGCGACTTGCACGCCGATTACCGCTCGATGTTCTTCACCATCACGGACAGGTTCGACTTCAAGGGCGCCAACGCGATTTTGAAATCACTCGGCGACAGGTGCCGCGCGTTCATCAAAGGCCCCGGCAAGGGGGCTGTGGAGAGCGCGACGGAGTTCTACGTCGAGGCGCGCTACAAGCACCAGATATGGGAGATCGATCTGGGGCTGCCCATCAACCGCTTCCGCTCGAAAAAAGACGTGGAGAGAGCGCGCGCCGCTTTCGACGAAGTACACGAGGAGGTGTTCGCCTTCCGCGATCCGTCTTCGGAAGTGGAGTTCGTCGGCTGGCGCGCCGTGGCGCGGTGCAAACTGAGAAAGGGCCGCCTCGGCAGGCTCGTGCGCGAGGCGATCCACGAGACGACGCTGCCCAAGAGGCGGGAGGCCTACTTCGCGGGCAAGGGACTCGTGAACGCGCGCGTGGCGGCGTTCGATGCCATGAAGGCGGGTGCGGCGATGCGCGGGCCGGCCATCATCGAATCGCCGTTCACGACGGTGGTCATCGACCCCGGCGCGAAGGCCGAACGCACGAGAAGCGGCAGTCTGTTCATCACGCTCTAGGAGCAGGATATGGCGAGAGCAACAACGAGACGCGCGAAGCAAAAGACGAAACTCGACCCCATCACCCTGGCGGTGCTGCACAAGCGCTTCGACGCCGTGACGACCAAGATGGCGAACACGCTCCTGCGCACGGGCCGCTCGGGCGTGCTGAACCTCGCGCGCGATTTCTCGACCTCCGTCGTGACGCGCGAGTGCGAACTGCTGACGGGCGCGGAATCGCTACCCATCCACCACCTGAGCGGTGCGGACCTGATGGCCCGCTCGATGATGGACCTACACCCGAACTTGAAGCGCGGCGACGCCTATCTGCACAACTCGCCCTACCACGGCTGTTCGCACCCGGCGGACCACACCATCCTCGTGCCCGTCATCGACAAGCGGGGCGAGCACCAGTTCACCGTGTGGGTGAAGGCCCACCAGGCGGATTGCGGGTGCAGCCAGCCCACCACCTACATGGGCCACGCGCGCGACGTGTATGAGGAGGGCGCGCTCATCTTCCCGCCCACCAAGGTGCAGACGAACTTCGAGGACAACGAGGACTTCATCAACTTCTGCCGGATGCGCATCCGCGTGCCCGAGCAGTGGTACGGCGATTACCTCGCCATGATAGGCGCGGCGCGTATCGGCGAGCGCGAGGTGCTCGCCATGGGCGATGAATACGGCTGGGAGACGCTGCACGACTTCTCCAAGGAGTGGTTCGACTACAGCGAGAAGCTCATGATCTCCGCCATCAGGAAACTCCCCACGGGCGAGGCCACCACACACAGCACGCACGACCCCGTACCCGGCACGCCGGATGAGGGCATCCCCATCACCGCGCACGTGCGGATCGACAACAAGAAGGCCACCATCGAGGTGGATTTAACGGACAACCCGGACGCCATGCCGTGCGGCCTGAACCTGAGCGAGGCCTGCGCGCGCACCGGCGCGATGATAGGCGTGTTCAACAGCATCGACGACATCGTGCCCACGAACGCGGGCAGCTTCCGCCGCGTGAACGTGCTGATTCGAGACGGCTCCGTGGCGGGCGGGGGCAAGCACCCCACCTCGATGTCCGTCGCCACCACCAACCTCGCCGACCGGGTGACGAACCCGGTGCAGCGCGCGTTCTCGAAGATTCAGGACGGCATCGGCCTGGCCGAGTGCGGACCGATCTTCCCGGCGTCGATGGGCGTCATCTCGGGCTTCGACCCCAGAAACGACAACGAACCCTTCGTGAACCACCTGTTCCTGATGGTCACGGGCGGCGCGGGCGCGGGCAAGACGGACGCTTGGCTCACCATCTTACACGCGGGCAACGCCGGCATGTGCTTCGTGGACAGCATCGAGCTGGACGAGCTCCATTTCCCCATCTACATCAAGACGCGCAGGCTCATGCCCGACACCGAGGGCGCGGGCCGGACTATAGGCGCGCCTTCGGGCTATTGCGAATACGGCCCCGTGGGCGGGGGGGACCTGGAAGTCGTCTACGTCTCGGATGGCGCGGTAAACGCCTCCAAAGGCACCCTCGGCGGGCTGAACGGGGCGGTCTGCCGGAACTTCCTCATGCGCGAGGACGGCTCTCTGGAAGACCTGCCCGGCTGTGCGGACATTATTCTCAAACCCGGCGAGAACGTGGCGTCTTATTGCACGGGCGGGGGCGGCTACGGCCCGCCGCACGAGCGGCCCGTCGAGAAGGTGCGCGAGGACGTGGAGGAGAAGTGGATTACTAGGGAGCGCGCCTGGAAGGTCTACGGCGTCGCTATCGACGACGCGGGCGAAGTGGATATGGCCAAAACCAGGCGGAGAAGGAAGCAGTTGAGCGGGGGGTAGGCATACCTGTAGGGACGGACAGGTCGCGACCTGTCCCTACGAAATCCTGCAATATCGCCGTAGGGGACGTTTACATGCGTCTCTTTGTTTTTAATCGTCATTCCGGCGCATGCCGGAATCCGGCTCGTACGGTTTCGGGTAGGAACGAAACTACCCGCAAGCATTAGTCTTGATAATCAAATGGACGACGGCCTGAACTCATCTGCTTCGTCGATGTGTTGACGACTTTCATCGTGTTGATCCAACAATCTGAAAATTTCGCCTCTATTGAGCATAAGGGTTGAATACGTAGCATCGCGGAGCAACGATTCTCGAAACGTATTAAAATAGTTTGACAAAAAAAGGCGCACAGTCTTTCCCTCTGTATTCACGTTATCTGTCCAATAGAGACCAGCGTGTTTCTCCGTACGCTCTTCCTCAAAAGCCTGTTCCCCAGTCGGCCATGCAAGTGCGTCAATGTTTCCCGTTTCAGTGGATGCGAGATAGGACGCCGCGTAGAGCGCGTACTTGACCCATAATTCACCGACCGTTTCACGATGCTTGAGAATCGGATTATTGCGATTGTTCCTCATGACTTTGATGATTTGACGAGCAAGCGCCATTGCTCCGGCATCGTAGTTGTGCAAAGCCTTGTCGAAGTCATCTGAGTCGGCGCGCTTCTTCTGCGTAAGAGCGAGGCTGTTGTAGGCCAACACATAATCAGGGTCGGTTTCAATCGCGCGACGAAACGCATTGACCGCGTCATCCCACCGTTCTTTTAATTGAAAGACTATCCCGAGCGCCAAAAAAACCGGGGGTTCATCGCCCTTCAAATCCACCGAGCGCGATAAACACTTAATCGCGTTATCTAGGTCGCCCAGAAAGCGATAACACTGACCTGCCATGTACCAAACATTCCAATGTGACGAATTCTGGGCGATAACCTGACGAAAAATATCCAGAGCCTCGGCATAAAGCCGACGCTTCATCAGTTCAATTGCCGCGTCAATCAGAGATATAGTCATAATGCACATCCCATTTTCATTCCGGCATACGCAGGAATAACGGAAAATTTATCGTCTGGGCCTATTATTGCGGCGCGCCCGACGCTGATACACGTCGCTCGGCCAATAGCTGGTAATCACCGAGTCGCTATCAACGACGACTTTGAGTCCCCTTAATCGTTCAAGCTGCTGCACACTGCGCTTCAGGGCGCGTTCGAATCGCTGCCGTCCACCTTTCATTGTACGCTCAAGCTGTCGGTATATGCGCTTCAGATTTTCCACCTCACGTTTCACATCTTTGTCCCTCATAAACCACTCGACAGGGCCAATTTGCGTCCCGTATGTCTGAACTAAATCAACGTACCCATTCCGAACCGCTCGCTGACTCATTCGCATCATGGCGTGTTTGCTAATTTTATACATCTTCCTTACCTCCCTTGCTTGATACTTCATCGAGCAATTTTTTGATTCGAATCTGCTCAGCTTCATATTCCGCCCAGTTCTCATCGGGCACTTTCGATTCCAGCCATTTCACGCGTTCCGAAGTCACATCCTCATCTTCGCCGCGTAGCTCTTTTGGAATTTGGCCGATGCGGACTTTTCCGCGGGTTAGGGCGTAGTCAGCGCGAGCGGAGCCGCCCGTGAGGCTTTTTCGGTATTTCTCGAATAGATTGAATCTGGGCAAATCGTCGAAATTGCCGAAATTTTCAATTTCTTCAGGATCGATGGCTTCGTTGTCGGGGCCAAGACTTTCCGCTTGCTTAATAAGAAAGTCGAGGAAAGGACTTCGGGCATCCTCAAAAAAATAGCTTTCGACACTCCCCCAGGATTGCATATCATGGCCTAATGATGGGAGTGCTATATGGCGACCGAACAAGTCACGGGATTCGAGAGAACCTCGCTCAGTCGAAAGAACCGTCTCATAATCAGGCATCCAACGAATATGCTCGGAGAAATCGTTTTTGCTCTCCTCCATTGCTTTGAGACGACAGCGACGCTCAGCAAGACTCTTTTCTGCGAGTAAACTAAAGGTGAGCGGAGCAATCTTGATGAGATCGTACATCCCAACGCCGTAGCGATCTTGGACAAGATCATAGGCAATAACATCATCGCCATCGAGGCGAAGCTTGCGATTAAACACGCCTGCACCAAATTTTTTTCGGACTTCTTCGTCACGCCTGGCATCCGCGTCGGGAGCCTCGGCCAGAGTTTCAGGCTTGACGCGGAGGGCATCGGTGATTCGCTTTGCCGTGTCACTTCTCGTCTCACCTCCCTTGCCGATCTCTATCCTTGCGACAGTCTTCTGGTCGATACCCGCTTCCTCCGCCAACTTTTGCTGGCTGAATCCCCTTTTCTTGCGCCAATGCTTTAGCGTCTCTGGAATTATCTTCATTGCAAAAACCCCTATATTTAAGAACCAGAAAACTCAAACTGAAAGTCAATCTAATGCTTTTATTAAAGACATTCAATGGCATATTTGGGTAATATGAGTAATTATTTAAGTTTATGTATGGGCATAATTCATTATAATTACCTTATATCAAGATATTTAATAGGTTATATCCGGAAAACGGTGCTGGAAAATAACTCAACCCCGCAATCTGAAGACATCCTTCACATTTTGCACCGGATAATTTATTTGTAGGGGACGCATACATGCGTCCCTTCGCCTTTGGCCGCCCAAACCATGGGTCGCATATATGCGACCCCTACAAAGTGCAATTCCCCGCTTCTCACTTGGAATTGACCCCACACCCCCTTCCCCATCACACCAAAGGGCGGTATCATGCCCGCAAAAATCGAGACGCAATCCTTATCAGGGACATCTCGCTTCCGGGGCGGTCCGGAAGCGCCGCAGGGAGGAAATACCCATGAAGCTCAAGGACAAGGTCGCCATCGTTACGGGCGGCTCGCAGGGGATCGGCGAGGCCATCTGCCGCCGCTTCGCGGAAGAGGGCGCGAAGGTCGCGGTCGTGAACAGAACGGCCGAGCGAGGAGAGGCTTTGGCGGCGGAGATAGGCGACGCAGCCAGGGCGTTTCCGTGCGACGTGTCGATAAAATCGGCGGTGGACGCCATGGTGGCCGACGTGGTGGCCGAGTTCGGCACGGTGGACATTCTCGTCGGCAACCACGGCATCATGATCAACAAGGAACTCGAAGCCTACAGCGAGCAGGAGTGGGACGACACCATCGACATCAACCTGAAGGGCAACTTCCTGCTCTCCCAGGCCGTCGTGCCCATCATGAAGGAAAAGAAGTACGGGAAGATCGTCTTCATGGCCTCCATCGCCGCCACGCACGCCTTCCCCAACGCGGTGCCCTACTGCGCGAGCAAGGGGGGCGTCTACATGATCACGCGCGCGCTGGCGGCGGAGATTTCCAAGTGCGGCATCAACGTGAACTGTATCTCGCCGGGCAACACGGCCACGCCGCTGAACCAGCACTTACAGGACGACCCCGAGTTCGTGAAGCTCATGGCGAGCTACACGCCGACGGGCCGGGCCTACATCACCACGGCGGAGATGGCGGGCGCGGCGGTGTTCCTGGCCTCGGACGACGCGAGCGCGGTGCACGGCCTGGACCTCATCGTGGACGACGGCTGGTGCGCGATTTAGAGCGGGACTGACAACCCGATATGACAGGCGCGCTCAAACCCGTCACGACGCCCGCGCTCGAAATCGGCTACCTGGAGGCGGGCGACGAGACGGCCCCGCCCGTCATCCTCGTGCACGGCTTCCCGGACGACGCGAGAACGTGGGACCGCGTTACTCCCATCCTGAACGACGCGGGCTTCCGGACGCTCTGCCCCTACGTGCGCGGCTACGGCCCGACGCGCTTTCTGAATCCTGAGACCCCCAGAAGCGCCCAGTACACCGCGCTGGCTTCCGACATCACGGCTTTCGCCGACGCGCTGGAACTGGAGCGCTTCGCACTGGTGGGGCACGACTGGGGCGCGCGCGCTTCTTACTGCATAGCGGCGATGCGGCCCAGGCGGCTGAACGCCTTAATCGTCAGCCCCGCAGGCTACGGCACGGGCCGCCCCGCCCAGCGGATGTCGGTCGAACAGGTGCGCGCGTACTGGTACCAGTGGTTTTTCTGCACCAGCCGCGGCCGCGATGCGCTGGGGGAAGACGCCGCCGGTTTCTGCCGTGAACTCTGGCGGACATCGTCGCCGGGGTGGGATTTCTCCGACGAGGAATTCGAGGCCACTGCGCGTTCTTTCGAGAACCCCGACTTCGTGGACGTCGTCATGCACTCCTACCGCTACCGCTGGGGGTATGAGACGCCTGACCCCAGGTTTGAGGACGCGGAGAGCTTCATGGCGGGCCTGCCGGACATATCCGCGCCGACGGTTCTCATTCAAGGCGCGGAAGACGGGGCGTCGCGGCCCGAGAGTTCGGAGGGCAAGGAGGGGCATTTCACGGCCGGCTACCAAAGGATTCTCGTGGAAGGCGCGGGCCACTTCGCACAGCGCGAGAAGCCGGAAACCTTCGCCGCCGCGATCCTGGAAATTTTGAGGGATGGATAGCTCGTGTCCTATATCTGCTACGTGAACGGCGAATACGTTCCGGCGGAAGAGGCCAGGGTCTCCGCCTTCGACCACGGGTTTCTCTACGGGGACGGGCTTTTCGAGTCGATGACGGTCGTGAGCCGGCGCATATTCCGGTTTCAGGACCATCTCGACCGCATGGAACGCTCGGCGCGCGCGCTCAAGCTCACGCTGCCCGAGACGCGCGAGCGGATCGCCGAGATCGTCAAGGAATGCGTCCGACGCTCCCAAGTGAGCGACGTATACCTGCGCGTCGTCATCTCGCGCGGGGCGGGCTACCCCCTGCTGGACCCCAGGGTGACGGATAAGGCGACGCTCGCCGTGCTCCTGCACGACCCCGCGCCTCCGCCCGAGACGGGTTCGAGCTACAAGGCGAAGGGCGCCGGCTTGAGACTCAAGACGGCGGGCGTGCGCAAGGTTCCTTCCGAGTCCTTCGAGGCGCGCGTGAAATCGCTCAACTATCTCAACAACGTGATGGCGAGAATCGAGGCCGTGGAATCAGGGTTCGATGAGGCGATCCTGCTGGACACCCGCGGCTTCGTGGCGGAGGCGCCGGGCGAAAACGTCTTCGTCGTGAAAGACGGCGCGCTCAAGACGCCGAATGCGCACAACGTGCTCGACGGCATCACCCGGAAGGTCGTGCTCGAAATCGCGGAGCGCGAGGGAATTCCGGCAGAAGAGGCCGACCTCACGCTCTATGACCTCTACACGGCGGATGAGTGTTTTCTCACCTCATCCTTCAGCCGGGTGCACGCGGTGGCCGAGGTGGACGGACGGCCCATCCCGGCACCCGGCCCGATCACGAACAGGCTGCGCGCCGAGGTGCTGGAGATGGAAAGAACGCAGGGCGAGCCGATAGACTGAAGCGCGCGCCATTCCGCCCAGGCGGGAAACCCCGGCGCGCCGGACGCGCATGGCCCATGAAACAGGAGAAGCATGAAAATGGCGACGATGGAGGAATTCGAGAAGCTGGACATCCGCCTCGGGCGAGTGGTCGAGGCGGCGGATTTTCCCGAGGCGAGAAAACCGGCTTTCAGGCTCAGGATCGATTTCGGCGAGGAGTTGGGGATCAAGAAATCATCCGCCCAGCTCGTCGCGCTTTATACGAAAGAAGAACTCCAGGGAAAGCTCGTGCTCGCCGTGGTGAATTTTCCGCCGAGGCAGATTGGTCCCTTCATGTCGGAAGTCCTGACGCTCGGCGTGCCGGACGCAGAGGGCGAGGTGGTGCTCATCGCGCCGGATGACAAGGGGGCGGTTCTAGGCGGACGGTTGTTCTAGATCGAATCCGTCCGGGGAGGGAGAGCCTTTGACAGGCAAAGGGGCCTGTCCCTACGGAGGCGGAACGGTTTTGTTCGTCATTCCGGCGAACTCTCCCGCATTGGTCGGCTCCGACACCTGAATGACGGTGAACACTCTCGATTGGTGGGGATCAGCAAGCCCTTGTGTGGGTAAAGGCAACCCCCTTGCGAGGGAAACCCCATAAAAGCAACCCCCCCTTGTCAGGGGTCAATTCCGACCGAGGAGGGAGGAATTGCAAGCCGATGCGTTTCCCGCCTATGGCTTATGCAAACGCTCGTTCCTCACTCGCGTTTGACCCCTGACAAGGGGGGGTAGGGGGGGTTGCTTTCAAGCCGAGGGATGACGCGCGGAGCGGCTTCAGGGGTTGCATTTGATAGGTTCCATGCGCGTGCTCTCACACCTGGAAAGCACGCGCTCCAGAACCTCCTTCTCGCGCCGGTCGATCATCAACCCGTAAGACCGCCGCACCTCTACTACCCGGTTCGCGAACCAGCATTGGTTTTGAGGAGGAAGCCACTCGGCGGCGTCCTTGCCGCTCTTTTGATATCGGTTGATTCTCGGCGAGGCAAGCGTCAAGTTGCGCAGGTCGCTAGCAAATCGGAGGCGCTCCGCCCGGCTGCGCGAGCACAAACCCGAGTCGTGCGCCTCGCTCGTAGCAACAATGTGCTCGATGTCCGTTTCACGTCTGGAAGTAAAGCACTTTTTCGTGTACGGACCGTACACCGCTCCCAGACGCCTCACGATCTTCCGCTCCAGAGCCTGCGAATAACGATAATCCTTCTTCCTGTTGTATGGAGAACAACGAAACTCAGGAGTCACCACAAGGCCGCGCCATGTCTCCGCCATGGAAACGCCAGCCGTCAGCACGCACGTCAGCGCGGCGCCGGCGCAGATGCTCCAAATTTTCATCGTTGGGTCCTCTGCAGAGGGCTCGAAAGCCCTCTGTCGAAACGCGGATACGCTCCTTTATTAGCAGTTCAATTCACCTCGTGAAAATAAAAAGAACTGCGGACGGCTGTTCTAGCTCAAATCGGGACGCTCCTCGTCCTGGTAGTGCCCGAGTCCCTTGGGCGCGGTGCCGTTGTTGCGAAGCACGTGCATGGGCGCGGGCGTGAGGGGATGCCACTGCGTTTCCTCGGGCGGCTCGGGCCACTCATGCGAGAGGTGGCGGTAGGCGTTCGGGCCATCCGCGGCTTCCAGATGCGCGCACATGTCGTCGCACACCGCGCGCTGGCCCGCCCTGTCGCCCACGTCTCCCAGCATGCGCCCGAAGGGATACTGGATGAAGACCGCCCTCGGCACACAGACCTTCTCCGACACTTCCGGCTGGTTGCATATCGAGACGGTGGCGATTCCCAACTCTTCCAATCTTCTCTGCAGCAGGCTCACGGACCGCATGCAGAGCGGTCAGACGGGGATGAGAAAGGCCGCGTCCACGCCCTCGGAGTGCATCTTCTCGGCCATGAGAGGGGCCGTCTTCTTCATCAGGGGATGGAAGTTGGGCGTATAGCCCATCGTGGAATAAAGAGTGTCGGCGAGCGCGCCGATTTTCCCCTCGCGCTCGTAGTCCAGGAAGATATCCACCGGAAACGCGGTGTTCCTGTCTTTTTGCAGATACTCGGTGTTGATGTGCAGGTGCGAGTATTCGCAGTCGTCCTGGGCGGCCGTTTTCGGAATCTCCCGGTGGGTGGGGTCTCCCCAGTGCGGCTCGCGCCACTCGCGCTCATAGTCGAATGAGACGTCTCCCTTCATGAATATGCCGGCCGTTGAGACGAGGGTGACCTTGCATTCTGACAGCGGTTTTCCCAGCGGCGTCCAAGGCGTCCTGGCCGGATCGGCGGGCCGCATGGCGCCGATGCGCTTCTTGCTGCCGGGGTAATAGACGTATCCATCGACTTCCGTGATCGGTGACATGGGGTCTTGCTCCTTTCAAATCAATAATTCGTATAAAGAACGCACAGGAGTTCATTCGCCAGTTCCGCGTCTCCTTCGACCTCGAGGCGGCCTGCGGCCTCCATGGCGCTGCGTTTCGCGCGCCCGTACAACAAGAGCAGGTGCGCCTCGCCGTCCGCGGTGATAATGGCGTCGTGCGCGCCGGACGTGTCGGCGGTATTCTCCGCCTTCTCGCCGGTGACGGTGATCGTCCATTCGCGATCGGGCGTCTTCGAGCGGAACAGGAAGCGGCCATCGAACGGCGGGTTCTCCCGCACTCCGAAAAGACGGCTCTGGCTCTCGGGCAGGAAGGTCATGGCCCCCTCCACGCCGTCCGCGGAGACGCAGGCTTCGGCGTCCTCGCCGTAGCGGATATCCCAGTCGTGCGCCACGAGTTCGACGAGCCTGAGCCCGATCCAGGCGTCGAGCCGCGTCAGGCCCCGGGGATGAAAGCCGAGCTTGCCCAGGTCGTCCGCGGTGATGTCCGCAAGCGCGTCGTTCACCCCAGAGGCTGTGGCGTCGAACGCATCCATCATCGCGTCCCTGGGCATAGCCATGAGTTCCTCGCCCTTGGCGGCGCGGATGGCGAAAAACTCCTTCACGTTTTTCCCGTAGGGCGGCTCGGGCGGGAGGCCATCAAGCGCCCGGCGGATCGAGTTCGTGTAAAAATCGCCCCCCGTCGCCAGATGGGAGACGGCGTGCTGCGCCTGCCAGCCGGGGCAGAAGGTGTCCACCTCCCAGCGCGCGTCCGAAAAGGCGCGCCAGCAGGCCGAGAGGCGTTCGGTTTCCGATTTCACCAGGGCGACTCGGGAAAGCTGTTCTTCGGGACTCACGTGGGCGCACCTCCGTCTCGCGGTTTCGCGATTCGTCTTTGAAATGAAATCCCCACTTACAATCAAAAGAAGTGAATGGAGAGAAGGATTAGTATTGCGAAACCAGTGGCCGCTGGCAAGGGCCGCAAGCTGGCGGGTAAGGGGGGAGTTCTGCTAGGTTAGGGCCTTGGGTCAAGGAGCGCGGCGAGGCGGAATCTCCCGGCAGCCGCTCTCTTTTCAGGAGACGAAAATCCATGTCCCCGCTGATGGTGGTCGCAGACGCCGATGGCAACCTGTTCGAACACCCGGAGTTCGAGATGGTGGGCGCGCAGGGGGCCGAACCCGTGGCGCCCGAGCCGGAGGAACTCTCGCCCCTGCCGGATGGGAGCAAGTTCTTCACCATCCCCGACAGCACGCCCGTGGGCGGCGACGCGGAGGAAGACGCGCTCGTGAGCGTGGCAGAAGCGGACTGGGGCGACGGACCGGCCGCCCTGCAAGCCGCCTGCACGTTTCCCTCCCCCGGCTGGATGCGCACCCTGCTCCCCTTCGCCGAAAGAGACCCGGGCGCGGCGGTACTCCCGCTTTGGGCCTACACCGCGCTCGGCTTCGATGAGGCGAGCGGCGAATTCGTCTGCGCCGCCGTGCGCGTGGACGACTGCCCGCGCTGGGAGCCCGAGGAATACGACGACACGGGGCTGTCCGGGCGAATCGAGCGGATGCTCAATGCACACCCCAAGAACCGGATGGTTCCCCACCTCGCGCGCTGCGCGCGTGAGTTCCATTGCTTCGCGGCGAAAAACTTCTTCACGCGCCGCTGGGAGATGGGCCTGCCCATCGCCCCGCTCTGCAACGCGGATTGCCGGGGGTGCATATCGCTCCAGACGGACGACCTGTTCCCGGCGAGCCACCAGCGCATCGAGATCGTCCCCACGCCGGAGGAACTCGCGGAAATCGCCGTACCCCACTTGGAAGGCGCAGAGATGGCCGTCGCGAGCTTCGGCCAGGGTTGCGAGGGGGAGCCGCTGCTCCAGGCGGGCGTCATCGAGCGCGCCTGCCGCCTCATCCGCGAACGGACTCTGCAAGGCACCCTGCACCTGAACACGAACGGCAGCCGGCCCGAGTGGATGGCGCGTCTCGCTGCGGCGGGATTAGAGAGCATCCGGATCAGCACGAACAGCGCCACGCCCGAGTGGCACGGCGCATATTACCGTCCCGAGACGTATGATTTCTCTCACGTGGAGGATTGCGTGAAGGCTTCCGTGGACGCGGGGCTTTACACGCAGATCAACTATCTTGTCTTCCCCGGCGTGACCGATCTGGAAGCCGAGGTCGAGGCGACCCTCGATTTCGCGGTGCGAACGGGCCTGCACGTGATCCAGATGAAAAACCTCTGCATCGATCCCGCGCTCTACCTCGACACCCTGCCCGACGTCGGGGAGATGGGCGAGGCGATGGGCATGGTGCGGGCCCTGGATATATTCCGCGAAGAACTGCCCGACGTGGCCATCCGCTATTTCAACCGGCCCCGGGAGGAGTGGCACATCGACCCCAAGGGTTCGAAGGCGGGGGCCGTGCGATGAGCGAGAACCTCCTGCAGATCCAGCCCATCTCCGAGATGCCGCTCGTGCGCCGCGACGCGCCCGTCCCGATGGGACCCGAAGCGCCGGGCGCCGCGCTCATATCGCTCGGCTGCGCCAAGAACACGGTGGATTCGGAGATCATGCTCGCAGCCCTCGCGGGCGCGGGATACCGGCTCGTGAGCGACGCGGAAGACGCGCAGGTCGCCATCGTCAACACGTGCGGCTTCATCGAGGATGCGAAGCGCGAATCCATCGACACCATCCTCGAAGTCGCCCAGTTGAAGGAAGCGGGCGGTCTCGAAACCCTGGTGGTGGCGGGCTGTCTGGCCGAGCGCTACCGGGGAGAACTCGCACAGGGCCTGCCCGAGGTGGACCTGTTCATCGGAACGCGCGAGTACGACCAGCTCCCCGCGCTATTGATGGGAGAGCGCGGCGGCGCGCGCGAGGCGTTCTCGGACACCCTGATGGATTACGGCAGGAGGCTGCCGCGCATCCTCGCCGAGCCGGGCCCGAGCGCGTACCTGAAAGTCGCCGAGGGCTGCTCGCGGCCGTGTACCTTCTGCGTGATCCCGAGGTTCCGCGGCAGGTTCCGCTCGCGTCCGCTCGATCTGGTGGTGGAAGAAGCGGGCGCCTTGGCCGAGGCGGGCGTTCGGGAAGTGAACCTGCTCGCGCAGGAGATAACAAGCTACGGGGTGGACTTGGGCCTGGGCTTTTCCCTCGCACGGCTGCTCGAGGAGTTGAACGGCGTAGACGGCCTCGACTGGATCCGCGTGCTCTACAACTACCCGCGCGGGGTGACGGACGAGCTGCTCGACGCCTACCGCGAATTGCCCAGGGTGTGCGAGTACATCGACATGCCGCTCCAGCACGTCGCCACGCCCGTACTCACCGCCATGCGGCGCGGCATAGACGAGGCGGGGACGCGGAAACTCGTAGCGCGCATCAAGGAAAAAGTGCCCGGCTGCGCGCTCAGGACCACCATGCTCGTCGGCTTTCCGGGGGAGACGGATGCGGATTTCGAACGCCTGCTCGACTTCGTAGAGGAGACGCGATTCGCCCGGCTGGGAGGATTCGTCTTCTCGCCCGAGGACCGCTCCATCGCGGCTCGGCTGCCCGATCAGGTACCCGTGGAACTCGCGCGCGAGCGCATGGCGCGGCTGCTGGCGCTTCAGGAGCGAATCATGGCCGAGGACAACAAGGCGCTCGTGGGCCAGCGGACGCAGGTGCTCGTCGAGGTGCTGACGGGAGAGGGGCTCCTGCGCGGGCGAACGCGGCTCCAGGCCCCGGAAGTGGACGGCGAGGTGTTCCTGCACGAGACCGAGGCGGAGCCCGGGGAGATCATCACGTGTGAGATCATCGGCACAGACGGCGTAGACCTGGTGGCGCGCGGCGTCGCGTCGGACGAAAGCGCAGCGCCCGGGAGATGAGACATGAATGAAACATCCGGGTACGACCCCGAGGCCTTCCGCGAGTTCGAGCGCACGGGCTGGAACGGCGCCGCCGGGGAATACAACGATCTGTTCGGCGTCATCACCTCGCAGGCGGTCCCTTCGCTGCTCGACGCGGTGGATGCGCAATTCGGAACACGCCTGCTCGACCTGGCCTGCGGGACGGGGGTCGTATCCGCGGGAGCGCTCATGCGCGGCTGCACCGTGGTGGGGGCCGATTTCGCCCCCGACATGCTGGCCCAAGCCTCGCGTCGCTGGCCGGGGGCCGAGTTCCGGCTCTGCGACGCGGAGGACATGCCCTTCGAGGACGCGCGGTTCGACGCCGTGGCGAGCAACTTCGGCTTTCTCCACTTCCCGCATCCGGAAGTCGCGCTGGCCGAGACGACGCGCGTGCTCAGATCCGGCGGGAAACTCGCCTTCACCGCCTGGACGCACGACGCGGGCCACCGGGCGCTCATGGCGCGGGCCATCAAGGAGCACGGCGACCCGGACGTCCCCCTCGTGGCCGGCCCGCCCGAGCCGTTCCTGGAAGATGATGAGAAATGCGCGCGCGTGATGGAGGCGGCGGGTTTCACGGCGCCCGAAATATCAGGCTTCACCCTCTACATGAGAGCGGATGAACCCGAACATCTCATCGACGTGTTCGAGAAATCCACCGTGCGCACTGCCTCGCGCCTCGCCTCCCAGACGGCGGAAGCCAGAGAGAAGATTCGGGAGGCGCTGGTCGGGATGCTGCGCGAATACGAGAGCGAGGGAACCATCCAGGTGCCCATGCAGGCGAGGCTCATCTCGGCGGAGAAGAGGTAGGGCTGTCGTACGCTCTGCAAGCGTGTGAGTTCCAGAGCGACATTCCGGCGATTCTGCAAGAGTAGGGACAGGTCGCGACCTGTCCCTGCCTGAGCTTGCCGTAGGGGCGACCCCCCGTGGTCGCCCATTAACGGACAGGCACAGGGGCCTGTCCCTACAGGCGAAATCTGATCCGGGGGAGAGACAACCCCCACCGTAGAGGGTCGTAGAAAAGCCCCCCTGCAGGGTCTGCTGAAAAAGTCCCGGCAAGCGAATTTGGGTTGCGCGAACGCCTTTGAAGTTGACTCCCCCCTTGAGGGTCGAACTTTCCGAGGGGAAAGTTCGACAACGAGACAAGGGCGAAGCCCGCAGGCGAGTTGGTGGGGGGAGCTTTTATCTGTGGCATGTCCCCCCACCGAATCGACCTTCGCATAAACCGCTCGGCCTCTTCGACTCCCCCTCAAGGGGGGAGTGATTCCACATCACATAGTTTTGTCGGGGAATAACAACGACCCCCTACGGACTCACGTGCGCGGGCGGCGTCTTTCCGTTCATCCAGTCGACGACCGCTGCCACCGTCTCGCGCTCGGCCCCGATGAAGCCGTGCGCGCTCATCGCCCGGCAGGGGTGTGAGAGCGACATATCCCCTCCGGTTATTGTGATGAAACCCTTGCGGCGGCTTTTCGTGATGGCGCGGTATGAGGCCACCGCGGCGGTGTAGGTCGTGACGCGGCATTCATCGTCCGAGTGATGCACCATCAGGACGGGACGTTCGATTTTATCCGCATAGAAGACGACGTCCTCCAGGCTCGCGGTGAGCACGTAGCCCTTGACGTTCGGATGCGTCATCACCGTGGCCAGATACCCGACGGACTGCGTGCCCCTGCTCGTTCCGACCAGGAACACCTCGCGCGCCCCCTCGCTGACCAGAAAATCCACGGCGGCTCGTATGTCCGCATGATGCGCCTTCGAGGAGCGGAAGTGATCGTCCATGCCGCCGCTTCTGTCCGAGGGCGCATCGACGACCGCCGTGACGAATCCCGACCTTGCGAAAAGAGGAGAGCTTCTCACCAGAAAATTGTCTACGAACCTGAGTTTCTCCCCCTCGTCATAAGTAATCGGTATACCCGAGCCGCCCTTGAAGAGGATGACGGCCCTGCGTCCCGCGTTCGCCGCCCTGGCGATCAGAAGGCGCTGGCGCACGCCCGGCCGCGTGGGAATCGATACGTCCTCCCACGCGAGCGATGCGCCCTCCGCAAAATCACTGTAGGGCAGGACTTCAACTTTTTCCCGTTCAATCTGCGCGGCATGAAGCCCGCCGCCGCTCAAGAGTACGCAGGCGAGCATTGCCGCCAGGAACCATCGCGTCATGTTTGCGCCCTTTCGTCTTCGTGCAAATCCTTCCTCATCGGATTTGTTGAAAAAGCACGATGATGGAGAAATAGCAGTGTAGGGACAACCCCTCCTCGGGGTTGTCCTGCCCTCCGTGGATGTCCTATTGCAGGATGGTTACAATCAGGACAGGCACGGAGGCCTGTCCCTACGGGTCATCGCGCCGTTACATGCCTCCCTCTTGTCAGAGGGACTATTTCAACAACCTTCACAATCAAGTCAAACACTCGCTCTCCGCTCTTTGCTACCAGCGAAGCGATCCGCGCAATGCCAGGCCGTGGTCGACGTCATCCACACCCTCGCGGCGCTCGCCCTCCAGGCTCATGCTCAAACGCTCATGGAGCCTGAAGCGCCCGCCCACGCGGTAGGACTGCGCCGTCTCGGAAACCGACGCCCCGCCGTAGGGCGTCAGGAGGCCGCCCATGCCGTCCAGACCGTAGCCCACCTCCGCGTCGAGGCGCGCGCCCGGATCGAACTGCCCGCTTCCGATGAGGCCCGACGCGCTGCGCCCGGCCCAGAGCTGCTCCGCTCCGCCCGCCGGGGCGCCCCAGGACGAACCCAATCGCATGGACAACCCGCGTCCCCCCTCGCCGGGAGCGAAACGCACAGAGCCGCTCACGCCCCATTCCTCATAATCGCCGTCTGCATGCGCCAGCAGGCCCCGGGCGTTCACCTGTACTGCGAAGCCCGAACCCGCGTAGCGCAGCCCGCCGCCGACCTCGACGCCGCCTCCCGTCTCGGCGTCGCCGCCGTCGTAGCGCAGACCCACCTCAAATGAGGGCGTGAGGCGCGCGCCCGAGGCGAGACCGATTTCACGCGAGGCTTCGAGCGCGAGCCGCAGGCGGCTCGTCTCCACCTCGGCCTCGGCGAGACTTTGAGTCTCATCGGAACTCGTCCACGTCATCAGCGCGTCCGAGCGAAGCGCGAGTTCGATACCGCCTTCCTTCGAGGCGGGCAGCAGAACCCCGCGCCCCCCGATAGCCGCCATGTTCATCTCGATGTCGGTCTCGACGGAACTTCTTCCCGTCGCCCCGAGGGCCAGATCGCCGCGCCCGTGGCCGAGTATTCCCCAGGCAGAGAGGCGATCGCCGAAGCGATAGCGCGCATAGGGATACACGCCGGTGAGGGTGCTCTCCAGATCGCCGCTGCAGTCCGAAGCGCAAGCTCCGCCCATCTTGAACCCGCCATCGCCCGCGCTGCGCGATAGCGCGACGCCGGCCAGCCACCGCTCGCGCTCGAAATCGAAGCCCAGCGTCGCGGTGGTGACGTCGCCGTCGAGTGCGAGCGCGCCCTCTTTCGCGTCGAAGCCCGAACGCGCCGCGCCGCCCCAGAACGACCAGCCCCCGCCGGTATCCGTCCCATCCGCAGAGGCCAGGTGAAAGGAACTCGCGAGCAGCAACTCGCTCATCGATATCTCGCGCGATAGCGCGTTCTCCCCGCTGCGCTCATCGAGCAGACCCTCCGTGAGGCGTATGCCGGAATCCGCGTCCGCCAATGGGAGGGGGGAGCCTGCCAAATCGATATCCTGACCGCCCAGGGTTACGCGCGTGCTCGGCGCGCCGCGCATCCTGTCGCCAATGGCCTCGGTGACGTGCTCCGCCGCTGCCCGCCCGAATCGCGCGAGCCACGCCTCGTGCGGCGCGGGCGCGTCATCGTCCGTGAGCAGGTTCGTCTCCGTGACCGTTCCCGTGTTCATCCACTCGACGATGCCCGCCACCGTCTCGCGCTCCTTGCCCAGGAACCCGTGCGCGGCCAATGCCCGGCAGGGGTTCGTGTCTATCGGCGGACTCCCTCCGCTCACCGAGATGAAATCCTTGCGCGTGCTTGCCGGGATGGAGTCGTAAATATCCCGCGCGTCCGAGTACATGGTGACCCGGCACACATCGCCCGTGTGATGCGCCATCAAGACAGGGTCTGTAATCCGGCGCGCATAAGACCTGACGGCCGGCGGGCTCTCGGCCAGACTCGCCGTGAGGACGTAGCCCGCGACGTTCGCGTGCGTCATCACGGCCGCCAGATACGCGACGGAGAGCGTGCCCCTGCTCGTACCGATCAAGTAAATTTCGCGCGCACCCTCGCTCACCAGAAAATCCACGGCAGCACGTATGTCCGTGAGGTGCATCGACGATTGCCTGAAAGCGTCGGTCATGCCGCCGTCTCTGCCGCCCTGCGGTCCTTCGGGCCTGTCCGAGGGTGACTCGACGACCGCCGTAATGAAGCCCTCATTGGCGAAGAGCGGTGAACTCCTCACCAGAAAATTATCGACAAACCTGAGGCTTGCACCTTCATCATACGAAATCGGCGTTCCGTTGCCGCCCGGAAAAAGAATCACCGCCTTGGTTCCCGCGTTCGACGCCCTGGCAAGCAGAAGACGCTGGCGCACGCCCGGCCGCGTGGGGAGGTACACGTTTTCCCAGGCGAGCGACGCGACGTCCCCGGCACCGTTGGGGTGGGATTGGAGATCGATCGCACTCCGCTCGAAGTGCGTGGGTTGCGGCATTACGGCGGGCGGGGCTCCGCCTCCACCTCCGCCGCCACAGCCCGCCGGCCCGAGCGCCAGGAGCGCCGTTAAGGCCAAAGCGGATAGCTTGTTCATGGACGTGTTTTTACGGAAAAACATGGCGTGAGTCCTCCTCTTCGTGACATCGGGAAATCAACTGAATGAAGAGCTTCGCATCATATGGCAGGGACAGGTCGCGACCTGTCCCCTACGCCGGCCCGAGATGAAGTGGAAGCGCCTCGCCCTTACTTGAACGGCATGATGGAGCCGGTGCGCCGCATGGGCTTTTCCATGCGCCAGAGTTGTCTTTCCAAAGATTCTTCCGAACACGTCCCGAGGGCGAGGGAGCGCGCCATGTGGCGGCTCGGGAGCCTGCGTCCGCCCCGCGTGAGCCGGGAGGGTTCGGGACCGATGGTGATGCATTTGCCGGGATGCGCCTTCAAGCTTAAGCGGTAGTTATCAAAGCGCCAGTTCTGAAGAGAGGAGCCGTCGCATTTTTTGAGGGCGAGCTTCGCGCCGTCTTTGGCTGCGGCAGCGGCGACGCACAGGTCGTATTCCGGCATCCGGAGCATGCCCTTCCTGACAGAAGCGGGGTCGAATTGCCCGTCCAGGTTCCAGATGCCCTCCTTGCAGGTGTGCACGACGAGGGCGGCTGTGGTTCTCACGCGGTCCCGGTGACCGGGGATGTCGATGCAGTGAAACCTCGGCTCATCGAGGGGATAAAACGCTTTTACAAAAACGACGTCTTTCCCGGCGGCTTGCGCCGGGTTCAGAGCGAACGCGCACGCCAGAAAAACCGCCAGACAGATCACCGCCGCACACCGACTGATACGCCGAATCATTCTTGCTCTCCTTATCGAGAGGCGGGAGGCGAACAACGCCCGCTTGGTTGATGATGTTTCCCGCGATGCTTTCACGCAGGGGATGCGGTGTCAATGGCGGGGGTCGAACCCGGCCGGGGAGGGGTTGTTGAAAAACTCCGTTTCACTAGCGGGCGTGTTCCCCTCGCCCCGCCAGGCCGCCGTATCGCCCTCACCCTGAGTAGCCGCCGAAGGTCAAACGCGACTGAGAAAGGAGTGTTCGTATCGAAGGGTCAATCCCGATTGAATAGTGAGGGATTGCGTCCGTCCCTCGATACGGCGCGCAAGCGCGCCTACTCGGGATGAGGGGTTTTTCAACAGACCCGATGAGGGAGGCTGAACCCGACCGATGAGGGAGGGTTCGCCAGGGGCGGGAAAGACATCCGTACGCCATTCCCCGTCCGCCGCGCGATTTACAATCGCCGGGCCGCGTCTCTTCTCATTCGCAAGGGCGCCGGATGCCGGACGAAAGGGCTCCGGCATGACGGGCGGCAAGACGGCGCGCGGGGGCGGCTCCTCCCTCATCGGCCGGCAACCCCTACCCATCGGTCGGCAACCCCTCCCTTATCGGCCGGCAACCCCTCCCTTATCGGTCGGGGTTGACTACACACTCTCCCCTACGGAAGAGAGAGGCATCCAGAGTCACAGACCCTCTTTCCTCGGGACGCAAACGCTCCTTCCCCAGTCGCGTCAAACACTCATTCATCAATCGTGTTTGACCCCGCAATTCCCCGCATTTGCCGCCGGGGGACTTTCGCGTCGACGGGGTATGCTGGAGAGGCCGTCCGTCGCCCTTCGTTTTTTCAGGCGGCGGAAGGGGCGCTGCCCGCAGGAACCGGGCCTCCGCCCGGGCGAGACGCAGAAGGTGTAAAATGCAAATTATCATTTCCGTAAAATTCGATAAATTCAGATAAATTCACGATGTATTTCGATAAATTTCTGAATATTTATTTGGGGGGAAATGACGCCCGGTGCATTCGAGCGCAGGGGAATTCTGCCATGGCCCGCGTCCCGCGCGATGACCGCAATTGCGGGGAAATGCGCATCACGCACCTGACGGCATCCGAACGACCCGTTTGAAACGATTTTGTCTCATCGCGGCGCTGTGATAGATTCATCACATCCTCTCGAATGAACCCTTCAGGGCAAAATGGATTCCGCGAGAGGACGAGAACTCCACGTCACCGAACAGATGCCGACGGCGAAAACCCGAGGTTTCTCATGAGCCGAACCGAGGCCCGAAAACCCATTGATAATCAAGAGGTTAAGCGCCTCGCCCGTGAGCTGGGGGCCGACCTCGCAGGGGTCGCATCGGCGGAGGATTTCGCGGAAGCCGCTCCCGGCTGCCGACCCAGAGACTTGTTCAACATGGCGAACAGCGTCGTCGTCATCGCCAAGCGCATTCCCTTCGCCGCGGCCACGCCCTATCCCAGCATCGGCGCGATGGAATTCGGCGAATACATCCCCGAGAATTTCCTGAACGAGGCCTGCTACCGCCTCTCGCTTCATCTCGAAGACGCGGGCTGGCTCTCGGGCGCCACGCCATGCGGGCGCGACATCACGAGCTTCCGCGTGGAAGAAGAAGAGCCGGATCCCAAAGTCTTCCTGCAAGGCTCCTTCGACTTGCGGCTCGCGGCGGTCAAGGCCGGCCTCGGGCATATCGGAGCCAACAACTGCCTCATCACGCCGAAGTACGGCTCCCGCGTCCGCCTGGGCGCGGTGTTCACCGAGGCGCGCCTCACGCCCGACCCGCCCAACCAGTACGGCGTTGTGCCTGAGTTCTGCCACGAGTGCGGCTTTCGCTGCGTCGAAGCCTGCCCCGCGAACGCGCTCCCGGGCGACGGCACCGTCGATCACTACCGCTGCATGGTCATACGACCGGACCTGGTCGCGCCCGAAAAAGCCCTCACCCATTTCAAAAAACTCTTCCGGGGCAAGCCCCTCATCATGGCGGCCAAAGGCCTCTCCTACACCGACAGCCCGCCGCATGCTTGCAGCACATGCATCGCGCTCTGCCCGATGGATCAGGGCCGCGATTTCGCAGATACGCCTTTTCACCGCGAATCCTGGTCCGATGAAGACGCGCGCAAGGTCATCGACCCGGCATTACTGGAGAATCCCTAGATGGATAACGGCTCAGGCACCGGGATTTCCTCCGCCGAAGTCAAGGCGCAGGCCCGGGAATTCGGCGCGGACCTCGTAAACATTTCCTCTTGCGAGGGTTACGAGAAAGCGCTCCCCGGCTGCAAGCCCGAAGACCTCGTAAAGGAAGCCAGAAGCGTCGTCGTCTTCGCGCGCCGCATGCCCTTCGGCAACGCCACTTCACGGCCTACGGTGGGCTATCTGGAATTCGGCTATTACGGGCACGAGGCCTGGATCAACAAGCTCTCATACCGGCTGGCGCTCTGGCTCGAGGATGAAGGACACATGGCGCTGCCCACGCCCGCCGGGCGGGACATACCCTCGCTCCGCATTCTGCGCGAAGGCCCGGAGCCCGAGGTGTTCATGCAGGGCTCCTTCGACTTGAGGCTCGCGGCGGTGAACGCAGGCATGGGCGAAATCGGCGTGAACAACAACCTCATCACCGCCGAATACGGCTCGCGCCTGCGTCTGGGTGCCGTCATCACGACGGCCGCGATCGAACCCGACCCGCCCAGGCAATACGGCGTGGTGCCCGATTTCTGCGTGGAGTGCGGGTACAAGTGCATTAAGCCCTGCCCGGCGCATGCGCTGCCCGGAGACGGCGCGGTGGATCACTACAAGTGCATGGTCATGTATCCCCAAAAAGTCTCGCCGGAAAAAGCCGTCGACGTCTTCAAGAAACGCTACGGCTACCCCGAACTCCAGCTCGCCGGGCGCATGATGGCCTTCACCGAGAACGCGCCGCACATCTGCGCGACCTGCATCACCCTGTGCCCCATGGACGAGGCACGCCGCGTCAAGGAGAAGACGAACGGCGGCGGGGACTGACCGCTCGATAACGAAACGGAAAACCGCATACGAATCATCGAGATGCAGAAAAATGCGTCTCGTTTTCTTTTCTCAGGAGCATGTCATGCCGAAACCACTGGAAGGATTCCGGGTGCTGGACCTGACCCAGTTCTACTCGGGTCCCTGGACGACGCTCCTGCTCGCCGGTCTGGGGGCGGAGGTCATCAAGGTGAACCACCCGGCCACGGGCGACGTCGTGGCCATGGGGCCTCCTTTCGCGGGTCCTGAGGGCGTGTCCTTCCACAAACAATCCGAGGACGATCTGGGCGTCGCTTACCTGAAGCGAACCCGCAACAAAAAATCCCTGACCCTGAACTTGAAAGACTCGCGCGGGCTGGACCTGTTCTACCGCCTGGTGGATGAGGCCGACGTGCTCGTCGAGAATTTCTCGGTGGGTGTCACCGGGCGACTCAAAATCGATTACGAAACGCTCGAAAAACGAAACCCGAAGCTCGTCTACTGTTCCATCACCGGCTACGGGCAGAGCGGCCCCGATGCGCGGCTCAAAGGCTACGACGCCGTCACCCAGGCGGTTTCGGGCCTCATGAATCTCACGGGCTTCCCGGACGGCCCACCCACCAAGGCGGGCTCCGCCATCGCGGACAGCATCGGGGGCACGTTCGCCTACGGCGCCATCACCACAGCGCTGCTGCACCGCGAGCGCACGGGCCAGGGCCAGTGGATAGACGTCTCGATGGTGGACTGCCTCTTGTCCCTGGTATTCGATGAGCCGATGGACTGCTACGACTCGCTGGGGCTGCCCGATAGGCTGGGGAACCGCATCATGCGCCTCTCCCCCTTCAACGCGTATCAGGCGAAGGACGGCTGGCTGGTGGTCGGTTCGGGCACCGACGCCCACTGGAACAATATCCTGCGCGCCGTGGGACGCGGGGAACTGGTGGGCGACGCGCGCTATGCGGACCTGAGCGGCCGCATCACGAACAACGACGAGGTGGACGCCGTCATCACGCAGTGGACGGAAAAGCACACCGTGGATGAGGCGCTCGCGGAACTGCGCCGTTTCGACGTCATCTGCGGACCGGTCCACACCATCAGGGACATCCTCGCCTGGCCGCACCTGAAAGCGCGGGACATGATCGAAGACCTCCCTCACCCCACGCTTGGCCCTCTGAGCGAAGTCAAAACGGCGGCCTTTCCGCTTAAATTCAACAAAACCCCCGGCGGCTACGACGCCCCCGCCCCCCTGAGCGGCGAGCACAACGAGGAGATTCTCGGCGACCACCTCGGCCTCGCGAAAGAAGAGATCGAAAGACTCAAACAAGACGGCGTTATCTAAGGCGCGAGAACGAAACCCCTGCGATATTTTCCACGCCACGATGAAGGTTCTACCCGTAGGGACAGGCCCCCGTGCCTGTCCGAGGTCGCGTCCTGTCCCTAAACTCCTGCTCATCGACTGATCAAAGGCTTCGTCATTCCGGCTTTCGCCGGAATGACGGTGAACACTTTCGATTGAGGGGGTAACAACCTCTTTGGGGACTTTTTCAACAGTCCCTGGGGAGAGTGGTTCTCGCTCACGAGTGAAGAATCACCCGCCTAGGATGGTTGTACCGCCTCGGGATGCCAGTCCGGCGCCGTTCCACAGGCGGCTGCGACCAGCGAACGTGGGCGGATTCCGGGGGGCATGCCCTCGGGCTGAAAGTTGGTGCAGAAGCCGAACGCCATGTTCCGCGCCCTGTCGCAGAACGTAAACGCCCCGCCGGAGCCGCCGTGGCCGAAGGCCTTCATGTTGCTTCCCATCAGTGTGTTCGGGGGGCAGTTGTGCATGAAGCCGAGGCCCATTCGCCGGGCCGAACCGGTCATCGGGCAGACGCCCTCCCACTGAATTTTTGAGAGTTGCTCTACCGTTTCGGGCTTGAGCAGGCGGACGCCGTCGATTTCTCCATTATTGGCCAGCATAGCGTAAACGCGTGCGATGCCGCGCGCGTTTCCGTGGCCGCCCGAGGATGGGTTCTCGCCCACGCGGTTCTCACGGCAATTCACCAGATCGACGCCCAGCGGCCGGCTCCCCCACGCCCTGTTCAGCATCGTGCCGGACTTTTCGCCCAGCTCCCAGAATTTGTTCTCGGGATTGCGGTGCATGGGCGCGACCCGCGCGAGTTCTTCTTCGTTCAGCCCGACGTTGTAATCCGCACCCAGCGGACCCGTAATCTCCTCCCGGATGAAGTCGCGGATTCGCTTGCCGCTCACCCGGCGGACGATTTCGCCGTGGATGAACCCGAAGTTGATGGAGTTGTATGCGCCCCTCGTTCCCGCGGGCCAGGCGGGCTCCTGAGCTGCGATCGCGGCAACCTGGGCCGGATAATCGAAAAAGTCGCCGGGCTTCGCGGCGTCGCAGAAGATGACGCCGCATTGATGGGAGATGGTGTGCCGGAGCAGAATGTTTTCCTTGCCGCTCTGGGCGAATTCCGGCCAATACCGCGCCACCGGTTCCTCCAGCGAAACCTGCCCCCGGTCCACGAGAATGTGGACGGAGAGCGCGGTGATGCTCTTGGCGATGGAACTCATGAGCACGATGGTGTCTTCCGTCCAGGGCTGCGTGCGGGCCTCGTCCCGGTGGCCTCCCCAGAGGTCAACGACTTTCTCGCCGTCCTTGTGCACGCATACGGCGGCGCCGATCTCGCCCCGGCTCGCGAAATTTTCACGAAATTCTTCTTCCACCACTGAAAAATCGCTATGGCAATGTCCTTCCACCCGGATATCGGCAACGCTCATATTTTCCCTTCCACGATATGAAAATCCATGTTCATCGTCTGAATACGCCGCTCAAGACTATTATGAATTCATCCAGAATAACAAATGGAGAATCCGGGTATATCGATATGGAAAAAGCCAATTATCCAAAAACGTAAATAATCAGCGAGACCGCCCACAGGCGCCGGCATCCACCCCCGAAGGACGATTACGTATCCTTCCCTTCGTACACCTCGATGACGCGGCTGGCGTCGTCCTTGCCCCAGCCGGCGGCCTCGGCGCGCTCGAACATCTTGCGCGCCGCGGGAACAATGGCGAGTTCGATCCCGTGCTCCTCGGCAAGCTTGATCGCGAGACCCATGTCCTTCACGAATATTTCCACCGCCCCGCGCGGGGCGAAATCCCGATCGAACATTCTGGGGGCAGTCTGCGAAAGCATGGAGCCTTGCACGGAACCCTTCGAGAGGCAGTGCTGCATGATCTCGTGCGAGAGGCCCGCGCGCTCGCCCACCACGATCAACTCGGCGAACAGCGCCGTGCACGAGTTGACGAAAAGGTTGGTCACGACTTTCATGGTGGCCCCGGTTCCGCTCGGGCCCGTGTGGGCCGCATCCGCCGCCAGTGGATCGAGAATCGGCTTTACCCGCTCGAAGACTTCTTTTTTGCCGCCCACCATGAAGGAAATGGTTCGTGTATCGACCCTGTTGTGAGAACCCGATATCGGCGCATCCAGCATCTCGATGCCCCCGGCGGCGAGCCGCTCGGCCAGATCGGCCTGAAAGGAGGGCTCCATGGTGCTCATTTCGACGTGAATGTGACCCTTCTTTCCGGCGGCGACGATGCCTTTCGGGCCGAACGTGTTTTCCTCGATGTGCTCGGGTTTCAGGAGTATGCTGAAAGTGATGTCGCTTTGCTCGGCCACTTCCTTCGCCGAAGCGGCGGGGCGCCCGCCTTCCTCCTCCAGCATCTTCATCCGCGCGGGGTCGATGTCGTAGCCGACTATCTCGTGGCCGTCCGCCATCATCTGCCGCGAGAGCGGGAGCCCCATCTTTCCCAGTCCGATCATTCCAAGCTTTTCACTCACGATTTTCTCCTGTGCTAAAAAATTAGAGTCTTTCGATTATCGGAAATTTACGCGGCAACCGAGGGTGTGTCGGTAAAGAAATGGAGGAGGAGAAAAGACCTGCCCTCAAGAAGAACTGACCCACGCCCGCGAGTGGAAAATCACCCGGCTGCAACGGTTCTGACGCCTCGGGCATATCGTCGATGAGACTTCCACAACCGGACGAGCTCCCCCATCTATCCCGACTATTCGGCGGGAGTTCCGCCGGTCAGCCCGAGCTTCGCCGCCCGGAACATGGCGGCCATGCTGTAGACCGCCGTGATGAGGGAGAGCACGAGAATGGTTGCCGTGATGGGGCTGGACAGGAGCGCCCACATGTCCCCGCCCGAGATCGTGAGCGCGCGGCTCAGGTTGATCTCGATAATCGGCCCCATGATGAACGCGAGCACGATGGGCACGACGGGAATGTTGATCTTCTCGAAGAAATAGGCGAGCGCGCCCAGGATGAGCACCATGACGACGTGGGACGTGTAGTTCGCATACACGAAGCTGCCGACGACGATGAGGATCAGGACGAACGGCCCCAGGATGCGGCGGGGCACCTTGGCGACGAGGCTGAAGGCGCGGGTGCCGACGAGGCCCGTGCACAGGAGCATGAGGTTGATCACGAACAGGCCGATGAACACCGTCATCACGAACGTACCGTTGTCGCGGAAGAGTAGCGGGCCGGGAACCAGCCCCTTGCTGATCAGCACGCCAAGAAGAATCGCCGCTCCTCCCGAACCCGGAATGCCGAGCGAGAGCGAGGGCACGAGCGTGCCCGCGACCAGGGCGTTGTTCGAACACTCGGGCGCGGCGACACCCTCGATGATACCGGTGCCGAATTTATCCGAGCGCTTCGACCACCGCCTCTCCTCGCTGTAGGCCAGCATGCCGGCGATGGAGCCGCCCGCTCCCGGCACCGCGCCGACCCCTGTTCCGATCAAGCTCGCGCGAATCCATGTGGGAATGAGGCTGCGCACTTCCCACCGCTGAATCCGGTTGCGCTCATCGGCGGCGCCTTGAGAGGCGGTTTCTGTATTCTCAATCGTGCGCCGGTGCTCCACCAGGAGATGGAACGCCTCGGGCCCGGCCAGGAAGGCGATGATTACGACGACGAGCGGGATGCCGTCCATCAGGTAACCCTGGTCGAAGGTGAACCGCAGTCCGCCGAAGCCCGAACTTCCGACCGTGGCCAGCAGCAATCCGATGCCCGTGGCGAGGAAGCCGCGCGCAGCGTCTTTTCCGAAGAAGCTCGCCACTATCGACAGGCCGAACACGCCGACCGCGAACAACTCGCCCGGTCCGAACATCAGGGCGACGTTGCCGAGCGAGGTGCCTGCGATGATGAAGATCAGCGTGCTCGTAACGCCGCCGATCACCCCCGAGTAGAGGGAGACGCGCAGCGCCTTGCGCGCGAGTCCGTTTCGGGTCATGGCGTAGCCGTCGAGCACGGTGACGGCGGACGCGCCCGTCCCCGGCGTGCGGATCAGGATGGCCGGAATGGAGCTTCCGTATTCGACCCCCGAATAGACGGCGAGGAAGAACATGGTCGCGTGCTCCACGGGCATCGTGAAGGTCAGGGGAAAAAGAAGGGCCAGCGCCTGGGAACTGCCGAACCCCGGCATCGCGCCCATGAGGACGCCGATGGCGACTCCCCCCAGCATGATCGCAAGGATGGCGGGCGAGGCGAGTTGGCTGGTCGCTGCGAATATGTGCCCGAGAGTTCCTTCCATCTATCACTGCCCTTCCATCGAATACGGCCCTAGAGGATATAGATCGGCAAGAATTTGAGCGGCAACGGGATGTTCAGCATCGGCACCAGTCCCAGATACAGGATGAGCATCGTCGCCAAAGACAACAAAAAGCCCAGCAACAGCGCGCCGCGCGGCGCCGATTCCGCCCGCATGCGCGGGACCAGCAGGCACATCATGAGCGCGATGGTCATGATCTCGAACCCTACCGGCTCGATCAGAACCGCGTAGAGGTATACGAATACGACGATGGAGACGAACTCCGCCCAATGCGTCTGTAGGAATGGCTCCTCGCCGCCTGCGGACTGCGCCTCCGGGGGCAGGAAAAACCCGCGCCCCAGGACGATGAGCGCCCAGATAATCGAGAAACCCAGAGCCAGCCGGGGGAAAAAGGCGTCGCCCGGATACCCCGGCTCGTAGGGAGGCTGCATCGCATAGGTTTCGTAGTAGAGATACACGAGTCCCCCCAGGATGAGGGCGGTGGTGGTCAACACCGCCGCCCTCATCGGAACCTTCAACTCATAGGAAGACGACGCGCTGTTTTCATTTTCTTCGGTCATGTTCGCGCCTTACCGACGGCGGAGCCTTCCGCCGTCGGCTCAAATCAAGCTACTTCTTGATAATATTGTGGTCGATCATGAATTGTTTCACGACCGCCTGGTTCTTCGCCATGTCCTTGTTGAGCCACTCCGAGCCCGTCTTGACGTCCAGGACGATGTGCGTCCCCTTGGAGAGATAGTCCTTGTAGTCGGGCGAGCTGGTCACCTTGTAGACGGCGTCTTCCAGTATTTTCATGACTGCCGGAGGCGTGCCCCGCTTGACCATGAGGCCCTGCCAGTGGAGCGGGAGGTCGTATTTGAGGCCGACTTCCACCGCGCTCCGGACGTTCTTCCAGATCGGGTCGTGCGAGAGGCGCTTATGGGTCTGCGATACGAGCGGACAGATGGTTCCCGCCTCGATATGCGGCCGCCACGTGCGCGGCGAAGCCTGCCCGCTGGGGAGATGGCCGCCGAGTACGTCCTTCACCACGTTGCCGTCGCCCCGGTAGAAGATCGTCTTGACTTTGTCACCGATGCCCGCGGCTTTCAGGAAGGCGAGCTGATGACGGTGGTGCGTGGAGCCCCGCTTGTTGGAGCCCATCGACAGTTTGCCGGGGTTCTTCTTGGCGTAGGCGACGAGGTCCTCGAACGTCTTGATGCCGTACTTGTTGTTGCACTTCACCGCCACGCCGTAGACGTGCTTCTCGACCTGGGCCAGCGTCTGGAAGTCGTTGTACGTCCTCCTGTAGTGCGGCAGGTGGAAATACCCGTAGAAGCTGGCGCTGATGTGCATGATGATGTGTCCGTCGGCGGGCTTGCCCGAAACGTAGAGAACCGGCTCGTGCTGCGAGCCGCCGCTCTTGAAGGTCACCCGCATGGGAACGCCGAGCACCTTTGGAAACTCCTGGGCGAGAAGCTGGCACCAGACCGCCACGCTCGAACCAGGCGAAGTGGTGCAGATCAGCTCCATCGGTTTGGACGGGAACTTCATTGCCAGCGCGGGAGCGCTCCATAAAATGAGAACGGCTGCGAGAACAAGAATACGTTTGAAGCTCGACATGGTGTTCCCTCCTTCAAGGGGTGGGTATGATGGGGCAAGTAGGGACCCCCACTTCTGTGGGTGATAGGTATGATTCACGATACCATTTCCCGGTGGAATTTACAAATTTTTATTTTCGGAGGGCCGCTTCGCATGGCGTCCGGGAAAAGCGCCACGGCGACGCGCGGCGCAAATGGTCTGAACGGGGTGCAAAAGCCCTTCGAATCCTGTCTAATGGCGACATCTTTAATGTCGACACCATGAAAATCCCGAAGTGAGAGGGACCCCGAAGAGCGCGAAGCAGCGGCGGCGTTCCGCTCAAGGTTAACCGGAGGTATTCATCCATGACCGACAGCAGCGTGTTGTCCTACAGCGGCGTCACGGATTTGGGCGGCGGCAAGGCCTACGCCTTGCACAACGTCTTCGAGCTTGACGGACGGATCAGCGCCTATCCCAAAAGCGCCAGGGGCTTCGCTCCCTCGAACTGCTACCTCCTTTGTGAGGATGACGGCGCGATCCTGCTCGACACGGGCTACAACGGCCACAAGCACGCCCTGTTCGAGCAGATAGGCTCCATCATCACGCCCGACACCCCGCTTTCGATCTACCCGCTCAGGCTCAACGAGTTCATGTCCGTCGGGAACGCCGCAGCACTCGCCCGCGAGTTCAACGTCGTGGAGTGCTTCGCCCGGCGGCCCGATATGGATTTCTGGCTCGACTTCGACGTGGAGAAATTCGGCCCCAAGAGCGAGGCGGAGCAGATATTCCCGACCACCGTCCTCGGAAACGAACTCGAATGCCGCGTCGGCGGGAACGAGAACAGGGTCATCAGCGGCATCAACGCGCCCATCCGCCTCATCACCACCATGTGGATTTACGACGAAGCCACCCGCACCCTCTTCTCCTCGGACATGTTCAGCCACATCTGGGGGGACGACCCCGAAGGCCCCTGGGCGGTGGAGGAAGATTCCGTGACGACGCCTGAGTTCGTGCGCTCGTTTCTGCTGAACACGCGCTACTGGTGGCTCGAGGGCGTGGATACCGGGCATGTCCGCAAAGGCATCGCCGACGTTTACGACAGCTACGACATCGAAAACATCGCCCCCGGCTACGGGGCCATTCTCATGGGACGCGAACTGGTCGAACGCCAGTTTTCGGTGCTCGATGAGGTGCTGCGCGATCTGGATCGCTCCGTCGTCGACCCGCGCTACGTTCCCCGCGACATGGAAAGGTAATCATGAACCCCCACGAAAATCCCCTACCGCGCGAAATCGCTCCCGGCATCTTCTGGCTCGGCATCTGCCACGAACAGCACCACAAGGGAAAGATTTACCACAGCTACAACGCGGCCTTCCTCCTCATCGGCTTGGAAGGTTCGATACTCGTCGAAACGGGCCACCAGGGGGATTTCCCCGTCGTCTCACAACAGGTGAGCGAGATTCTGGCCGAGCGCGGCTCCACGCTCAAATACCTGTTCCTCTCCCACCAGGAAACGCCCCACGCGGGCGGGCTGGGCAGGCTGCTCGAAGCCTATCCCGAGATGACGGTCCACTGCGACGTGAGCGACTACCATCTCTCCTACCCCGAACATGCGGACAGGATGCGGCAGATGGAAATCGGAGATGAGATCGACCTGGGCGACAGGCGCTTCATCGCCGTCGAACCGGTCATCCGCGACTTGCGCACTTCGCTCTGGGGGTTCGACACCGGCGCGCGCGCCCTCTTTCCGGGGGACGGCTTCGCCTACAGCCACTACCACTGGGACGGCCACTGCGGAAAGATCGCGGAAGAGGCCAAATCGCTCGATCTGGCGGAAGTCCTGGGCGTGTTCGCGGAGCGGGCGCTGTTCTGGACGCGCTTCGCCGACATGAACATCTATTCGGATCGCCTGGAAGCATTGCTCGAAGAGCTCGACGTCGCCGTCGTCGCGCCCTCCCACGGACTGCCGATTCTCGATCTCGCGGTCACCATGCCCAAGGTGCGCGAAGGCTTCATCGCCGGAAACGATTGAGGAGCGCCGATGGATTTTTCCCTGACCGACGAACAAAAGGCGCTTCAACAACTCGCGCGCGATTACGTCACCCGCCACGTGAAACCTATCGCCGCCGAGTATGACCGGAACCCGGATCCGCTGGACTGCATCCCCACTGAAGTCGTCGAGGAAGGCTCGAAGCTAGGCCTCCGCACGCTGGCGCTTTCTGATGAGCGCGGCGGCGGAGCCGACATGCTCACCCTCTCCATCGTTGGCGAGGAGCTGGGCGCGGGCGACTTGGGCGTGGCCGCCACCTTCGATCAGACCTGGAAGTTCACGCCCATCCTCGAGCACTGGACGAACGACGAGCAGAAAGAGCGCTTCCTCCCGGCTTTCGTCTCGGACCACCGCTTTCATCTGGCGACTTGCATGACCGAGCCCGACGCCGGTACGGATCACGTCCTGCCCTACGACGTCCCAGGAGCGGGCGTGCAGATGCGCGCCGAGCGCGACGGGGACGTCTACCGGCTGAGCGGCGTCAAGAGCTTCATCAGCAACGGCGGAACGGCCAGGCTCTACATCGTCTACACGCGCACCGACAAGACGAAAGGAGGCCTAAAGGGCATGACGCCCTTTCTCGTTCCCGCAGACACGCCGGGGCTCTCCATCGGCCAGATCCACGACAAGATGGGCCGCCGCCTCCTGAGCAACGCCACGCTCGTCTTCGAAAACGCCGAGGTCCCCGCCCGCAACCGGCTGGGGGAAGATGAGGGCCAGGCCGAGGCGCTACGCACCAGCCGCATCGCGCGGGGAAGGGGCGGCTACGGAGCCACCGTGCTCGGCTCGGGCCGGGCCGCCTTCGAGGAGGCCGTTCGCTACTCGCAGGAGAGGGTGCAGGGCGGAAAACCCATAGGGGGGCATCAGGCCGTCGCCCAGATGATCGGGGAGATGTACACGAAGCTGGAGATGGCGCGCTCCGTCCTCTGGCGGACCTCATGGGCCGTGGATTACGCCGAGGACTACGACCCGAAAATGTCGTGGCTCACCAAGGTGGTTTGTTCGGAAGCGGCGTATGATGTTTGCCGCCTGGCGCTCGAGGTGCACGGCGGCGTGGGCTACATGCGCGAATGCCCCGTCGAGAAATACCTGCGCGACGTCATCTCGTTCCTCCACGGCGCCGGGAATAACCACATATTCCGGATCAAGATCAGCTCACGGATCACCGGCCTGCCGGCCGAATAGCGGGCGTAAGACAGCCTGGGGCGAGCTGGTTTTCGGAAACGTCTACTCCCGGCCGCCCGGGTCAGGCCTGAATGAGCTCTATGGGCATTTCTTCGGGACCTTCGATGAAGGCGGCGAACTTGCCGCTCACGTGGACGGGCATCTCCTGGATATTCGTCACCCCGTTGGCGCGCATGTCCGCAAGTAATCCTTGCAGGTCATCTACGACGAAGCAGAAGTGATGGATTCCGTACCCCTTGGGGCGAGGGCCGTCCGCTTCCGTGAGTCCGTCCGAGGGCCGGGGGGTGCGCACGCTGAGCGTCCCTTCCCCCACCCGGAGGACGAGGTTGCGCGCCCCGGCCGGAAACTGCTCGGCCACTATCTCACTCCCGAAGAAGCGCTCGAACCAATCGGCTACCCTGTCGGGATCCCTGCTGATCATATGGACATGATGAAATGCGCCGACAATCGCCATCTTCTTCATTTCTCCTCTGCGCCAAAGTCAACACCGTATATCCAGCCGCTCTTCCCTCTCTACCACCTTTCAAATCACGTTCTGCACGAAATTCAACCGAACCTGCAAGCCGTTAATCGGAGGGGAATCGTCATCCAATGTGTATTTCACCATCTGCAGGTTAATGAGAATCGATCCCGGGAGCAAGGTGACGAATGACCTGTATTCAAAATAGAATCATCGACTCGACAAGTGCAAATCCGAGATCAGGGAGCACTCCACTTGCATTGATCTTCTAACCTGATTTTAATCGCCGCGAATAAGCCCGGCTTTCGACTTTTTTCCTGAAGGAGACCCAAGATGCCGAAGCAAATCGAATGTGTGGATTGGCCCGACAGGCTCGACGTCTGGACACCCTACTCGATGGCCATCAAGGCGAGCGGCGGGACGACCGTCTATTTCGCAGGGGTCACCGCGGCCCCGCCCTATCATCACCATCCCCACAGGCCCGAGGAGTTCGACACGCTGCCAGGCGACTTGCCCACCCAGACGCGCATGGCGCTCGAGAACCTGAAGAAAAGCCTCGATGCCGTGGACGGCACGTTCCAGGACATCGTATTCTTCCAGTTCTTCTCGACGACGATGGAGGGCGCCGAGGAGGCAGGGGGCATCCGAAAAGAGTATTTTGGTGAGCATCGCCCCGCCTCCACCACGCTGCAGGTCGTGCGCCTCGCCACCGACCCCAGGTGCCTCGTGGAGGTCAACGCGATCGCGGTTGTCGACTGAGGAGAGCCTCGACATTCTCCGGGGCGCGGCGCGGGCATCTGACCACCATTTTTTCATTGCCCACCACCGCCGCACTTCGCTATTATCCCGTCCTGTCAAACCAAGACCAGTGAGGACTAAACGAGGCGCGCCTTCTCTTTTCCCGGGAATGGTGTGACAGACCCAATTCAGAGGAGCCACGGCTGTGGATATCATCAACGAAATCGGCTCGACCGCATTTTTCGTATCCTCCATCCGCGCGATGGAAAAAGACGAAGAACACAAACTGTTCGACGACCCCTACGCGGCGCTGTTCGCCAACGAGGCGATCGAGGAGAAGGTACGGGAGCAGATACGGATTTTTCCGCCCGTGAGAGATTTGGTTCGCTACCGGGTTTGCGCCATGAGCGAAATCGTCGAGCGCGGGATCGAAGAAGGCGTGAAGCAGATCGTCTCGCTCGGCGCGGGCTTCGACATGCGCGCCCAGATTTATCAAACCGACGGCGTCCGGTTCTGCGACGTCGATCAACCGGCGGTGCTTCAGTTCAAGAACAAGGTTCTCGAAGCAGGCGGCGTCACGCCCTGTGCCGGAATCGAATGCAATTACCTGGAAGTCAACCTGCCCGGGGAACTCAGCCGAGCGGGCTTCGACCTGGAAGCCCCCATCCTGTTCATATGGGAAGGCAACACCATGTACCTGCCGCTCGACCTGATCCATGATTTTCTGAGCCGGTTGCGCGCGCGCATCTCGGGCTTGACCATCGCCTTCGATTATCTCTCAGAAAAGGTGGTCAACCGCACGACCGGCGACGAGAGAATCAGCGAATTCACCGACCTTTTCGAAAGCAACTTCGGGGCGAAATGGGTGACCGGCTTCGACGACCTCTCCGTGTTCCGGGAAAAGCACGGCTTCGAAGTGGTCTCATCCGCAAACGTCATTGAAGTCGGCGAGCGCCGTGCGCCCGAATCCGTGGAGCAAATGAACGAGTTTATGGAACTGACGGCCGACCTGTTGAAACTCTACTCCTACTGCGTGCTCAAGGCGTCCTGAGTTCTATGGACATCAACGAAATCGGCGCAACCGCGTTCGTCATTTCCTGTATGCGGGCGATGGAAAAAAATCAGGAACACAAGCTGTTCGACGACCCCTATGCGGCGCTGTTCGTCAACGAAGCGATTGAGGAGAAGGTTCAGGAGCAGATAAGGGTTTTCCCGCCCTCGCTGGAACTGGTTCGTTTCCGGGTGTGCGTCATGAGCGAGGTCGTCGAGCGCGGCATCGCGGACGGCATGAAGCAGATCGTTTCACTCGGCGCAGGTTTCGATATGCGCGCCCACATCTATCAGACTGAAGGCGTCAGGTTCTGCGACGTCGACCAGCCTGCGGTGCTGCAGTTCAAGAACAAGGTCCTGGAAGCAGGCGGCGTCACGCCCTGCGCCGGAATCGAGTGCAATTACCTGGAAGCCGACCTGCCCCGGGAACTGAAAAAAGCGGGCTTAGACCTCGAAGCGCCCATACTCTTCATATGGGAAGGCAACACCATGTATCTGCCGGTCGACCTGATCCACGATTTCCTCGCTCGAATGCGCGCGCAGATCCCTCGTATGACCATCGCATTCGATTATTTCTCCGAAAAGATCATCAACCGCACGTCCGGCGATGAGAGAATCACCGAAGTCACAGATTTTTTTGAAAACAACTTCAATGTGAAATGGCTGACGGGTTTCGACGACCTCTCCGTCCTCACGGAAAAACACGGCTTCGAAGTGCACGAATCCGAGAGCCTGATGGAAGTCGGCGAGCGACGCGCGCCGCAGTCCGTGGCGGCTGTAAAAGAGTACATGGACGTAGCGGCCGACTTGTTGAAACTCTATTCCTACTGCGTGCTCAAAGCGTCCTGAGTCCCGTGAAAATCAACGAGGTCGGCTCCACGGCCTTTTTCCCCGCATGCGTCCGGCAGATGGAAAAAGACGAGGCTCTCCCGCTGTTCGAGGACCCTTACGCAGGATGGTTCATCGACGAGGAGGCGACGGCGAAGTTCCGCGAGCTCATCCGCACTTTTCCGGCGGTCAGGGAGACGGCGCGCTACCGCGTGTGCATCATGAACGAGACGCTGGAGCGCGCGATAACGGACGGCGTGAAGCAAGTCGTCACGCTGGGTGCCGGCTTCGACATGCGCTCGCAAATTTTTCGTGCCCCCGGCGTCAGCTTCTGCGACGTCGACCAGCCTGGAGTTCTCGAGTTCAAGCGGAATGTTCTCGAAGAGCACGGCGTCGCGCCCTGCGCCGCGGTTCCCGGCAATTACCTGGAAATCGACCTCCCCGGAGAACTCGGCCAGGCGGGCTTCGACCTGGAGGCGCAGACCCTGTTCATCTGGGAGGGGAACACAATGTACCTGCCGGCAAATCTCATCCATGACTTTCTGGAGAGGCTGCGCGCACGAATCCCAAGCCTCATCGTCGCCTTTGATTATTTCTCGGGAAAAATCATCCACCGCACCTCCGGGAACGAGACGATGACGGCGACCTCGGATTATTTCGAAAGAAATTTCGGGGTGAAATGGGTGACGGGCTTTGACGATCTCTTCGCGTTCGAGGAGGGAAACAAGCTCAAGATCATCCGCTCGGGCGCCATGCTAGACGTGTGCATGCGCTATGCGCCCGAATCCGCTCCGGCGCTCGCCGAATGGACGGGGCTGCACTCCTATTGCGTGCTCAAGACCGGCTGAGCCTCACTTCCATCTCGGGGGTGTTTCGAAAAAACGCAGACATTGCAATCATTCCCCCCTTGAAGGTCATTGGCGACTGATGAAAGAGGAAGAATCACTCCCCCCTTGAGGGGGAGTCGATGAGGTGAGGGTGAAAACCCGAAACCGAATCGGTGGGGGGTATAATTCGGAATGGTGATAAAATGCATTTTACCCCCCACCGCATCAGCCTTCGCACAAAGCGCTCGGCTTCCTCGTCGGCCTTCCCGAGGAGGAAAGGCCGACCCTCAAGGGGGGAGTGGTTGGTTAGTGTTCTACAAGGTGGGGGCAGTAGGGACAGGTCGCGACCTGTCCCTACCGGAAACACAAAAATCGACAAACAAATAAACGATCGAATCCGCAGAATTCCTACAGCGTAATGACGAGGTCGGGCGCGGCGGGGGCGAGTGCGGCGTAGAGTTGCGGGAAGCAGCCTGCGCCCACGCCGGCCACCAGGCCCTTCGCCTTGACGTCGCCCGACCCGCATTGTTCGAACGTGCCCTCGGCGAGGTTGCGCCGCACGGCGCACTGATCGCAGACCATGAGGAGGATGTTCTGCTCCGCGGCGACCTTGGCCAGGCGCTCGCCCACCTCGTCGCCCTCGCGCAGGCAGAACAGGTTGTCGTCGAAGAAAAACATGCCGACGACGTTCACACCGTGGTTGCCGGCTTCGAGTTGCGGCAGGATCATGGTGCCCAGTTTGTAGGTGGCCGACATGTCGGTGGCGAAAACGTATGCGATGTTCATTGTTCTGGTTCCTCCTCGGGTGTGCCTCTCGACTGGTTGAAAATGACCCTGCTACCTCTGTTCACATCAAGTAATGTGTATTTTTTCGCTTGGAAGCGGGGGTGAGCCTCTCATCCCGCGCGCACAGCGTCAACGCCACTTTCTCGTTTCGAGGATTTTCTCGAATTCGGGCATCTCCATCGCATTAGAGGGTTCGACGCGCTCGACATCCTCACCCTTCACGGTGAAGAAAAACAACTTCTTGTAGATGCAGCCGGCGGGGCAATCCCCCCACGCCTTGCGGACGACGAGATACCATACATCGCCCGTTTTCGATGCTTCGATGTCCGATCCGTCCCCCAGGTGCGCATCGGCTTCTGCGTATTCTACTCCCGCTATCTTCAGGTATGCGCTACGCGCCGCTTTGACGTTCAGATCCTCGCTCAGGCGCATGACGAGAACGCCCGTGTGTCGGTAGGGCCGTACGGCCTTCAACTTAAGTTTCACGTTCAAGGCGTCGAAGGCGGGATTTCCGGTGCGCAACTCGACGGGTCCGTTTTTACACTCAAGGAGACCGGCGACTGCTTTAAACAAATCAGGCTTCACGCCCAGGAGAAGCACTCCGGGCACATGGGCCGCACGAACGGTAATCTTTGCAATTTCGGGGTACGCGTATCTCACCCGCTTGAGCACTCCCTCAATCTCGCGGGCGAGTTCGCGCCGCCGCTTCTCATCAAGGAGCAAGTCCTTGCTTTCTCTCGCGAGTATCTGGTGGCCTAGAAAGACCGCCTCGGAAAACCTGGAAGGATTAAGGGAGTCCGCCCGCACGACCATCGGAGCCGGAGCTGCGCCCCAGGCTTGCGTGCTCAACAATACGCTCCAGGCCAAAGGCAACAACAGACAAATCGCTGCGAAACGAAGCCACACCACCGGGAAGGGATTTCCGCAATGCGTTCTATGGTGAGACAAACCCCCTTTCATCTTATAGAACCTCCATAAAGGGCCTTGCTATCCCATAGTATCCTCTCATCCAGCAGCCCGCAGGCGGGGTCCAAGCCATATTCCCCAAGCCGCCAGCACGAGCAACCCCGTGAAAGCGGCCGCCCACGCGACCCCGCCAGTGGGGAACAGTATGACGGCCACGGCTACCACTCCATAAATCGCGCGCTCGGGGAGACGCAAAGGGCCTTTGAGATATCCGCTGAGCGCCACCGCCCAGGCGCCCGTCGCGCAGAACAGCGAAACGCACGCAAGGGCGACCCAGCCCAAATCGCCCTGCCCCAGCAGCCTCGGGTCGAACGCGAAGGCGAAGGGTATCAGGAACGAAACGAGGCTCAGGCGAAAGGCGATGAGGCTCGTCTCCATTGAGCCCGCTCCTGAAATTCCCGCTGCGGTGAACGACGCCAGCGCCACCGGGGGCGTCACCATCGAGAGCACGCAGTAGTACATGACGAAGAAATGGGCGGGAAGCTCGGCTATGCCTAAATCCTTGAGCGCAGGCGCGAACAGAATCGCTCCGATGATGTAGGCGGCGACCGTCGGCAGGCCCATCCCCATGATGAGGCAGCCGATGATGATCAGGAACATGGCGAAAAACAGCTTTCCGCCCGATGCGCCGATGAGGCCGGAGGAGAACTTGAGCGCCAGGTTCGATTGTATGGCGACGGCGATGATGATCCCGATGGCGGCGATGGGCACGGCGATTTCCGCGGCCTGCCGCGCTCCGTTTCGCACCACCTCGGCCCATCCTGCGAGGTTCAGCCAGCTCCTGCGGCGAAAGTATGCGACCACGGCGCACGAAGCCGTACCGATGACGGCGGCGTAGGTGGCCGAAAAGCCCGCGACCAGCATGGCGATCAGCGCAAGCGGCGGAAGAAGAAGATAGAGCCTTCCCGCGATGGGTTCCTCGGGTGTCAGTTCGCTCGCTCCGAGCGCGAGCGCGCCCTCGGCCCGTGCGCGCAGGTCGATGAAGATGAAGATGGCGGCGTAGAACGCGAGTGCCGGGATGAGTCCCGCCACTGCGATACGCGCGTAGGATATCTGCAGCAACTCCGCCATCACGAACGCGGCGATGCCCATGATGGGCGGCATGAGCTGGCCGCCTGTGGAAGCGATGGCCTCCACCGCGCCCGCGTGCGCCGGCCCGTAGCCGGTCTTTCGCATCAGCGGGATGGTGAAGACGCCCGTCGTCGCCACGTTCGCCACCGCGCTGCCGCTGATCGAACCCATCAGGCTCGAACTCACGACGGCGGCCTTCGCAGCGCCTCCGGCGAAGCGTCCCGCCACCTTGAGCGAGAGGTCGATGAACAACTGCCCGCCGCCTATCCCTGAGTAAACCGCACCGAAGAAAACGAAGTAGAAGACGAACTGAAGAGATGTCGCCGTCGTGATCCCCAGCACGCCGTTGGTCGTCATGGTCATGATCTCGACCACTTCGTCAATCGTGAAACCCCGGAAGCCGAGTGCGCCGGGCAGCATCTTGCCGACGAACGCATAGGTGAAAAATACGAGCAGAACGCCCAGAAGCGGCCAGCCCACCGTGCGGCGCACCCCCTCGAACAACAACACCATGATCGCCGCGAAGGCCGCCACGTCCACGGCGAGGACCGGGTCGATGGTCTCCATGCGTTCGGTGAGGCGGGTCGATGAGAGGGCGTAATAGACGAAAACAGCCGCCGTGCCGACGAGCAGCAGACCGTCCATCAGGCGATTGCGCCATGCCTGAGCGCCTGTTTTTTTCAGCGGATTAAAGAGCAGGACGAGCGCCAGCGCCAGAAGCAGGTGGATGGGCCGCTCGACCAGCGGAGCCTGCGGGTAGAAAACGATCCACATCTGGAACGCCAGCCAGACGCCGTCGATACCAAGCTTTTCCATGCGCATGGTTCATGAAACCCCGATGCGAGGAAACGGGGCGGAGGACGAACCTCGTCGTCCCCCGCCCCGCCGTGGTCGGTCTACAGCCAGCCTTTTTCCTTGAAATACTTCGCGGCACCCGGATGGAGCGGCACCCCGACGCTCGCCGTTTTACCGCCGTTTTTGGGTTTGAAGAATCTCCAGGCCGCGTGGGCTTTGCCCATGGCCTTCTTGTTCTCGGCCAGCGTTTTCGTGATGGTGTAGGCGAGTGAATCCGACATGTCCTTGTGCGCGATAAGCACCGTTCCGAGGTCGACCGCCATCACCTTGCCCTTGATGCCCTTGAACCACTTGCCCGGCACGGCCGCCGTCCGCAGGCCATTGGCGGCGAGGGCCTTGAGCGCCTTTTGGGGGAAACTCAGGAAGCGCATCGCGATGGTGGTCGTGACTTCCGTCACCGTCGGGTGCCTCGGGATGGCGACCTCGAAGTAGAGGTCCGCCCTGCCGTCCTTGATGATCGCCGGAATCTGGTTCGCGGCCACCTGAATGATCTTGCCGCCCCGCGCCTTCATGTCCTTGCGGCTGGTTCCCAGCGCGGCCATGAGCATGTCGGCGACAACGGGGACGGTGCTGCCCGCAGGCTTCATGACGATGCGCGCGGGCGGCTTGGAGAGCATCGCTTTTTCGAGCGTGTCGTTGCCCGTCCGCTTGATGTAGCTCTCCGTCACCATGGCTGTGACGCGCACTTTGTTCAGCCCGCCGATGAGAGCGCGGATGTTGTTGTGCTTTTGCTTGTAGACGCCCTTCAAGCCGTTGTAGGCCCAAAGTGCGGAGGCGACGTTCGAAAGCGCGATGGTCGCCTTTTTCTTGTCCACGGCGGCGGGATTGCTCACGCCTCCGCCGCGCGCGATCACTTCGGGGTTGCTGCCCTTCGGCAGGCTGGGCTTGAGCAGTTGCGCCAGCGTGGCGCCGAAGACGTACCAGGCCGAACCGGGCCGCATCGCGCCGATACTGAAAGAATCGGCGGCGTATGCCGCAGGGCCCGCGCCCGTTATCAGGGCAGCCAGCAAAAGGCCGAGCGTCAACCCCTTGAAGCGCATTCTTTTTCTGAGCATGGGTTTCCTCCCCTCGTTGGTTTATCCTTGAGAGACGAACGATTATCCGGTAGTCGCGGTTTCGAGTTTCAGCAGGCCCGATTGCTCCACGGCGCTTTTGATCGCCTCGAACGTGCGTCCCTTGGCGACCTCGCTCGGCGGACGCACGACGGGCGATTTGAAGCGTCCGGCGAGCACCATCGCCGTTTTCATGCGCGCGTGCGCCTCCCCTGAGGGCTCGCCGCTCGAATATACGACTTCCTTGAGCGGTAGAATCTGCGCCTGTATCTCCTGCGCGCGGTGCAGGTCGCCCGCCTTGACGGCCTCATAGAGCGCTACGATGAGGTCGGGAATGAACGAGGCGAACCCGACGAGCGCGCCGTCCACGCCCTGCACCATCGAGGCGAGGAGATATTCGTCGTGACAGGTGAGGATCGTCGTATCGGGCGCGTTCTCGCGGATGGAGGCGATGTCGCGCGCGTATTGGGACATCTCGCGCGTGCCGACCTTGAAGCAGGTCACCCAGGGAATCCTCCCGAGTTCGCCCAGAAGCTCGGAACTGTAGCTCGCCTTCGTCCACGCGGGATACACGTGCACCACCAGGTTCAGGTCGGACGCCTCGCCGACTGCCGTGAAGTAGTCGATGACGTGCTGCGGTCGATGTCCGAAACGCAGCCAGTGGTGAAACGGCATCACGAGCAGCCCGTCGGCCCCTGCTTCCCGGGCCATCTCGGCTTGTTCGATACCGTCGCGGATGCCCTCGCATGCGAGCCCCGAAATTACCGGCACGCTTCCGCCTACGGCGTCAGCGACGATCCGCGTCACCTCGGCGCGTTCTCGTGCGGTAAATGAGAATACCTCGCCCGTGTGGCCGTTGGTGACGAGCCCGTTCACACCCTCGAATCCGGCCAGCCATCCGGAAAAACGGCGAAGCTCGGCCTCATCGATATCCATGTTGTCCAGCATGGGGACCTGCATCGCTGGCAGGATCCCCGAATAGCTTCTGCGTTCCACCATGTCGTGCTCTCCTTCTTGACGTTTCCGCCACCGGGTTCTGCGGCGAAACAAACGGATTTTTCAGCGCCGGGGCGCTCATCTGTCGAACAAAAGATAGTCGGTTATTTTAGCCGAGCGGATATGAAATGCAATCGGGAGGCCCGAACCTAATTTCATCCACAGCAAGGAGTTTCCGACTCAAGTCTCTCGACCGGCCATTTTCTGGGAAACAAGTACGCCCGCCAGACCCAGGAACCCCAGTGCGCGCAGGAGCAGCGAAGGCGTGAAGAGGAGCACGGCGGACACTCCCAGCAGCACGCGCAGCATCGGCGAGACGGGCGCCAGAATAAATCCCTGCAAGCAGCCTACCATGGCGAGGAAACCGAGTGTGACGCTGATAGCCGTCAGCAGCATGGGACCGAAGTTGCCCACGTCCAGGATGTTCGTGTAGGCGAAAAGAAATGGCGTGATGAGGAGCGCGAGTGACATGCGCAGCGCCGCGTACGCCGTCTGGTTCACGTCCGATTGCGCGATGCCCGATGCCGCGAATGCGGCCAGCGCGACCGGCGGGGTGACGCCCGAGGTGAGGATGAACCAGAAGACGATCAGGTGAGAGGCCAGAAGCGGGACGCCGAGTTGCTGGAGAGCGGGTACGGCAATGACGGAGACCACGACATAGGCGGCCACCACCGTCATGCCCATCCCCAGGATATAGCAGACGACGCCCACGAGCGTGAGGGTGAGGAACAGGTAACCGCCGGTGGCGTTGATGATGAAATCGCTGAACTTGATCCCCAGCCCGGTCAGCATGATGGCGCCGATCATCAGGCCCACCACACCCGCCGTGGCGCCCACGACAAGCGAATTCCGCGCTCCCAGCACGAGAGCGTCCAGAAGACGCCGGGGCGTCAGGCGCGTGTTCCGGCGCAGGAAACTCACCACGACGATGGAATAGATGGCCACCACGGCCGCGAGGTTGGGAGAATGCCCTTGTAAGAGCACGAAAACCATCAGGAAGGCCGGCAGGAGAAGGTGGCCCCCGCTCTTGAGGACGGCCTTCAAGGCCGGAACCTCTTCGGCCGGAACCAGGCTGATGCCCTCCTTGGCCGCCTCGATATGAACGAAGAAGAGGACGGACAGGAAATAGACCAAGGCGGGGACTGTGGCGACCGCGATGACGCTCACATATGGAATCTCCGTGATGGCGGCGATGATGAACGCGGCCGCTCCCATGATCGGCGGCATGAACTGGCCTCCCGTGGAGGCCGCCGCCTCCACCGCGCCTGCGATGTGGGGCCGGTAGCCCGTACGCTTCATCAGGGGGATTGTGAACGACCCCGTGGCCACCACGTTGGCGACCCCGCTGCCCATCATGGAGCCAACGAATCCGCTGGAGATGACGGCCACCTTGGCCGGGCCGCCGCGACTCCGGCCGGCCAAAGCGTTGGCGAACTGAACCAGGAATTCTCCGCCGCCGGCTTCTTCCAGGAAAGCGGCGAAGGCGATAAATAAAAAGACGTACGACGCATAGGCGTTGATGACGACGCCGAACACCGCCACCTCCGAAGCCATGAACTCCAGGATGCGCTGAAGCGTGAAACCCTTATGGGCGAAGACGGTGTCAGGAAGCCAGGGGCCCACGTAGGCGTAGATGATGAAGATAAGCGCCAGGATCGGCAACACGTTCCCCAGCACCCTTCTGCCCATCTCCAGGGAAACGACGATCAGCATGCCGCCGATGACCATGTCCATCGCCGTGGGCTCGCCCATGCGCTCCGCGCGGTAGGGCGTGTCCCAGATCCAGTAGGCGGCTGCGAAGACCGTGAGCGCTATCAGGAACCAATCGACGGCGCTGGGACGGAACTGCGGAGAAGAGCCGCCCGCCGGATAGAGGAGGAAGAGGAGGATGCCGGTGAAGATCAGATAGAACCCCCGGTGGCTGTGCGTCGAGAAAATCCCGAAACTTCCCGTGTAGATGTAGAAAAGGGAGAACACGACGGCGACGGCCATCATCACGTAACGCACCGACCCTTCGAGTCGCCTCGTCTGGGGCAGCCCCGGTTGGCGAGCCATGAAATCACTCCTCGGCGATGGGGAGTCCGGGTCCCGCGGTCAATGGAAGTGGCCACAGGACCCGGACCAAGTTCCCGGCTTTGCGAATTACTTCTTCATTCCCTTTTCACGCCAGTATCTGGCCGCGCCCGGGTGCATGGGCAGACCGGACTTCTTCGCCTCCTCCACTCCGGCGGCTATCCCGCGCATCAGCCTGTGGATCTTGGGCAGCACCTTCTTGACCTTGGGGGTGAAGACCGTCTTGACGATGTCGTAGGCGATCTTCTCCGGAACGCGCTTGTTGGCCACCCAGAAGACCGTGTTCCAAATCGTGGGGTAAGGCTCCTTGATGGTCTTGAACACTTTCGTGGGGTCGTAGGTGCCGGGCCAGAATCCCGCATACGTCTTGATGAACAACTTGCGTTGCGCCTCGCTCATCCGCACGAGGCGGAGGGGCCGCTGCGCGTCCAGCGAGAGGGTCCAGGCCGAATGCAATCCGTTCTGGGCCGCAGCGTCGAGGCGGCCGTCGATCATGGCGGTGGTCTCATCGGCGTAGGTCAGATACTTGACCGCCTTTATCTTTTTCATCAGGCCGAAGGCTTCCAGCGCCATCTTGAAGTTCTTAATGCTTCCGCTGCCCGCCGGTCCGCCGGCGATGGTCTTGCCTGCCAAATCGTCGAACGTCTTGATGCCCGAGCTCTTGAGCGCGAGCACCCCGAAGGGGCTGTCGTAGAATTTCATGAGCACGCGGATGTCCTTGGCCGGCTTTTTGCCCTTGAAGGACCTGACGCCGAGATACGCCTCCGCCATGGTCGGTGCGTGAACGATGGCCATGTCCAGGTCCCCCGTGGCCATGCGGCGCACGTTCTCCACGTCGCCCTGGGTGGATTCCGCCACCACGTTTAAGGATTTGATCTCCCGGGTCAGGATGGGCGACAGGCCGCCCGCCATGTAGAACCACCCGCCGCCGGGTCGGCTGCCCGCGAAGTTGAGGTACACCTTGGCGGCTTCTACGGGCGCGGAACTCAATAGGACGCCAGCCAGGGACATGGTCACCAGGCCTGTCAGGGCGACTCCACGGATGTGGAGGAAACGCCAGAGTCTGTTACGCATGATCCGTACCTCCTTTTGGGGATGGAAAGAACGACCGGCGGGCGGATTGAGCCGCCATTCAACCGGACGAAACGCTACGAAGTGGTATAGGGGGAAGTGAAGACGGTGAATTACAGATGAAAACCACGCGCATTTCGTGCCCATCAATAACCCTTCACAACGAGGAAAGAAGATGGACCAACTAATGCGATGTAAGTATGAGCAACATAATAAGGTAAGGAGGTTTCCCGCGCAAGCAGGCGCCTTTCCCCCATCCACCCGCACTCGACCGCCCATGCTTCGGGCGAGCTGCCGGCTCAACTTCCCGGCTTTTCATGCAAATACACAGGTGCTAGGCTTCCAGAACTCGACGAGCAATCAGCAAGGACCCTAGGGAGCAACCAACTCCTGGAGCGAAAGGAGGGTCGGCGTGGATTCTCGGGTAGCGGTAGTGGGCGCCGGTATGATGGGCCACGGCATCGCCCTTCATTGCGCGATTACGGGCGCAAAGGTCATCCTGACGGATAAGGAACCGGCCCGGCTCGAATCCGCCCTGGAATGGATGGAGGGAGACCTCCGCATCCTGCAGGAACACGGCCTGGCGCCGAAGCAGACTCCCTCTCCACTCGACGAGCGCATATCCCTCGCTGCGAGCGTGGGAGAAGCGGCGGCGAAGGCCGACTTCGTCTTCGAGGCGGTGTATGAAGACCTGGGCGTCAAACAAGACGTCTTCCGGGAACTAGATAAGCACGCCCCGCCCGATACCGTGCTCGCCACGACCACCTCATCGCTCCGCGTGGCGGAAATCGCCGCTGTCGTTTCCGATCCAGGCCGTGTGCTCGGCGCTCACTGGGCGAATCCCCCGCATATACTCCCGCTCGTGGAAGTGGTTCTCGGCCCCGCTACGAGTGAGGAGGCCCACGCCAGGCTCCTCTCCTTTTTGAGGAAGATCGGCAAGGCTCCCGTATCCTGCCGCGACGTGGCAGGCTACATCGTCAACCGCCTGCAATACGCCATGCTGAACGAGGCCGTCAGTCTGGTGGAGCGCGGGCTCACCACGCCCGAGGACGTGGACGAAGCCGTCCGGCACGGCTTCGGTATCCGCCTGGCCTGCAAGGGACCCTTCGAATGGAACGACCTCCTCCACGACGCCGACATCACGCTGAATGTTTTCGAAAATCTCTACAGGGCCGAGGGCGACCCCAAGTTCAAGCCCTCCGCGTTGTTGTTGAAACAAATCGAAAGAGGCAAACTCGGGCTTTCCACCGGAAAGGGGTGGCGCGACTACGGCGGGCGTACGCGCGAGGAACTCATCGAGGAAAGGGATACGGTAGTCCTGCGGGCGGTGCGGGCCTTGCAGGAATTGGGCATCATCCAGGGCGCGAAGAACCGCCCCGACCATCCGTCCTGAAGAGCGCGCGGCGCATCACTCACGCATCACGCGCCTTAGTCATCGACAAAGCTCACCTCTGGCTCCAGCCCCATCAGAGCGGCCAGAGCTCCGAAGCGGCGCACGACGACTTCGCCCAGCATATTCCGGTCACGGCGGCGGCACTTGAGCTTGAGAGAACCCTTGCGCGGCGACGTCTTGAGCGAAAAACGCCCCAGCACACCGGGAACGCCGCCGCACAGAGTCTCGCCCAGGCGCACGGTGGAGCCGATGATGCGCGCGCGACCGGCGGTATCCTCATCCAGCAGCCGCTCGACGGTGCGCAACTCCCCGTGGGTCTCCCGGCTCGTATAACGTCCGTAAACGGACAGAGCGAGAAACACCCGCTCCTCGTGGCTGACGTGCAGGGCGCGCGCGTGCAGCACATCGGCGCTGGCCTGGGCGGCCCGATAATCCGGGTGCACCCGCCAGCCGACGTCGCTGAGCAGACAGACGGCGTGACGCAAGCGCTGCTCAGACGCGCTCTCGCTGGGAAAAAGGCTTTCCGTCCACTCGAGCAGTTCAGGGACGTGATCGGGAAACCGCGCAGTGCGGGCATGAATGTCGCCCACCGCACTGAGCAGCGGGTCCTCTTTCCGGACCCGCTTCCCCAGGCACGCATAGGCGAGCCCTTCGCGCAGCCCATTAGCGGAGAAGACCACGTCGCGTGGCGCAACAATCGTTAGGAGGTGTTCCATCACAAGTGCTGCGAGCGGCAGCAAATCGAGCCGCCTGCTCGAAACGCCGCGAATGCCCGTCAACGATTCGCGGCTCTGGCGGGATATCAGATCGGCGATTTTTTCAAGGTCGCCGCGGCGTAGCCGGTAATGGTGAATGATGTTGAGCGGATAGCCCGAATGCGACATGTGAGCGTGCGCCAAAGCCCGCCAGTTGCCGCCGACGGCATAGAAAGTACGCTTGCGCATTTTGGTGAGCCAAGGCAACTCGCCCAAAGCTTCGTCAATGATCCGCCGCGCACACTTTCGCTGGCCGCCCGAGGCGGCGAAGAGGTTGAGCGGCCCGAGAGGCAGCGTCGCCTGCTCGGCGATCACGCCATCAACCAGATGGACCAACTCGAGGCTGCCGCCACCCAGGTCGCCCACGACGCCGTCCGCCTCCGGCGCTCCGCTCAACACCCCGAGCGCCGCCATCTCGGCTTCTTCGGCGCCGGAGAGCACGCGCACGCGAAAACCGCACCTTCGCTCCACTTCGGCGACGAACTTAGCCCCATCCTCGGCATCGCGAACAGCCGCGGTGGCGATGGCGTCGAAGCGCGTCACCCCCATCGCGAGCAACAGGACGCCAAAGCGCTCGATGTTCAGTAGCGCCTGTTCGATGCCCTCCGTATCGAGCTTGCCGGTATCGTGTAAATTGCGGCCCAGGCCGCACAGGATTCTTTCGTTGAACATGGGCAGCGGCGCGCGCATCAACCCCTCGAACACGACCAGACGGATCGAGTTGGAACCAATGTCAATTACGCCATAGCGTTCGTGAGAGCCGGTTGCCTCATCGACGAGGCCTGGTCGTTCAGCCGTCTTCCGCAATACGCAACCTCGCCGGGCCGCCTGCCCGCCTGAGCGCGCTTCCGCGACCAGACAGACTCGGATTCGTCATGAAATAGGTGTGCGCCGTGAAATCTTCTTCCCCGAGCGGCGCTCGCTCGTAGTCGCCGTCGCCAGCCATGTTCCAGCTTTGGACATCGTCCTTGTAATTCGCCACCATGATCTGGTCGAGCACCTGCTGATGCACGGTTTCGTTCTCTATCGGCACCAGCACCTCGCAGCGGCGGTCGAAGTTGCGCGGCATCCAGTCGGCCGAGGTGATGAACACCTTCGCATGAGGCGAGGGCAGCGGGTGGCCGTTGGCGAAACACACGATGCGCGAGTGTTCCAGAAACCGCCCGATGATGCTCTTGACCCGGATATTTTCGGATAGGCCTGGCACGCCCGGACGCAGGCAGCAGATGCCGCGAACCACCAGATCGACCTGAACGCCTGCGGCGCTCGCCTGGTAGAGCTTGTCGATCACCGTCCCGTCCACGAGTGAGTTCATCTTCGCCCACACCCCGGCCGGCCGGCCAGCTTCGGCGTTGGCTATCTCATTGTCAATCATCTCAAGCACGGATTTCCGAAGGCCCGAGGGCGCCACAGCGACGCACTCGAAACTTGTCGGCAGCGCATAGCCGGTGGTCAGGTTGAACACTTGCGCGGCGTCGTGGGCAAGACGCTCATCGCAGGTGAAAAACGAGAGGTCCGTATATATGCGCGCGGTAATCGGATGGTAGTTGCCGGTGCCGAAGTGCACGTAGCTGCGCAGATCTTCTCCCTCGCGCCGCACGACGCAGGTGACCTTGGCGTGAGTCTTGAGCTTCATGAAGCCATAGACCACGTGGACGCCGGCACGTTCGAGCGACTGCGAGAGCTTGAGGTTGGTCTCCTCGTCGAAGCGCGCCTTGAGTTCCACCATCGCGGTGACCGATTTGCCCGATTCCGCAGCCGCGATGAGCGCCTTCACGATGGGCGACCCGTCGGTCGTGCGATACAGCGTCTGTTTTATCGCCAGCACACTCGGGTCGGCCGCAGCCTGTTCGAGAAACTGCACCACCACGTCGAAACTCTCGTAGGGGTGGTGGACGATGATGTCCTTGTGGCGGATCGCCGCGAAGCAATCGTTGTCGTACTCGCGGATGCGCTCGGGAAAGCGCGCCCGGTACTCAGGGAAAATCAGATCCGGCCGCCCGCAATCGATTAACTCATCGAGTTGCGCCATGCCGATCGTGCCGGTCAGCTCCACGATGTCCTCGGGTTGCGCGTCGAATTCGTCAATCACCAGTTCGCGCAGCGAATCCGGCAAGTCGGCGCTCAGGTTCAGACGCACCACGCCACCGAGCCGGCGCCTGCGCAGCATGGTCTCGAACAACAGGACGAGGTCTTCGGCCTCTTCTTCGTATTCGATATCGCTGTCGCGGATGAGGCGGAACACGCCGCTTCCGACGATCCGGTAGCCGGGGAACAACTGATCGATGAACAAGCGAACCAGATTCTCCAGCGCGAAGAAGCGGACATCCTCTCCCGGCAGGCGTATGAAGCGGCGCACCTGATCGGGCAGCGGAACCAGCGCCCGCATCTTCCGGGCACCATTGATGGCTTCGAGCTCCAGCGCCAGGGAAAAACCGCGATTGGCGATAAAGGGAAACGGGTGCGCCGGGTCGATGGCGAGCGGCGTCAGCACGGGGAATACCTGTTTCAGGAAGTAGTCGCCCAGCCATTCGATGTCCTCCGCGCTCAAGTCTTTCGCGGTGACCACCGAGATACCGACCTCTCCGAGTTCAACTTGTAAGCGCCGCCAAACCGTTTCCTGCTCGCGAATCAGCCGAGCGCTCTCCTGAGAAACTTCGAGCAACTGCTCTGCGGGCGTACGGCCGTCGAGGCTCTTCTGGGTGACGCCGTTCGCCACCTGGCCCTTGAGACCGGCGAGGCGCACCATGAAGAATTCATCGAGGTTGCTCGCCGATATGGAGAGGAATCGAAGCCGTTCGAGCGCGGGGTGGCGGAGATTGCTCGCTTCGGCGAGCACGCGCCAGTTGAAAGAGAGCCAGGAGAGTTCGCGATTCAGATATCGGTGGCGTGGATCGAGGATCGGCTCAGCGGCAATGGCGGAGGATTCATCTTCAGCCAGGCGCGACATGCTCTGCGTCCTCTATGGATGTCCCGTGGAACTAACAGATTCAGGGCGCCGCGAACCAAGTCATACATTGGAAACACCCGAAGGTTCTGCGACACCGTCTCGAAGACGTGCGCATTGTAATCCGCGTAACTGTCAGAATGCAATGGAGAAGGATGGATTCGGGTCTTTGAAATCTTGTCTGGGATTGGAGACGCCCGATATGCAAGGGTTGAATTTCACCCTCACGCCTGCACAAAACCGCCTTCTGTATTCACCAGGAGATGCTTAACGGCGTGCTCTCCCGGCTGCGCGCGCTGCTTGCGGCGTACGTCATATTCTCTCGGACGTGATGGCGGCGCCTTCGGCCAACGCCGCGAGCTTGACGTAGACGATGTCGGGATCGACCGCTCCGAAACCGGCGAAGGTCCCGAACCCGCAGTCGGTTCCGGCGACCACCCGATCCGGACCAAAGAGCTCCACGAAGCGCCCGATCCGCTGCGCGACGAGTTCGGGATGCTCCACGAAGTTGCTCGTCGTGTCGATGACGCCGGGCACGAGGATCTTTTCCTCGGGTATCTCGTCCCGCCGGTCGCGGAATACGGTCCATTCGTGCTCATGCCGCGGGTTGGCGTTCTCGAACAGGACGTAGCGGGCGCGTGCGGACATCAGGGAGGAGAACACGTGATCCAGCCCGACGTCGCACACGTGAGGCCCCTCGTAGTTCCCCCAGCAGATGTGGACCCGCACCCGCGCCGGGTCGGCGTCGCGGAGCGCGTGGTTCAGTACCTCGACGTTCGCCGACGCGATCTCGCCGAACTCGGCATCTGAACAATCTTCGTACAGCACGTGGCGCGCGAGCCCTAAGTCAGGGCAGTCGAGCTGGAGGTCGAAGCCAGCCGCCAGGATCGCGTCGTATTCCGTTTTCATCGCGTCGGCGAGGGCTTCCAAGTAGGCCTCACGAGTAGGGTAGTAGACGTTCGGCATGAACAACGCGATGACGCCGGGCGACGCCGCGTTCAGGAAGCCGCGCTTAACGTCATGCGACGCCATCGCGTTCTTGAAATTTTCGATGTCGGCCCTGAGGTCGGCGTCGTCCTTAGGTTCCACCGGTCCGGTGCATTGCGGACGGACGAGCTTCGGCGTCCCGCCCTCGCGCGCGAGGCGTTCGAGATAGCGCGGGAAGAGCTTCAAATCCCCGGGCACGGCTCGCTCGCTCTGGCCGGAGAAGCCGGTGTAGCGGTTCTTGACGTAGGTGGTGTAGGAAATCTTGGACGTCTCGCCGTCGGAGACGATATCGACCCCGGCTTCGACCTGCCGGCGAACCGTCTCCGCGCACTCTTCCGCCATGCAGGCGGCGAAGTCGGCCGGGTCGTAGGGCTCGTCCCGGTCGCGGGCGAAGAGAAAATCGAGCGCACGCTTGCTTCGCGGCAACGACCCGACGTGAGTGGTGGCGATACGCGTCATGAGGGTCTCCTCCCCGTCCGGGCGGCCGGGACTAGATGAACTTCCACGGGCTGTAGAGCGGCACCTTGCTCCGCTTCATGACCCCTTTCGCCAGGCGCCCGATCCGCTCCACGATTTCCGTCTCGTCTATCGTTTTGATCTCGCGGTTCTCCATCACGAACTTCCCGTCGACCATGACGCTCTCGCAGCTGTTCCCCTGGGCCGAATAGACGAAATTCTGGATCTCGTTGTAGAGGGGGACCCAATCCGGCCGCTTCATGTCGAAGATGGCGACGTCGGCCTTCTTGCCCGGCTCGAGGGAGCCGATCTCCCGCTCCATGTTCATCGCCCTGGCTGCGTTGATGGTCGCCATCTCGATAGCCTTTTCGGCACTCCCCGCTGCCGGGTCGTAGCGGTAGTCCTTGGGCGTCGCCGCCGCCAGATACATTAGGCGCACCATGTCGTTGAAGTTCGAGCAGTCAGACGCGTCGGTCCCAATGGCGACGTTGACGCCCGCCTCCATCATCTCCGGGAACTTCCCGAAGGCGGAGAGGCCGTAGCTGATCTTCATGGCGGTGCTCGGACAGTGCAGGACGTTCGTCCGCGTTTTGGCGAGAAGCTCGATCTCCCTGGCGCTCACGTGGATCATGTGGGTGAGGGCCACGTTCTTACCGAGAACACCGATGTTGTGGAGATGCTCGATGGGGCGGGCGCCGTTCAGGCTCAGGCTCTCCTGGACATTCTCGATCATGTTGGCCTGGTGCATGTGGAGGATAGTCCTGTACTTGTCCGCCATCTCCTTGGACTTTTGGTAGAGCCGGTCCGAGCAGCGCCCCATCCCGACGATGACGACGCAGGGCTTCACGAGCCCCACCCCGCCCCGGTAGTCCTTCATGAACTTCTCGTTCTCGTTCAGACACTCCCGGGTGCTCTCGACCAGCATGTTGTGGCCCTGGCTCACCATGTCGAAGGACCTGCGGCCCATCAGGCCCCTCATTCCGATACGGGAGACGCCCTCGATGACGGGGCCTGGGTTGTAGGAGCCCGCCTCAAGAAAGGTCGTTGCCCCCGTCTTGAGGGTTTCGGCCAGGATCCCGAGGCCGCCCCATATTTCGTCCTCCGCTCTCACGATGGTGGCGACCTTGCGGTGGACGAAATCGGACCACGGCATTCCCGCGAGGGTCTCGGGAGAAAGACCCCGGTGCATGTGGTGGTAGAAGTGGATGTGCGCGTTGATGAGGCCGGGGGTGACGAGCTTCATGGTGGCGTCGTAGGTCCGTTTGGCCTCGTATTTTTTCCTGAGGGCGGAAGCCTTCCCGACGTCCTTGATCCGGTTCTTCGCTATGGCGACGGCGCCGTTTCGGATGACCCTCCGCTGCGGGTCCACGGTGACGACGGTTCCGTTCTCGATCAGGACATCCACCTTGGTCTTTGCGGCCATGGCATCCTCCCCCGCGCAGGAATTCAGAGAATTTACTTTTCGATTTGATCAACACTACACAAGGGGGTTTTTGATGACAACCGAAGCGAAATGGCAAAGGTAAAGCATTCGGGAGATTTTCCATACGTACACGTTCAGGCGGCGGCCACAGAATGTATAGAGAAACAACGCTGATTGACCCGAAGGATTCAGTTCCGTATTCTGCATGTATTATAAAAATCGAAATGACGGCTGCCTTGCCCTAAAAGAGTGATCAACGGAAGAGAGTCTCTTCGACGTGCCGCTCTTCCATTGGTGAGCGTTAGGTCGATAGTGGCGACGCTTTGCTCTGAGAGCGGGCCTCGAGGACGTGAGGGCCCAACTGGAGGCAGAGCACCATGAAGCGATTCCACCGGGAAACGTGGGTCGGGCTTGCCGTGTTCGTATTCAGCCTGGCCGGACTGGCGCTGATACCCAGCCAGGTGCTTATCCGAAAGGTGGGAGAACGGACTATTCCGTTCCCCCCCAGCGCCTTTCCATTTCTTGCCCTCTCCCTGCTCGCGCTCATGGCCGCATTGATGGCCGCGCAAAAATGGATATCCCCCTCCTCCGCGCCTGAGCGCCTTCCCAGCGGACCGCTTCGGATCCGCGCCATGGCACCGGTCGCCACCTTCGCCCTCTACATCTTCCTCGTCGAGTGGTTCGGGATGCTCCCCGCCACCCTCGTCGCCGTCGCCCTGTTCGCCTTTCAGCTCGGGATGCGGGAATGGCGGACCCTCGCGCTGCTCGCTCTGTTGACCCCGCTCTTCATCCGGGTCTTCTTCGGTCATTTCCTGGGCGTCGTGCTGCCGGAAGGCAGGCTTTCGAGCGGGGTCTTCTAGGATGTGGGCGCAGTTGGCGCAAGGCCTGTTCCTGTGCCTGCGCTTCGACGTGCTCGCCGTCCTGGTGATCGGAATGTCGATGGGGATCGTGGTGGGCGGCCTGCCCGGCCTCACGGCCGCCATGGCTGTGGCGGTTCTGCTGCCGATATCGTTTTTCGTCGAACCCGTTCTGGGGATTCCCTTCCTCTTGGCCATCACGAAGGGGGCGATATTCGGCGGTTCGATTCCCGCGATCCTGATCAACACGCCGGGCACGGGCGCAGCCGCGGCCACCGTACTGGACGGCTACCCCCTCGCCCAGCAGGGCAAGGCGAGAAAGGCCCTCGAGATGGCTCTCTACTCCTCCGTCATCGGGGACACCTTCAGCGATCTCGTCACCATCTTCATCGCGGGCGCCATCGCGGCGGTCGCCATCCTGGTGGGCCCCCCGGAATATTTCGCTATCTTCGTCTTCAGCTTCGCCATCATCAGCTGCGTCACGGGCCGTTCGGTGATTCGTGGGCTGATGTCCGCCGCTCTCGGGCTGTTTCTGAGCTCGGTCGGTCTCGACCCCCTGATCGGGGTGCGGCGCTTCACCTTCGGCTCGGTGGACCTGACCGGGGGAATCTCGTTCATCGCGATGCTGATCGGGATCTTTGCGCTCTCGGAGATCCTCCTCTACGGAGAGAAGACCCGAGAGGAGCGCAAGGCCGAGGACGAGAAGCGCATGACCGCGTGGCGCGCCGAGGGCAACGAACCCCTGACAATGGAGGAGTTCAAGAGTTGCGGCCGGACGATCTCCCGCTCGGCGGTGGTCGGCACGATCATCGGCGCGATTCCGGGCCTGGGACAGGTGGTCTCCGCGTTCGTCTCCTACGGCCTGGCGTTCCGGAGGTCGAAGCAGCCCAAGCAGTTCGGGAAAGGATCGCTGGAGGGAGTGGCCGCCGCCGAAACCGGCAACAACGCGGTCAACGGTTCAAGCCTCATCCCCCTGCTCAGTTTCGGCATACCGGGCGACATCGTAACCGCGGTGCTCTTCGCCGCATTCATGGTGCAGGGGCTCCGGCCGGGCCCCCGCCTCTTCGAGGATCACGGCGCGATCGTCTACAGCATCCTGATCGCCATGCTGCTCTGCAACGTCCTGATGCTAATCCTCGGGTTCTTCAGCCTGCGCTACGTGGCCCTGATCGCGCGGTTCCCGAAGAAGGCGGTCTTCCCCGTCGTGGCGGCGTTCTGCGTGGTGGGGACATACGCCCTGAACAACAGCTTCTTCGATGTGAAGGTAATGCTGGTCTTCGGAGTAGTGGGCTATTTTCTGAGAAAATTCGATTTCCCGGTCGCTCCCCTCATCATCACCTTCATTCTGGGGCGGGCGTTCGAGTCTTCCCTCGGACAATCGCTTATCATGGGAGACGGCGACCTGTCCCTGTTCGTCCGCCGGCCCATCTCGCTCGTCTTTATATTGCTGGCCGCAGGTGTCGTCGTCTGGGGCGCCCGCCGCCGATCCCCGCAGGCCGGTGATGAATGAGGAGGGTTACACTACATAGGGGGCGCATGATTTCAGAGAAGGCAGGAATAACCCACAGGAGGGAATTCTCATGAAACGACTCACGACAGTTCTACTCATCGCGGCCATGGCTCTGTGGCTGGCGCCGACCCACGCGGAGGCTGCGAAGTTCCCGAACAAGCCCGTCCGGCTGATCATCCCCTATTCGCCGGGCGGCTCGCACGACGCGCACGCGCGCGCCTTCGCGAGCGTCATGGAACCCTATCTGGGCCAGCCCATGCTCGCGGTCATCCGGGCGGGCGGCGGCGGCTCCATCGGAGCGAGCTTCGTGGCCCGCGCGCGGGCGGACGGGCACACCCTGATCCTGGGCGACCAGCAGAGCATCCTGGTGAAGCCTCTCCTGGAGAGCCTTCCCTATTCCTCGGCGTCCTTCGTGCCGGTGGGGCGAATCAATTACAGCCCGCTTCTCATTACCGTGAAGAAAGACGCCCCCTGGAAGAACCTGCGTGACCTGATCGAAGACGCCAAGCGCAGGCCGGGCAAGATCTCCTTCGGCGGCGTCCCCGGCCTGGGTGTGGACCAGATTCCCATGGAGCTTCTCTCGCTCAAGGCGGGCATCAAGCTGAAGTTCGTTCCGTTCCAGGGCGGCGGGCCCACCTGGCAGGCCTTCCTCGGCGGGCACATCGACATCGCCCCCGCATTCGCCTCCACGGTGATGCCCTCTCTCTCCAAGGGAGATGTCCGCGTTCTCGCTATCACTGCGCCCGACCGGCTGCCCCAGCTTCCCAACCTGCCCACGATGAAGGAGCAGGGCTACGACGTCCAGTTCGCCATGTTCCGCACGGTCTTCGCGTCCAAGAAGACGCCTGCGGACATCCTGGGCAAGCTACGGGCGGCCTTCGACAAGGGAGTGAAGGACAAATCCTTCCAGTCCATGGTGAAGCGCATGGGCGAGCGGGTGATATACATGAGCGGAAAGGATTTCGAGTCCTTCATGGCGGCGGAAAACAACAACATGAAGGCGCTCGTGAACAAGCTCGTCAAGAAGAAATAGCCACCTGGCGGAAGCTGCGATAAGCTGAACAATGGCTCCCGGCTCACCCTCTGCACCCGGGGCGGGCCGGGGGCGGCTCGGACAGGACGTCGCGCGCCTTTGTTCCCTTTCTGGAAAAACACCTGGGCAGAGATGAGCCCCCGCGCGGTCGGTATGCTGGAAGAACTCGTGAGCGCGCCGGAGCAGGAGCCGACGAGGGCGTTCACCAAGGGCCGCCTCGTCATCCGGAAATCCGCGCGCCTGCCCGCGGACACGGCATTATTCCGCGCCGATCCGCTTGTCCTGGAAACGGAACTGGAGTAGCGTCACCGGGCTACGATTTTGCATGAATTTCATCCGTACGACGCCGAACCCGGCCTGAAATTTCCTGGGGAGCCATAGATGCAAACGAGACCGAACGTCCTCCTGATCAATACCGACCACTGGTCCTCGTCCCTGCTGGGGGCGGCGGGCCACCCCTGCATCCTGACGCCGACGCTCGACACCTTCTGCAAGAACGGCGTGCGCTTCACGAACGCCTATTCCGAGCACCCGTTCTGCATACCGGCGAGGCGTACGCTGATGACCGGCGCGAGCGCACGCGCCCACGGCGACCGCGTTTTCAGCCCGACGATGCTGATGCCCGACCACCTGCCGACGATGGCGCAGACCTTCCGCGACGCGGGCTATCAGGCCTATGCGGTCGGCAAGATCCACGTCTATCCCCAGCGCGACCGCATCGGCTTCGACGACGTCATCCTGGACGACGAGGGCCGCTCGATCTACAACGTCGCCGATGATTACGACATCTACCTGGGCGACATTGGCCATACGGGCCGCCAGTTCGATCACGGTATGGGGAACAACCAGTACACCTACCGGGCGTGGCATCTGCCCGAGGCGACGCACCCCACGAACTGGACCACCCGCATGATGGCGCGCACCATCAAGCGGCGCGACCCGAGGCGGCCGGCCTTCTGGTATCTCTCCTACCGCCATCCGCACCCGCCGCTCGTGCCGCTCCAGGCCTATCTGGACATCTACCGCGACATACCGATCGACGAGCCGTTCGTGGGCGAGTGGGCGCGCGACCGCGAAAAGCTCCCCTACAACGCGCAGGCCACCCAGTCGCGCGGCGACCTGTACGGCGAGGGGGCGATTATCGACGCGCGCCGGGCGTTCTACGCGCTGTGCACCCATATCGAGCACCAGATACGCATCATCATCGGCACCCTGCGCGAAGAAAGCCTCACCAACGACACCATCATCTGCTTCACCTCGGACCACGGCGACATGCTCGGCAACCACGGCATGTGGGCCAAGCGCGTCTTCTACGAGTATTCCGCCGGAATCCCGATGATCCTGGCGGGTCTCCCGGACGACGAACGTGTAGGCAGCAACCGGGTGGACGACCGCCTCGTCTGCCTGCAGGACGTGATGCCCACCCTGCTCGACCTGTGCGGCATCGAGGTACCCGAGACGGTGGAAGGCCTCTCGATGGTGGGTGATAAGAAGCGGGAATTCCTCTTCGGCGAGGCGGGCGAGGACGCGCATTGCTCCCGCATGATCCACGACGGACGCCACAAGCTCATCTACTACCCCGTCGGGCACTTTTTTCAGCTCTTCGACTTGCAGGAAGACCCGAACGAACTCGTGGATCTTTTTTCAGATCCCGACTACGCCGACGTGCTCTCCCGGTTGAGCGAGACGCTGGAGGGACAGATGTACGGAAGCGACGAGAAATGGCTGGATAACGGGAAACTCGTCGGCGAGCCGGCCCGGCGGTTCCAGCCCGGCCCCGACCGTACGCTGTCCGCCATGCGCGGGGACCAGTGGCCCTTCCCCCCGGCAACCGAAGCAGGCTTTCTGGAGTGGTTCCCGGAGACGAAGAGCGATGCGGATGAGGAGGAGGGTTGAGAATCAAGTCGTCGCCAGAGAGAGCACTCGGCAATTTCATACTGCGAAAACTTCGTCCCTGACAAGATGCAACCTGGCTACTTTGGGCACGTCTACTTCACCGAAATGGCAAAGCACCGCATCCCGGACCATTGACTTCAGTTCATCCCAGTCCTCTCCCTGGGTGAAAATTCCGTAGCCCAAGGCCCGGGCGTCATAGCCGCCTTCTACTGCTTCGGTAACCTCGAAAACGACTTCGCTCGGCGTCATGAGTACGCCCGACTCGCTGATATCTGACTTCAGAAAATATAACAAGAATCCACAGAATGAACCGATCTGAATCAGTACAATTCAATGAAACCCGTATTCACAGGCAAGCCGCATTCTCATTCAAAAATGGTGGAGGCGGCGGGAATCCGAACCCGCGTCCGCAAGGCTTCCGTCGCGTACGACTACGTGCGCCTATTCATCGAGTTGCGCGCTCTTCACGATGTATCCGCCGGACTTTTTGTCGAATTCCAGTTCCAACATCCCGCGGGCTTTCGCGTCTTCGAGCAGGTGTTTGAACGTTTTGTATCCGTGATAGGATTCGCTGAATCCCGGCTTGCGGCGTTTCAGGGCCTGCTTCACCATCGATCCCCAGACCTTTTCTTCCTCGCCCCGCTCCCGGGACAAGTCCTCGGTCGTCTCCAGGACCAGATTGAGCCCTTCCAGCCGTTTTTCCTCTTCGCCGTCGACGACTTTCTTTCTTCCGGCGCGGGCGGCCGGCCGCTTCCGTTTGGCTTTTCCCTGTTTATCGGATTCGCGCATCAAGTCGTCGTAATAGATGAACTCGTCGCAGTTCGAGGTCAGCAAGTCGGAGGTCGAGTTCTTCACGCCGACGCCGACAACTACCTTGTTGTTCTCGCGCAGCTTGCTGACCAATGGCGAAAAATCGGAATCGCCGCTGATAATCACGAAAGTATCGACGTGCGACTTGGTATAGCAGAGGTCCAATGCGTCGACGACCATGCGAATGTCGGCCGAGTTCTTGCCGGACATGCGGACGTGCGGTATTTCAATCAACTCGAAGGCCGCCTCGTGCATGGGAGCCTTGAATTCCTTGTAGCGCGCCCAGTTGCAATATGCTTTCTTGACGACAATGCTGCCCCTGAGCAATAAGCGCTCCAGCACTCTTTGAATATCAAAATCCGAGTATTTGGCGTCGCGCACGCCAAGGGCGATGTTTTCGAAATCACAAAACAGAGCCATGTTCTGAATCGTGCTTTTTTCGGTCATTTGAACTCCAGTTCGATCGGCGGCGCATGGCGCCGCAAGTATTTTATTCTGGTGGAGGCGGCGGGAATCGAACCCGCGTCCGCAAGGCTTCCGTCGTGAGCGTCTACGCGCGTAGCCGGTGGAAAGGGTTTCGCCCGGTCTCAAGCCCACCGGCGGGCCATTCTCCGGGCTAGTCCGATTCGATTTCGCCTATCAGGCTCCGGACCGAAACCTGGGTCGGCTAGTCCGCATCATGACGTTCCGCACCTCCCCCGCGGACGAGGCGAGGGGGAACGCTCGCTAGCGTTTAAGCAGCGAGAGCCAGCTCGTTGTCGGCTGGTGTGATTTTGCCACATTGATAACGGGGCCAAGTGGCGTCCCCGGCGCGCAGCTCAGACTTCAAATCCTCCCGTCGAAGCCAGATCGCCCCCATAAGATATGATACCGAGGCTCCGGAGCGGCGATCATGGCCCCGGACCCGTTTCGAATACGCTATTTACGTCTCCTCCACATTTCGGGATAGAAGACGTAGCTCAGATACGCGGCGGGGAGCAGGAATACCAGCCATATCCACAGCAGCCAGCCCTCGAAGGCTCCCGGCCAGGTGGCGCCAATGGCCAGGCCGAACGCAGCCAACGAGATTTTCAGCAGACTCACCTGCCACCAGCGCATCGTGTAGTCCTTGAACATGTGCATCATCCCCGGTTCCTCTCCCTCAGCGCGCGCTCAATCTCTCGGTTCGCGTCGCGTTTTTTCAGCTCTTCCCGGCGGTCATGGAACTTTTTGCCCTTGCCGACGCCAATCTCCACCTTCGCGCGGCCCCGGGCGAAATACATCTTCATCGGCACGAGCGTCATGCCCCGTTCGTTCACGCGGCCGATGAGGCGGCCTATCTCGCGCTTGTGGAGCAGCAGCTTTCGCCTGCGCGTGGGCTCGTGGTTGTTAATGTTGCCGTGCCCGTAGGGGCTGATGTGGCAATCGACCAGCCATGCCTCGCCGTCGATGATGTCGCCGAAGCTCTCCTTTAAGTTCGCGCGGCCCTCGCGGAGCGCCTTCACCTCCGTACCCGTGAGCACGAGGCCCGCCTCATAAGTCTCATCGATCGCATAATCGGCGCGGGCGCGCCTGTTCTCGGCAACGATTTTTATGCCGCCCGCCATCACAAACCTCAAGAATCTCAGGAAAAAGAAAAAGGAGCGCATCGCTCCCCAAGTTCCCTTGTCATCGAGAAACAATATAGCTCTTCGCGTGATTTTTCGCCACCGGGGAAAATTCATAGGGGAATCGTGAGTGAGACGAATCAGAAACCTTGCCGTTTGGGACCGTTGAAAATGTCCTGCCTACGTGATTCGGCAAATGGAACCAACCAGGGAGAGACGAGACTTCATTCCTTCAGAGTGTCAACCAACCACTCCCCCCTTGAGGGGATTGTTGAAAAAGCCCGCTTCGGATGCGGGTGGCGTGGGCGGGCGCGATGGTTTTGTAGGGACAACCCTCTGTGGTTGTCCTGCCCTCCGTGGTCGTCCTTTGTCAGGACAGGCACGGAGGCCTGTCCCTACAGCGAACAATTCGATGGATGATTGAGATTGCCTCCCTCTTAGAAGGGGACTTATTCAACAACGCCGTTTCGGAGGTTCAGCGGCGTCTCCCCCGCTTAATCGCCGCTTTTCCCCTCTTCTTGCGCCGAGAAACCGGGGCCTTCTTCTCGGAGCGTCGACGCTCGGTGGATATCGCCGCGCGGCGCGATTGCGCCGCATCGCCGACCAACTCTCTCGTCCCGCCCGCCATTAACTGGAACGTGACGCGCCGAGAGGCCAGTTCCACGCTCTCCACCCGCACGGTAACGGGATCGCCCAGGCGGAATCTTCGGCCGGACCTTCGGCCCAGTACGGCGTGTTCCTCTGGAATATAGGCGTAGTAGTCATCCGTCATGAATTCGAGCGGTACCATGCCTTCTACGAAAATATCTTCGAGCTCCACGAAAATCCCGAAATTCGCGACGCCCGAGACGTGTCCCCGAAAGCGTTCGCCAACCTTATCGCGCATGAACAGCGCTTTCATGAAATCGGCCATCTCGCGCGAGGCGGCCTCCGCCGTCCGGTCCCGCTCGGAAATATCGCCGCAAAGGGCGGCGAGGGGCTTCGCCTGGGGCTTCCGCTTATCACCGCGCATGAGCTTCTGGAGCCTTCGGTGGACACACAGGTCCGCGTAGCGACGGATGGGCGAGGTGAAATGCGTGTAGCGCTCGAAGCCCAGGCCGAAGTGAAGGGCGGGCGCCGCCTCATAACGCGCGAGCTTCATGCTCCTGAGCGCGGCGAGATTCACGTAGCGCTCCACGTCCGAGCCCTCCACAGCGTCGAATACCTCCTGAAGCCCGCCCGGCCGCTTGAGCTCCTCCAGACGCGGCGCTTTCAGGCCCAATTTGGAGAGGATCGCCCTTAAACCTTGGAGATTATCCTCCGACGGCGACTCATGGACGCGGAAGACCGAGGCGCCGCCCGCATCGGCGAGAAATTCCGCCACCGCGCGGTTCGCCGCCAGCATGCACTCCTCGATGAGTCGGTGCGCGGATGTTCTGGGCGCGCGCGCAATACCCGTCGGCATACCCTCCTTATCGAGCAGCACCTGCGCTTCGGGCAAATCGAAATCGAGGCTGCCCCGGCGCATGCGCTCCACGTGAAGCTTGTCGGCAAGGGCCGAGAGCTGCCTGAGCGGCGCTTCAAGCGCGCGGGCGCTTTCCACTTCATTCTCCTCCGGAATCTCCCCGTCTTCCAGAACGGCCGCCGCGCCGCGATATGTCAAAGAAGCGCGCGAGCGAATACGCGCGAAGGTAAGGCGCATCCCCGATTGATTCCCGTAACGGTCGAAATCGATGAAGACGCTTAAGGTTCTGCGAACGGCTCCCTCGCGCAGGGAACACACCTCGCCGGTGAGGCGGGGCGGCAACATGGGCACCGCCCGATCCGGCAGATATACGCTCGTCCCCCGGTCGCGGGCTTCTTTATCGATCGCGCCGCCCGGCTTCACGTAATGACCCACGTCGGCGATATGCACGCCGAGGCGGCGGCCATTTTTGATTTTTTCAATCGAAACCGCGTCGTCGCGGTCGCGCGCGTCGAAAGGATCGACCGTGAAAGCGCACAGGTCCCGCAAATCCTCCACACCCTCCGGAAAGGGAGTATCCTCCCCCGGCGGAGATATGCTCTTTTCCTCATCCAGCACCTTTTTGGGGAAATCCTCGCGTATCCCGTGCTTGGCGAGCACCATCCGTCCCTCGGCGGCGGGGTCTTCCGGGTAGCCGAACGACCTCAGGATGCGCCCTCTGGCGGGTTCCCGATGAGTCGGGTACCGGCTTATCTCGACCTCCACCCATTCGCCGCGTCTGGCTCCCTCCCGGCTCCCCGCGCCCAGTACCACGAGGTGCGGGATGCGCTCTTCCTGGGGCTCCACCCACGCGCTCCGGCCCTCGACGCAGAGCCTGCCCACCAGGGTTTCGTGCGCGCGCTCTATCACGTCGAGCACACTGCCCTCGCGCCTCCCGTCGGGCTGTACTTTCTCCACCCTGGCGGAGACCGTATCGCCGTCCATCGCATCCCGCGTGCGGGTTTTCTTGATCATGATATCGAGTGGTTTTCCCTCACCCGGCGCCTGGTTCGGAACGACGAACCCAAACCCCAGCCTGTGGCCCCGAAAGGTTCCCTGGTAGATGGAGAGGGAACCCGGCGTCGAATAGCGGCCGCGAACCCTGACGAGCGCACCCTCTTCCGCCATGGCGCGAAGGCGCTTTCTGAGCGCAGGGCGCGCGGCGGAGGGAACATCGAGCAGGCGCACGAGTTCGCGCACGGCCATCGGCCTGTCCTCTTCGGCGATCAGGCGGAGTATCTTTTTCTCGTCGGGTATCGAGTCCGGGTTTCGCTTCACGAGCGATTCATCTCATTCCACTTCCCGGGAGGAAACCTGGTGGCAGTCCACGATGCCGCCATCGCCGAGTTTCACGCACGTCAGAAAACCGCCGGCTACGGCGCGCGTGTCGATGCCCAGATATAAGGGAAGTTCGTTTTTTATCTCCAATCCCGGTGTGTGCCCGAAGATGACAGGCTTGCCGAAATCATATCCCGCATGGAAAAATTCCTCGCGTATCCAGACCAAATCCATCGGGTCCTGCCGGTCGATGGGAACGCCCGGCCTCAGGCCCGCATGTACGAAGATGAAACCGCGGCTCGTATGAATCCACTCGAGGGCATTGAAGAATTTCAGATGCTCAGGCGGCACCAGAACGTCGCCTCCCTCATCACGGTAGTTTTCCAGCGTCGCGCCGCCGCCGTTCATGAGGTAGACGCCCGGATGATAACTCCCGCCGCCTGAGAGATAATCCAGTAGCATGTCCTCATGGTTGCCCCGCAGGAAAACAGCTTTGGGGTATTCGCGCTTGAAGCGGATCAGCAAATCGACCACGGCCTTCGAATCCCGCCCCCTGTCGATGTAATCTCCGAGAAAGACGATCTCGTCCTCCTCCTGGAAGGGCACGCGCTCCACCAGGGCTTCGAGCATGTGAATCTGGCCGTGGATGTCGCCGACCGCGTAGAGATTGGACATGGGGAACGTGCGCCTCCGCTACTTCAACTCGCCCCAGTTATCCCCCGTGCTCACGTCCACATCGAGCGGAACGTGTAAGGGCATTGCGCCGCGCATCTCCTCTGTGACGAGGGCGGAGACGCTTTCAATTTCTGCGGGCGGTATCTCGAACAGAAGCTCATCGTGCACCTGCACGAGCATGCGCGCCTTCCTCTCCTCTCTCTTCAGGCGATCGGCAATCGCAATCATCGCGATCTTGATGATGTCGGCGGCGCTGCCCTGGATCACCGAGTTCACAGCCGTCCGCTCGGCGGCGTTTTTCGCGTTGCGGTTCCGGCTGTTCAGATCCGGCAGGTACCTGCGCCGCCCCATGATGGTGGAGACGTAGCCGCGCGTCCTGCCGCTCTCGATGGTCTCATCCACGAAGGCGGGCACGGCGGCGAATCGCTCGAAATAGGTGTCGATGAACGAGCGGGCTTCTGACTGCGGGATGCCGATGGTCTGGGAGAGGCCGAAGGGCCCCTGCCCGTAGATGATACCGAAATTCACCGCCTTGGCGACGCGGCGCATCTCGGAGTCCACTCCGTCGAGGGCCACGCCGTAGACGGCCGAGGCGGTCGTGGCGTGAATGTCCTCCCCCTTGCCGAAGGCGTCGACGAGGGCCGGGTCGTTCGTGAAATGCGCCAGGACCCTCAGTTCGATCTGGCTGTAATCCGCGGATAAGAGTTTCCATCCCTCCTCGGGCAGGAAGGCCCGGCGAATCTGGCGGCCCAGATCCGTGCGGATGGGTATGTTCTGCAGATTGGGGTCGGAACCGCTCAGGCGGCCCGTGGCGGCGACCGTCTGGTTGAAGCGCGCGTGGATGCGGCCCGTCCGTGGGTTCACCAGTTCGGGCAGGGTATCCACGTAGGTGCTCTTGAGCTTGGAGAGCTGTCTGAAACTCAGGATTTCCTGGGGAAGGGGGTGCTGAGGCGCCAGCCGCTCCAGCGTGTCGATGTCGGTGGAAGGCCCTGTTTTCGTTTTCTTGATCACCGGCAGGTTCAGCTTTTCGAACAGGATGACGCGCAGCTGCTGGGTGGAGTTGATGTTGAACTCCTGGCCCGCCAACCCGTGGATTTCGCTTGTCATCTGCTCGAGGCGCGCCTCGAGCTCCTTGCCCATGTTCCTCAGAAACTCCCGATCCAGCCGGATGCCATCGCGCTCCATGTCGAGCAGCACGCGCAGGAGCGGGACTTCGAGTTCCTCGAACAGGCTCACCAGCCCGTCGCTTTCGAGCTGCGGAGCCATCTCCACAGCCAGGCGATATGTAATATCCGCATCCTGGCAGGCGTAGGGGGCAGCCGTCTCGACCGGCACGTGGGAGAAGGGAATCTGCTTCGCCCCCTTGCCGCACAGATCGGCATATTTGATGGTCGTCACCCCGAAGTACTCCTGCGCCAGATGGTCCATCCCGTGGCTCCTGCGGCTCGAGAGCAGGAGGTAGGAGGCGAGCATTGTGTCGAACACGGGGCCGCAAACCTCGCGGCCGGCCTCTTTGAGCACCGCGATGTCGTATTTGATGTTCTGGCCGATTTTCTCGATTTGAGTCGATTCAAGCAGCGGCGAGACTTCACGGAGCACGTCTTCGAGCGCAAGCTGGGGGCCCGAATCCATCGTCTCATGCCCTACCGGGACGTAGAACGCGCGGCCCGGGGCGGCGGAAAAACTGAAACCCACGATGCGCGCCTTCATGGGATCGAGCGATGTGGTCTCCAGATCGAACGCGAAGCGCCCCGCGTTTTCGAGTTCTGCGATCATCGACCGCAGATCTTCCTGCGTTCTGATGACGTGATAATCGCGCTCCTCCTCTACGGCTGGAGCAGCCGCCTCTTCGGTCGCAGCTTCCTCGGCCTCTGTTGCGCTGTATCCGGGGAGTTGTTCGATGATGTTCTTGAATTCGAGCTCCTCGGCGAAGAGTTTCCGGCCCGCCTCGATGTCGGCGTCGCCCAGACGACAAGATTCCAGGTCCCCTTCGAGCGCCAGGTCGCGCTTGATGGTGCAAAGCTGCCGCGAGAGCTTCGCCATCTCGACGTTTTCCTCGATGTTCTCGCGTTGCTTGGGGCGTTTTATCTGATCAGTAGATGCGAGCACCTGGTCGAGTCCGCCGAACTGCTGGATCAGGGCGACGGCTGTTTTCTCCCCGATGCCGGGCACGCCCGGAATGTTGTCCGCCGTATCTCCCATGAGCGCCTGGATATCCACGAATTTTTCGGGCGGCACGCCCCATTTCGCTTCGATCTCGGCAGGCCCCATCTCTTCGTCCTTCATCGGGTCCCAGATGCGCACGTTTTCAGTGACCAGCTGGGCGAAGTCCTTATCCGCCGTCACCAGGACGACCTCGAAGTCCTCCGCTTCGGCGCGCGCGGCCAGCGTGCCGATGATGTCGTCGGCTTCGGCACCCACCTGTACGAGAAGCGGGATCCGCAGCACCTCGACCACGCGGTGCATGTAAGGGATCTGCTCGACCAGGTCTTCCGGCGCGGCGTCGCGGTTTCCCTTGTAGGCGGGGTAAATCTCGTGGCGGAAGGTGGGCTCGGGGCGATCGAAGGCGATGGCCACGTACTCGGGTCCTCGCTCCCGGATGACTTTCAGGAGCATTCTGGCGAACGCCAGCGTACCGCCTGTGGGCACGCCCTTCGAGTTCGAAAGACGCTGGCGCATCGTTCCGTAATAGGCCCGGAACATGTAGCCCGAGCCGTCAATCAGAAAGATTCGTTTTTTATCTTCCGTCATGTCTCAACGCGTGATAGAGGAAAGGGGGCGGTTCGGCCCCAAGTTTGCACGGAAGCGCTTTTCCCGCAACCCGCAGCGGGGAACCCCTGCTCGCCTCGCCGCAGGGGTCTCTGCGGGCGGCCATCCGGTCGCGGGTGAAGCTCGATGAGTGCGGACACCCGCAAGTTTCAGAGGTGGAGGAGTGCCGATAATTACAAGGCGCAATGGTTCCCGGAAGTAAAACAGCCGTTTCGCCGGTTATCCGATGACCTCGTCCCCTGTAATGGCCGCCTCGCCATAAACTTCGGGGTTGAAGACATCATACGGCCGTTTTCCGGCGATGAAGCGCTCGATATTCATCACAGTACGCAAGGCCATCTCCTCGCGCGTCTCGCGGCCCGCGCTCCCCATGTGCGGGGTAAGAACGACGTTGGGCAGATCTTTAAGCCCCGCTATCGGCCCCGGGTTGGGCTCGGGTACCTCGGTCTGATAGACGTCCAGCCCGGCGCCCCGGATTCGCTTTTCTCTCAGGGCTTTCTCCAGGGCCGCCTCGTCCAGAACGAGTCCGCGCGAAGTGTTGATCAGAATAGCGCTCGGCTTCATGAGAGAGATAAGGTGTTCATTGATGAGACCCACCGTGTCTTTGGTGAGCGCCGGGGTCAATGCGATGAAATCCGCCTCTCTGAACAAATCGTCCAGGGTGCGGAATTCGGCGGAATCCAGAACGAACTCCTCCGCCGGGCTCAGGGGGGTGCGCTTGTTGTAGGTAATGCGCATATCGCATGCGGCGGCTTTGCGCGCCAACAGTTGCCCGATCCGGCCCATCCCGACGATTCCGAGCGTCTTGCCGAAGAGGCGCGTACCCATGAAAGCCATCGACTGATTCTGCCGCCAGCGGTCCTCCCGGAGGAACGTATCCGCCTCCGGCAATCGCCACGCCGTCGCCATCAAAAGAGCAAAAGTGAATTCCGCGGTTGTTTTCTGGGTCATGCTTTTTTGCCCCGAGACCGGAATGTTGCGCCGCGTCGCCGCTGCAAAATCGATGAACTTCGCCGACCCGTGCATGACGGAGACGAACTGCAACTCTTTCGCCGCCTCGAACACCCGCTCGTCGAAGGGGATCTCCCCGATACCGAACAGTATGTGTTTGTCGCGCACGGCTTCCAGCAGTTCTGATTCCGGGATCATTCGGTCGACATGTGGATATGTGGTCACCTCGCCCAGTGTATCGAGCTTGGCGGCAGCGGCCTCCGGAATCGGTTGGGGCACAAAAATTCTAGTCATGATTTTCCTTTCAATGATTGGGTTACCGAAAAAAACGGAATTACAGGAATCAAATCGGCCATATCTGCATGCGCGCCAGCCGTCCTTAATTCTGACCTGGTCGGCCGCTCCCGACTAATTGGTTTCGAGGCAGAAGAGTATGAAGGGCGGTTTGCTCATTCCCGAGAACTGCCTAAGCACGGCTCCGACTGCACCGCCGGATGTCGTAGACACGATCTCCTAGAGCCCGCCGACGATGACCAGGCCGCCATCCACCCGCGCGCGCTCATACCAGAACTCAACGAAGACGGTATGGATGGATACAATGTACACGTTATCCGCCCGGCTCGCGAACCGCCCTGCTCCGAGCGGGGAGGAATGACTACCTGCACCGTATTTAGCGGCATCGGGCATACTTGGAAGTGTGGCGCGATTCCCTCGCCATCAGAAAGAATTCCCCCTTCCCCTCTCCCCCGCGTCCTTGCTATCCTACTCAAGTTCGGGGCGTCTATTCGCGAAGCCCGAATGCTACCGACGAGGAGGTTCCATCCATGTCCGCTGGATGCTGCGACGATTCAGGTGAAATCAAAAACGCGGTTCGCGAGCTTTATGCGAAGGTCGCCGCGGGCGAGGTTTCCTGCTGCGGGGACTCAGACGCCGAGATGCCTATGGGCGCCGATAACGTCCAAAGCATCGGCTATGCGAAAGATGCCTTGGAGGAGCTTCCTCGTGACGTTCTGAGCGCCAACGCGGGATGCGGGAATCCCATTGCGGACGCTCATCCCAAGCCGGGCGAGACGGTGCTGGACTTAGGCTCGGGCGCGGGGCTGGACTGTTTTCTTGCCGCGAAGGAGGTGGGGCCGCGCGGAAGCGTGGTCGGCCTCGACATGACGGACGCCATGCTGGAAAAAGCGGAGAAAAACAGACAAAGGCTGGGCGCTCAAAACGTCTCGTTCAGAAAGGGCGAGATGGAAGACATGCCGATTGAAGACGCCTCGGTCGACATCGTCATCAGCAACTGCGTCATCAATCTCTCGCCGGACAAGGCGGCCGTATACCGTGAATCTTTCCGCGTGCTGCGTCCGGGCGGACGCTTCGTGGTGTCGGACGTCATACGGTCGGGCGAAGCGTCGGGAGACGAAACCACCGAGTCATCCGCAGAAACCTCCATCGAGGATTGGTGCGCGTGCATCGCGGGCGCAATCAGCGAGCATGCTTATACTGCCGGGCTGCGCGAGGCTGGATTCGCCAACGTGGAAATCATTGGGCGTAAACCCTACGTCACGCCTGAACTCGCGAGCGCGACCATCCGGGCCATCAAGCCCTGACTTATCTACCTCCAGCCGAAGCAAAAAAATTGTGAATCCACAACCGGGCGGGAAGACGCCTTATCATTGACACCCCTCGTTCGCGGGTGCTAACAATCCGGTTCGGCTTTTCCCATCATGGAGACGATAAGAATGCACATCGACGCTCATTGCCACATATATCCCGATGAATACTTTGAAATCCTGGAAAAAGAAGGCCCGCGCTACGGAGTGAAGCTCACCACGAACGCGGAAGGCAAGCGCATCGTGGACATCAAGGGGATGATGCACCCGCCCATCGAGCCTTTCACCAACGTGGACTTAAGGCTCAAGACCATGGACGAGATGAGCCTGGACATGAACATCCTCTCCTTCTCATCGAACCCGGGCTGCTACTGGGCGGACGACGGACTGGCTGATGAACTCTGCAAGGCGGCGAACGACGCCTACGCCGGCATCATCGAGAAACACCCCACCAAATTCCACGGACTTGCCTCCCTGCCCGCGCAGAACGTTGACCTCTCGGTGAAGGAGTTGGAGCGCTCCGTGAACAAGCTGGGGCTCAAAGGCGGGTTTTTGAGCACGAACGTGAACGGACGGTACCTCGATGATGAGAGTTTCTATCCCATCTACGAGGCTGCTGCGGGCATGGACGTGCCTATCATCGTCCATCCGGCCAATCCGGCGGGCGCGGCGCAGATGAAGGATTACCACCTGTTCAACCTCGTCGGCTTCCCCACGGAGAGTGCGAACAGCATCGGACGCCTCATCTTCTCCGGCATTTTCGAGAGGCTGCCGAACCTGACCTTCATCTTCCTGCACGGCGGGGGAACCGTACCCTATCTGGTCGGCCGCTTCGCACACGGCTGGAAGGTGCGGCCCGAGTGCAAGAACATATCTCGCGCGCCCATCGAGTACCTCCGCTCGAACTTCTACCTGGACATGCTGGTCTTCCATCCTCCCGTCGTGCGCTTCCTGGTGGACGTCATGGGAGGAGACCGGGTCGTGCTGGGCACGGACCTGCCCTACGACATGACGGACACCGATGCGGTCGAAACGCTCCGGCAGTCGGGGCTGAGCCAGGAAGAATACGAGAACGTCTCGCACAAGAACATTCAGCGCTTGTTGAACCTCTAGCCGGATTTGCTAGAACTGATGTGGCCAACCTGGGATATCACGCTTCTTGTTTTCGCCGCGGCCTTCCTGGAGGGAGCCGCAGGAATCGATTTCGGCCTCGTGGCGACGCCTGCGCTGGGAGCCCTCGTCGGCGTGCGCGATTCCGTGCTCACTCTCTCGCTGCCCAACTTGATCCTGGTGGCGATTCGCGCGATCGGCGGCGGCGTTCCCACCCCCTCGCTCAAACGTCTCATGCCTTACCTTGGCGCGGGTGCGGCGGGCGCCGCCGTGGGTGTGCTGACCCTGATCTCCAGTCCGCCCACGTTCCTCAAGTGGTCGGTGGGCGTCCTCGTCCTTTTGTTCGCCATCTACAGCATCTCGCGCCAGAGAGTCCAACTCGACATGCGCGACGAGACTTTCTTCACCTATCTGGCCGGGTTCTTCGCGGGCGGCCTGAGCGGCTTTTCTTACGCGGGCAACCCCATAAGCATCATGTATCTCGACAGCACGGGCGCAGGCCGCGCCCGGATGATGCGGCTCACCTATACGAGCGCGCTGGTGTTCGCGAGCGTTCAGATTGCCATCCTGAGCGGCTCGGGCGCACTGGGGGCCTTCGAGTCAGCGCGCTCCGCCGTATCTATTCTGCCCGCCGTCGCCGGATTCCTGATGGGAAGACTGATCCGCGGAAGCATCCCGCCCGCTTTGGGCTACGCGAGCGGCCTGGGGCTGATGATTGCCGCAGCGCTCGCTCTTTTGATTTTCGGGCCTTCGGGGTGGAAGTGAGGATGGCGTAAATACGGCCCTGGAAAGGCTCGGATACGTCTATACCACGCCGGCGCGCAGTACATGATGGAGGTGCAGCACGCCCGCCAGAAGCTTATCCGCACCGGCGGTGACTGCCAGGGATGTTATGGCGCCCGCCTCCATCAATTGAACCGCCGCGGCGGCCATTTCATCCTGATCAATCGTCGTTGGATCGATCGTCATCAAATCGCCGGCTGTAAGCTCGGGCAAATCCTCGGTTTTCTCCAGCGCGCGCCTCAAGTCCCCGTCCGTGATGACGCCGCGCAATTCCTGATCCATGCCCATCACGCACGTCATCCCCAGCCTCCTGGCGCTCATCTCGCGCACGACCCGGTCCAGAGAAGCCGCTTCTTCCACCTGCGGAACGTCATCGCCCGTGACCATCAGTTCTTTCACGCGAATGAGTTTCTTTCCCAAAGCCCCGCCGGGATGAAAACGCGCAAAATCCTCGGGCTGAAACCCTCTCGCCTCCAGCACGGCCATCGCCAGCGCATCGCCCATCGCCAGGGCGGCGGTGCTGCTCGCCGTGGGCGCAAGCTGAATCGGGCAGGCTTCTTCTTTCACGTGAATGTTCAGAACGGCCTGCGCGGCGCGCCAGAGGGTGGAATTCCCGGTTCCGGTGATGGCGATGAGCGGCGTGCCCAGACGGGCGAAGACCGGCAGGATGCGCACCACCTCGTCCGTCTCGCCGCTGTAGGAGAGCGCGACGATGACGTCGTCTTTCGTCACCATACCCAAATCACCGTGAACGCCCTCTGCGGGATGGAGAAAATAAGAAGGCGTGCCTGTACTCGCAAGGGTGGCGGAAATCTTCTGACCGATCAGCCCGCTCTTTCCCATGCCGGTGACCGCGACCTTGCCCCTGCACCCCAGAACGATTTCGACCGCCTGGATGAACCCCCCGTCCAGCCGCTCGATGAGCCCTGCGAGCGCCTCGGCTTCGATCCGAAGCGTCCGCGCGCCCCGCTCTACGGGATTCATCGAAGTTGCTGTTTTTCGAGAACTCAGAATCCTTCCTCCCCGGAAACGTCTGGCGGAAAAATATCACCCCATCAACGAGGTGTCCATGCGGGGCGTTTCGAGGCCGGACCCGGCAGGCCCAAGTCTTTACTCCCACCGCCCCTCATGCTAGAAATTATAGTCAGAATGCCTCATGAGGACGAATGCCCTTCGGATGGAGAGGGATAGAACCCATCGCAGGAGAATCGCAGGAGTACCCGTCATGTCCGGTCATTCCAAATGGAGCACCATCAAGCGGAAAAAAGGCGCACTCGACGCCAAGCGCGGCAAGATTTTCACCAAACTCATCAAGGAAATCACCATCGCGGCCCGGATCGGCGGGGGAGACCCCGACGGCAATCCCCGGCTGCGCACGGCGATACAGACGGCGAAAGGGGCCAACATGCCTCAGGACAACATCGCACGCGCCATCGCCAAGGGAACGGGCGACCTCGAAGGCGTGAGTTATGAGGAATGCGCCTATGAGGGCTACGGCCCCAACGGGGTGGCGATTCTCATCGCGGTGCTCACCGACAACCGCAACCGCACGGGCGCGGAAATCCGCCACATCCTGACGAAGAACAACGGCACCATGGCCGAGCCGAACGCCGTGGCATGGAACTTCGAGAAAAAGGGACTGTTCCTCGTCCCCCAGGAGAGCGTGGATGAAGAAACGCTCATGGAGCTCGTGCTCGAAGCGGGGGCGGAGGACTTCGAATCCACCGACGATTTGTTCGAGATCCATGCCTCGCCCGATGCGTTCGAGTCCGTGCGCGAGGCGCTCGACAGTAGCGAGATACCGACGGAATCGGCCGAACTCGCCATGCTGCCCAAATCGACGGTGAAACTCGAAGGCAAGGAAGCAGAACAGATGCTTCGTCTCATGGAAGCGCTCGAGGACAACGACGACGTGCAGAACGTCTACGCGAACTTCGACATTTCCGAAGAACAGATGGCGGAAGCATCCGCATAAACGCACAACCCACCGCCCGTGGGGTTTTCTTTTGACGCAATCTGAAATCACATTCCGCGTTCTGGGCGTGGACCCCGGCCTTGGCGTCACGGGCTACGCCGTCTTGCGCCTCGACGAGGGCGAATACGAACCTCGCCTGGTGGATGGCGGCATCCTCAAGAGCGATTCAAACGCGGCGCTAGAGAAGCGCCTCTACGAGTTGCACAAGGACCTCGTTCACATCATCGAGACGAACGAACCCCACGTCATGGCCGTGGAAAACCTCTACAGCCACTACAAGCACCCCCGCACCTCCATCATCATGGGACACGCGCGGGGGGTGATCTTCCTCGCCGCATCGCAGGCGGGCGTTCCGGTGGTCAGCTACGCGGCGACCGAAATCAAGAAATCGCTCGTCGGCGCCGGACGCGCCACGAAGGCGCAGGTGCAGCACATGGTCCAGCAGCGACTCAGATTGCACGATTTGCCGGAACCCCCAGACGTGGCCGACGCCATTGCCGCGGCGTATTGCCACATCGACCGCAGCTACTTAAGAAGTGAGCAGGCGGTCGGGAGTAAAGCATGATCCGACAGATATCGGGGGAGATTATCGACGTCCAGGCCGAATGCGTCATCCTCAAGACTTCAGCCGGCATCGGGTATGAAATACAGGTGGGCGGATACGCGGTGCATGAGCTACAGGCGCTCATGGGCGCGCGCGAGGCGGTGGAGCTCCACACCCATCATTACCTGGAGGGAAACGTGGCCACTGGTCAGCTCCTGCCCCGGCTGGTGGGTTTCCTCTCGGCGGAAGAAAGAGCGTTTTTCCTGTCGTTTATTAAAGTGCCCGGCATCAGCCCCAAAAGCGGGGTGCGGGCGATGAGCCTCCCCCCCCTTCAGATCGCAGAAGCCATCGCGACGGCGAACACCGTCATGCTCACCAAACTGCCCGGCATCGGCAGAAAAAAAGCCGAACAGGTAATCTCCACGCTCAGAGAGGAAATTGCGGAACTTCAACTGGCGCGCGATATCGAGGTTCCATCGGACGAACACCGCGACGCCACGCCCCTGCATGGCGACGTCATGGCCGTGCTGGTGGGACAGTTGGGCTACCGAACGCCCGAGGCGGAGAATCTCGTGGAGCGCGCCGTCGCCTCGCTGGGAGCTGAGGCGGAGGCCGAAGCGATCTTGCAGGAAGTGTTCCGGCTGAGCCGATAGGGAGAAAACCATGGTCATCGAGCGGCGCGTGAGCGCGAAGGCGGCGAGCCCGGCGGAAGAGCGAACCTTCACCTCGCTGAGGCCCACGCAGCTTGAAGAATACGTGGGCCAGACCGACCTGGTGGCGAAACTGCGTATTGCGCTCGAGGCCTCGCGCAGAAGAAACGAGCCCCTGGGCCACATTCTCTTCCACGGGCCGCCGGGTCTCGGGAAAACCACGCTTTCGCACATCATCTCGGAGGAAATGGGAACGCGCCTCGTCAAGACCTCCGGCCCTTCTCTCTCCAGACCGGCCGACCTCATGGGAATACTCACGGGCCTCCAGCAGGGAGACGTGCTGTTCATCGACGAGATCCACCGCATGCCCAGCGCGGTGGAGGAATTCCTCTACCCCGCGATGGAGGACTACCGCGTGGACTTCGTCGTCGATAGCGGACCCATGGCCCGCACCATCAATTTCCCGCTCAAGATATTCACGGCCGTGGGCGCCACGACGCGCCCCGGCGCCCTGACCGCCGCTCTGAGAGAACGCTTCTATCTCGTCTACCACGTGGATTTTTACTCCGAGGAAGAACTCGTGCAGATACTCCTGCGGAGCGCCGTTCGTCTCGAAATTCCGATTGAAGAAGAGGCGGCGCGCGAACTCGCACGAAGAAGCCGGGGCACGCCGCGCACGGCGAACCGCCTCCTGCTCTGGACGCGCGATTTCTGCCAGGCGCGTGGGGATGACGCCATCACCCTCACCAGTGCGCGCGAGGCGCTCGCCATGGAAGGCGTGGACGAGTTGGGTCTGGACGCGCTGGACAGGAAATATCTGAGGACGATCATCGATCAATACGGCGGCGGCCCGGTGGGGGTGGAGGCCATCGCCGCCACCATGAACGAGGAGACGGACACCCTGGTGGACATGGTGGAGCCTTTCCTGCTGCGGGCGGGTTTCGTCCAGCGCACGCGCGGCGGCAGGCGCGCGCCATCGGCGGCGTATTCGCATCTGGGCGTCGCGCTGCCCAAAGGTGTCCAGCGGGATCTTTGGGAGGGCGCCGCGAAGGATGAGGAAACCGAAACATCCCCTTAAGAGGACAGATAGCAGATGGAGCCTTTCGGCGGTTTTGGAAAAGCGCTGATTCTGCTCGGCGCGGTTTTGATGGTCCTGGGAGTGGTGTTCGTCTTGGCGCCCAAGATTCCGTTTCTGGGAAAACTGCCGGGCGACATTCACTTGCGGGGGAAGAACTGGAGTTTTTCCTTCCCGGTGGTGACCTGCATCGTGATCAGCATCGTGCTGACGCTGCTCTTGAACCTTTTTTCGAGAAGATGACCTAGCGCGTCCTACTTCCAGCCCCCGCCGCCGTTCACGTACACGGTGTCCGCCGTCATGAACCCGCACGCATCCGAGCACATGAACAACACCAGCTCACCAATCTCTTCCGGCGTACCGAAGCGGCCCATCGGTATCTGAGCGCGCATCGACTCCCTGAGTTCCTCCGAGGAGACGTCGTGAAACGGCGTGTCGATGGGTCCGGGCGATATGGACATGCACCGGATGCCCCTGTCCGCATACTCGCGGCCCACGCCCATGCTCATCGTGACCACCGCGCCCTTGGCCGCTGCGTAGTGCACCGAGTGGCCCGGCCCTCCGCGCTTGTGCGCCATGCTCCCGATGTTGACGATGACGCCCCCGCCGTTATCGAGCATTTCGGGAATCGCGGCCTGCATACAGTAGAAAACACCCTTGACGTTCAGGTCGAACGTCCGCTCCCACAGGTCGTCTTCTATTCCTAAAAAATCAGAACGGCGCAGAGCGGCGCCTGCAGAATTGAGCGAAAAATCGACCCGGCCGAACCTCTCCTTGGCGCGCCTCGTCATGTCGAACGCTTCTTCGCGCGATGTGACGTCCACCTTCATGTGAACGCCCCGGCCTCCGTTCTCCGTAACGCGCTCGGCGACATCGGCTGCGCCTTCCTCATCCAGGTCCGCGCAGAATACGTTGGCTCCCTCGCGCCCGAAAATGAGCGAGGTCTCCTTTCCGATGCCGCTGGCTGCGCCGGTGACGATGATGGTTTTTCCCGCGAAAAATTCAGGTGTCCTGGGCATTCATTAACTCCAATTGTTAGAAGAGTCTTTTCCCGGTTTACGCGTTCGCGTCGGCGGTGATGATGCGCTGCATCTCGTATTCCTCATCCGGCACGAGTCCCGGAATCGGCTTGCCCGCCAGAAAGCATAGTACGTTTTCCGTCGCATCCAGCTCCATCTGCAGGCGCGAGGAACGCGCACGCGCGCCCAGGTGCGCTGTGAGAATACAGTTGGGCGCTCCCACGAGGACGCCCCGGTAGGGCTCTTCAGGGAAAACGTCGATGCCTGCGCCCCCCAAGTGGCCCGAGCGCATCGCGCGCGCAAGTGCCTCATCGTCCACGATGACGCCGCGCGCCGTGTTGATGAGAAAAGCGCCTTTTTTCATCATCGCAATCTCGTCTTCCCCCACCATGTGAATCGTCTTCGGCGTGGCCGGAACGTGTAAGGAGACAGCATCGGCGCGCCGGTAGATTTCTTCTTTCTCGGCCCATTCCACACCGTAGCGCTCGCCGAATTCGACATCGGGAACGAGATCGTTCGCGATGATTTTCGCCCCGAAACCCGATGCCTGGCGTATCACCCGCTTGCCGATGCGCCCCACGCCGATGACGCCCAGGGTGATCTCATCGAGCGTGCGGCCCATGTACTGAAGCCACTCGCCGCGCAATAGCGCGTCATGAGAGTGATGTACGCCGCGCAGGAGCGAGAGCAGGTGGCTCAGCGTCAGTTCCGCCACGGCTTGCGAGTTGGCCCCGGGGGTGTTCGCAACGAGAATGTTCCGCTCGCGGGCGGCGTTCAGGTCCACCGTCTCGAGGCCCACCGTGGCGCGCGAAATGAAGCGAAGACCTTTCGCCAGATCCAGTATTCTTGGATTGAATGGTTCCAGGCCTGCGATGACGGCGTCGAAGCCATCGCGAATCATCTCGGCGAATTCATCTTCGTTCGGCCGCTTGCCCAGCGTGTTGCGCACGTACTCCACCCCTGCGCTTTCGAGCATCTCGACGGGCTTGGGGTCGATTTCCCCAAACGGCGTGGTGGAGACGAGTATGCGGGGAGTCATAAAAAATCTCCCGAAAATCTCGAGAAACGAAACCAACCCGTATAGCGGCTGGTGCAAGAATTATCTCAATGGGTTAAAGTATGAAAACCCAGCGGAGATTACATGCCTCGATGAAACGCTGTCAAACTCAAAGAGGCATCTGATAGAATCGATATCCATCCCCCGGCGGAGGAAGTGCGCCTTTTCCCATGAGGCGCGCTCGACCTCCAAATTTATGCCGGCGTAGCAGTGTGATGAAAATCGTCGATTGATGGAGATTTTGATGAGTTGAACACGAGATTCGTCGAGCATGTCCTCTCGCTCGACCCTGAATCAGAACGCCGTCTGGATGATCGAGGCGGGCGCTTTTCGCCTCGATGAACAGGAGGAAAAATGATGGGTCCCACAACCGCGGCGAGTGAGTCATACGAAACGCTGATGGATCTGAAATACGACAAACAGATCATCGACAAAATTAAAGCCCTCACGCCACAGATGGAAGAGATGGCGGCCGAAATCGACCGAGAAGGCCGCTTCCCCACCGAGAACTACAAACTGCTCACCGACGCAGGCCTGAACGCCCTTTGCATCCCCGAAGAATGGGGCGGCTCGGGCGCGAATTCCCTCACCTACAACATGGCGCTCGCAGAACTGGGCAAGGCGTGCGCCTCCACCGCGCTGACCTGGAACATGCACCAGACCTGCGTGAGCCTCTTTTTCGACCTGGCGAACGATGAGCAGAAAAAGCGCGTCCTCCCCGACATCGTCGAGAACGGCAAGCTGTTTTCCTCCGTCACGGCGGAACGCGGTATGAGCTTCCGGCACCTCGTGACGCTCAAGTCCATCTTCTCCCCCGTCGAGGGCGGCTATCGGCTGAGCGGCAGGAAGATTTCCGCCTCGATTGGCGAGCACGCCGATTACTATTTCACCACCGGGTTCCTGGAAGGTAAAAAAACCGCCGCCGAGGCCATCATGACCGCCGTACTTCACAAGGATTACGGAGGTTCATCCGTACAGGTGGTGTGGGACACCATGTCGATGCGGGGAACGGCGAGCGACGACATCATCTTCGAGGATACCTTCGTGCCGAACGAGGACATCCTGGGGGGTGAGAACTTCATCGGCGCGCTGGGGAAAATCGACATCACCATGTTCCACTTAGGCTTTGCCGCCGCCTACCTCGGCATCGCGGAGGGGGCCTACAATCACCTAGTCGAATATGTGAAAACAACGCAGTACCCGCCCAACCCCGAACCCTTGAGTCACAACGAGATGTACCAGAGCAACATCGGCGAGTTGAGCTCCGAACTCAGGGCCGCGCGGATGCTCCTCTACGAGGCCTGTCACGTGAAGGAACAGGGCGACGGCATGGCGAACCAGAACACGGTGAAAACCGTCATGCAGTCCAAATACATCTCGTGCGAGGTCTGCGCCAAGGTGGTGCAGCACGCGATGCGGCTCGTGGGGGGCCGCTCCATCGCGCGGCGTTATCCCTTCGAGAGATTCTACAGAGAGGGCATCACCGGCGTCGTGATGCCGCCCGCGAACTCGCGCTGCATCGAGGTGGCCGGCTGCATCGAATGCGGTATCACGGGCATGATACTGCAATACGGCTAGGGGGCATCATCCCCGGGGGAGTTCCGTCTGTCGGGGGATATCGAGTATTACTCCAGTAGCGAAATAGGACGGCGGCCGGCGAACCCACCATCGTAGCTGTGAAAATGTTCGATGTCGTCCTCGCCGAGCTTCCAGCAGTAGTAATAGCCGTCTCCCGAATCGAAATCCGCCAGCCACAATCCTTTGACTTCAACCCCTAAGTTTCTGACGGACTCGACCCACTCGCCGACCGCGTCATTCATGAGTCCTTCGAGGCGTTTGACATCTTGCGATTCGTCTATGTCTTCGAGTTGTCCGCGCATCTCCTCGACGACGTCGTGGTAGTGTTGCGTCACTTCCTTGACCTGCGGCAGCAAATCGCGAGCTTCCTGAAGCGTAAAGATAGCCATTATGGTTCCTTTATCATACGGCCTGGGTTTAGCTGCTCCCTCGGGGAGGTTCCAGCCCCAATATGCCAAGCGAATGCGGGCCGCTTTGATGAGTTGCCCGCCCTTGGAGCGGGGTTATCTCACTCTCCCCTGCGCTGCGAAAATTTTCTCCCGAAAATACCCGAGGCGATCACGTTTCGCTGCGCCTGGGTGGTGCCGCCGCCGATGGTGAACATCCGCACGTCGCGCGCCATGCGCTCGATTGGCAGATCGCGCGAATAGCCGGCGGCCCCGAAAATCTGGAGCGCGTCGTTCGTCACCTTGATCGAGGCTTCGGCCGAAAACGTCTTGGCGATGGCGGCGAGGTTCATGTCGGGAAAGCCCGTCTTCGGGTCTTCCTGCACCGCCGCCCGGTGGAGGAGGAGCCGCGCGGCGTCAAGCTGGATTCGCCCGTCCGCCAGAATCCACTGAAGCCCCTGGAACTCCGATATCGGGCGTCCGAACTGGTGGCGTTTTTTCGCGTATTCCACCGCCTGTGCGAAGGCGCCCTCGGCGAGCCCTAAGGCCACCGTGCCTGCCCCCACCCGCTGGGCGTTGTAGGCGGCCATCAGGCGACCGAAGCCTACCGTCACCAGGTTTTCCCGGGGCACGCGGCAGTTCTCGAATATCTCCTCGCTCTCGGGGATTCCCCGCAAGCCCATCATGAAGGCGCGCTCGCCGATGCGGAAGCCCTCCGCGCCCAACTCCACAATCAGGGCGCCGATTCCCTGCTCGTCCCCGCCGTGCACCACGCGGGCGAATACGAGGTTGATGTGGGAGACGCCCGCGCCGGTGATCCACTTCTTCTTGCCGTTCAGGATATATTCATCGCCGTCGAGCACGGCCCGCGTCGTCATGTCGGTGGCGGCGCTCCCCGCCTCGGGCTCGGTGATGACGATGGCGGGCTTGTCCCCCTGGAGCACCATGGGCAGATACTTTTTTTTCTGCTCCTCGGTGCCGTATTTGATGATCGCCCCCACCACGCCCATGTTGCTGTCCACCACGATGCGCCCCGTGATGCCGCAGACCTTGGCCATCTCCTCGACCACCAAAACAGCCTCGATGAGCGGGCGTTCGGGGCCGCCGAATTCCTCGGGGATGTTCATGCCCATGAAACCCGCATCCGCGAGTATACGGGCGTTCTCCCAGGGGTATTCCTCTGTCTGGTCCCAGAACGCCGCTTTGGGCGCTATCTTGCTGGTGGCGATTTCGCGGGCTTTTTGCCGGATTTCCCGTTGAGATTCGGTGAGGTCGAAGTCCACCGCGGCCTCCTTTCAGTGATGGTGGAGGAAGGCTTGCGAGAATCTGTTATGCAACGACTCGCACGAGCGCGCAAGGGGGAATGCGGGAACCAGCGGGGTAACCCCGTAGGATTGTAGAGACAACCTACAGTGGTTGTCCTGCCCCCTATGATTGTCCTTCACGAGGACAGGCACAGGGGCCTGTCCCTACGGAATGCGTATGGCCAACCCGCACCCTACCTCCCCGTAAAGCGCGGCGTTCTTTTCTCCTTGAAGGCGCGCACGCCTTCTCCGGCGTCCTCTGTCTCCAGGAGGCGCTTCAGGATCACGTCGCCGAAGCGAAGGGCGTCTTCCATCGTCATGTCGCGCGCGCGGACGGTGATCTCCTTGATGGCGCGCACCGCAAGGGGCGCGTTCGCCAGCACCTGACGCGCAATTTTCTCCGTTTCCTCCAGCACGTTCGCCCGGGGAACCACCTTGTTCACGAGGCCGAGTCTCAGCGCGGTTTCAGCGTCGATGGGCTCGCCGGTGAACAGATGGTAGTGCGCGAGATTGAAGGGCAGTTGCTTCGCCAGGAGAATCGGCCCGCTGACGGAAGAGATGCCGCGCATCACCTGGGGCCAGCCGAGTTGCGTGTCCTCGGCCATGACGCGCACGTCGCAGGAGAGCGCGATGCCTGCCCCGCCCGCCAAGCAAAACCCGTTGATCGCCGCGAAGCAGGGCTTAAAAAGTTCCATGATGACCTGATATAGGTCGGAAACGGGTTTCACCTCCCTGTCTTCGGGCGGCGGCTCGGTGAGGTCGTGCCCGCTCGAGAAGGCCTTGCCCTCGCCGGTTATCAGACAACCCCACACATTTGGGTCGCGCTCCATCTCGTCGAAGAGCGCGAAGATGCGCTCGCTCATCTCATGGTTGATCGCGTTCATCTTCTCCGGCCTGTTCAATTTGATATAGGCCAGCTTCTCCCTCACCTCATATTCAACCAACGCCATGTCGTCCTCTCTGTTTCTTAAAGTTAGCCGCCGGGCAGATGCGGCATCAGTTCATCCAGCGTCTTGACTTCCAGGTCCGCCGTGACGTCCGGATCCCCGGCTATCGCCCCCCAGCGGTTCACCCACACAGTGGCCATACCGACTTTCTGGCCACCCACGATGTCCGTCCGCAAGTTGTCCCCCACCATGACGGCGTGGCGCGCCTCCACGCCCAGTTCAGCGAGCGCCTCTTCAAAGAGAAAAGGTTCGGGCTTTCCGAAAAACACCGGCTCACGTCCCGCCGCCGCCCGAACCGACGCCATGATGGCGCCTCCGCCGAGCGAGAAAGAGCCATCCTCGCTCGGCAGGCGCACGTCGGGGTTCATGGCGACGAAGCGCGCTCCCCGGCTCACCGCCCGCGCTGCGGCGCTCAAAGTCTGATAGGTGAGGTCTTCGTCCAGACCGACAAGCACAACGTCGGCCTTATCTTCTTCGTCATTCCCCAATATCTTGAATCCGCCCGATGCGACCGCACGTTTAAGCGAATCCGTCCCCAACACGAAAGCGCGACCCGGGCCAAAATTCTTCCTCAAAAACGAGCCGACCCGGTCCAGTGCGGCCACGATGAGGTTCTCCCCCGGGTCGAGTCCAATACCCGCCATGTGGGCGCAGATTTCCGCCGCCGTGCTGCGGCTGATGTTCGTGATGAAGCGATGGGGGAGGTTTCTCGACTTGATGGCCCGCATCAACTCCTGTCCGCCGGGCATCACCTCGTCTCCGGCAAAGAAGACTCCTTCCAGGTCGAACACGAAAGCCTTCTTGTCATGAAACATGACGGCCCCTTAAATCGCCTCGCGCGCTTTCAGCCTTTCGATTTCCTCATCGCTCAGATTGAGCACTTCCTTGAGCACTTCCTCGGTGTGCTCGCCCATCAGGGGAGGCGGCGAGGGAGCAGCGCCCCAGGTGCCCTCCATCTTGATGGGCGTGTTGAACGTGCGCATCTCGCCGAGTTCAGGGTGGGTCATCTCCACCACCATCTCTCGCGAGCGCGTCTGGGGGTCGTTCAGCGCCTCGTCGATGCTCTGAATCGGCCCGCAGGGAACGCCGTGCGCCTCGATTCTCTCTATCCAGTGAGCGGCGGTGTTCGTCTTGTAGACTTCCGAGAGCTTGCCGTCCACGTACTCACGATTCTCGAGGCGGGTGGGCCTGTCCTTCATCCTCGGGTCGTCCTTCCATTCAGGATGACCCAGCGCGTCGCAAAGGCCCTGGAAGAAATGATCCAGAATGGCGTCGAGCACGAGCCACTTGCCGTCGCCGCACTGGTACGCGCCGATGGGAACGGCGGATGCGTGGCCCGTGCCCATGGGCTCGGCCACGTCGCCCGCCGTCAGATAGTATTGCGAACGATAGCTTGCGAGATACAACTGGGAATCCAAGAGCGAGACATCCACCTTCTGGCCCACGCCCGTCCGCTCGCGCTTGTAGAGCGCCGCCAGAATCCCGTGGGCGGCGAACATGCCGCCTCCCATGTCGCCCATGGGAACGCCGAGGCGCACGGGCGGCCTGCCCGGCTCGCCTGTGAAGCTCATGATGCCGCCGCGCCCCTGGATGATAAGATCGAGCGCGGGCTTGTCTTTCTGGGGGCCGGTGAGTCCGTAGCCGGTGACGGAGGCGCTGATGATGCGCGGATTCACTAACTTAAGCGTTTTGTAGTCCGCACCCAGACGCTCCAAGACGCCGGGGCGGTAATTGTCATAGACCACGTCGGAGCGCTTGACCATCTCGCAGAAGACGCGGTAGCCCTCCTCGTCCTTCAGGTTCAGGAAAATGCCCCGCTTGTTCCTGTTGAGCGCGATGAAATAGGCGCTCGTCTCGCCCACGTAGTGGGGGGGCATCGTCCGGACCAGGTCGCCCCGGCCCGGTACTTCTATCTTGATGACGTCCGCACCCAGATCGGCCAGCACCATGCTGCCGTAAGGGCCTGCGAGCAGGGCGGAAAGATCGAGTATGCGCACGCCCTCCAGCGGCTTTTCCAAAACTGATTCCCCCACGAAAGATGCGCCGCCGTCAGGCCGCGCCGGCTGCTGCGTTGTTACGGATATACGAGACGACTTCCGTCATGTCCGCATGGTGATTAAAAACTTCGGCGACGCCTAAGGATTTGAGCCCCGCCACGTCGCGCTCCAGGATGTTCCCGCCAAAGATGACGAGGCAATCATCGAGGCCCTCTTCCTTGATTCTCGCCATGAGCCTGCGCGCAATCCCCATGTAGGAGCCCGAGAGTATGCTCAGACCGATGACGTCCACGTTCTCCTGAATCGCTACGGCGATAATCTGCTCCACAGTCTGGCGAAGCCCGGAATAGATCACCTCCATACCGGCGTCTCTCAGCGCGTGGATGATGACCTTGACGCCCCGGTCGTGCCCGTCGAGGCCCGGCTTCGCCATCAGGACCCGTATGCGTTTATTCGTGCTCATCATCAAACGACCGACGGCTCCACGTAGGCCCCGAAGGCGCCGCGCATCACCCCGGTCATCTCCCCCACGGTGAGGCGTGCGCGAGCGGACTCCATGAGATAAGGCACCAGATTCTCTTTCGATTCGCACGCCCTGGCCAGTTTTTCGAGTTGCGCAGCCACCTCGCCTTCATCGCGGGCGGCCTTCACGCGCGCGAGGCGCTCTTTTTGTTTTTCGAGCGCCGAATCATCCGCCTCGTAGAGGCCCTCGCCCGCGCTCATGCGGTCTTCCTCTTCCGAGGTGAACTTGTTCACGCCCACCCACACCTGCTCGCCATCGGCGATCTTTCGCTGATGCTCATAAGCCTGCCGCGCGAGCAGTCTCTGGATCTCGCCGCTCTCGATGAAGGGAACGATTCCCCCGCGCGATTCGTAATCGTCCACGATGGCCTGAATCTCCTCTTCCACCTGATCCGTCACGGCTTCCACCGCATAGCCGCCCGCCAGCGGATCCACCGTGTCGGCCACGCCGCTCTCATGGGCGATGACCTGCTGAATCCGGAGCGCCGTGCGGATGGACTCGTCCGAGGGAATCTCAAAGGCCTCGTCGAAACACGCCATGTTCACTGAGCGTGTGCCCCCCATGACAGCGGCCAAGGTGTAGAGCGTCTGGCGCACGATGTTGTTGAGCGGCTCGCGCGCCGCCATGCGGCTGCCGCAGTTGCCGGTCGAGAACTTGAGCTGCATGGTTTTCGGGTTTTTCGCGCCGTATTTCTCCTTCATCGTGCGCGCCCAGATGCGCCGCGCCGCGCGCAGCTTGCCGATAGATTCAAGCAGATTGAACGGCCCCACGCCCCCGCCGACCGAGAGGTGAAACGACATCGTGGGCACGAAGTCATCCACGTGGAGGCCGCGCGAGGTGAGCTCTCGTATATAGGCCAGAGCGTTCAGGATGGGGAAGGCGACGTCCTGCGCGAGGGTGGCGCCCGTCTCGGCGATGTGGGTGGCCGAGACGCTGACGGCGTTCACGCGCGGGCAGTGCTTCGCGTTGTATTCGATGATGTCGGCCACCAGGCGCATGGAGGGTCTCGGGGGGAATATCCAAGTGCCCCGGCCGATGTACTCCTTGAGCATGTCGTTCTGAAAGGTACCGCGCAGCTTATCGAGCGCGACCCCCTGGCGCTCTGCGGCGATGAGCCAGAACGCCTGGATGATGGCGGCGGTCGAATTGATGGTGTGCGAGACACTCACCTTATCGAGCGGTATCCCCTCGAAAACGTCCGCCATGTCCTGGGCGGTGTCCACGGCGACGCCCAGGCGTCCCACGTCGTCCTGGGCGGCCTCGTCGTCCGAGTCGAGGCCGAGCTGGGTGGGCAGATCGTAGGCCATCGAGAGGCCCGTCTGGCCGTTTCCGAGCAGAAAATGAAACCGCGCATTGGTGTCCGCCGAGGTGGAAAAACCCGCGTACTGGCGCATCGTCCAGAGCGAGCCCCGGTACATCGTGGGGTAGATGCCCCGGGTGTAGGGGTATTCTCCCGGCGCGCCGAGCTTTTCCCGATATCCCTCATCCGGCGCGTCCGGCCCGTAGACCACGGGCACGGGCTTGCCCGAGTTGTAGGCCGCCTCCCGGACGGGGCGCTCTTTTTTCGCGCCGTTATCCTTGGACTTAGCCATTGTTCACTCCCGCGCAAGGGAATCTGAAACCACTCTCAAATGAGAACGGAAAATAGAAGAAATTCTCCCTATTGATTATCACACTCTTCCTCCAAGGCCAACGAGATTATCCGCGCCCATTGACCGGGAACGCTCCGGCGGAGAGAATCGGGAAAAACCCGACACCCCAAATAAGGAGAATCACACATGAGTCAATCTCTTTTCGACCTGAGCGGCGCGAAGGCGCTCATTACAGGCGCTGCGCGCGGCATCGGACGTACGCTGGCCGAGGGCTTCGCCGCCGCGGGTGCTGACGTCGCCATCGCGGACATCGACATCGAACCCGCCGGCGAGGCGAAAGAAGCCATCGAGGGCATGGGTCGCAAGTGCGCGCTCATCCAGGCCGACGTGACCAACATGGAATCGGCCGAGCGCATGGTGATAGAAGCCGCCGCAGCACTGGGCGGCCTCACCATTCTGGTGAACAACGCGGGCACGAACGTGCGGAAAACGCTCTGGGACATCAGCGAGGCGGACTGGGACAGGATCCTCGACCTGAACCTGAAGAGCATCTTCTTCATCACGCGGCGCGCGGGCGAGGAAATGAAGAAATCGGGCGGCGGCAAGGTGATCAACATCTCATCCTTGATGGGCTGGTCCGTATTCCGAAACCCCCGGCAACAGTGCTACGGGCCTTATACGTCCTCGAAGAGCGGCCTCATCGGCCTGACGCGCGTTTTCGCTCGCGAGTATGCGACGGACAACATCCAGGTGAACGCCATCTGTCCCACCTTCATCGAAACGGAGCTCACCGCCTCCCTGCAGGAAGACGAACTCATCTACGACGCCATCTGCGACAGAACGCCCATGGGCCGCTTCGGGCAGATGAGCGAACTGGTGGGGCCGGCCATCTTCCTGGCTTCCGAGGCGAGCAGCCTCGTGACCGGCACATCGCTCCTGGTGGATGGCGGGTGGTATGCCACCTGAAGAAGGAGAGCGCGTTCTCCTGTTGATGACGACGGCCACCTACCGCGCATCCGCCTACATGGCGGCGGCTCAGGAGATGGGCGTCCGGGTCACAGTGGGAACCGACCGGCCCGACCTTCTGGCCGGGCTGAACCCGGGCGGCTCCATCACGCTCGATTACAACGAACCGGAAGCAGGGGCCGCCCTCATCAGCTCGTTCGCAAGTCAGTTTCCGCTCGACGCGATAGCACCGGTGGATGACGACACGCTCATCCTCGGCGCGATGGCCGCCGAGGCGCTGGGGCTGCCCTACCATCCCGTGGAAGCCTCGCGCACGACGCGGAGCAAGTACGAACTGAGAAAAGTCCTCTCGGAAGAAGGCCTGCCTTCGCCATCGTTCCGCCTCGTCTCCGCCCAGGAGGAACCGGAGATAATCGCAGAGGGGCTGCGCTACCCCTGCGTTTTGAAACCCACCTTTCTCGCCGCGAGCCGGGGCGTGATTCGCGCGAACGACGAAGCCGAATTCGCAGATGCCTACCGCCGGGTCGGCGCGATACTCGAAGATCCAGAAACCATCGCACGCGGCGGCGCCGAGGCGGAGATGATCCTGGTGGAGGATTACCTGGAGGGCATAGAGGTGGCGGTCGAAGGCCTCGTCGTGCGTGGTGAGGTGCACATTCTCGCGATTTTCGACAAGCCCGACCCGCTGGAAGGCCCTTTTTTCGAGGAAACCATCTACGTCACGCCCTCTCGGCTGCCCGATGAGACGCAAAATCGTATTCGTGAAGAAACCACCCGCGCCGCCCGCGCCATCCGCCTGCGCGAGGGGCCACTTCACGCGGAGCTGAGAATCAACGATGCGGGCGAAATACGGGTGATCGACGTGGCGAGCCGCTCCATTGGCGGGAAATGCTCGGGCGCACTCGAGTTCGGGGGCGGCGCCTCGCTCGAATGCCTCATCCTTTCCCAGGCCCTCGGCGTAGCGCCTCCATCCATGGAGCGTGAGAAAAAGGCTTCCGGCGCCATGATGATTCCCATACCCGGTGAGGGGGTGCTGAAGGGGGTCGAGGGCAAAGACGAAGCTCTGGCCGTACCCGGCGTCGTGGAGGTCGACATTTCCATCCACATCGGCGGGCGCGTCGTACCGCTACCCGAGGGAGAGAGATATCTGGGCTTCATCTTCGCAAAGGGAGAGCGGCCCGAAGAGGTGGAAGCCACCCTACGCGCGGCGCATGAGAAACTCCGCTTCGAGATCGGGGAATAAGCCCAAAGAAAAAGGGCCGACCATATGGCCGGCCCCTTTATGCTTTCGCTAAAACTATTTTTTCGTCGGCGCGTAGTAGGGGTTCGCACCCGAGGCGTGGTCGGTGGTGTCGATCACCTGAATCTCGGGGTCTAATTGCTGTAAGCGCGCCTCGACGCCTGACTTGAGCGTCACGTCCGCCATGCCGCAGCCCGCGCAGCCGCCGCCCATCTGCACGAACACGCGCTTTTCCTCCACGTCGAGCAGGTTGATGACGCCGCCGTGGGAAGCCACCGCCGGGTTAATCTCCGTGTCGATGATCTCCTGAATCTGCTCCAGGAGGGACGTATCGCCCTCCGTCATCTCGCGCGTCACCTTGAACCCGCTCGTGGGGCCTTCGGTCACGAACTCGATCTGGGCCTTCTCAGCTCTGTCGACATGCTCGGGCGAGGCGAAAACGCCCAGCAGGGGGTTCTCCACCCGGATGTATTCGGCCGCATCCTCATCCTTCACCAGGTCGAGCTTGTAGCCACCCTCGAAGCTGATGAGGATTCCGGCGAAGCCCCCGCCGTTTTGCTCCATGATTTCCTTGACTTTATCCGCCGCCGGCTCGGTTATCTTCATGACATCACTCCCGAATGATTTGTCTCGTATATATGCGCCAATTCCCCATGCCCCCAAAGAATACCACGACGTGCGCAAAAGGCAAAAGATAAAACACATGGCGCAACGAATCCCATATTCCGCCGGACCTTGAGAGCACCGATCATTGGCTACAGCGGCGTCCGCGCCTTGATGTCCTCTTCGGTCACGTCGCCCATGTAGACGTAGCCCGTCTCCTCCACGCTCCCGCTGCCGATGTAGATGCCCACCGCCTCGATGGGTTCAGTATCGCTCAGGTTGTGGAGCCAGTGCTCCACCCCTTTGGGGATGTAGTGGAAGTGACCGCCGCGCACCTCGACGCGATCGGGACCCGCGCCCGCCAGGCCGTGGCCGCTGATGATGTAATAGATCTCCTCGCAGTTGTCGTGCCTGTGCTTCTTGTGCACCGCGCCCGGGAAGAACCGCGCGCGGAACAGCGTCGTGTCGCTGCCATTGCGCCCACTCAGAGGGAGCCTGAAGTCGGTGATCGACCAGCCCTCTCCCTCGTTCATGTTCTCGGGCTGCACGTCGTCCAGGTGCACCAGGATTCCCTCGGTCAGCCCCTCGCGCGGCATGTCGAGGTCGGCCCGGGTCACGTCGCCGTGGAACTCATAGCCCGTGCCCGCCACGCTCGGCGCGCCGAGGTAGAAGCCGACCACCATCGCCTCCTCGTCTTTCGTCTCGTTATAGAAGAAATGCGTCGACCCCTTCGGCATGAGGCGGCAGTGGCCCTCGCGCACCTCGGCGCGCTCGTCGCCCTGGCCGACTACGCCGTGGCCCTTCAAGTAGACCGCGATTTCCTCACACTCGGTATGCAGATGCTTCGCGTGCGTGGAGCCGGGCCGGAAGATAGAGTGAAAGACCGTTGTCGAGCTTCCGTGCGCGCCGGTGATGGGCAGGCGGAACTCCGAGATCGCCCAGCCTTCCTTTTCTTCCATCTTCTCGGGCGTGACGTCGTCGACGTGGACCAGGGGGTATTGAAGCGGCATAGACAAGTTCCTCACAAAATGGTTGTTCTACAGGGAAGATCTATTCGATAGCGCCCGATCGCTGTTTCAGGTCTTCATCCGTCACGGGGCCCAGGTATTCAAAACCGCTCTCATCCAGTCCGCCCACCCCGATGTACCAGCCGGGAGCCGAGAGGTCTTCGGTATCGCTGATGTTGGCGAGCCAGTGCTCCACCCCGGCGGGCATGTAGTTCACGTCGCCTGCGAACACTTCCCCGCGATCTTTCCCGATTCCCGCCAGGCCGCGGCCCTTCAAGATGTAGCAAATCTCCTCGCAGTTGTTGTGGCGGTGCTTCATGTGCACGGTTTTGGGGCCGAAGTAGCCCTGCATCCAGCACGAATCCGCGCCGACGCTGCGGTTGAGCGGCTCGTTGAAGTAATCCTGCGTCCAGCCCTCTTCATGCGACACCTTGACGTGGGGAACCTCGTCGTTGTGCACAAGGGGATGCTGCAGGGCGGCGGCGCTCAGCGTGCGCGGTGCGACGAGGTCGGCCTCGGTGATATCGCCGAGATAGACGCGGCCGGTGTCCTTCAGATAGGGAACGCGGTCGTAGAACCCGATGATGACCAGGGGATCGTGCCGGCCCAGGTTCACGAGCCAGTGCTCCACGCCCTTCGGAATCTGGTGGAAGTGGCCCGCGTGCACCTCCACGCGGTCCTCCCCGGCTCCCGCCAGGCCGTGTCCGCTCACGACGTAATACTGCATCTGGCAGTTCTCGTAGCGGTGCTTGTGGTGGCGATCACCCGGGGCCAGGGTGGCGTGGTACATGATGGAGGAGGAACCCTCCTTGCCGCTGACGACGACCCGGAAATCGGAGACGCTCCAGCCCTCTTTCTCGTCGAGTTTCTCGGGCGTCACGTTGGCGATGCGAATGTATGGGTGCTCAAAAGACATGACGACCTCCTCCTTTGCCGGAGTCAAGCCCGCAGGAGTCTGCGGGAATCAGTTCGCTATTTCGATTACCGCCCGGAGCGTGCCGCCGTCACCCCCTGAGTCGACGAACTCGAAGCCTTTTTGAATCTCATCGAGCGCGAAATGGTGGGTGACGAGGGGTTCGAGGTCGATTTGCCCGGTCGCCACCAGGCGGATGGCGCTCTCGAAATCCTCCGGCAGGCCCGCGCGCGAGCCGATGACGGTCAGATCCTTGAAGTAATAGGCCTGGCCCGGCACCCCGTCGACCTGCGCGGGCCCGATGCCGAACTGCAAAATCGCGCCGCCGGGCCGCACCATATCGTAGGCCTGCACCATGGTCTCGGCGGCGCCCGCCGTCTCGATGACGATGTCGGCCCCCAGGCCGTCGGTGAGATCGCGCACGGCTTCCACGGGGTCCACCTCGCCCGCGGGCACGATTTCATCAGCGCCCATCTCTTTCGCCACCTCCAGCTTCCACTTGCTCCTCGTCACGGCGATGACGGACGATGCCCCCGACACCTTGGCCAACTGCGTATGGAGCAGGCCGCTGCTCCCCTGCCCCAGGACGGCCACGCGCGAACCCGCGATGTAGGGCGCTTTTCTCTGGCTGTAGACGACCGTGTAAAGCCCCACGAAGTTGGTCGCCGCGGCGAAACTCACCTGCTCGGGAAAGGCGAAGGCTTCCGTCTCTCGCACGGCGATGTACTCGGCGAAAGTGCCCGGCACCTCGCGGCCTCTCAATCCGCCGTGCAGGCAGATGTTCGTCAGCCCGCGCACGCAGTAGAAACACGTCCCGCAACTCGACAGCGGGTTCAGCACCACCCGGTCGCCCACTTTCAGGCGGGTGACGCTCTCGCCGACCTGCTCCACCGTGCCCGTGCACTCGTGGCCGGGGATGAGGGGGATGCGCGCGGGCATTTTTCCGGCCCAGATGGATACGTCCGTGCCGCAGATAGCCGAAGTGGCCACACGCACCAGCGCGTGGTCGGCGGGCAGGCCGGGGTCGGGCTGATCGCCCACGCTCATCACGCGCGTTTTTTCAAGCAAAGCCGCTTTCATGAAATTCTCCGTCAGAACATGAGGTTACGTTTTGGGAAAATGGGAATCGCAAAGGCCCAAGAATACGGCATCGAGGCGATATGGAAAAGCGGGGTTTGGGACAATCCTTAAAAGCCGTTGATACCCTTTCGCACCCACCCCTGAATGAAATTCTCCTCAGCGCGCCTCGAAGAAGCGGCGCACGGCGTGGTCGGGGGCTAACTTGCCCTCAATGGCGTCGCGGAGCCAGTCGGCCACCATGAGGTAGAAATCGGGCAGGCGTCCGCCCATGGTGTGGGTTTCGTCCTCATACACCCAAAGCTCCCTGGGGCCGCCCAGGAGGTCGAAGAGCCGCTCGGCGTCCTCCAGGGGACAAAGCTCGTCGAACTCGCCCATCGCGAGCAGGGTGGGACACTTGATGTCGCCCGCGACGCCCTCGAGCGTCATCTGCCCGGCCATGGCGTCGAACTCATCCTCGTCATGGATGTTGGACATGTACTTGTAGTTCGCGCGGTAGGCGGGCTTTCCGCTCTTGAAGATGGAGTCCTTCTGGAGGTAGACGCCCATCGCGCCCACGCAGGCCTTTAAGCGCGCATCGTGCGCCGCCACACGCGGCCCCCAGTAGCTGCCCATGCTCCAGCCGTAGAGGCCGATTTTACCGGCGTCCACCTCGGGGCGTGATTCGAGATAGTCGATGGCGGCCGAGCCCGCGCGCTCGAAATTATCGAGCGTCACCCAGGTTTCGCGCGTGTTGCTCTCCCCCTGCCCTGGGCCGTCGATGCTGAGCGTGGCGAGGCCGCGCCGCCTGAAATGGTTGTGGTAGGGATTGGGGAGAAACTCCTTGATGGTGTCCATCCCCGGCACGATGATGACGCAGGGCGCGCGCTCCACCCCCGGCACGGTCTGCAAAATCCCCGGAATCGTCTTTCCATTCTCGAAGGGAATCTCCACGCGCTCCACGGGGGCCTCGTCGAAAAGCTCGATGAACTTCTCGTAGCAGGCGATCATCTTTCCGTAGAGTTCGAGCTTCTGGGGCGTGTTCTTGTGGATGACCCCGCAGGCGGGGCCGTAATAAAGCGCTGCGCGGTGGTAGAACTCCGCAGCCGATTCCCTGTGGCCCGCGGCTTCGGCTTCTCTCGCGAGCGCTTCTTCCTGGGCGGCGGTGCGCGCCCACTCCTTGGGCACGGAGCCTGGCGTCTTGATGCGCTCGGTGGTTCTCCTCACGTCGGCGGGACGGAAGCCCCACTCCACGTACATCACCGAGCGGAAGGCGTAGACGTCGTGAACCTTGTAGAACTCCTCGGTCACCCACTGCTGGCCGCGGCGGCTCCCCTCGTCCATAAAAGACCTACGCGCGCCGGGCGGGTGCGAGATGCTCGCGCATGAGCGCACCGCCTGCTGTGGCTTCTCCCTCGAAGCCCGCCACCCGTAGCGTGTGCCACATGGCCGTGGTGTTGCTCGTGAGCACGGGCTTTCCGAGTGCGGCTTCGAGCACATCCACCGATTCGAGCGAGCGGAAGTTCGTGCAGCTGATGAAGATGCCGTCCGCCTCCGCGCAGTCCACCTCGCGCGCCAGGGCTTCGGAGTTCTCGGGCGGCAGGAAGGCGGGGCACTCGACGTTCTGGCCTCTCTCGGCCACGACTTCGATTCCCTTGTCCTTCAGGAACACCGTGAGCCGCTCGTTCAGCCACTGGGGATAGGGAGATGCGAGCGCAACTTTGGCGACGCCCATCTCGCGCATGGCCTCGGTGAGAGCGGTGGAGGTCGTGGTGGCGGGAACCCCGGTTCGCTCCTGGATGACCTCGATGATGTCGTCATCCATGCCCGGACGCACGAAGCTGCCGCCGGTGCAGCCGAAGCAGATGGCGTCGAGACTCGCGTGGCCGAGCAGATCGGCGAGTTCGGGCACCACCTCTATCATGTGCAGGAGGGTTTCTTCCTCATCGTCCGTGTGGGCGATGCGCGTGAAGTGGACCGATACGCCCTCAGGCGCCATGCGCTGGCATTCGTACTCCATCACCGTGTTCCAGGATGGAACGATGAAGCCGAGCTTTTTCTTCCAATCCGTCATGGGGGAATCCTCCGGTGCGGGGAGTCGATATTTGTTTGATGCGGAAATGATAAAGAAGAGGAAGCCTTAAGTCCATCGCCCGGAAAAGGTCTGGCGACCCGCGACGAAACTTCACCCTCATCCCGGGTAGGCGCGCTCGCGCGCCGTATCGAGGGACGCCCCTTCCGGCTGGAAAACCAACCCCCCCTACCCCCCCTTGTCAGGGTCAAAACCGACCGAAGAGGGAGGTTTTGCGAGCCGATGTGTTTCTCGTCAATGGCTTATGCAAACGCTCGTTCCTCACTCGCGTTTGAACCCTGACAAGGGGGGGTAGGGGGGGTTGGTTCCGACGAGGGAGGTCGGACGTTCGCACAAAAAAAGGGCGGCTCATTTCGAGCCGCCCTTTCCGTACAATCTTCAACCCGCGCATCGGGGCGGAGAGCCTGAGGCCGCCGGGTCCGGCCGGCGAACCGGCGCGGCCTAGCTCATCCGCCCCCGAGCGATGCGGGGTGAAAACTAATTCGCTCCAGCCAGTTCCTTGAACTCGTCCATCGTAAGCAGGCGATGGAGACTCAGGGATTTTTCCTTCACGTCCATCAGGAGCGCCATCTTTTCTTCCTCGGACGCCGTGATGCCCAACTGCTCCAGAAAGAGGTTGATGGAATCGATGCCGCTGCCCTTGCCGATGACGGGCTCGGGTTCGCTCTGACCGACGAGGCCGGCGCGGAAGGGCACGAGTTCGGTCGGGAAGTCCTTCTCGCAGTTCTTGAGCCAGCTCACGATGATGCCGCTCTCGATGTCGTAGAGGTTATCTCCCACGACGCAGCGGTTGGGCGCGAGGCTGATGCGCCCGCACTCCTGCACGAGACGCGAGACCTCGGTGAACTTCTCGGTCTTGAGGCCCATATCCACGTCGTACATGGTGAGCATGGCCAGGGCGAGTTCCTCATACGCCGCGTTGCCGGCGCGCTCGCCGATGCCGCTCACGGAAGTCTGGGCCACCTGGCAGCCCTCGGCCATCGCCATCAGCGTGTTGGCGACGCCCATTCCGTAGTCATCGTGGAAATGGGGTTCGAAGGGCTCGTCCGGGAATACTTCGCGCATCTTCTTGATGACGTAGGGCACGGTGTGCGGGCTGAGCACGCCGAACGTGTCCACAATCGCCAGCGCGTCCATGTGGCCTTCTGTCGCCACCTTCTTGAGCAGGCCCAGCACCCAGTCCAGCGGGGCGCGGGAGAAGTCGATGGGGAAGAACACGGTGTAGAGGCCGCACTCTTTCGCCACCTGCGTGGCCTTGACGGAGGTTTCGATGGCCTTGTCGAGCTCCCACTTGTAGGCGCGCTCGATCATGTGCGTGGAACTGGGCACTTCCATGACGACGCCCTTCACGCCCGTGTCGGCGGAGCGCTTCACGTCGTCCGCCATGCAGCGCGCGAAGCTGAACACCTCGGTGTCCGTGCCTTCGAGACGCTTGACGATCTCGCGGATCGCCGCTTCGTCCGAGGGCGAGACCACAGGCATACCGGCCTCGATGCGATGCACGCCCGTCTCGGCGAGGGCTTCGGCGATTCTTATCTTCTCGTCCTTGTTGAACATGACGCCCGCCTGCTGCTCACCGTCACGGAGCGTCACGTCGTGGATCTTGGGGTTGGGATCGAAATTGATATTGGAGGTCACCTCGCCCTCGAAGTTCCACGGGCTGGTGAACCACATATCGTTGTTCCAGGGTTCGCTCATCTCATGATTCTCCTATTCGCCTTTTCGGGAGGCGATTTCCCCTGCACTGCGAATATGAAAAAACGCTCCCGCCCGCGTCCCAGGCGGCAGGGACACGGACGGGAAGCAACAACCGCTACGCGGGAAGCTCGAAGCGAGGCTCGCCGCGCGATTTCGCCGAGAAGTCGAAATACGGCGAATCCTCGATGCACTCGTCGTAGTGCGAGGAACCCGTGAAGACGACGGGGCCGTCGGGGCCGACGAGGACGTTCTCTTCCAGGCGCACCGTCTGGGGCAGCCCCGGATGTCCTGCGAACGTCTCGATGGCGAAGTACATGTTCTCCTTGATTTCCACCGGATAATCGAGGCTGTATGCCCGGCTGATCCACATGCCCTCATACAAGTCCAGGCCGATGGAGTGCGCGAACTGCTGGAGCGTCACCGTGCCGTACTTGTCATCGGCGTAGACGGGGAACTGCTCGGCCACGTCCTTGGAGGTCTTGCCCGGCACGAGCTGGCTCATACCCGCGTACATCGTGTCGTAGACCTCTCTGTAGAGCTCTTTTTCCTTCTTCGTCCAGCCGCCGCCGCACTTGAAGCAGCGCACGTAGTCGACGAAGTAGCCGCCGGGGCCGATGGCGTTGATGTCGACGACGACGAGGTCTCCGTCCCGGATCATCTTGTCGGTGTGCCAGCGGCGGTAGGGGCTCGTGTTTCCGCCCGAGGCGACGATGATGTCGTAGACGAAGTCGAAGCCCTCTTCATAGAGCAGATTGTTGACCCACGCGGTGAGGTCGCACTCGCGGATGCCGGGCTTGAGCCACTCGTTCCTGATCTTCCACATGCAGGTGTCGCCGATGGTCGAGCTTATCTTCAAGCACTCTATCTCCTCGGGCGTCTTGATGACGCGCGCTTCGCTCATCGCCGGCCACGCGTTCACCAGGTTCACGCCCTTCTCGGTGAAGGCGCTGTAGGCCTGCATGTCCATGATGTCGATGCCGATCCGCCCGTTGAGCGGGATGTTGTTCTCCTTGAGAACGTCGATGACCGAATCCGCCATGCGGTTCACCATCATCTGCTCGGCGGTCTCGGACCACTTCCAGGTGATGGCGGGGCGGATGTTGCCCTCGAGCCAGGGCGCGTCGATCCGTGCGCACTCGTAGTCCGATCCGGCGGTCTCGAAGAGAACGGGCGTTTCCGCGCCGCGGCAGAGCACGGCGTAGCGGATGAAGATGTTGTTCTTCCAGTTGCCCTGGAAGACCGACGCGGTGTAGCGGATGTTCTCGCCCTTGTACATGATGATGGCGTCCATGTCGTGCTTCTCCATCATCGCCTTGGCGCGGGCGAGCCTGTCCTTGCGCATCTGCTCGAAGTCCACGCGGCGCTGCCAATCACTGCCCGTCTGGCTGTAGACGCGCCGGGGGGACTGGTAGTGCTCTTTCTGCAGAAAGTCCATCGGCATGCCCTGTTTGCTCATTTCCACCATCAAGATTCCTCCTATACGGAAATGGGTGTGAAGCGTTCAAAAAATGAGGTCAAAATAGCCCAACAAAAAAACGCGCCCGCTCTTTCTCAGACGCGCATTGCTCCTCCGTTTCGCGATACGGCCAGCGCCTCTTTGAGCCGCGCGCCCTCTGCCGCCATGTGCTCGCGCATGGCGAGCGCCGCTTCTTCCGGATCGCCCGCATCGACCGCCGCAAGCAGCTTCTCGTGCTGGCGCAGCGCCTCGTCCGGCTGGCCGGGGGTTCCGATGATCCTCCGCTGGCTCTTTTCGATGAGACCCGCGATAGCCTCCCACACCGTCCGCAAAACGGCGTTTTCCGCCGATTCGCAAAGCGCGCGGTGCCAGGCGACGCCCGCGCGCACGAAAGCTTCGGGCTTGTCGATGCGCTTTCGCATCTCCTCGGTGTGGCCGCGCAGGCGTTCGATCTGTTCCCCGGTTCTGCGCTCGGCCGTGAGGCGCGCGATTTGCTCTTCCAGCCCCTGCCGCACCTCCCAGAGTTCGAGAAGGGTGTCTTCCTTCACGTCGAGCAGAAACGCGAGGCTCTCGCGCACCGTGGCGAGATAGGGGTCCACCGTGAGGTTGCGGAGATATGCGCCCTGGCCGCTTCTGACTTCGATCAGGCCCGTGGTGTCGAGCGCGCGCAGGGCTTCGCGCACCGAAGGTCTGCCGATTCCGAGCGTCGCCGCGAGTTCACGCTCAGACGGCAGCCTGTCTCCGGGCGTGAGCTTTCGCTTGCGGATGAGCTGCTGAATCTGCTCCACCACGTCTTCGTAAAGCCTCGTTTTTCTCACCGGCTTAAGCAAGAAACCGCCTCCTGGTGACGCAAACCATCCCGAGCGAAGAGGGAAAACCACGCGGGGATTGTCATTTTTTTTGTACGAGACCGGAAGTCCTGGTCAGATGGTATGACCACTATCAGCCCGCGCGCCCCTTTGTCAACAGGTGTGAGGCGATTTTTCATCTTGTGAGCCGCGCGCATGGGTTTGTTGAAAATTGTCATCCAATGGGATTGTCGCCCCCCAATCGAGAGTTACAGTTGCGGCCCCATGCGACCGTCCGATGTTGTCGCCGTGTTCCATCATTCCGAATTCGGGGTATAGGGGTCGCATACAGGCCTGTTGAAAAAGCCTCAAGGAGGAAGGGCATCCCAATCATCGAATTATTCACCGTAGGGACAGGTCGCGACCTGTCCCTACAGAACCATCGCGCCTTGCGCAAGGCCATCCGATGAACCCGCTTTTCCTCTCCGAGGGGTTTGCCCCCGCCATCATTCCGGCGTGCGCCGGAATGACGATCAAAGGCCGCATGCGTGAACGGAGGATTTCCGTGTATGGGCTGTTCTAAAAACCCCGCATTCGTCCCCTCGTTGCCGCTCCGGTATTCCAGGGCGTATAATCGGCCCCCGTCAAGCGCGCGCTACGACCCCCGCTCACCAAGGATGAGGTTTTGAGACTCGACTACGCCCTCTCGGCGCATCTGTTCGCCTATGAGCCACTCCGCTTCGAGCACCTGAATGATGCGGCCGACGCCGGTTTCCGGAAAATCGAGTTGTGGGCGATGACACCCCATTTCGACGTGAGCGATGTCGCGAAGCTCAAAACCCTCCAAAGCCGGCTCACTGACCTCTCTCTCGAAGCGCCTTCTTTCCATGCGCCTTTTTACGCCGATCTGAGTGAAGCGAGAGCGGGGCGCTGGCTCTCCCTCGCCGCGGCCGATAAGGATGCGCGGGAGGCGGCCATCGAGAAAACGATTCAAGCCCTGCGCGCATTCCGCCCCCTGGGGGCGAGGGTCGCCGTCATCCATCCGAGCGCGCCGGGCAAGGCGGGAGATGGGGATACTTACGAGGCATTGGAAGAGAGCATCGCGCGCCTGCTGCCCGTGGCGGAGGAGACCGACGCGGTTTTGACACTCGAGAACATACCCTCCGCCCTGGGCCGCGCGGAGCCTCTCGCGGCGTTCGTCGCCCGCTTTGATCATCCCAGAATAAAAATCTGCATCGACACCGGCCACGCCCTCATCACCGAGGGAGAAAACACGCGAAGCGGGGTCGAGCGGCTGGCGCCCCTTTGCGCCGCTACACACCTGCACGACAACGACGGGCGAAACGACGCGCATCTTATCCCCGGCGAGGGCTCGTTCGAGTGGCCCTCATTCTTCACGACGCTCGACGCCCACCGCTATTCGGGAACGCTCGCGCTCGAACTCAGAAGAAAAGAGGAGCCTTACGCCAATACGCTCGCAGACGCAGCGCGCGCCATAAAGGCCATCAAGTCGCAGATCAAGTCGAGTCCCGCATGAAGGCGAGCCTCACCGAGCAGACACGAGCCCATGAGCGCCTGAAAACCCTGGCGCGTGCGCATTTCGGCGGCGTCGTGTCTTCTCTCACGCCCATTGCGGGTGACGCCTCGACGCGCGACTACGCCCGGCTCACCCACGCAGATGGCGCTTGCCCGAGTTCTATCGGCATGATCATGCCGGAGCCTTTCTCGAAAGAGACGCTCCCATTCATCGACGTGCAGACGCATTTCAAGAAGATCGGCGTGAAGGTCCCTGAAATTTACGCGGTGGATGAGGATGCGGGCGTCATTCTGCTGGAAGACTGCGGCGATGAATCGCTCGAAGACGCATGGCGGGGCGGCGGATGGGAGGAAGCGGGGCCGCATTACGACGCCGCCATGGACATGATGGCCGCCATACAGGAGGCTCCGAGCGCGCCCGCCGGCGGGAGAATCGCACTAACACGGCGCTTCGACCCGGAATTTTTCACGAATGAGCTTCATCACACGCGCAAATACGCGTTCGAGAGTCTTTTGGGGATGGATACAGATGAGCGCGCGCTGGATGCGGCGTTCCGGAAACTGTGCGAAGAGATCTGCCGGATTCCCTTTCGCCTTACGCACCGCGACTACCACAGCAGGAACCTGATGGTCCTGGATGAGGCGGTGATCGCCATCGATTTTCAGGACGCGCGCATGGGGCCCGCCACTTACGATCTGGCGTCTTTGGCCTTCGACAGCTACGTCGACCTGGGAGATTCGGCGCGGGAATACCTCACCGCCCGCTACTGGGAGACTTGCGGCCACCGCCTCTTCTCGGATAAAGAAGAATACGAACGCGCCCTGCGGGCTACCGCCATACAGAGAAACCTGAAGGCCATCGGCACTTTCGCCTATCAAAAGGCGGTGCGCGGAGCGGAGCGCTATCTGGCGAGCATTCCGCATACCGTCAGGATGGTGCGGGCGCATTTCGAAAAGAGGAGGTATTTCGGGCCTCTCCAAGCTTCGCTCGAACATTTCCTCGACGCGCTTCTCAAATAAAGGAGTCATTCCCCGTTGGATTTCCTGAAAACGACATTTCTCACGTCGGTGGAGCTTTGTCTGTACGATTTTCCGCATCCCACCGAAATACCGCCGAGCGATGCGAGAATCGAGGTGGAGCACATCATCCTCGACGAGGCGTCGGAGAATCGCCACCTGATAACCGACGTGCAGGGCGAGAGCCTGACGGGGAGGCGCTTCGAGCGGGGCGAGAAGTGTTTCGTCGCGCTGGAGGACGGCAAGGCGGTGAGCTACATCTGGGGCGCGCGCGGCGTGGTGGGCGTAGAGGAAATCGACAAGGCCGTGAAACCCGAGGCCAAGGAGATCTACCTCTACGACGCCTTCACGCTGGAGCCCTGGCGGGGGAAAAATCTCTATCCATCCGTGCTCAGGCGCGCGCTCGAATACGGCGAGAAGCTGGGTCTTACGCGCTCTCTCATTTTCGTGGAAGCGAAGAACATGGCTTCCAGGCGCGGCGTGGACAAGGCGGGCTTCATCCATTTTCAGACGCTCTACCACAACCGGTTTTTCGTCTTCACCCGCTCGAACCTTTCGGACCCCCTGGAGGGACACCCGACGGCCACGTTTGTCGGGCTGGAGTTCGCGTAGCGGACAAAATCAACGCGCGCCCACAGGCGCGATGGATGCGAAGGAATCCCGATGTCGCAAAGTTCATGCTCTTCATTGCAGCTAGAAGCCTTCACCTCGCCCGAGGCGTTCACAGGCCTGGAAGCCGAGTGGCGCGCGCTGATGGCGCGCTCCGCCCACGCGCATCCCTTTTACGACCCCGCGTGGCACGCCGCGTGGTGGCGGAACTTCGGCGCGGGCGAACTGCACGTCTACGCCCTGCGCGATGAGAACGGCGCACTCGCCGGCGTGGCGCCCTTCGTCCTGAGCGAGGGCGGACGCCTGCGCCTGACGGGAGGGGACGACCTCTCGGACTACCTCGACATCATCGCCGCCGACGGAGCGCACCTGGCCTGCTGGCGGGCGGTTCTCGCCGCCCTCGAAGAAGCGGACGCGCCCGCCTGGCGCGAACTCTCCCTGCGCGGGATTCCCGAAACCTCCCCCACGGTCGCGGCGATAGAGGAGTTGACGGGCGGGGCGGCCTCGATATCCGAGGAAGAAGTCTGCCCCGTCATCGCGCTTCCCGATTCGTGGGATGAATACACCGGGATGCTCGCTCCACGGGACGAGCGCGACTTGAGGCGAAAGATTCGAAAGGCCAACATGGAGGCGGGGCTGGAGTACGAACGGACGGAATCGGCGGACGCACTGGCCGCCGATCTGGAAGACTTCATCACCCTCCATGCGCTGAGCCAGCAGGAAAAGGCGGACTTCTGGAACGCCGACAGAAGAGCCTTCTTCGGTGACGTGACCCGGGCGATGCTTGAGCTTGGCTGCCTGGACCTGAGCGTCATGCGCGTGGACGGCCATCCCGTCGCGGCCAACCTATCGTTCGATTACGGAGACAGGATTTATCTATACAACTCGGGCTTCGACCCGGTGGAGCACGAACTGAGCGCGGGCCTGGTGCTGCTCGCCCACAACGTAGAAGAGGCGATTCAGGCGGGGCGGGCATCCTTCGACATGCTGAGGGGCGATGAGGCCTACAAATACCGCTACGGCGCGCAGGATGAGCGCGTGATGCGCGTTCGTATCGAGAGGAGCGCGTGATGATTGCCGAGCCCACCCGTCTCGCGATCCTCTCGATGCACACCGACCCCCTCGCTCCCCTGGGAGGGGACTTCACGGGCGGCATGAACGTCTACGCCCGCGAGGTCGCGAAAGCGCTCGCAAGCCTGGGCGTCGGGGCGGACATCTTCACCCGACTGGAATCGGTCTCAAGCGAGCGCCAGGTCACAATCGCCGACGGCAGCCGCCTCATCCGGATCGAGGCGGGTCCAAAGGAAAGACTCGACAAGGACGCGCAAGTCGAATGGGCGGACGCCTTCGCCGAGGGGATTCTCGCCTTCGCGGAGAATGACGGAGCGCGTTATGACGGCGTTTCCGTTCATTACTGGCTCTCGAGTCTCGCGGGCGAGAAGTTGTCCGAAGCGTGGGGCGTCCCCCTCGCGGTTCGTTTCCACACGCTGGCCGCGCTCAAAAACGACGCCCTGCCTGCAGACACCAGGCATGAGTCAGACGTGCGGCTTGAGAGAGAGCCTGCGCTCGCACAAGCGGCGGATGCGGTTCTCACCTCATCGCCCGCCGAGGCGCGCGCGATTGGCGAGATATCGGGCGCGGCGGAAGTCCACGTCGTCCCCTGCGGTGTGGACCTGGAGACCTTCCGGCCTCATCCCAGGGACGAGGCGCGCGCGCGTCTGGGACTTCGAGAGAATGGCGCATACATCCTGAACGTGGGCCGTATCGAGCGCGTGAAGGGTCTCGACCGCCTCGTCGAGGCCTTCGCCGTCATGCGCCGGGAACGACCGGGGCTGGATGCGCGCCTCCTGCACTTAGGCGGTGAAATAAGAGAGGGCGCGCAAAAAGTCGAGGGGAGTTATCACGCAGGAGATTTCGCCTCCCCCGCACAGGGAGCCGAAGTCGCGCGTCTGGAGGAACTCGCGCACGGGCTCGGCGTGTCGGACGCCGTTATCTTCTCAGGCGCGAAGCCGCAGGAGGATTTACCCCTTTATTATTCCGCAGCCGACATCTTCGCGCTGCCCTCGCGCTATGAGAGCTTCGGCATGACCGCCGTCGAGGCGGCCGCGTGCGGGGCGCCGACGCTCGCCTTCGACGTGGGCGGCCTCTCACAGGCGGTAAGCGAGAACGTGAGCGGACATCTCATCGCGGACAGCGACATAACAGCCTACGCAAAGAAGATGATTGCGATGCTCGAAAACCCTCCTGAGCGCCCCCATCGCGCGGCGCTTGAATGGGCGGAATTATTCGCTTGGACACGGATCGCGGAGGCGGAACTCGAAATATGGGCGCGCCTGCGACAGGGAGCGGCGCTTACCTCACCACACGCATCATAGACACGGAAGGAAACGCAAGTGAGTCACACGGAATTCAGAAACATACTCGTCGTCGTCGCCCACCCCGACGATGCGGAACTATCCTCGGGAGGCAGCATCGCCCGCTGGACGCGGGAGGGCGCGACCGTTCGCACGGTCGTCTGCACGAACGGGGACAAGGGCACGAAGGACGACATCAGCCCCTTCGACCTCGCCAAGATACGCGAGGCGGAGCAACTCGAAGCCTCCCGCATACTGGGCGTTGCGGAGACGCTGTTCCTGCGCCACCGCGACGGGGAACTCGAGGACACGCGCGCGTTCAGGAACCAGATCGCCTTCCTGATCCGCCACTTCAAGCCCGACACCATCCTCACCCACGACCCCTGGCGCACCTACTACCAGCACCCCGACCACCAGGCCATCGGCCACGCCACGTTCAAGGCGGTGGTCTACGCGCGGGACCACCATTTCCTGCCCGAACTCACCTACGCCGGCATCGGCGCGCACCACACGAACAACCTCCTCTTCCTGAACACGCGCAAGCCCAACTTCTTCGTGGACATCACCGAGACCTTCGACGTGAAAGTCCGCGCGGTGTGCGCGCACAAGTGCCAGATCAAAAACCCGGAAGCCTTCGAGAAGCGCACGCGCCAGCGGCTCGAGGACGCAGGCCGTGCAGCCGGTTTTCCGGTAGCGGAGTCTTTCGTCATCACGCGGATGCGCGAGGGCTAGGGCGCGCATGAACGAAGAGGCGCCCGAAGTCCGGGCCGGTCAGCACATCATGGCCGGTTTCGAGGGAACCGAAGCGCCGCCCTCGCTCATCCAGCGGGTACGCGCGGGCGGAATCGGCGGCGTCATCCTATTCCAGCGGAACATCGGATCCGCCCGCCAGACCGCCTCGCTCATCGCCACCTTGCAAACTGCCGCCCTCGCCTCCCCGCTCGAAGCGCCCCTGCTCGTCGGAATCGACCAGGAGGGCGGGCGCGTGAGCAGGCTGTCAGATGATTTCACGACCTTCCCGGCGGCGAGAGGCTTCGGGGATTCCGGCGACGCCGCCCTCGCACGGGAAGCCGCCAAGGTCACGGGGACAGAACTCGAAGCGGTCGGCGTGAACCTTAACTTCGCACCCGCCGTGGACATACTCACGAACCCCGAATGCGCCGTCATCGGCGACCGCGCTTATGGGGAGTCTTCAGAGGTCGTCGGCCTGATGGGCGCGGCCGCTGCCACCGGCCTTCAGGAGGAAGGCGTCGCCGCCTGCGCCAAGCATTTCCCCGGCATCGGCGACATGGCCCCCGACCCCCACGACGAACTGCCGACCTCCCGCCTCACGCTCGAAGACCTTCGGGCGCGTGAACTGCTGCCTTTCCGGCACCTTATCAGTCGCGCACCGCCCGCCTGCGTCATGGTCGCCCACGCGGACTTTCAACTGATAGACGAAGCCGCGCCCGCGAGCCTCTCGCCGGTCTTTCTTCAAGAACTATTGCGCGGGGAACTCGGTTTCCGGGGCATCGCGATCACGGATGACCTCGACATGGGCGCGATAGACGACGCCGCAGAGGCCGCCCTTCAAAGCATCCTCGCCGGGGCCGACATCGCCCTCATCTGTCATTCGGAAGAGGCGCAGGAAAGCGCCTGCGACGCCATCGCAGGGGCCATCAGAGATAGGGACCTACCCCCCGAACAGGAGGCGGCCTCATCGGACCGGATACGCAGGCTCAAGGAGAGCTACTGCCGGCCGAACTGGCGCGCGGAGATGCTCGAGGTTATCGGGTGTGAGGCGCACCGGAAGGCGAGAGAGAGGATACTCGCCGCTATCGGACAGGCCTGAAACACTACACGTTGAAGCGCACGTGGAAGATGTCGCCGTCCTTGACGATGTAGTCCTTGCCTTCCAGTCTCAAAGTTCCCCTGTCCCTCGCCGCAGAGAGCGAGCCCGCCGCCATGAAGTCGGGATATGAGATCACCTCGGCGCGGATGAAGCCGCGTTCGAGATCGGAGTGAATTGTCCCCGCCGCGTGGAGCGCGATTGTGCCCGCGCGGACCGGCCAGGAGCGCACCTCATCCTCCCCCACGGTGAAGAAACACCTGAGATTGAGCAGATCGAACGACGCCTGAACCACCTTGTCGAGCGCTGAGGATTCGAGGTCGTAATCCGCCAGAAACTCCGCTTGCTCCTCACCGGGCAATTGCGCGAGTTCTTCCTCCAGACGCGCGGCGAGGGCGACGGGCGTCTCGCCTTTCAGTCTGGCGAACGCGTCCGCCTCTCCCAGTTGATCCTCGCCGACGTTCACCACCACCAGGATCGGCTTGGCGGAGAGAAACCCGAACCCTTTAATGATACGCGTTTCCTCTTCACCCAGATCGAGCGAGCGAACGGGGCGGCTGTCTTCAAGGACTTCGCGGATGCGGCCCAGCAGGGCGAACTCCGCTGCTTCCGCCGCGTCTTTCTTGACGCGCACCAGCTTCGCAAGCCGCTCCATGCGGCGCTCGACGACTGACAAGTCGCGCAGCATCAGGTCGAAGCGAACGTCGGCCAGGTCCCGCGCGGGGTCGATGCTCTCCCTGGGATGGGGAACGCCCGCGTCCTCGAAGGCGCGCACGACGACCAACAGCGCGTCCGCACCCTCCAGCGCCTGCGGGATGGCTTCGCCGCTCTTCGCAGCGCCCCCGTCTCCCACGCCCGCGTCCACGAAATTGACGCCCGCGTATGTCGTCTTTTTCGGATTGAAGACCCCGCTCAGCGAGTCCACGCGCGCGTCCGCCACCGCCGCAGCACCGATGTTCACGCGCGCGGCGCCGTATCCACCCGTGGAGGCCGCGCCGCCCGTGAGCGCGTTGAACAGGGTCGTCTTGCCGCTGGCGGCGGGGCCGATGATGCCTATCTTCACGAATTACGCTCCTGAATGAACCATGAACAAACGCGCGGGAGTGTACAGAGAGGGGGGTGCGAGGTCAAAAGGGTCAGCCCTGACTGATGAGGGAGGGGCTGACGAGTGATGAGAGAAAAGAATATTGAGCACAAAGTGCGGGCGGACATACAGGTCCGCCCCTACGGAGGCATCAATGCGCCAAGGTTTCGTATGGGAGAACCTATGTGTTCTCCCTGATGATATACGGACTCCGGCATGATTGGCCGTAGTGACAACCCCCCGTGGTTGTCCGTTCGGGGGCGGAAAGGACCAGGACAGGCGCGGGGGCCTGTCCCTACGAAATAGATGAATCCGTCTTTCGCAGCGCATACCGTCAGGCGCCTTACGGTTTTCCCCGAAAAAAATATGGCGCTTTCGCCGCGCAAGACCTATATTTCGTCATGAGGAGGGAGAGTAAGACCAACCTAGCAGGACGTTCAGCAAAGCAATCCTACAATCAGCCGTCATCGCCGCCGAAAAAGGAAACAGCGATGAAAAAGATTCTGTTCGCCGCACTGGTTGCGACGGGATTGGCGTTCGGCGCCGCGAACCCAGGATTCGCGCACGACGTCAAGAACGAGCACAAAGGATGCGACAAAGCGAAGGTTTGTCTCGAGAAAATCACCTGCGGCAAACTCGACGGCCGCATAATCTGCTACCCCACCTCGTGCGGTCCCGCGAACTGCGACACGCACATGCACCTGGAGAAGTCGGCCAAGCCCGTGAAGAACAAATAGTGGGGACGGAATCGACCCGCACATCCCTCTGCGTAACAGGGTCACTTTCAGCTGAACATCCCGCAGTACTGAATCGGCCCCTTCCGGTATGAGCCGGAAGGGGTTTTGTTGTTGGGTCAATTTCGAGCGAGGAGACGTTGTTGGAAAAGTTCTGTCGGGGAGAAATCGCTTCTCCCCCCATACGGGATAGGTTGCCGGGCGACGGGGAATAGACGGTCCTCCCGCACCAATCTGGTTTTCACTTGTAGGGGCCGCATATATGCGGCCCATGACGGGTGGCAAAAAAGCTGGGTCGCATATATGCGACCCCTACAACAAGATCGGCAATGATGCCGGAATAACGACGGTAGTCAATTCCTAGCGAGGGGGTTGGAGAATCACTCCCCCCTTGAATATCTTGACAATTACTATGGGGCAGGATTCAACGAGCGCGATCCTCGCGCAGCATGACTACGCTGTCGGTCTGCCGCATATCGAGCGTCCGGGAGAGGAGTTGCCGTGTGCGCTCGCGAAAGTTCGCGAGCCGGACGAGCCTATCCACCCGTTGCGTCAGCAGATGGCGCACCTCTCCTTCGAGCGATCTGTGATTCGCTCTGGCCTGCCTCTTCAACCGTTCGATAACCCGATCATCAAGGTTGCGTATCGTCAAATCGCCCATAGGTAGCTCCCTTTCATGAAAACATATTGCTTTCATAATGATGCGATGACGTCAAGCCGTGATTTGGAGTTCAAACTTCACTGAGGAGGAAGGGAAATCACTCCTTGAGAGGGAGTGGTTCTCGCCTTGACTCATCTTGTTACTGGGTACCGGGGGGAGGTGCCTTCCACGATAAAAAGGGGATAGTGGTATTCAGGCACCGCCTATCTTCAAAAATCAGGATACTCTCGTGTTTCCAACCTAAACTCTCGTTTTTCCCACCTATGGCGTGTAACGGAATGAGCCTCAGTTTCGTATCTCGCACCTTCCACATGGTGCACGGCCAAACTCTCTAAATCTAAGCGTAGAGTCGTTTTTCGCAGGTCGTCATCGTTAACATTCGACAAAGCATGACTTGTCATTCGTGCAAAATCGATAACATCATCGTCGATTTCATTGCTATCTTCCGGCTTCGATGGCGGTATTTCTTCCGATACCCAGTAGTCTGTTTCCCAGCCTTCTTCAGTTTGGTGGCCAAATTGGACATCAATTTCGGTTCCCAGTATAAGCACAATCGATTCCACGCGAGAGGACTTGTGAAATAGCACGACATTCGAACCACCGGAACTATCCTGAACAGATGGGTAAATGATTCCGTCGATTTCAGGGTCTGACTTACCTGCCAAGTAATCGGCAATGGCTTGCGTAACGAGGTACTCAAGCGGTTCATCATCGGGCATGACCGGTTGCGATATTCGCTCGCTCAGTCCTCGGAGAAATTTAGCTCTTTCGAGCCGACGGATATAGGTTGGATCAAATACGCTGCCTTTGACATACGCAGAGCGAAGAACACTGACATCTAGTAGTCGCATCTTGCGTATCAGTTCGAAGCGGCCGACGACAACCTGGCTTCCGACCGGAGGCCTGACCTCGCTTATGGATATTTCTGATTTTGTAGCCCCATAAAAGACGGCAATGCCGTTGGCATTCATCCTTCCTGCCTTGGCAAGGGTTGCGGGTGGAGGTCCAATTTGCACATCGGGTCTCTTCAGGGCTTCTCCAAGTTCATCTAGTGTTTGAAACACACGGGCGCGATACAATACAGTCATCTCAGTTCCCGGCCCCGCCTCAACGAACACCGATTTTCCGTCCGTACTACGCAACTCCATCAGTCTTTCAAATATACGGTCGAGCACAGCTTCCGCTTCTGCACTGAAAAATCGGGATTTAGTCTTCAGGCTGTTCTCAAAACTGCGCCAGTTCTCGCGGTATTCGACATCATCCAACTCTGCGTCTTCGTAGTGTGCTTCTTCGTCGTAAGGACCTTCTCCACCTATCTCAACCGAATATCTGCCACTATGATGGTATTCGAGCACTTTACGAATATCCTCCGCTACGATTTCATTGATCTCAGCAGCTTGCTCAATCGCATTGACAATTGGTTCTCCTTCGCGCCACCAGACGTAACCGGTTTCCTTAATCAATGAGTATTCGAGGTCTGATGGTTCAGCGGCGGTAAGCTGATAGTGCTGCTCAAAAGCCCCATGTATTTCGTTAGCGAGCTGACCAATTGTTGTAACTTTTCTGCGCTCTTTGCAGTAATGGCAAGATCCTATTTTCCCTTGATCGTCGATCTTAGCTTTCAGAAATTGTTCCTCAATGGAATTGACGCAAAGAGTACGCTTTTCAAGTTCCTCGATCTCGTTGTGAGATATCATCGCTGAATACTCCATCCATCTACTGTTTGTATTGTCGTTTTTTAGGGAATATCACCCAACACACCTCACATACAACGGACTCGACCAGGCCTGGCCGCCGTCGACTTGCAGGACGCGCACCCAGTAGGGGTTGACGGCATTTGGGGAGGCTGTTTCGTCGGTGAACTGGAAGCGCGCGCTCCAGTCCTTGAGGGTCGGGGCGAGTTCGCAGACTAAAACGCGGATGTTCACGCCGCCGGCCTCGATGATGGTGGGCTCTGTGGAAATGACAGAGAGGGGGATTTCGAAACTCCTGACGTTGCTGAAGAAAGAGAGTGTGGCGTCATCGGGTGCGTCCAGGTCGATGAGCACACCGTCGGGGTCGCCCGAGGTGGCGGTGGTGAAGCGGAGCAGCTTGTTCGATACGCGGGTGATCGTGTCGTCGTACTGATCGAGCGCGTAGGGCGTGTGCGAGAGCATCGCGCCCTTATCGAGCGCGATGCCGCCGCGCCATTCGACCTTCTTGTCGCGCCCGCTTTTCTGCGTCACCCCGCTCCACTGCACGCGGATTCGCCGCGCGCGGCCACCGGCTTCGACTGCGTTCACCGGATGGCGGTGGATGGTCTCACCGCCGCGTTTCAGCTCCACGTCCAGAAGCGGAGCCGTTCCGTGGACCTCGACCTTGATGGTGGGCGGGCCTCCCGTCTCGACCTCCCCGCCCATGAGAGCCTCGCCGCAGGCGGTCTTCAAGAAAATGCGTTCGCCGTTCGTGGCGTAGGTCCTCCTCGCGCGCATCGCCTCCCAGACGGCCTCGCGCGTGAGTTCACGGGCGTAGAGGCCCATGAGTCCGCCCTTCACGTCGAAGGTGACGACGTTGTTCGAGCGGCGGTTGGGGTAGACCAGCCCCTGTCGGCCCGTGTGATCGTCGCTCCCGCCGATGAAGCCGACCCGAAAGCCGCGCGCGAGCACTTCCTCCGCGAACCACTCGAAGGTGCCGTGGTGGGAGTGGATTTCCGCCAGGTGAACGAAATCGGGGTCGAAGAAATCGAGGTTGCACGCCCGGCCGCCCACGTGGGCGACGCTCATCACGTCCGAGCGACCCCGGAAGGTCTCCCACAAGGCCGAGATGGGGAACCTGTCGTCGGCGACGTCTGTGAGATCATCCACGCCCGCGTGGGAACTCCTGTGGATGGTTCCTTCGTCGCCCGCGTAGTAGATGTTGTAATCGCCCCCGCCTGAGCGCGTGCCCGACCACTCATAGCCCAGAAGCGTGACGAAGCGGCCCAGCTCGTTGAACGCCTTGCACTCGCGGACAACCTCGGCCCAGTCTTCCTTTCTGACCCTGAAATCGTTGCCCTGCCACGCTGCGACGTCCACACCCGCCTTGTCGCGCGCGAAGCGGAAGTATTCCTCCACCGTGCCCGTACCGACCGTAGAGCGCGTCTGGCCGTGGATGTCCCCCCAGAAAAGCGAGTAGGGATCGTCAGGCGCTTTTGGCAGAATCGGCGGACTTAAAGACACCAGCCCCGCCGGGTCCTCGAGACGCAGGCGATAGGGCCCCTCGCCCGTCAGCCGCGCGCCGCCGGCGCGCTTCACGCCGCCGTCGCCTGAAGTGAATTCCACCAGGCCGGGGGCCTCATCCTCCTCGCGCCACCGCGTAAGACTCTTGTTGACCGTTACCTCGCCGGTGAATTCCTCCGCCGGGTTCCCCCAACTGTCCACGCCGCGCACGATGGCGGAAAACGACTCTCCTTGCTTCGGCGTCTGGGGGCAGGCGAGATGCCAGGTTTCGGGCGCGCCGCCCACGACGCGGATGTCCGGGTCTTCGGCCAGCTCGTAGAAATGCTTGCGGTTGAATGTGTCCACAACGATCTTGAACGTGTGGCGCGTCTCGGGAAACGTCTGCGCGCGAATGCCGGGACCCCCGCCGCTCGTGTCGCCCAGGACGAGCGTTACCTCATCGTCCTGGCAGAGATAACCCTTCGCCACGCGGACCGCGACGCCGGAGCGCCAATCGTCCAGATAGCCCTGCTCCTGATAGGAGAGCGCGAGGCCCACATCTTCGTTCGAACACGTGACGCTCACATAGCCCGACGCCGCCGGGTCTTCGAACTGGGGGATCTCCATGTCGCTCGAGAGGCGCTTGCAGACCAGTATCTGCGCGCCCTCGTCCACCCCGTACCTGCCCGCCGTGAAGATGATCTTCCGGGTGAAGAACGCCCCCGCCACGATGGGGGTTTCCGGCTCCACGCGGGCGCTTCCTACATCGAAGCGATATGGGTCGAGTCGCTTATCCATCAGGAGGATTCCTTCGGGTTTGTGATGTTCAAGAAAGTAATCGCCCCCGCCTCGCGCTTTCTAGTCCCCGTAGATGCGGGCCTCGTCCACGAAGCGGGAGAAGAGCTGCGCCGCCCCGTCCATGTCGGCGTAGCCGTAGGCCGACATGGATTCGGGGTGCCACTGCACGCCCACGACGAACTGGTGCGAGGGGGACTCGATGGCCTCGATGATGCCGTCCCCGGTCTTGGCCGAAACGCGCACGCCCGGCCCCACCTCGCGCGCGCTCTGGTGATGGTGGCTGTTCACCACCGACGAAGCACCCAGCACCTCGCCCAGGATGGAATCGCCGATCTCAATCTCGTGGAAGGTGTAGGTGTTCTCGTCCGTGTTCGCGGGCCGGTGCGTGAGAGCGTCCGGCACCTGGGAGGGGATGTCCTGATAGAGCGTGCCGCCCGCCGCGATGTTGATGACCTGCATGCCGCCGCAGATGCCGAGCACGGGCATGTCGCGCGACATGGCCCCCCGGCAGGCCGCCATCTCCGCCGTCTCGCGCTTGGGGTTCGTGGGGCTGCACTCGGGAATGCGCTCCTCGCCGTAGAGCATGGGGTCGATGTCGTGCCCGCCGCCCGAGATGATCAGCCCGTGGATGCCGGTGAGCAAGGAGACGCTCGCCTGCTCATCCTCCACCGCGGGGAGCAGCAGGGGCGCGCCGCCCGCCTTGATAACGCACTCCACATAAGCGTCCATGAGCACGTGGCGCGGGCGCACCTTGGGTTCTTCGGGGTAATTCCGCTTGCCAACGTCACAGGTGATTCCGATTCTGGGCCGTTTCATCCGTTACCGCCTCCCTTGCCAGTCTCACAAAAAAACACAGGAAAACCATCAAAAGCGCTTACACTTATGAATCTCAGGCGGAAAATGAATATCAACACATTTCGGGCGAAACGGAAACCGCCCGCCCCCGAAAGCCAAATACGAGTTATGCCTCAAGCCTGCCGCTGCTCAGGGGTGGATTCCGGCGTCCGCGCACTTTATAGTCCGAAGCGAGTGGTCAATGACTCGCCGCCGGACAAATCCCGCGCCGGATGCGGGCCTTTTTGTTCGAGGCTGTATGGAGGTTTATCACACTTGTTCCGTCTTTACTTCACGCGCCTGATACTGCCCATCGTCTTCGTGGCGGGGATGGTGGCGATTCCCTTCGTCTGGCTGCCCGAGGTCGCGCCGCCGGAGAAACCTCCCGCAATTGGTGAAAAAGCGGCAGGCACCGCTCAGGATAAAACCAGGCGCGCCACGCCGTTCCAGCGGGCGATGACGATTGGCTTCGCGCTCATTCTCGTCTCGGTGACGGCGGGGGGCTACATGCTCTACCGCATCACGCGCTCCCAGACGGCGAGCTGGCGGCGACGCTTCGCGCCCGCAAAACGCCGGGGGCGGTGAGGGCGCGAACCTTCCCTCCTCGGGGTTGCCCCCACAGGTCGCGACTACAGATAAAGAGCACATGATTGCAAGTGCGGATTTGTGCGCCCGTCCTCTCCCGGTTGATTGCGGAGGGTGGGCAATCGGATATAATGAAATCAACCACAGCCGCCTGGGGACCCAACTCAAAGGAGAAAGCACATGACGACCTTTGAAAGTTGGAGTCTCCTCGCCGCCTATCTCAACCTCATCGCTTCCTTCGGCGGCCTCGGGCTGCTCTACTACGGCATCCGCGTGATGGCGCGCGGCGCCGAAATACGGGCGGCGGAGTCCTGGCGCAGGGACGAAGAAGCGAACCGCAGGCACGACGAGTGGATGCGCAAGCATGATGAAGAGTCCACAAATTCCAGGCGCAGGCATGAGGAGAGAATGACGACCCATGCCGAAAGCCGCGACTCTTTACGCGCGCTCATCGACGGACAGGCCGAAAGCCGCATGGCCCTGCGCGAACTCATCGAGCGAACCGGTTAGCCCGTAGGGACAGGTCGCGACCTGTCCCTACAAGAAAAATCTTCCCCAAAAAGGCGCAATTCCTTCTTGTTCATTCGGGATTGACCCGCATCCCGAGGGACGCGCCGCTCAGGACCGACGCCCCCGCCGCGTAGGCCAGGCACACGAGAGGGGTTGCGGTATAATGACCTGCCCCAAGAATGTGATTATTTTTATGGAAAAGAGGCGCGCCATGGCCGACACGGAAATACCCCGCACCCCGATTCCAAACGAGGAAACCCGTGAAGCCATTAGACAGGCGCGCGCCGGGGAAGGATTGAGCACGTATGTCGGCGTCGAGGAGTTGATCGCCGAACTCGACGATGCGTAGGGGCGGACCTGCGTGTCCGTACATTGGGATATTCCATCTCACCATCCCGTTTTATGGTGGAGACATGAATACTGGGCGGACACGCAGGTCCGCCCCTACAGAAGAAAATTCTCTCTCACAAACCTCAATTCCTTTCCCTTAACGCCGCATCCCGAGCGACGCGCCGCTCAGGACCGACGCCCCCGCCGCGTAGACCAGGCACATGAGCGCGATGCTGTCCATGCTCACGCCGGAGTCGATCAGCCAGCCCATGACGACGGGCGAGAGCGCGGTCGACACCACCATGAACGAGGTGGCGAGCGAGCGGATGGCCCCCAGGTTCTCCACGCCGTAGATTTCCGCCCAGATGGCCCCGCCGATGGTGATGCGCACGCCGACGGTGACGCCCGTCATGACCATGTAGATGAGGGCTACGACCCAGTGGTCGGAACTCGCAAGCGCCAGAAGCGCGACGCACATGGGCGCGAGATGCCAGGGGAGAATCCGGACCGCGCCGACGCGGTCGATGAGGGGGCCGGTGAACAGCGTCAATGTGACGGAGAAAAGCGTGTAGAGCGTGTAAGCGCCCGTGAAGAAGGCGAGGCTCCACCCCTTGGCCTCCACCAGATGCCCCATGTGAAAGAAAAAGCCGGTGCCGATGAACGAGGGGGCGAGAGAGACGGGCATGATGAGATAAAACCGCAGGTCCTTGAGCACCTCCCTTCTTCCCCACACCCCCTGGGGTCTCGCGGCGGAAGCCGCCTCCCCCGTGCGCGCCGCACGAGCCAGATGCTCGTCTTGATGATCCGAAAGCAGCCAGGCGACGGCGGGAATCAGCACCAGGGCGGAGAAGGCCGCCATCACGAGCCAGACCTGCCGCCAGGAGAGCCACGCGGTGAGCGCCACCGCCACGAGCGCCATCACCGCCTGGCCGGAGGGTCCGCCCATCGAGATGATGCTGACGGCGCGCCCGCGCTCCGCCGAGAAATGCCGGCCGATGCTCGTCACCGAGGTGTGGACCATCAACCCCTGCCCCGTGAGACGCAGCGCGAACAGTGCGAAGAGAAGCGCCGGGAAAACGGGCGCCGCCGCCATCAGGACGCAGGAGGCGATGAGTCCCCCGCAGACGCACAGGGCGAAAGTCTTGAGCCTCGTCCTGTCGATCATCCGGCCAATCCATATCAGGCACATGGCGCTCGAGACGGTGGCGACGGCGTAGGCGAGGCCGAACTCCCCGTGGGAGAGTGCGAAGGCGGCGCGGATATCGGTGTTGAACACGGCGATGAAATAGGATTGCCCGAAGAACGAAAAAAACGTGAGCAGAAGCCCGAACGACAGGAAACGGCGGTTTTTCCACGCGAAGGAGAGATATTCCAATGGCGGCCTTCATAAGGGAGCGGGGGGTGTCGATACGAGGCGCAGTATAGCATGGGGGCGAGTCATGGAGGAGATGGCCCACCTTGACACGGCCATGGGCCGCCCATACCCTGACGCCACACCCAGACAGCGGAGGCATCGAGCGCCATGCGATTCCAGATCGGCCTTCTTCTCTTCCCGAACCTCACCCAGCTCGACATGACCGGCCCGTACGAGGTCTTCACCAAGTTCCCCGATGCGGACGTGCATCTCGTCTGGAAGACGCTCGACCCGGTCAAGGCCGGCGGCGGCATGGAGCTCCTGCCGGGCATGACGTTCGAAGATTGTCCGCAGCTCGACCTCATCTGCATACCGGGCGGGGCGGGCATGAACGCGCTCTTGAACGATGAGGAGACGCTCGACTTCGTGCGCAGGCAGGCGGCGGGGGCGCGCTACGTCACCTCGGTATGCACGGGGTCGCTCGTGCTGGGCGCGGCGGGACTTCTGAAAGGAAAGCGCGCGACCTCGCACTGGATGTCGCACGCGATGCTGGCCGCCTTCGGCTGCGAGCCCGTGGCCGAGCGCGTGGTCGTGGACGGGAACGTGATCACCGGCGGCGGGGTGACGGCGGGCATCGATTTCGCCCTGACGGTGGCGGGCGAGGTGCTCGGAGCCGAAGCCGCGCGCAAGATCCAGCTCGGCATGGAGTACGACCCGCAGCCGCCGTTCGATTCCGGCTCTCCCGATCGGGCGGACCCGGCGATGGTCGCCGCCGTGCAGGAAGGCGGCGGGAAGGCTGGGAAGCAGTTGAGAGGTGATGGGGCCGACATCACAATCCATACCCCGAAAAAACGTATTTCCTGTCTACAGTAGGGACAGGTCGCGACCTGTCCCTACAGATTCCACATACACTCAACCTGCCGCCGTAGTGGCGGTTCGCGAACCGCCCCTGCTACAGAGCGCAACCCCTACGGGAAGGGCCGCCCTGGCGGGCGGTATCGAACCCGCGAGGACGGCCCCTGGTTGGTGAAACTGCTAGGCGTCGAAATACTCGCGCGTGACCTTGAAGACCATCGGCGCGAGCAGGAGCAGGCCGATGAGGTTGGGCACCGCCATCAGCCCGTTCAGCGTGTCCGAGAGATTCCAGACGAAGTCCACCTTGACGTTCGCGAAGCCGAGCGCCGCCAGCACCCAAAGGCCGCGGTAGACCATGAGGCTGTTCTCGCTGAAGAGATACTGCCAGCACCGCTCGCCGTAGTACGACCAGCCCAGGATGGTGGTGAAGGCGAATACGGCCAGCGCAAGCGTGACGATGTAGTTCCCGCCCGCGATGGTGCTCTGGAAGCCCGCCGAGGTGAGCAGTACGCCCGTCAAGCCCTTACCGGCCGCGTCCTTGAGCACCCATGCGCCCGACGTCAGGATGACCAGCGCCGTCATCGTGCAGACCACGATGGTGTCGATGAAGGTGCCGAGCATGGCGATGACGCCCTGGCGCACCGGGCTGTTCGTCTGCGCCGCCGCGTGCGCGATGGCCGCCGAGCCCAGACCCGATTCGTTCGAGAACACGCCGCGCGCGACGCCGAAGCGAACCGCCGCCGCCACTGCCGCGCCCGCGAAGCCGCCCGCCGCCGCAGCCGGGGTGAAGGCGTGCTTGAAGATCAAGGCGATGGCCGCCGGCACTGCGGCGATGTTGATGAGGATGATGATGAGCGCAGCGCCCACGTAGAGCGCGATCATGGCCGGCACGAGCTTGCCCGCCACCTCGCCGATCCGCTGGATGCCGCCCAGGATGACGAAGCCCACCAGCCCGGCCACGACGACCCCCGTAATCCAGGTGGGGACCAGGAAGCTGCCCTGCAGCGCCGTCGCCATCGAGTTCACCTGCACGGCGTTCCCGATGCCGAAAGCCGCCACCGCGCCAAATACGGCGAAGGCGAGTCCCAGCCACTTGGCGAGTTCGGGCGCGAATTCACCCACGCCGTTCCTGAGATAATACATGGGACCGCCCACGTACTTGCCCGCCGCGTCCACCTCGCGGTAGGTGACCGCGCAGACGGCTTCGGCGTATTTCGTCGCCATGCCGAAGAGCGCGATGAGCCACATGTAGAAGATGGCCCCCGGTCCGCCCAGGGCGATGGCGGTGGCGACGCCGGCGATGTTCCCGGTGCCGACGGTGGCCGATAGCGCCGTCATCAGCGCGTTGAAGGGTTTGACCTCGCCCTCGCCGACTTCCCCGTCGGTGTCGTACAAGAGCTTGAAGCCGTACCCCACCTTGCGCCAGGGCATGAAGACCATCCCCAGCGTGAGCAGCACGCCCGTCACGCCCAGCATGCCGAGCATCGGCGGCCCCCAGGCGAAGGCGTTCACGGAACTAATCATGGAATTCAGCCAATCCATCGCATCTACCCCCTCTTGGTGCTACGAAGTTGGCGGTATGATGGTGTCCTCTTGGTCCGGGCGGCGGACGCCATCCCATAACGAAAATAGTACCAAGCAATATTCCGGCGGGCAATGAGTTGTTTTTTGCGGGGGAAATCGCAACAGATACATGATAAAAAGAGCGCCCTGCGCAAGCCCACGAAAACCGGCCTCCGCGCGGCCTCCGGGAGTACCTGCCCGCAAGGCTCCTTTTGGGGGTTGTTGAGCAAGTCCTTCTCGCCCGGAATTGACCCTTCCGGGAGGAATGGTTCCCTACCTTTGCAATTCTTCATGGGATTGACGGGTCAGGCGAATGTCATGTTTTTTTAAGGGTCGCATATATGTCTGACCTACACACCATCCGGCAAGGCGGTATCCCTTAGCCGTCATCCCGGCGCTGCAGGGCTTTTTCAACATCCCTTTTTTGCTTGCACGCCAGGGCGTCAGACGCTCATAATCGAAACCATCGGCGAAACGAAACAGGAGGCGCGCATGAGGATGTTTCCGGCGATTATGGCCGTCGCCGCGATCGCTTTCTTTGCTCCGGCGGGGGCTGCGGACTGGAAAGAGGGGGCCAAGGTGCGGATCGCCACCGAGGGCGCATACCCCCCCTGGAACGACACGGACGCGTCGGGAAAACTCGTCGGCTTCGAGATCGACCTCGCGGCCGACCTGTGCCGGCGCATGAAGGTGACGTGCAGGATGATACCGCGCGCCTGGGAGGGCATCATACCCGCGCTCCGGGCGGGGGAGTTCGACGCCATCATGTCGGGCATGGCGATCACCGGGAAGCGAAAGAAGCTCATCACCTACTCGCGTCCGTTCGCCGCGTCTCCCCACGTCTTCGTCGTGCGGGCGGGCGGCCCCCTCGCGGGCGTATCGACCAAAGCCGCCTCGGTCACGCTGGGGAGCCTGGACGCCGGGGAGAAGGCCGCCATCGAGACGCTCCGGAGAGCCTTCGCCGGCAAGAAGATCGGCGCGCAGGCCGGCACCGTATTCGTGAATTTCCTGAGAATCCACATGGCCGACCGGGCCGGGATACGCACCTTCAAGTACCAGGGCGACGTCGACGCCGCCCTGCTCGCCGGCCGCGTGGACGCGCTCTTCGCCCAAACCTCCTACCTGAAGCCCGTGCTCGACAAAGCGAAGGAAAAGCTGAAAGTCGTCGGCCCCGGCTTCACGGGCGGTTCCCTGGGCGAGGGAATCGGGGTCGGCATCAGAAAGGAAGACCGCGCGCTCGCGGATATGTTCTCCAAGGCCATCACCGCCGCCATCGAGGAGGGGACGCTGTCCAGACTCTCCCTTAAGTGGTTCGGCTTCGACCTCAGCGCGAAGGAATGACCGAGATGAGCGAAGAGACGACACCCCAAACCGGGCAAGCGCAAGACGAGAGCGCCCTCGCCTACACCCGGGCGGGAGACGCCGAGAAAGCCCCGCGCCAGAAGCTGCCCAAGAAGATGTATGAGGCCGAACTCTTGAGGCTCCAGGAAGAGCTCGTGAAGCTCCAGGAGTGGATAAAGGACCAGGGCCTGAAAGTGATCGTCATATTCGAGGGACGCGACGCGGCCGGCAAGGGCGGCGTTATCAAGCGCATCACGCTGAGACTCAACCCGAGGGTGTGCCGGGTCGTGGCGCTCGCCGCGCCCACCGAGCGCGAGCAGACGCAGTGGTACTTCCAGCGCTACGCGGCCCACCTTCCCGCCGCGGGCGAGATGGTGCTCCTGGACCGCTCCTGGTACAACCGCGCGGGCGTGGAGCGGGTGATGGGCTTCTGCACGGAAGAGGAATACCGCGAGTTTCTCTACTCATGCCCCACGTTCGAGCGGATGCTCGTGCGCTCGGGGATCGTCCTCATCAAATACTGGTTCTCGGTGAGCGACGAGGAGCAGGAACGCCGCTTTCAGGCGCGCCTGGAAGACCGCACGAGGCGCTGGAAGCTCTCGCCGATGGACCTCGAATCGCGCACCCGCTGGGTGGAGTATTCCAGGGCGAAGGACGAGATGTTCGCCTACACCGACATCAAGCAGGCGCCCTGGTACGTGGTGGACGCGGACTCGAAGCGCCGCGCGCGGCTCAACTGCATCAGCCACCTCCTCTCCCTCATCCCCTACAAGGACCTGACGCCCTCGCCCATCGAACTCCCCCCCAGGCGTGATTCCAAGGCCTACGTGCGCCCTCCCCTGAGCGAGCAGACGTTCGTGCCGGATCGGTACTAGGGGCATATTGCTCGAAGTTTCATGCAACGCTATTAAGACTTAAGAGCGAAAACTTAATAAGAGTGTGCGTTTTGCAGTTATATTGCGCGAACGCTTCATAAGGGAATTCGTTATTCAGGGTTATGGTGTAGGTCTTAATAAAGGACAGGTCGCGACCTGTCCCTACACGCTTGAGCGGCATTACCGGCTAACGCGAATGGAGAAAACATTCCCCGCTTGAGAGGGTCGGGCATCCTTCGATACGCGGCTTCACCGCTACTCAGGATGAGGCTGGAGGACATTTTCAGGGGTGGAGGGGGCGACCCTCTCGACTGGAAAGCAACCCCCCCTACCCCCCCTTGTCAGGGGGGCAAGAAAAAGCAAAGCCTCCTCTGCCCGGCGGGGGCGCATCGCCTTTTCTGTTGTAGGGGTCGCATAATATGCGACCCGACCGATTGTGGCATGTGGGACGCATGTATGTAGCGCTCCCAAGAAGGGAGCGCTACATACACAAACACCCCCTGTCAGCATTTAGCGATTTCGTCAAAAACCCCTCGCGAGCGGCCCCTGACGGAACACGGCAAAGAGGAGGGCCCCGCAATGCGAGGCCCCCTATTACTCACATCTCCGTGCCCTCGTTCAGGATCGAGAGGTACGCCTCGTAGCCGAACAGGCGGTTGCGCTTCTTGCCCGTGAGCTCGCGGACGATTCCCAGCCGCCCGAGCGCCCGCATCCCGCTGGACGTCGTCTATTGGCTCGCCATTGTGCTTGCGGTGAACCTGCAAACCTCTTTCCTGACGCCGCCATTTGGATTTGCGCTGTTTTACATGAAGGGCGTGGCCTCACCCCAGGTCAAGAGCCAGCAGACCTGCACCGGAATCATTCCGTTCGTACTTATGCAACTGACCGGACTGGCGCTTATCATGGCATTTCCGGAAATCGCCGTGTGGCTGCCGAGACAGCTGCTGAGTGGAGCTATTCCTGGGCCGGTGCGGCCAGATCGGGCCTTCGGTCGGCCCACGGTCTGGCGGCCTCGAATGCGGCGGCGGCGCGGAAGATGTCTTCCTCGCGCAGGATCTTCGAAACCATCTGCATGCCTACGGGCAGGCCGTCCCGGGTCCATCCCGCCGGCACCGAGGCGGCCGGCTGGCCCGTCAGGTTGAACGGATAGGTGTAGTAGACCCAGGATACGATGTTGCGGTCGGGCAGCTCCGGGGGCGCGTTGCAGTTCACGTCGAAAGCCGGGACGGGAAGCGTCGGCGTCAGGAGCAGATCGTAGTCCTCGAAGAAGAGGCGCATCTTCTCGCGTAAGTCGTAGCGCCGGAAAACCTTGCCGTAATACTCGTCCAGTTCCTGATCGAGGGCGCCGGCAAGCACGTCGGCAACCGCCGGGTCGAGCAGGTCCGGCTTGTCGGCGAGCACATCCTTGAGCCGGGTTCCGACGCCGGCGTAGAACTCGGCCATCCAAATGGGGAGCGGATCCTCTTCCATGACCTGTTCGACCAGGTCCACGGTGCAGCCGAGATCCTCGAACACCCTGACGGCCTCCTCGACGATCCGGACCACCTCGCCGGCAGGCTGCGCGTAGCCGAGCGTCGGGCTCCAGGCCAGGCGCATGCCCTCGACCGGACGCTCGCAGGCGGCCAGGAAGTCGGGCACGGGCTGCGCGACGCTGAAGGGATCCCGGCGGTCGTGCCCGGCGACGGCGCTCAGCAGGAGCGCCCCGTCGCGCACGGTGCGGGTGAGCGGGCCGACATGGCCGAGCGTCGGCGTGGCGCTCGCCGGGTAGACCCCGACGCGCGCGAACTGCGCCTTGATGCCGAAAAGGCCGCTGAGCGAACTCGGGATGCGGACGGACCCGCCGCCGTCGGTTCCGAGCGCGAACGGCGTGACCCCGGCGGCAACGCTGGTCGCGGCGCCGCAGCTCGATCCGCCCGGCGTCTTGGCGAGATTCCAGGCGTTCGGCGTCACCCCGGTCAGCGGGCTGTCGCCGACCGCCTTGCAGCCGAACTCGCTGGTCGTCGACTTGCCGACGATGCAGCCGCCCTGCCGCCGCACCCGATCCACCGAGGGCGCGTCGACCGCCGCGACATTGTCCGCCATCACCCGGGAGCCGAAGGTCAGCTTCAGGCCGTCCACGGCGATCATGTCCTTCACCGAGATGGGCAGGCCGTGCAGCAGTCCGAGCTCTTCGCCGGACATGACGGCCTTTTCGGCCTGCCGCGCCGCTTCGAGGGCGAGGTCGGGCGAGGTCTGGACGAAACAGTTGAGCGTCGGCTCAAGCCCGTCCATGCGCTCCAGGGACGACCCGACGAGTTCGACCGGCGAGATGTCGCCGCGCGCGATCAGGTCCTTCGACTCGATTGCCGTCATGAACGCGAAATCGCTCATCGTTCCTGTCCGTCGAGCCGCCCGCCAAGCGTCTCGTGCGTCTTCGCAACGGCAGGCCGGCCGACTTCCACAGCCGCCGCGATGTCCGATATGCGGCTCCCGCGCCGTGATCGTCGCCTGACGATGTGATGCGGGATGCCGGACTGACCCGACGCCAGACCGTGGGGTTCGAGCAAAATGGTCATGCGCGTTCCGAAAAGCCGGCTGACATCGGACAGCCAGGTTGCGCATTCGGAAACCGGCGGGCCTGTGAGATTCGACATGGTTTCACTATTCGCTTGATTCGCATTCCAAAGAATATAAAAAAATATTCCAAGGAATACAAATTGAGATAGCGGAATGTTCCTGAAGCTGCCGGACCGCGTTCAGGGGCGAAAAGATCAAGAGCTACTTCGCCCATATGCAGTAGACGGGTGCGCTCGACGTATATTGGACTACCCGGATCATCGACTACGGGTTCATCCGTGCCATGGCGTGCATGGGGCTGTTCGTCTGCACGTTCGTCGCGCGGTTCAGCCGCGGCGGGAGGGGTTGGAAGAGCTCTTTGGCTGATACTACTCGCGAATCCGGACCGCTCGCGAGCGGCCCAGATGATTTATTCCTTTAGCCGAAATGTTTGGCCTGTTCCGTTGGAAGCTGTTCTTTTTCAGTTTCCTTGAACACCCGTGTCGAGACCCGGGTGTGTTCGAGTGGCCGACGAACGGACTCGGGCGCAATACCGCCACGAATCGCACAGAGCACACCTGCCGCCTCCCAATAATTTTCGACGATGTGGAGTTGGTCGGATCGCCAGGGCAGCATGGTCAAATCATTTTCCATCAGGTTCTTGTTTTCCCGAACGGCTACTACCGGGATGCCCTGTTCCAGTGCGGCTAGCGTTGGTAAACCCACACAACCATCGGGGATCACCAAACACGAAACGTCAGCCGCCGATATAACGCCAGGTTCGGATAGTTGGGATGAGTCAGTTACGATTCGCGGGCTTTTGTGTAGTCCTTTCAAAACACTTTCGAAAAACGTGAGGGAAATCGCTTCCGCTGCCATGCGCGGTTCCACTACGCCCGGATCGCGATTCGCGATATCCTGAGTCTCGAACATCGGCGAATGTGCCGAGGGCACGTTGAATCGGCTTGATACGGCATGGGTGAGCATGGCCTCCACCCCACCCCAAGGGTTGACCATCTTTCCTGCAGCATCAAAATATCCTTGATGGAACTCCTCGGGAACCGAAATTACTGAGGAAATTGCTACCGCATCGTATTCCCCTTCGTGTTCTTCGATTACTTCAAAAGCACGTTCAATCCCGCTGATTTCACCAGCGGCGGTACCAAAATCGGTAAACTCAGATCTCATCCTAATGGGTGGAGAAAGTTTAACCACTTCGGGACAAACCAAGCCGTAGGATGAGCGCGCCGCGCTCACCGCGTTAATGGCGGCGTTCACGAACAATTCGTCTTTGTGGTCATCAATAATGACCAACACACGGTTAGCACGTGTCGGAACGAGGCCGATAGTTCCCATCAACAAACGAGCGATTACGCTGCCTTCGACATACAGAGAATTGACCGGCATTTCGTTTATATCGGATGCGTTGACCACATTGGGATGCAAAATCAATGTATCGCAAGTCTCAGCAATCAGCCGTGCGGCCGGCGTCGCATCACCCGCATGGCCCCCAATTTCGGCGCCTATGCCCGTTGGAATCAAAAACACGACATTAAAACGGCTCGTGTTTTCATGCTTGCGCGGTTCGAAATCGAATATCGAGATATCCGAGAAATCGCCAAGTTCTGACAACGTTTCCAAGCTACTGATCGCACAACTAACATGGTCATTATTTGACTTTGTAATAGCTAACCTGAGAGGTGCGATGTTGGCAGGAAACCGAAATCGCGCGGCCTCTCGAATTTGTGCAAGCGAATCCTGCCTATCAAGTGCGATTGGCAGTTCAAGTTCCAGTTCTCTTAAAAGCAATTCTTTCTCCTTACACTACCTATCACAATGTGCGTTCAATAAATGTCTTCTTGCAGGATGCCGCCTTAAATCGTTTACTTGTAAATTCCGCCGCTACTTCTGGATCAAAGGACTTGCAGGAAAAGATGTTCACATATACTGCACCTAAAATATCCAGCGTGTGAATGACGATTGTGCTCGTCAAAATAAAACAGACGGCTGAAGTGCCTTTGGTATGCGGCAGCGTTTGCCGCTCCTCCTCGGGAACACCTACATCGTCCCAGAAGTGAACCTCGCACTTTTCCATTTTAATTAGAGTACAAAGGTCGGTGAAAAACTTGTCGATATGATCCCGGTTGAATAATTCAGCTTCACATCCATGAAGGTCAAGGATAAGTTCAAAACCATAGACTTGGCGGCCAGTAATACCATCACCCTGACTTGCGACACCCTCACCTAAGTCATTTTGTTCCGAGTGTGCTATCGAGTTACTGATTGTACGGTTCATTTAAGACTCCACAGCACGACGCACACGCTGAAATACACCTTCAAATCCCATACCTGCAACTACCGCCCATGCGATAGATAGGTAAGCGTCCTTAAATTCAGGTTTCCTCAAATTTGGGACTGCTGAACCACTATTTATGAGTTCCCCTGCAATGATTGAAAAAACCAAAACACCAGCTAAAAGACCAAGTGGAGCACTTAACAATACTCTCGATAGTTCTTGCTTTCCAGCCGTATCCGCAACTTCAACTTCCTTAGCGTTGCGAAGATCTAGTAATGCAATGGCTATTGATCCCGCTATCCCTAGAAACCCCCAGTTTAAAATGCTCAAGCGAAAATCACACAAAATAGAACAATTTTGATTGGGGTACAGTAAGGGGAGAATTCCCATTATGGTGAAAATAACTACTGCTGCCGCTCCGCAAATTCTGATGCCTGAAACAATTGATGAACCTTCAGACCATTTAGCTCGATATTCTGCTACATGTTCACGTACCGCTCGAAGATTTGCGCGCAAGGCCTCTCCTTCATCATCTATTTTTTGTGCACGCTCGTCATCTTCACCAAGTTTTTTGTCTACTTCCTCTAAGTCGTTTATGTTGGTGTTAATTTTGTCTTCCCAATCACGATAAAAGTTATCATTGTAAGAAAATGCCTCCCCATATGCATATTCCCTAAGTTCATCGAGGCTAGATCGTGCACGAGCTTTAAGATCTTCTAGCGACAGGAAATCAATCAACATGCGGTCTAAAGTGAGAACCTGAAACTCTGTCCATCCTTCGGGACCCACGTCTTCAGTAAGTCGTTCTATCTCTTCTTGCACCTGTCGATGCTTGGTTTCGAATCCTACGGGCCTTTCAGGCTCAGTTAATCTTGGTTGAATGTTTTTCGCTTCCTGGATCAGCGCTTCAATCTCGCTTCGATCTTCTTTTCTCGAATCATGGACTCGCGACCAATGACGAATAAAAAAATCAGAAATCAACCCCGATAAAAACCCCGCTAGCGCAAGATAAGGCCAACAAATGCATTCAGGAACCGCGTCAGGGTACCAAATAATTAAAATGCAGATAATAACGATGTACAAAATTGCTAAAAACATCACTGTTCGAGCAAGACAAAGAAAGCGTAGTTGCCATATCGTGAGTTCAGGTGGGAGCTTGTCTTCTGGGAGAATGTCCCGACAACGGATGTTTTTAGATTCCCCTTCGTCAGTTCGGTCTTGCATCAATCACCTCGACTCCGAAAATCCCCAGCCAAGCAGGGACGCTCACGAGCGTCCCCTACGAAGGCAAACGACAAATGAGAATGAACACAATCTGAATGGTGTGGAGTCTATCTGTTGAGAGCCGAACCGATCAAGAGAAAACGCCCCTTGCCTCGCAATCCCTCCTTCCTCAGTCGGGATTGACCTTCCCCCTTGACCTCTTCTTATCGCTGCGGGCGCGTTTGTCGTGCAAGCGTTTTTCGGCCTATTCGCGGGTGGGCTAGTCACACCCTGAACGTCACGGTTCTACTCCGACGAACAGAGTAATCGGATACAGCAACCATGGACTGTCACTCCCGAAATTGTACCGATGGTTCCCAGATGCCGGGGCCCGGATTTCTCTCTCCTTTCAGGCAGTTCCAATACAGCTTAGCGGCCGACACAGTTCCCAGATCGGGCACGTAGAGGTCTCCCTTTTCATTCACCGTCATCTTCATCCACTTGCGCGTTCTATCTTTCGCCTGCGCTTCCGTTTCTTCTTTCTCCGGCCCCATGGCAATCCGTCCGAAAACTCCGTTCTCGAAGACGATGCTGGCCGCGTATTGGTAACGGGGGTCTTGTTCCTCTGGATAGACGAGGGGGCGGACCGAGATCAGGGATGGCGCAGGTTCCTCGGGTTCCCCTGTTCTGTCGATGTGCCAACTGCTCGTTGTTCCCCGCTCCTCAATGAAAACAAAGGAGTTCTCGTTCAGCCATCCCATCTGGTTCAGGAAATCGAAGACGTGCCTCAGTCGCACCTTCATTCGCTCGCCATCCTTGAACCACCGCAGGACCTCGCAGCTTGCGGCCTCTCCTTTTTTTGCGATGCCGTTGTGAAGGAGGTTGTTGCGTATATGCCTCAGGTCACCAAGCACCTGTTGACGGGGACGGATGGCCCCGGGTAGATACTGACTCTCGTGTTTGAGCTGGGTTCGGTAGTAGCTCTCCCACCTGTCCCACACCTCGGAGATCCATCCTTTGAACGCGATTTGCTCCATCGGTCCGCCGGGTGCCGTGCGTCCAAAGAGCGGCTCTCCCGTCAACGTGGGGAACGCTCGCAACTTCGGGTAGGCCGGAATAAAGTAGGTGTCGCCGCACACGCGCACGGCATTCTCCAAGGTTTCGATGGCACTGTCGCTCGCATCCCTAGCCTGGAGTAGGCGCTGCCGTTCCCCCAAGTGACTAGCATGAATGCCCTCTAACATATACAGCAGGGAATTAGTCGCAACGGTGACATCGTGCCGGAAGGCTTGCCACAGACGGAACCACTCCCTTTCAAACGCGGCCACGGTGGATTTCGGCAATTCCGATGACGGTGCGGTCGCCATCTCTTCGGCAGCAGAGCGCTGCTGACCCTCCGCATTCTTGGACTCCGTGGAATTGAGTGACCCTGCCGCTTCCCCGGTTGGTATGTGTTGGTCTGGAATTCGGACGCTTGGGTCCTCTTCGTGCGACGAAAGCAGCGGTTGGGGCCAGTCGTCTCGGCGACTCGGATGGTACATGTCGGCGTCGGTTGGCACCTCGAATTGGACGAGCCCCTTGTTCGCGGCGGCCTCTCGCCACTGCCGCGTGTGCCGCTCCACGTCCCTTTCGCAGTAATACTTGGAGCGTTCATCAAACGGGTCGGATGGCGATTTCGGCCACTTGGGGTGGGCCATGTAGAGCCGCGCGGGGTGTATGACGACATATGGGATACCCTGTTTGCGATAACACTCGACGAGTTCCGGCACGAGGTTACCGACGATCGACGAAGATTCGCTCGGTAGCGGCGGGGCCTCTTCGATGACTGGCTTCCAAACGGCTTCCAGCACCCGGTCGATCTTCCTCTGCTCTTCGAGCGACCAACTCAGGGAGTCGGACTTCACCGAAGGGATATCCGACTCCGTCCGCGGAGGATATAGCCGCAACGCCGAACGCTCCGCTGCGCTCCAGTCCTCAGGCCGACTCTCGAGGATCATGGTCTTCAGGCACGTCCGCAAAACGTTGTCAATTTCGGCCACCAGTTCAACATTCCGTACATTGTCTCCCGCGCCCGACTCCACGGTCACCCGGCCATGCACAATTTCCGAATGGTAGTCGCAAAACCTGCCGAGCACGTCCTCAGTTTGCCGTCTCTCGTTCTCGGAGTCCGCATATTGCCACGCCGCCCTTTTCGGGATAAGCGTAGCTCGATCCTCCCATTCGCCGTTTTCCGTGAAGAGGATATTCAGTGCGATGCCCAAGTCGATCACCCTGTCTTCTTCATCCACTCGCTCGGTGCCGTTACGAAGGCGCGCGATTGCTCGCCCTAGTCTGCGTCGGGCCTGCTCCGGAAGCTCCGAGTATTTCGCTGTGAGGTCGTGGAGTTCCGCGATTGCCAGAGGCCGCTTCTGGGGTGGAGGTCCGTATCCATGGAGCGCCAGTGCCACTCGTCGGCTTCCGGCGCCGCGCACTCCGGTTTCGTGACGAAACGGCAGTGCAGCCACGGCAGCGGCGGTAACGGCCCTCCAGTTGCCGAACACGCGGAACCCGTTTCCCCAGACGAGCCCGAGAAGGAGCGCCAACTGCTCCAGTCCGTCCTTGAGTAGCGGGCTCGTATATTGCCTGCACCCATCACCCTGGAGGCTGCGGCGCTCGAACCACCGGCTCTCGAGTGCGCAGACGTTGTCCACATGCGGCTCTGGCAACTTGATGAGTAAGTCTCCCGGGTTCGACTCCGCGTCTATCTTCCGTCGCGCTTCGCAGTACGGTAAAAGGGTGCAGTACTCGTCCAAGGGCTTCGCCATTTCGATGGGCGGGCCTTTCAGCAGATAGACCCTATTGACCTCGATCATTCCATGAACCGCGAATTCGGCGGCGTACTTCCCAACCGACTCCCGGCCGTAGAGCCTAGCGGCCGCAATCAACTTTCGGGTGGCGGTCGTAGTATCGAGCTGGCTCTCCCTTTGTATCCCCCAGTTCTCTCCGGTCGCGACGGTGCCGCTCGGGGCCGGCTTTTCTTCCTCCGGGTTCCAATGGATTTCCACCCACTCCCGCAATCGTCGGAATCCCGGCCCGTCCGTCCTCCAAATCCCTTCGTCCAAGAAGCGGTCCATGCTTCGCCTGCCTTCCCAGCAACTCTCTGGGGGGCTGGCCTCGTCCATCTCCAAGATGTTGGGTCTCTCGTCAATCGTCAGAACGACTTGGGTTTCTTGTTGCGCTTTTTTCAGTCGCTCGAAAATGCTTTCAATAGAAGGGGGTACGCTCATTTGATTGTCTCTCGGTTGTGAAAAAAATCAGCTCTCAGGTAATCGCCGAAGCAGTGAATCATTGACACTTTATCGATTGGGTGCCCTAAGTTGCCCCCAAACCCGAATCTCCCCGCATTTGCTCATCCGGCAGAATGCGCTGGTCGTATGGGAGTGCGTAACAGAAGATACATCCAAACTCGAATCCCGACTCATCGACTTCTTGTCGCCTCAAACGGACAAATAACCTCCGTTACTCTTGCCCCCCCCTCGCCTCGCAATCCCTCCTTCCTCAGTCGGGATTGACCTTCCCCCGCGTCTTCTTCTTATCGCTGCGGGCGCGTTTGTCGTGCAACCGTTTCTCTTGCGACCCTCGGGTGGGGCGCGTGGGGCGGCGCGGCCGGGGCGGGTCGGCGGCGGCGGCGAGGGCGGCGCGCAGCTTCTCGAGGCAGTCGGCGACGTTCCGGCCCTGGTCGCGGAAGCGGCTGCTCGCGATGACCACGTGGCCCTCGCGCGTCACGCGGCGCGGGTGGAGCGCGCGGAGCCTCGCTTTCACGTCCTCGGGCGCGCTCGGCGCTCACCTTTTGATCTTGTCGTCTACGTTTATGGGTATGGTTCTCCTTTCGAAAGTCCGGTTAGTTCGAAAGATATGTTGTGGAAAGCATATATCTTCAAGTGCATGTAAAGGGGTGGCATTCAATATGACGAATCCGAGCGCATAAAGAACTTGGGTCGAAAAGGAAAAGTTGAGTGGAGAAATGGGAAAGCGCGCTGAACTACATAGCCACCTTTATATGATACTTAACGAACCAGCATTTACTGTTCGTCGCCACAGTCTTTGATTTGTCCATGCGTGAGGCTATAAAGTCGTTGTCCATTTCATTCCAGGACATTTTCGGGAAACATCAACAATCTGAGGTCCTGGATCGATAAATTTCAATTTTTGCCTCAGCTTCTGCAATAACGCCGCTGGATCGATCGCTGTCGGTCGAAGCGCCGAATTTTGAGCAGGCTGCTCCAGATGCAGCACCACTCTCCATCGCCGTCCAGAACTCAAGGCGCTTTGCGCAATTTTCTTTTCATTCACATCATCAGCATTCGTTGCAGCGGTCGCCAGGCCGGCTAATGTGTCCCGAACCTTTTGAGCCACTACGTCGCTTAAACTACTAGGAATCGGAAATAAGGATTTGCGGTAGTTCTTCACTTCGATCAACCAAGCGACACTCTGGCTGACGCATACAAAGTCAACTGCTTTAGAACCACCCGCAGCATGCTGAAAACTCTCTCGACTCTGAGAATTTCTTCGATAAAATGACCACTCATCATACTTTCCGACATCGCAGTCGCTATCGAACTTGAACTCCAGTTCACCTTCCAAAAGGGTCGTCATGCTGATGATTCTTCCAAAAACCGGTCCGACTGCAAGAGTTCTTCATCCAACACCGTCAACGGCTTAATACCATCAATGATTTCGTCTTGCTCAAGAACAACGCCTTCTTCACTCTTCCCAATCGCGAAGTATCGTTGCCCGATTCCTTTGAACTCTTCCTTTCTCAATAACATCTCCAATTCCCGCAGGAGAAACAGACTGTGCGTCGCAATGATGACCTGAACTCCGTTTCTGCAAATGTGAAGAATCGTCCGAGAAATCTCGCGAATCAGCTTCGGATTCAGATTGCTTTCCGGTTCATCCCAGAACAGACAACCTTTGTCGAGCAACGAGCCTGTTGCGATCAACCGGGCGAGCATTGCGAGTTTGCGGTGTCCTTCGGCGACGAGCGACATTTCCATACTCCCGATGCCTAGGCCTTTGAGATAGAAGCGACCATTCTTGTCCAGAACGATTTGGCCGCCCATTTCATCTTCAATCGGCTTCAAAACCCAGGCTATTTTGCGGGCAGTCGGCCCCCTCAATGCAGGGGCGCCAAGCAGGGCGCATGTATCCCGCCACGTTTCTTCGAATTCCAGATGACGACTCTCATAAAGTGAAACAAAACCCGGGTAGATGGTCAGCAACTCCCGTGTCGGCAGAAATACAGGCGCCTTGTCGATCCATTTCGAGGGAACACGTTCGAAAACCACTTCCGACTTGCTGTTCGTGGCGAAACTGAAACTCATGTTCCATCGAGAATCGTCGAATCCAACTCGCACTTCACAACGGTTTCGGCCTTGCTGGCGGCGCGCCATACGTCCCAATGACTCAGCTCGAAAAACATCCACCAGCTTCTGCGCCATACGTGGTTGAAGGAGCGTTTTAGAAGGTTGCGAATGAAGAGAATTCTGGCCAAGTTCCGTACTCGCGGCCATAGCCGCGTAGGGCAGCTTGAGGAGGTGTGTTTTCCCCAAGCCATTTTCGCCGATAATGACGTTAAGTCCCGGTGAAAACCGCAATCGGCTTTCTCCGAAGGCCGTAAAATTTTTCAGATGAAGCGTTTTCAGCAAAGGTTTTCCCCTTCCAGGAACGCTCTCCCAAAGTCGAATCCAGTCCACATACATCGGCTGCGCAAAATCTAAACGAATGAATCCAACTCGCAAAGAATACAATGGAAACATATAGCGATACAAATTATGCCGCGGGGGATGAAGAATCACGGTGGTTAGTTCCTGGTGGCCTAATATACGATTAAGCTCATATCCCCATCCCCTTTGTCAGTATTGAAAGATACTGCTCGTAACCGAACAGGCGGTTGCGCTTGTCGCCCGTGAGTTCGCACACGATTTCCGAACATTCAAGAACACAGGGCCGTTAGCAAACACGGGACGCTCGCGAGCGTCCCCTACGAATGCAGACGACAAATGAGAATGAACCCAACCTGAAAGGTGCGGAGTCTATCTTTTGAGAGCCGAACCGACCAAGAGAAACACCCCCCTCGCCTCGCAATCCCTCCTTCCTCAGTCGGGATTGACCTTCCCCCTTGACCTCTTCCTATCGCTGCGGGCGCGTTTGTCGTGCAAGCGTTTTTCTTGCGACCCGCGGGTGGGGCGCGTGGGGCGGCGCGGCCGGGGCGGGTCGGCGGCGGCGGCGAGGGCGGCGCGCAGCTTCTCGAGGCAGTCGGCGACGTTCCGGCCCTGGTCGCGGAAGCGGCTGCTCGCGATGACCACGTGGCCCTCGCGCGTCACGCGGCGCGGGTGGAGCGCCCGGAGCCTCGCCTTCACGTCCTCGGGCGCGCTCGGCGAGGCGGCCATGTTCCAGCGCAGCACCGCCTTGGAGGAGACCTTGTTGACGTTCTGCCCGCCGGGGCCGGAGCTTCGCGCGAACTGGAAGTGGATTTCGCGCAAGGGGATGCGGAGCCTCTCGTTCACGATGAGCATGTGGATACTCCCGGGGCGTCAGTGGGGCGGCGGGTGAAGTTTCCGGGGGCGGCTAGATTGAGACGGCAAGCGCGCCAGGGGTTCGGGGCTGTTCCGCGTCCGTGAGCGGGCGGCTCGTCCGGTTCGGGCCATCAAGAAGGAAAAGGCCTCTCCCGCTTGCGGCAAACGCTTGCTCCTCGGGGCTGTTGAAAAAGCCCTCTCCGCCTCATCCTGAGTAGCGGCAAAGCCGCGTATCGAAGGATGCCCTCTCGCACCGGCGCGAGGCGTTCGACTCCCCTCGCCCTTCGATACGCCGCCTTCGGCGGCTACTCAGGGTGAGGGAAAGGCGCCCCATCCAGGGCGGTGAGCAAACCGATAAACTCTCCCTTCTTCGGGTTCTCTGAACAGTTTTTTCAACAACCCCTCCCCGCTAGTGTTCGGCCCTCCTCCGTCGGGTTCGTGTCCGCATTTGCCCGCAGTTGCGCGTCGGTCGAAACTTGCCGACTCGTGCAGAATACACCACGGCCAGCGCCCTGAGAAAGGACGCGTTGGCGGACGGCCTGTATGAGCTTGCAGCATGAATGATCCGGGAGGCCGCGCCCGGCACCGCGAATCGAATCGGGATGAAACCATGAGACGAACCGGCATCCAAAGAGCACGGCCGCAGCGCACAGGACCACCTCTGCAGCGCCCTCAGGAATAAGAAAACAATTCCGTAAATATCGATAAATTCACGGGGTTTTTCCGTAAATAACTGAAAATTATCGAGGGGAAATGCGCGCAAATGCGGGGTGCTGCGGATGCGGGGTGTGCGCAAATGCGGGCAGTTGCGGGGCGGGATGCGCGGATGAGTCTGCTCCCCCCGCCCGTCAGAGGCCAGGGGCGTTCTTCGCCAAGTGATTGTTTACTGATGGGTTACCGCGATTACACGACACCATCCGCGCGCAGGCGGGCGATTTCGTCCGCAGCGTAGCCGACCTCGGCGAGAATCGCTTCGGTGTGCTCGCCCAGAACCGGAGAAGGCTTTGATAAATCAGGTGTTACGCCGCCGAAGGCGACCGGGGAAGCGGGCAGGAGGCCCGGCCCGGCAACGGGGTGGTCGACCTCCACGAAGGCCTCGGGGAAGCGCTCCTTGACCTGGGCGACGTCGTTGATGGCGCTGACCGTAACCCCTTGAGGAATAAGGAGTTCCTCCCATTCGGCGGTCGTCTTACCGGTGAGGACGTCTTCGAGAATTTCGCGCAGGGCGGCGTCGTTCGCCACGCGATCCTTATTTTCGCGGAAGCGGGGATCGTCTGCAAGCGCAGGTTTTTCAATGGCTTCGACGAATACGCGGTAGCGGTTCGTGTTCGAGATGGCCACGTATATGAGGCCGTCCCGGGTGCGGTAGCCCGAGAAGGGAGAGACCACCGGGTGGGAAAGTCCTTCCGGTTCAGGCACTTGGCCGGTGAAGGCGTGGCGCGACACGGGGTTTTCCATGATGTTGACGGTCGCGCCCATCATCGAGGCGTCCACGCGGGCGCCCTCGCCGGTGCGCTCCCTCTGGAGGAGCGCGGTGAGGATCCCGGAAAGCAAGTAAAGTCCGCTGGTTACGTCGACAATCGAGACGCCCACGCGCACGGGGTCCCCGCCCGCCGGCCCCGTCACGCTGATGAGGCCGCCCGCGGCTTGTAAGAGGCTGTCGAAGGCGGGGCGCTTGGCGTTTTTCCCGCTCTGGCCGAAGCCGGACACCGCGGCGTATACGAGCCGGGGATTATCCGCTTTCAGGGCCTCCCAGCCGACGCCCAGGCGGTCCATCACGCCCGGGAGGAGGTTTTCCACCAGAACGTCCGCCTCCCGGCAGAGTTTCTTGAATACCTCCACGCCTTCTGGTTTTTTGAGGTCCAGCGTGATGGAGCGCTTGCCGCGGTTCAGACTCATGAAATAGCTGCTCTCGCCGTTTTTATATGGACCGATGGCGCGGCTGTCCTCCCCGCCGGGGCGCTCCACCTTGATGACCTCGGCGCCATAGCCCGCAAGATATAGGGAAACGATGGGACCGGCGTTGAACTGGCTGGCGTCGATGACCTTCAGGCCCTGGAGGAGTGGCATCGGGTGCGGGAGAGCTCTCTAGCGGCGTTTTCTGTTGGTTTTGGCGGCCGTTTTCTTCTGCGTGGTTTTTTTCGGGGCTGCTTTCCTGGACGCTGTTTTCTGAGGCGCCTTCGCCCGGGACGCCTTGCCTGCGGCGGCTTTCTTGGCCGTGGCGCTCCTGTTCGCAGGATTCACGGCCTGGGCGGAAGTACTCGTTTTCTTTTTCGCCGCCGTTTTCCGCGTCGCCGTTTTTTTCTTCGCGCTGACCGCTTTCCCCCGTGTACTCGGCGCTTTGCTCTTCGCCGAAGTGGTTTTCCTGGGGGTGGCAGTTGTTTTCTTCTTCACAACGGAGGCTTTTTTCCTGGCCGCCGTTCGCTTTTTCTGCGCCTGTGCTTTCTTAGGGGCTGCTTTCTTCTGCCGCGCCTGTTGTCTTTTCGCCTGTTTCTCATTTTCCGCGCGCGCCGCCTCAGCCGCCCGTTTCTCTTCTTCAGTTGGCGGGAAAACGGGTTTTTTGCGTCCCGTTATCAATCGAAAAGCATACCCCACCTGCGTTTCGCGCCATTCATTCTCTCCGAGATCCTGCAGCACAAGTTCCACCGGAGAGCCCGGAATCAGCATGTCCCGATAACCTTCCCATCCGATCAAATGGGAATTTATCTTTATCCCCTCATTCAGGAGTATGACCGCAGAAGCATATTCCACATTGCCATCTACAGAAGAGTGCGTGATCGTGGCCGAAAGAAGCTTTCCCTTCCCGCTCAAAAACACCTCGCTTGTGCTGCGAGGACAGACGGGATTATCGCAAGTGGTTTTCGAGCCGGTCTTCGGGAAAAAATACTCCTCGCATTCCCTGCAGACGGACCCGATGAGCTTGGGCTTATGACGAGAATTCCTGGGAATCGTAAAAACATCGCGCATAAAAGGAACGACAACTTTATTTTTCTCAGGAACGAAAATCGAAAGCTCATTCTGGCGGGTGTTCATGTACTACCCTGCTTTTAAAGTTTCAAAGTACAAATCAAATTGAACGAAATGTAAACAGCTTGTTAAAAATCATAGGCATGCCGGGATTTGTGCGCGAACACTACCAAGGGGTTCAACGAGTGTCAAGATGAATTCAAATCGGGGAAATCCCCCCATCCCCCTTTCGGGAGATTACCTCCATCCATAGAATATTGACACTTAAGCCAACCTTGATATTAACGACTTGACCATTCAAAACCTGCAATCTTATAGTCGACAATCGTATTCATATAAGGGATGCGGCATGACTTCTCCAGACGCTCGAAATCTTCAATCCAAGCTTCTTCGATTATTGCCTTCGGTGGATGAAATCGTTACGCGCCTTAAAGATGACGGTGTCAACGGCTCATCAGATACTGCCCTATCCGATGCCGTCAGAAAAGCAATCGGAACGAGAAGACAGCTCCTGCTTGAACAAATGAGCCAGGATTTCCCGAAAACTACGGAAAACGCATCGCTGTCCGAGCAAACAATTCGCGATATCGTACTAGATGAAGCAAAACAAATCCTTTCCTCGAATAAACAACTCGGCTTGAAAAAAGTCATCAACGCCACAGGAATCGTCCTACACACAAATCTGGGTCGAGCACCCTTAAGTGAAGCCGCAAGAGCCGCCCTCAATAATATGGCACAAGGATATTCAAATCTGGAATTCGATTTGCACCTTGGGAAGAGAGGTAAAAGAGGGTCCGATGTGGAATCTCTCCTTTGCCAACTTTCTGGTGCCGAGTCGGCATTAGTGGTCAACAATAACGCTGCGGCCGTTATGTTCGCGATTCACACGATGGCAAATGCCGCCGAAGTGATCGTTTCAAGAGGTGAGTTGGTTGAAATTGGCGGTTCATTCCGAATTCCAGATATCATGCGCCAAAGCGGCGCAAGATTAGTAGAAGTAGGGACAACGAACAAAACGAGGATTTCCGATTACCGCAACGCCATTACCCAAGATACGGCATTGCTGCTGAAAGCCCATACAAGCAATTACAGGATTGTCGGATTCACGGAAGAAGCATCTCGCGATGAACTCTCTGAACTTAGCAAAGAAACTAGTATACCCACGCTGGAAGATCTCGGTAGCGGCTCACTTCTTCATGTTGACGGACTTCCGCATGAACCCACCGTCATAGAATCAATTCAAGCGGGAATCGATGTCGTTACCTTCTCCGGGGACAAGCTTCTCGGTGGCCCACAGGCAGGCATTGTAGTAGGAAAGGCGATATGGGTGGAGAAAATGAAAAAACACCCGCTCATGCGCATTCTCAGGCTCGACAAGCTTACGCTCGCCGCCTTGGAGGCGACACTCAGGGTATATCTCGACCCGGATACCGCCTACACCCATATCCCGACTCTTCAAATGTTGTCCACCAACCGAGAAAAACTGAAAAAACAGGCTGAACGTCTGATGAATCTGATGGGGAAACATACTTGTTCTTTGCTTGGCGCCAGGGTGGAAGAAACTTCGGGGATGGTAGGCGGCGGGGCGATGCCCCTGGCGAAACTCGATAGCTTCGCCGTTACATTATCGCCCAAAAACTCTTCCGCCAAATCCTTGGAAACCAAGTTGCGCCATGGTACTCCACCGGTAGTGGCGCGTATTCATGAGGATAAAGTAATTCTGGATCTGAGATGTATTCAAGAAGATGAAATGTATCAGCTTGGCGTGATTCTCAACGAATTCACAAATTAGTCGACAGCCTTGTCTATATTTTATTTCTCTCGTCAAAACGAAAACAGGGGGCAATATTCCGATGCCAACCGTTAATTCCGAAGGTGTTGCAATAGATTATGAATTCATTAATCCCCAGCATACCGATACGCCTGTATTCTTGATCACCGGGCTGGGTGGCATCCGCTCAGTATGGGCAAATCAAATCGAAGCATTTTCTGCTACGAGGCCTCTTATCCTTCATGACCACAGAGGAACGGGGAAAAGCGCTAAACCAAGCGGAGTATACAGCGTTCTCAACATGGCGAAAGACATCACCGCCATCATGGATGACCTTGAAATAGAAAAAGCGCATCTCGTCGGCAGTTCAACGGGGGGCGCCATCATCCAGGTTATGTGTATTGACTATCCCGATCGTGTCAAAAGCGGGTCTATCGTTAGTTCCTGGCCCAGGAGCGACGCATATTTCACCCGCCAGTTCAGCGTACGCAAAGAAGTTTTACTCAATATGGGATGGGAAACTTACACGAGATTCTCCACATTCACCTTGCATAGCCCAAAGTTTTTCACCGACAACTTTCAAGGAATTCAAATGCAGGAAAACCAATCGATCGCCAACGCGCCTCCAGCTGAGATAATGGCCGAGAGAATCGACTGCATCATTGCGCATGATCAGTTGGACCGTTTAGGCCAAATTACATGTCCGGTGCTGGTGGCCGTCGCAAGAGACGACGTAGTAACTCCACCGTACTATTCTCATCAATTGTGTGATGCCATCCCTGAGGCTGAATTGAAAATTTTTGATGAAGGTGGTCATTTCGTATATATCGAGAAACCGGTTGAATTCAATGAGGCCATCCTGGAATTCATCCAACGTCATGACTAATCGATTTTTCCATTACTCGCCTATCAACCACGAAGGCGATATCACCTTATGAAGCATGTTGTCATCGGAACCGCCGGCCACATCGATCATGGCAAAACCTCTCTCGTCAAGGCATTGACCGGCACAGATACCGACCGCCTCAAAGAGGAAAAAGAGCGCGGCATCACCATCGAACTCGGGTTCGCCGAGTTGATTCTCGATAACGTCTACGCAGGTATTGTGGACGTTCCTGGCCATGAGCGATTCGTAAAAAATATGCTGGCGGGAGTCGGCGGCATCGATTTGGTCATGCTGATCGTTGCTGCCGATGAAGGCGTCATGCCGCAAACGAGGGAGCATTTGTCGATTTGCCGACTTCTCGGCGTAAAAACAGGGCTCATTGTTCTCACCAAAACAGATCTGGTCGATCCAGAATGGGTCGAACTTGTCACGGACGACATACAGGACTTCGTAAAAGACACATTCCTGGAAGAAAAACCAATTGTGCCGGTTTCGGCTCACACCGGTGATGGTCTGGAAAATCTCAAAAAAATATTGAACGAAATCGCTGATCAAACACCCACAAAAAGCGAAACGGGTATCTTTCGAATTCCGATTGACCGCGTCTTCACGATGAGGGGATTCGGGGTCGTGATAACGGGAACCCTGTTCAGTGGAAGTGTGGCAGTAGGAGAACAGGTTGAAGTTTATCCCAAGGCCCTTCAGGCGCGCGTTCGTGGCTTGCAAGTTCATGGGGAGTCTGTAGGAAAATCAACTGCCGGCCTCAGAACTGCCGTAAATCTACAGGGTCTCGAACGCGCCGAGGTGTTCAGAGGAGACATTATCGGTCATCGTGGTGAACTGAAAACAACATATATGCTCGACGTGCATCTGGAACATCTGGCCGACGCGCCCCGCCCGCTGAAAACCCGGAACCGCATTCGGTTCCATGCGGGTACAGCCGAAATCATGGGCAGGATATCTCTCATCGGACGAGATGCGCTTGAACCGGGAGATAGCTCATTTGCACAAATTCGGTTGGAGGAGCCTATTGTGGTACTGCCCAGAGATCGATTCGTCATCCGGAGCTATTCGCCAATCATCACGATAGGTGGTGGGGAAATCCTGGATATAATGCCTCGCAAGCATAGGCGATTGCGGAGTTCATCCCTGGAGCACCTGAAATCACTTCATCAAGGGGATGAGACGGAAAGACTGCTCATATTGCTCCGGGACTCACGGTTGAACGGAGTCGAACTTGCTGACCTCACAGGTCGTCTCACACTAAAGCCGAGCGACATCCAGAAAACCATTCAGGAATTATCGTCCCAAAGAGAAGTGCAAATTATCGACCAAACCAATTTCTTCTCCATGACTACAGCGCATTTCAACACCGCCCAGAAAAATATTCTCTCTTTTTTGTGTGAATATCATGCTGAGAACCCTCTTCGCACAGGGGCGCCCAGGGAAGAAGTTCGCGGCAAGGCGGGCGAAATCAATGAAAAAATCTTTGCCGCCGCACTCAAACACTTAAGCGAATCAAACGAAATCGTTGAAAATGGCGCCATATTAAGACTCGCCTCCCATTCAGTAGAAATTGATGAAAAACTCGGAGAAGTGAAAACGAAACTGGAGTCGGTTTACAAGAATGCCCATTTTCAACCGCCATCCGTCGAAGACGCATTCTCACAAAGTGGCGGCAAAGGCAATTCGAATCGTAATGCCCTGCAAATCCTCATCGACGAAGGTGCGTTACTGCGACTGAAGGACAACATTATCTACCATCGACACGCTTTGAGCGAAGCAGAAAACCTTCTTAGAGAGCATCTATCGCAAAACAACGAAATTACGGCTGCCGAATTCCGGGATCTCCTGGGCATAACCAGAAAACACGCCATACCTTTACTTGAATATTTTGATACTGCGCGGATTACACTGCGGGTGGAAGATAAAAGAGTGCTTCGACCAGACGCGAGATAAAATCCCTATATAAGGAATAAAAAATGCCTCTCGATAATAATAAAATCCAACGCCTGCGGTCAGATGTCCCGGCCCTGAAAAATCAAATTTACGTAAATTGGGGTGGCGGAGGACCATCGTCGAAATCGATTCTTCGTGAAATGGACAAGTTCACAAAACGCGATTTGGAACTCGGCTCGTTTCATCCGACAATCAGGCATGAAACCTCCAAGGCCCTAAAACGCACCCGAGAGAGCTGTGCGAAACTCATCGGCGCAGAAGCCTCCGAAATAGCCCTGACCAACAACACAACGGTCGGAATCAATTTAGCGGCAGCAGGACTAACTTGGAACCCAGGAGACGAGGTAATCGTCTCGGATTTGGAGCATCCGGGCGGCTACCTCCCCTGGTTGGTATGGCGGAAGAGAAATCCCATCAAGGTGAAACTATTCAAAACCGGTCAAAATGATGACCAGCTTCTCCGAAACTTAGAAAAGGCTATCACGCCAAAAACAAGGGTGGTTTGCGTGAGTCATATTACGTGGCTCAATGGCAGGAGACTTCCTCTTGAAGCAATCGGCGAAATTTGCGTCTCCGCAGGCGCCCTCCTCATCGTGGATGGCGCCCAGTCCGTAGGGCATATACCAGTCAAAATCAAAGACACCGGCGTAGATGTCTACACCATATCAGGCCAGAAATGGCTGATGGGTCCGGATGGCACGGGCGCCGTGTATATAAGGCGTGGAGCAGGCAAAAAGATTCAGCTTTCATCTGCAAGTTTTCGCTCAGCTCAAAAAAAGAGTTTAAAAACCCTGTCTTTCACCCCTGAGCCGAGCGCTATGCGCTATGAAGTCGGAACTCTCAATACACCCGGGTTCATTGGGTTCCGGACTGCGGTCGAACAATTCAAGAGAACAGGACCTATTTCAATCGAAAAAAGAATTCTGGCGCTGGCGAATCGCCTGCTGTCCCAGATACGTCCAATCAAGAATGTTGAAGTCATTACGCCTGAAGGAGAGGCTCAGTCTGGCCTGGTTTCTTTTCGGATTCATGGCGTCGAATCTCAAAAAGTGGTGGACAGACTCTACAGGAAATACCAAATCATTCTCAGGGCGGTGATAACGGAGCCTCCCGCCGTGAGAGTATCCATACATTATTTGAACACGGAAGATGAAATGGATTCGATAGCAAATGCGATAGACGCGATCACGGCCGGCAGGAAAAAGGGATAAACGGAAATTGCAATTCCTAACAAAATAGGCGGCGATGAGATTATCGCCGCCTATTAGTGTTAGGCTCGTAATTATTTTTTCAGCGTTACATTCACCGCCGTGGCGGCGCCACCCTTCACCGACACCTTCATGGATTTCTTGCCCAATACCTCGTGCCAAATCTCAAGTGTGTAAGAGCCTGCGGGGACGTCTTTTATCTCGAATTTCCCCCCGCCGCCCGTGATGCTCACATATGGATTTTCCGCCACAACGATATACCCCCTCATCCAATCATGAACGTCACAAGTCACTTTCAGGATGCCGGGTTTCTTGAAGTAGCGGGTCGACATTCTCAGTTTTTTCTTGAACTTGGGCTGCGCGATATTGGCTACCGAATTTCCCGTCTTGCCAGGATGGGTATGAACGTTGTGGAGGATTTTGTCACTGTTCTTCATCAGCAGCTTCGACTTTTGCCTCATCACCACCACGCGGGGTAGGTAGACGCATCCTTTTTGGTCGACAGTCGCTTTTTTCTGGCTTTTCGACCACTTCTTGCCGGATTTTACGCCTTTCAAAGAGACGACGGCCCACACCACGCCGCCGTCCTTCACGACCAGGCTCTCATCCTTAATCGGTTTCTTGCCGCAAACCTTTTTATCTTTATTCACGGATAATGTTTTGGATTTCGGGGCCGCGCCGTCGAACTTGATTGCTCCGGTAATCGAACCTCCGCCGCTTACTTTTCCTTCCTTATAAGCATTCGCCGATCCAGCAAAGGCGATGCTCAACATCACCGCAAACATCCAGCACAATTGAAAGTGTTTGGGAATCATACCTACTCCTCTCAAAGAATTTTTCTGATTGGCAGCTACTGTTTTCAAAAGCGTGCGCCGCAACCATTCGCACACGAAATATCTGTGATTTCAGATGCAAAACCTTTTAAAAATGACTTCTAATCAGATCGGAACCGCCAGGAACTCACACCTGATCCATTCAAGTAATGCACCTTTCACTTTTAGTCAACCCTCTTGGTGGCAGACTTCGGAATTCACCTGAATTCATTACGCAAACAAGCTGAATACCGCCATGAAAGAAAGCGTAGGTCCCGCCGTCAGAAGAGGCAAATCCATCTCGCTAGCGCAAGCGACCCCACTGCCGTGATGTTTGCAACATGGCGGACTCTGGGGTATCTCTCTAAAGCCGACTTATGGCCGATATGATTGATTTTCGGGGGTAAACAGTGAATCCGAACTTAAAAGACGCCAAGATGCCCGAAACGCTCGATGGCTGGGCGATTCTGCACCATATCTTCAAGGTCGACTGGCCCGCCTGGAACCGGCTGGAGAGCGCCCGGCAGCACCGAATCCTGGATGAAGCGACGGAATTCTTCGCCTCCATCGCCCGTCCCGAATCCGGCGAGAGCGCCCTGTTCAGCCTGTTGGGCCACAAAGGCGATCTGCTGTTCCTGCATTTCAGGCCCACGCTCGGTGCCCTGAATGAGGTCGAACTGGGGCTGCGGCGGCTGGCGCTTGCGGAATATATGGACGAGGCCACGTCCTACCTCTCGTTCCTGGAACTCGGCCTCTACGAAATGACCGTGAAACTCCACTCACAGTTCGTCGATGAGGGTCTCGAGCCGGGAAGCGACGAGTGGAAGTCGAAATGGTCCGAAGAGATGGACAACCAGCGAGAGCGCATGAAAGAGCGCCTCTACATGGACATCCCGAATACGAGATACCTGTGCTTCTACCCGATGAACAAGCGCAGGGGCGAGGAGAAGAACTGGTACGGCCTGCCCATCGAGGAGCGTCAGCAGATGATGCGCGAACACGGCTTCGTCGGCAGACGGTACGCCGGCCGCGTCCAGCAAATCATCACGGGCAGCATCGGCTTCGACGATTGGGAGTGGGGGGTGTATCTTTTCTCGCAAGACCCGCTCGTATTCAAGCGCCTCGTATACGAAATGCGCTTCGATGAGGCCAGCGTCTGGTATGGCGAGTTCGGCCCGTTCTACGCCGGTCTGCGCGTCATGCCGCATCATCTGAAAAGCATTTTCCGGGGCAAGGTTCCCTCGCTCGAATCGCCGTAAGGCGAACGATTTCAAAGAACAGGCCCTTTATGGCGAACGTTCTTATCGTAGGTTGCGGCTATGTCGGCGCTGCGCTCGGCGCTGCGCTCGCAGGTGAGGGCCATCTCGTCTGGGGCATGCGCCGGAATCCCGAAAAGCTTCCCCAATCCATCGAGCCGCTGAGCGCGGACATTCACGACAAAGACCTGGGCGGCCTCCTCCCCGATGGCCTCGATTACATCTTCTACACCCTCTCTTCGGGCGGCGGCGGCGAGGCCGGCTACCGGGCGGCGTATGCCGACGGCCCGAAAAATCTCATCCAAGCACTTGATAATAAAGGAGAAAGGCCCAGGCGAATCTTCTTCACATCGAGCACGGCCGTCTACGCGCAAACAGACGGCAGCCGGGTGGATGAGGGATCACCCACGCTGCCGACACATTACTCGGGCCGCACCCTGCTCGAGGGCGAGCGTACTCTGCTGGAGAGTGGCTACGCCGCCACAATCCTCCGTCTTTCAGGCATTTACGGTCCCGGCCGCACGCGCCTGATAGACTCCGTCCGGGCGGGCCGGGCCGAAGTCCAGGCGGGTTCGCCCCGCTTCACGAACCGCATCCACCGCGACGACTGCGCGGGCGCGCTGGCCCACCTCATGAAGCTGGAAGCGCCGGCTGAGATGTACCTCGGCGTCGACGATGAGCCCGCCGACCGGCGTAAAGTGTTGATTTGGCTGGCCGAACGGCTGGGCGTCCCGCATCCGCGCGAAGCCGGGGGCGGTGAAGCACCCTCCGCGCGCGCGGCGACGAGCAAGAGGTGCTCGAACGCCAGGCTCAAGGCGGCAGGCTACCGCTTTCTCTATCCGTCCTACCGGGAGGGCTACGCCGAAATGATCAAAGAGGTGAAAACCACGTAACTGGCAGACAAATCAATTATTTAGCAGGACTTTCAAATCTTTTCTCAGCTTCTCGAGAGATTCCGCGTCGTTGCTGTGGTAATAGCCGCGGATGGTGAAGTTCCTGTCGATGAGCACAAAGCGCGAGCTGTGGGAGATCAGGATTCCCGGCGTCTTCCCGCCCTCTTCATGCCCGGGATGATGGGCGTGCGCGCTGGGCAGCAGAAGCCGGAAAGCCCGCCCGCCGATGCTGCCTGGAGAGCGCATTGCTCGTTTGGTGGCGTAGCTCAGGCGAAAGCCCTTGAGCGCTAACTCTTTGATTTCCTTTTCTTTACCTGTCAGGAAAAACCACCGCGCCTTGTCCGCGCCGAACTTGCGCGCATAGTCCGCCAGCGTCGCCGCCTTATCGTGCGCGGGGTCGGTGGTGATGGAGAGCTGGCGGAAATCCTCGTGCGCGGCGAACGCCTGCTGAAGCCTTCTCATCTCGACGCTCTGCAAGGGGCAGGTATCCTCGCACCGCGTGTAGATGAAGTCCGCCACCCAGACTTTTCCACTGAGACGCTCCCTCTCGAACTTCCGGCCCGATGCGTCAACCAGCGCAAAATCAGGTAGTTGCGAGTATACGGGCAGGCTCTCGAAGAAGCTTCTCTCGAGCCAGCGCCAGCCGGGCGCGCCCGCCAGGCCGACGAGAACTCCCAGGGTCAACACCATGATCATGCGCCGCGCCATTTTTGTTTCTCCCCGGAAAACCCCAGTGAAATCAGGCCCTTGCGCCCACCCGTATTCTGGCAGTACGCGCGCGCCGGCGCAAGGCGCGCCGAGGGAATATCACGCCCGCAGCTCCCCGCAAATCCGCGCATTTGCCGTTATCTTGAGATGCGCGGGCCATGGCAGAATTCCCCTGCGCTTGAGTGTGGCTGCGGCGGAATCCGGCTGTCGAAACTGGTTTTCGCGCACGCTTTCCACCCCCGCGGCAGCCCGCATTTGCGCGCATTTCCCCTCGAAAATTTACAGAAATTTATCTAATAACCCCGTGAATTTATCTGAATTTATCGATATTTACGGAAATTATTATTTGCATTTCGCGCCTCCCGCGCCTCGCCCGGGCGGCGGCCCGATCCCTGCGGTCAGCGCCCCTTCCGCCGCCTGAAAAACCAAAGGCCGGCGGGCGGCCTCTCCAGCATACCCCATCGACGCGAAAGTCCACCGACGGCAAATGCGGGCAGATGCGCCTTCGTCTCGATGGGGGCGCGGAGCCGGAGACGATGATTTTTCGGCGCGACGCGCAACTGCGGGCAAATGCGGATGATTAATCACGACCAATGCGGGAGTGATTAACGCGACCAATACGGGAGTGATTGACGCGACCAATACGGGAGTGATTGACGCGAGTGGGAGGGGTTGCTGAAAAAGTCCGCAGGGACAGGTCGCGGCCTGTGGGACAACTCCGAGGAGGGGCTGTCGCGACAAGACGCGATGCGGTTTTGTTCGTCATTCCGGCGAATGCCGGAAGCCATTTTGACTTTGCCTTTTCGTCCCTTTCAAACCCACATCCCGCACGTCGTTTCGGTCGTGAGTCTGGTGCAGGTGGCGGTCCGTCTTCGGGGCCGCCCCACTCATATGTGCAGCCTGTCCGGTTCGTGGCATGCGGGGCGCTCCCGAGGAGCAGGTTCCGACCGAGAAGGGAGCAGGTTCCGACCGGGGAGGAAGGAACCGCCACCTGCTGATCAAACGCGATTGATGAAGGCTTTTTCACCAACTCCATGCGGGGAGTGTTTCCTCCCCTTTCATCATGCGCCGGTGACCCTCGTAAGGAGAGAGGTTTCATCGCCGCTTATCGGATCCGGCGCCCGGAATCCCCCCCCGTCAGGCGCATCATTCCCCGCCCGAATGTCCGTTGACTTGATGGCGGACGCCCCCGTTCCTGGCGCCGGCATCGAAAAAAATGCATTTAGACGCAAATTCTCACGATAACAACAAGATTTATGCGTAATATATCACTATAATCACGTATTATAATGCTTATAATTGGTATCTTTACGGGGCATTCTTTCGCCGACAGCAGCGAACGGGAGCGAACGGTCCGGCCCGGTTTTTTCGGCCGCCGATTTCATCGTCGGTTCACGGGCCTTTACTTGCACGGGGGATTTCAGCATGACGCGGCATTTGTTTTTGATTCTATCGGCTTTCCTGGTTCTGGGGTGCAGCCTCGGCGGCGGCGGCGGGAAAACCGCGCCCCGGATCGACCATACGCGCGCCACCACGTTCGAAAACGACGTCCTCACCATCGATTATACGCATCGCGACGGCGCCAGGGTGGTGCTCGACACGCAGCGTGACGCGGAGAGCACGGCCCCCTTCGCCACGGAGATGCCCGCTCATGCGGGGCGCGTGTGGACGCTCCTGCAGAAGGGCGAAGACGGGAAAGACCCCATCCTCGGCTACGTGGTGGTGAGCTGGAATGAGGACGACCCGGAGGATTATCTCACGGCGGGCTGGTGGATCCGCTTCATCAACCAGCGCTATCCCGACATCGACCCGAAACATGACGACAGCCAGACCGTCCTGTTCATAGACGGCCCCGAACTCGACCCGAATTTCCAGCCGCCCCTGCCCGCAACGGGCACGGCGTCCTACAGCGGCGGGGCGGGCGGGCGCTACCTCTATACATACGGGGACGGCTGGGGAGATGCGAAGGGCAAGATTTCCTCCGAGGAGTTCGCGGGCGTCGCCACGTTCACGGCGGATTTTGCCGCCGGGACCATCGAAGGCTGCCTGGGGTGTGAGGGCGATCTCACCGTGCAGCGCTTGCACCTCGCGAGCGCTTTCAACAGGTTCGAGACCGAGCCGGTCGCGCTGCTGGCGCATCCCAGGGACTACGAGGTGCGCTTCGCGCCCACGGAATTCAATCCCGACGGCACGTTTCAGACCGGCGAAGGCGTGACGGTCACGCATCCCGGGCGTTCGGTCGAAAGAGTCCGCACCGGGTACTGGGGCGGGGGGCTCTCGAACCGCCGCGACGGGGCGGGCAACCCGCGCCTCGTGGCGGGATTCAACAAGGTGACGTTTATCGAGCAGGACGGCAGCGAGTCCACCATCACCGCCATATTCAACGCCCTGAGCCATGAGTTCCGGGCGGAAGGGGCCCCCTAGCGCCCAGCGCGAACCGGCTCCCCCTCGTCCCGGGCGGGCGCGCAGGCGCCGTTTCGGGGGTTCGACCTGAGCCTGACGAAGGGGCGCTCTCAACCGATGAGGGTGAAAAATCACTCCCCCCTTGAGGGGCCTGTTGAAAAAGCCCTTGTTTTTCTCCGGTCGGCGACATGATGATTCCGTAGGGACAGGCCCCCGTGCCTGTCCTGTATCGGGGTGAATATGATCGACGGGCGGCCACGGGGGGCCGCCCCTACGGGCGGAACCCGACCGACGAGAGAGGAAAATCACTCCCCCCTTGAGGGTCGGGCATCCCGAGGGGAATGCCCGACAGTGAACTGAGGGCGTAAGCCCGAAAGTGAACTGGTGGGGGGTATAACTCGGAGTGGCGATAAAGCGCGATTCACCCCCCACCACATCGACCTTCGCACAAACCGCTCGGTCTCTGTGACTCCCCCTCAAGAGGGGAGGGAATTCCGATCATCGAATTGTTCACCGTAGGGACAGGCCTCTGTGCCTGTCCTGATGAAAGATAACCACGGAGGGCAGGACAACCACGGAGGGTTGTCCCTACAAACCATCGCGCTCGCCCACGCCACTTGAACCTCCATGCCGCCCGCTTCCGAAACGGGGTTTTTCAACAACCCCGAGGAACGAGCGTTTGCATAAGCCATTGACGAGAAACGCATCGGCTCGCAAAACCTCCCTCTTCGGTCGGTTTTGACCCTGACAAGGGGGGTAGGGGTCAAACGCGAGCGAAGAGCGAGTGTTTGCAGCTTTTACCAGAACGAGGGGTCGTCCCCTGCATCAGGCTCACGACAAAACGACATGGGAGGAGACAACCCCGGCCGGGAAGGGGTCGGCGGATGCCCATGTGCCGCTGCGCCGGACCCGCGTCCGGGGAAAAAGCGGAATCTCCCTGATTTCATACGAAAATTCTTGTGTATTGATATATATTGGTAATAATATAGCTTTTAGACAGGATTGTAGGCTGATTTGATAATACTTGGGAGTTACAAAAACGGTCCGTCGAGCCGGATTCATCCGCAGTGACGGGAGAGGAGGAAGAAGCCATGAACAGTTGGAAACAGGGAGTTTCAAACTTCGCGAAGACGCGGCGGGCGCTGCTCGCCGGTCTCCTGGGCCTGGGGCTCGCCGTGCTGTGGTCGGGCGTGGTTTTCGCAACAACAATTGTGAATGGCCCCCGTGTGATTATCGATTCCGCCACCGACGACGGCGGCGGGAAGATCAGGATATCGTGGTCGCTCCAGTCGGAGCCCGAAAACGTCACTTTCAGGAAAGACCTGCCTGAGAAAGTGTGCGTGTTTTGGGCCGTGGTGGAAGACGGAGTAGAAGGGTCGTATACGGACACATGCTTCACCAGCGAAGTCGCGAGCCAGGATGACCTGGTGGTCGATACGGGCATCGGCGGGGACGGCCCGAAAACAGTGTATTCGCTGGTACCGGTCCCCTATTACTATGGTCTCCCTACGTTTCCTGCAGATGAAAATGGGAATCAGCTGACGACCGAAGTCACGCTGAACGCATCGGCCTGACGCGCCGGCGGCGCCGGATGGAGACATGGGCCGGAGGAGGAAGAAGCCATGAACGGATGGAAGCAGGGAGTTTCAAACTTCGCGAAGACGCGGCGGGCGCTGCTCGCCGGTCTCCTGGGCCTGGGGCTCGCCGTGCTGTGGTCGGGCGTGGTCTTCGCCGTAGGGACAGTACCCCAGACTGGACCCCATGCGTATATCGATTCCGCCACCGACGACGGCGGCGGGAAGATCAGGATCTCGTGGTCGCTCCAGTCGGAGCCCCCCCCCAACCGCACTTTCACGTATACCCAGCCTACCAAGGCGTGCGTTGAATGGGCCGTGGTGGAAGACGGAGTAAGGAAGACGGGTACGTGGACATGCTTCACCAGCGAAGCCGCGAGCCAGGATGACCTGGTGGTCGATACGGGCATCGGCGGGGACGGCTCGAAAACGGTGTATTCGCTGATACTGATCCCCTATTACGGTGTTTTCCCCATGTGGCCTAAAGATGAAAATGGGAATACGGTGACGACCGAGGTCACGCTGAACGCAAATAACTGACGCGCGCCGGATGGACGCAGGGGCCATAGGAGGAAGAAGCCATGAACTGTTGGAAACAGGCAGTTTCGGACCTCGCGAAGACGCGGCGGGCGCTGCTCGCCGGTCTCCTGGGCCTGGGACTCGCCGTGCTGTGTCCGGGCGTGGTTTTCGCAACCACAGGCGTGGTGGGACCCGAAGCGTATGTCGATTCCGCCACCGACGACGGCGGCGGGAAGATCAGTGTCACGTGGTCGCTCCAGTCGGAGCCTCCCCCCAACCACACTTTCACTAACGACCTGCCTGGCAAGGTGTGCGTGTATTGGGCCGAGGTGGAAAACGGAGTAAGGAAATATGGTACGAACACATGCTTCACCGACGAAGCCTCGAACCAGGATGACCTGGTGGTCGATACGGGCATCGGCGGGGACGGCGCGAAAACGGTGTATTCGCTGACGATAATCCCCTATTACAATGGCGTCCCCTTGTTTCCTGCAAAGCGGGAGTGGACCGAAGTCACGCTGAACGCATCGGCCTGAAGCGCGCCGGCGGAGAACTTCCGGCTGGGTCGGGGCTTCCCCTCTGATTGAAAAAGCCCTGATTTCCAGATTTGTCGTATGTAACCGACCGACGAGAGAGAAAAACCACTCCCCCCCTTGAGGGGTCGGGCTTCCCGAGGGGAAAGCCCGATGAAAAAGTCCGTAGTAGGGACAGGCCCCCGTGCCTGTCCTGGACCCTGTGCCTGTCCTGGACCCTGTGACTGCAAAGCGCAACCACGGGGATAAACATATCCGATACGGGCGGCCACGGGTCGAACTTCCCGAAGAGGGGAGTTCGACGCCCCTACGGGCGGAACCCGACCGACGAGAGAGGAAAATCACTCCCCCCTTGAGGGGGAGTCAGTGAACTGAGGGCGTAAGCCCGAAAGTGAACTGGTGGGGGGTATAACTCGGAGTGGCGATAAAGCGCGATTCACCCCCCACCGAATCGGCCTTCGCATAAACCGCTCGGCCTCTTCGTCGGCTTTCCCCTCGGGAAGCCGACCCTCAAGGGGGGAGTGATATCTCTTTTCTCGTCGGTCGCGTCGAATCCTCATTGATTGGAACTTTTCCAACAACCCCGACCGGGAAGGGGTCGGCGGATGCCCCTGTCCTCCTGCGCCGGTCCCGCGTCCGGGAAAAAAAGCGGAATCTTCCTGAATTCACACGAAAATTCTTGTGTATTGATAATTATTGGTAATAAAATAGCTTTTAGACAGCAATATGAATTGATTTGATAATACTTGGGAATTACAAAAACGGTCCGTCGAGACGGATTCATCCGCGATGACGGGAGAGGAGGAAGAAGCCATGAACGGATGGAAACAGGGAGTTTCAAACTTCGCGAAGACGCGGCGGGCGCTGCTCGCCGGTCTACTGGGCCTGGGGCTCGCCGTGCTGTGGTCGGGCGTGGTTTTCGCCGTAGGGACAGCAACCCAGACTGGACCCCAAGCGTATATCGATTCCGCCACCGACGACGGCGGCGGGAAGATCAGGGTCTCGTGGTCGCTCCAGTCGGAGCCCCCCCCCAATACCACTTTCAAGTATACCCAGCCTGAGAAGGTGTGCGTTGATTGGGCCGTAGTGGAAGACGGAGTAAGGAAGACGAGTACGAGAACATGCTTCACCAGCGAAGCCGCGAACCAGGATGACCTGGTGGTCGATACGGGCATCGGCGGGGACGGCTCGAAAACGGTGTATTCGCTGCTATTGTTCCCCTATTACAACGGTATCCTCATGTGGCCTAGAGATGAAAATGGGAATACGGTGACGACCGAGGTCACGCTGAACGCATCGGCCTGAAGCGCGCCGGCGGCGCCGGATGAACGCATGGGCCGGAGGAGGAAGAAGCCATGAACAGATGGAAACAGGGAGTTTCAAACTTCGCGAAGACGCGGCGGGCGCTGCTCGCCGGTCTCCTGGGCCTGGGTCTCGTCATTCTGTGGTCGGGCGTGGTTTTCGCAATTTCCGCAAAAAGGGTGGGACCCCATGCGATTGTCGATTCCGCCACCGACGACGGCGGCGGGAAGATCAGGGTCTCATGGTCGCTCGAGTCGGAGCCCGATGGAGTCGAATTCAATAACGACCTGCCTGGAAAGGTGTGCGTTGATTGGGCCGTGGTGGAAGACGGAGTAATTGGGGCGGAAACGAGCACATGCTTCACCAGCGAAGCCGCGAGCCAGGAGGACCTGGTGGTCGATACGGGCATCGGCGGGGACGGCCCGAAAACGGTGTATTCGCTGATGCTGGTACCCTATTACAATAATTTTCCCTTTTGGCCTCTAGTGGATGGGGTTTGGCAGACGACCAAAGTCACGCTGAACGCAAATAACTGACGCGCGCCGGATGGACGCAGGATCCATAGGAGGAAGAAGCCATGAACAGTTGGAAACAGGTAGTTTCAAACTTCGCGAAGACGAGGCGGGCGCTGCTCGCCGGTCTCCTGGGCCTGAGCCTCGCCGTGTTGTGGTCGGGGGCGGTTTTCGCAAATGAAAGTAAATTAAGACAGGTGGGACCCCACGCGTATGTCGATTCCGCCACCGACGACGGCGGCGGGAAGATCAGGGTCTCGTGGTCGCTCGAGTCGGAGCCCGACGGCGTCGCTTTCGATAACGACCTGCCTGGAAAGGTGTGCGTGCGTTGGGCCGTGGTGACAGACGGAGTAAAAGGGGCGGATACGAGCACATGCTTCACCAGCGAAGTCTCGGGCCAGGATGACCTGGTAGTCGATACGGGGATCGGCGGGGACGGCGCGAAAACGGTGTATTCGGTGGCTTTGGTCCCCTATTACCATGGTCTCCCCTTGTGGCCTCATGAGGATGGGGTTTGGCGGCGGACCGAAGTCACGCTGAACGCATAGGCCCGGCGCGCGCCGACGGCGCCGGATGGGCAAATGGATGGAGGAAGAAGCCATGAACGGATGGAAACAGGTAGTTTCGGACCTCGCGAAAACGCGGCGGGCGCTGCTCGCCGGTTTCCTGGGCCTGGGTCTCGCCGTGCTGTGGTCGGGCGTGGTTTTAGGGCAAACAGTCCAGAGGGGACCCCAGGCGTATGTCGATTCCGCCACCGACGACGGCGGCGGGAAGATCAGGATATCGTGGTCGCTCCAGTCGGAGCCCGAAGGCGTCAAATTCGAAAACGACCTGCCTGAGAAGGTGTGCGTAATTTGGGCCTTGGTGACAGACGGAGTAGTAGGGGCGGATACGAGCACATGCTTCACCAGCGAAGCCGCGAACCAGGATGACCTGGTGGTCGATACGGGCATCGGCGGGGACGGCCCGAAAACGGTGTATTCGGTGATACTGGTCCCCCATTATAATGGTCTCCCCTTGTGGCCTCTAGATGAAAATGGGAATTCGCGGCGGACCGAAGTCACGCTGAACGCATCGGCCTGACGATTCATCTCCGGCGCTGTTCCGAAACAGGCGGCGCCGGATGGACAACTGGATGGAGGAGGAAGAAGCCATGAGCAGATGGAAGCAGGGAGTTTCAAACTTCGCGAAGACGCGGCGGGCGCTGCTCGCCGGTCTCCTGGGCCTGGGTCTTGCCGTGCTGTGGTCGGGCGTGGTTTTCGCAAACACAGGGAACACAGAGCAGATGGGACCCCATGCGATTATCGATTCCGCCACCGACGACGGCGGCGGGAAGATCAGGGTCTCGTGGTCGCTCGAGTCGGAGCCCGAAAACGTCACTTTCAAGAAAGACCTGCCTGAGAAGGTGTGCGTGTATTGGGCCGTGGTGGAAAACGGAGTAGAAGGGTCGTTTACGAGCACATGCTTCACCAGTGAAGTCTCGAGCCAGGAGGACCTGGTGGTCGATACGGGCATCGGCGGGGACGGCCCGAAAACGGTGTATTCGCTGACAGTGATCCCCTATTACTATGGACTCCCCTTGTTTCCTGAAGATGTTAATGGGTCAATGCCGATGACCGAAGTCACGCTGAACGCATCGGCCTGAAGCGCGCCGTCGGAGTCGGGACGACCAGGTACATGCGGCGTCCCCCCCACTTCCCTCACATTCAGTTGCGGCGAAGCCGCGTATCGAAGGTCAGCCCCGACTGAGGGTTGAAAAAGTCCGTAGTAGGGACAGGTCGCGACCTGTCCCTACTGCAAGAGGGTTTGTAGAGACAGGCCCCCGTGCCTGTCCTGGCCCCCGTGCCTGTCCTGGACCGTGTGACTGCAAAGCGCAACCACGGGGACAACATATTCTATACGGGCGGCCACGGGTCGAACTTCCCGAAGAGGGGAGTTCGACGCCCCTACGTATGAATTAGGTTTTGTTCGTCATCCCGGTGTCGGCTCCGACACCGGAATGACGGCAAACTCTGCCGCATGGAACTTTTTCAACAACCCCAACCGGGGAGGCTTCGGCGGATGCCCCTGCGCGGCTGCGCCGGTCCCGCGCCCAGGGAAAAATCGGAACCCCCGGAATTCACCCGGGACCTTCTTGTTTATTGTTATATATTGGTAATATAATAGCTTGCAGAGGGCTGTGCACATAGATTTGATAATATTCATGACGCACGAGATCGGTTCGTCGAGACGGATTCATCCGCAATGACGGGAGAGGAAAGCCATGCGCGCATCCGGATTCCCGGCGAAACGCGGACAGGACACGTAGGACGGTTGAGGAAGCACGGCGTCGTTTGGCGACGACGCGGCGGACCGGAGTCACGCTGAACGCATCGGCCTGAAGCCCGCCGGCGGGGAACGGCGACGGGAGTTCGGTTTCGAGCCTCACCACGAACGATGGCGTCGGCCTGCCCTGGTCGGATTCCTGCTTCACGGGAAGGGCCGCATGATGAAACGAATCGGGCCGGCGATATTCTGGTTTGCCGTTACCGTGTTGACGGCTCGAGGAGGCGCGAGACAGTGCTCCGATTCGGATACCAGGTCGGGATCGATCGCTTCGGCAAACGGGTGCTGGGTCTGTATTTCGTCCTGGCGGCCCTTGCGCTCGGATTTTGCGGCGCGGCCGAGCCCGCGAGCGCTTCGCTGGAACGGGAGCTGACGTTGGCCGAATGCATCGCACTGGCCGTCCGGAACAATCGGGATCTCGCCGCCGGCCGTCTCGACAGGCTGGCGCAGAAGCTGTCCCTTCAGGACGCCGAGGATGAGTTCCGCCCGTCTCCCTCGCTTGGCCTGTCCCTGGATCAGGACTCCACAGGGTCCGCGCTCGGACGCGAGGATGACTCCACCGTCAGCGTCTCGCCCCGGGTGACGCTGCGCATCCCCACCGGGGGGGAATTCACCCTGAGCGCGAACAACAGGGTGACGAGCGCGGACATCGCCAACCGCTACGCCCAGAGCGTGGTGATCGAGTTTAACCAGCCGTTACTGAGGGGCGGCGGAACCGAGGTCGGCTCCTCCGGGGTCGTGACGGCCCGGCGCGCGGAACAGAGCGGCGTCCTCGGCTTCAAGTCGGCGGTCATCGGGCTCGTCACCCGGACGATCCTCGCCTACCGGAACGTCATCCGTTCGACGCGCGCGGTGGAGATCGCCAAACGCTCGGTACAGCGGGCCCGCGAACTGCTGGAGGTGAACCGGATCCTGATCGAGACCGGCAGGATGGCCAGGCAGGATATCGTACAGACCGAGGCGAACATCGCGGAGCGCGAGCTCGGCCTGACCGAAGCGGAGGGCGCGCTGAACGACGCCCGCCTGGCCCTGATCAATATCCTGGAAATCGACAGCCGGACCCGTATCCGGCTGACGGAGCCGCTGCGCATGGAGGAGGCGAAGCACGAGGCCGAACGCGCCGTGCATCTGGCGCTGCAAAACCGTACCGACTATCTCCAGGCGCAGCTGGGCGTCGAGAACGCCGAGAACGCTCTCAAGCTGGCCGACAACGCGCGCAAGTGGGGTCTGGACCTCTCCGTGTCTGCGAGGCTTGGACACAGCGGGCGCTCGTTTTCGGAGGCCTACCGCCGGTTCGACGACAACTACGGGGCGGGGCTCAGTGTGGACATCCCCGTGGGAGCGAACGCGGACGCCCGGCAGCGCAGCTACGAGAGGGCGAAGCTCTCCCTGCGGCGGTCGCACTTGCGGGTCGCGGAGCTGCGCCAGTCGATCGAAGTCGAGGTACGGGCCGCCCTGCACGACGTCAAGGTGCGGTTCCGGCGCGCGGAGCTCGCCCGGCGGGCCAGGGAGCTGACCGAGCGGAAGCTCGAGATCGAACAGGTCAAGCTGCACGCCGGCTTGACCACGAACTTCCGCGTGGTCCGGTTCGAGGACGACCTCGTCAGGAGCCAGAACAGTGAAGTCGGAGCCGTCATCGGGTATCTCAACGCTTTGACGTCGCTCGACCGGACGCTGGGGACGACGCTCGATACCTGGCGGATCGAGTTCGAGTCGTCGGTCGACGTGGGGGTGGACAAATGATGACCGAAGCATCCCCGCCCCCGGAGGGGGGCGGCGCGGGCGCGGAGCGGGACTCGCTGCTTCACCGCAACGTGCTGGAAAGCATGAACGACGGGGTCATGACCATCGATTCCGGCGGCCGCATCGGAATCGCCAACCCCGCCGCTTCGCGTCTGCTCGGGCTGGCCCGCGCCGACGTCGAGTCGAAGGCGTTCGCCGAGGTTTTCCTCCATCTCGACGGGCTGGAGGAATTCAGCGATACCGTGCTCGCGGCGGTCTACGACAGGGCGGTCGGGACCCGCTCCACGGTTCGCGTGCGCCTCGATGACGGCACGGAGCGGTCTCTCGCCGTGACGACCTCCTACCTGGTCGACCACAAGGACGGGGAAACCCGGCGAATCGGCATCGTCGCCGTGTTCAACGACATCACCGAGATCGAGGCGCTGCGGAAGGCCGAGCAGGAGTTCGCCGCGTCGACGGAGGAGCAGAACGTCAGGCTCCGCGACGCCTTTCGCGAGATTGAAGACAAGAACAAGGCCCTGAGCTCGGTGCTCAAGAAGGTGGCGGTGGTGCGGTGGGCCGCCATGGTTCTCGTCGCCGTCCTGTTCGGGGGCGCCGCATGGTACGTCTGGGACGAGACGGGGGCGTCGCTGCAGGCGGAAATTGCGAAAGTGTCGGCGGCGCCGACAGATGCGGAGGATGTGGTGACCGTCACCGTCGCGCCGCGGCCGTTCAAGATGACGCTCTCGTTCGTCGGGCGGCTGGCGCCCCGGAAGGAGGTGCGGGTGACGAGCCCGATCGCGGGCAAGGTGGCCCGGGTGCTGTTCGAGTACGGGGGCCGCGTCTCGGCCGGCGCGCCGCTGGTTGAACTGGATACCGCCAAGAACGAGCGGCAGTACCGTTCGGGGCGGGCCGACTATCTCGAGGCGCGCGACAGGCTGAGGGAACTGGAGAATTGGGAAAACAGCCCCGAGATGGCCCGCGTGCGCCGCGCGGTGGTGCGGTCGAAGCTCGATCTCGATGCGCGCAAGAACAAGATCGCCGAAACGGCCCTGCTTCTCGACAAGGGGATCATACCGGCGTCGGAGCATGAGGCTTCCCAGCGCCAGTATAACGCCCAGCAACTGAACCACGAGGCGGCGCTCCAGTCGCTGGAGGCGGCGCAGGCCAAGGCGGACGCGGATGCGCTGCAGATCGCCCGGCTCAAGCTCGAGAACGCCGAAGAGCGGATGCGGGAACTCGAGGCGACGATCAAGAACGCGGTCGTCCACGCGCCGGTGTCGGGGATCGTTCTCGAACCCGGAGGCGGGGGGAAACAGGGCAAGGGAGAAGGGAACGACGGGGAGCCGCTGGCGCCGGGACGAACGGTGAGCGAGGGAGGCTATCTGCTGACCCTGGGCGACCTGGACGGGCTGTCGGTTGCCGGGGCAGTCGACGAAGTGGACGTGGTGCGTCTGCGTCCGGGCCAACGCGTGCGGATCAGCGGCGATGCGTTCTCCGATCTCGAACTGGAGGGGAAGCTCGCGCGCATCTCCTCGCAGTCGACGGGAAGCGGAGGAAGGAAAGTGCCGACCTACGAGGTGAAGGCGGTCATCGACGGCGTCTCCGAGGAGATTCGCCGACGGTTGCGTCTGGGCATGTCGGCGAACGTGGTCGTCGTGGTGCGGGACGAGCCCAAGGCGTTGCTCGTGCCGCTGGCTGCGGTGAAGGGAAAGCAGGGGAAGCACTGGGTCGGGCTCTGGAGCAAGGAAGACGAAACGGTGCGGCGCGTTCCCGTGGAAATCGGCGTGACGACCCTGAACAAAGTGGAGATCGTGAGCGGGCTCAAGGCCGGGGACGAGGTGATCGTCTCCAGCCTGTAAGGCGGTTCGTAGGGACAGGCCCCCGTGCCTGTCCGAGGCCCCCGCGCCTCCTTTCAAGTCCTCTCACGACAATCGCGCCCGAATCATCTTCATGCGATTCTTGCCGGCAATCCACCATCAACTTTTCAAGCGGGTCGAACTCGTTACCGGAATACATTTTTTTGCTTCCATTTTTTTTCCGCCCCGTTCACGACCACTTCTTACGTGTGAAGGCCCGTAATTACTCCCTTTAAAGCAAGGTTCGCATCGAGCGCATCCCGAACATAAAGCGCAATACGCTCCACAATTTCATCAACCGAACCGTGAAGGATGAGGCAGATGCCATCTACACGGACGAACTCAAGCCCTAAATCGGAATCGAGGATAGCGATATGCGCCACGAGACCGTGAACCATTCCGAGGAAATGTGGGTCGTGGGTGACATTCACACGAACAGTTTGGAGGGCGTGTGGAGCCTGTTCAAGCGTTCGCTCTTCGGCGCGTTCCACAAGATGAGCTCAAAGCACATGGATCGCTACCTTGAGGAGTTCGAGTGGCGGTTCAACAACCGCGACAATCCCGATATTTTCATTGACACGCTCGGGCGCATCGTCAATACGGGAAACCTTACATACCGGAAGCTGGTATCATAGAATCAGCATCAATTCTCGCCCTTATAGAACTTACGCCATCGCTCTAATGCTTCACTGTATTTCGTCCAGTAGCCAACGAACGGCTCTTTTCCTTCATGAAGCGCCCAGTTCCATCTTCGGGAACGCTTGAAATATTCTTCTATGAGGTGGTCTCCACCAGTCCGAAACCTGAGCATATTTTTCGAATAAATCTCAAGGCTCGTTGTTGCGGTTTTGTCCAAAAACATAAGCCCTGGGTGATGTTCCTCAAGGCAATCCGTATAGACTTTCATCGCCTTGTCCCCTACTTCATGGGCGTTCATGGGAGTTTGTTCTTGCTTCAACCATTCATGGGCCGCCTTCCTCTTGGTCTTGCAGTCCACAAAAATCTTCTGATGCTCTTCGATGGTTCCCAATTCCTGTTGAGCCAATTCCTCGACGGAAACGCAACCTGAAATGCTCAACAGAAAGACAAGAACGGCCAGAATTTTCATGGTTGTTTCCTTTCCAGATCATCAATGCGTTCATCAAGGCTTTCGATATCTTCCAGTATTTGGATAATCAGCAAGGCAATCACTCCTAAAAAATAATTTCCAACCGTGAATAGTGGAGTAGTGTATGACATTCCTAGCACCCATCGAGTCAATATGAGTGCTGCCAGAGCCGGAAGAATCACGGTATACAGCCCCACAAATGTTCCGGCTAAAAGGGCCATGCTCAGCCTTCTTTTTATGAATGGACTCATCATGTCTTTAGCTCTTCACTCAATAGATGCCGTCGAGTATGAGTTTTCAGATGATTAAGGGCTTTAGCCGGGCGGCCGTTCCGTAGAGGCAAATCCGTAAAATCGCGGGCCGGGCCCCGGTTCCCCGTAAAGCGGTCTCCCGGACCGCCGCGGCCCTGCCCTCCGGCGTTCAACAGACCGCCGATACCCGCGCTAGCCTGCTCTCAGTGCTTCGATGGGGTCGAGCCGCGCGGCCTGGACGGCGGGCTGGAGCCCGAAGAAGACGCCGATGCCGCAGGCCACGACGAACCCCATGGCCACGGCGGCCGGATCGACCAGGAACGTCCAGTTCGTGAACCGGCAGAATACCCAGGTGCCGCCCACGCCGAGTCCGATGCCGAACACCCCGCCAATCAGCGACAGGATGAGGGATTCGGTCAGGAACTGGCTCTGGATGTCGAAGCGGCGCGCGCCGAGCGCCCGTCTGATCCCGATCTCCTTGCGCCGCTCGCTTACAGAGACCAGCATGACGTTCATCACGCCGATCCCTCCGACGATCAGCGAGATGCTGCCTATCGCGGCCAGCAGCAGGGCGAACGTCTGCATCTGGCGCTGCATCTGCTCGATCACCCTCTGGGCGCTGCGCACCCTGATCCCGATACCCGGCGCCTTGCGGCGGAAATAGCTCCGCACCTCCTCGGTCGCCGCCTTGTGCTGCGCTTGCGCTTTCATGCGGGCGGTGATCCGCCGGATGCCCCGCCCGGGGTACATGCGCTGCGCCGTGGACAGGGGAATCAGGATCGACCTGTTGGCGTTGAACGACTGCAGGCCCCACCTCGGGGAGTTGCGAAGCACCCCCATGATCGCGCAGAGGCGGTCGTTCAGCCGGATCGATTCCCCGACCAGGCGTTTCGCGCCGGCGCGCCGCAGGGCGGTGGCGATGTTCGCCCCGATGACGCAGTAGTAGCGGCGGTAATCCAGGTCCGAGACGCTGCGGCCGCGCTCGATGCGCAACTTGTTGATGGTGGTGAACGACTCGGTAACCCCCAGGACCGAAGCGTCCGCGATCTTCTTCCCGCCATAGACGGCCTGTCCGTGGCCCTGGATCCACGGGGCGGTCGCCCGGATGGACGAGGTCTCCTCGGGCAGCGCCAGGGCGTCCGACAGGCGGATACTGGGCGGGGAGCCCGATCTCGACCCCCTCGATCTGGCCGAAATGGTGAGAAACTCGGTGCCGAGCTCCCGGAACTGCTTCAGCGCCTGGTGCTTGGCGATCTCCCCGACCGAGACCATGCCGATGACCGAGCCGATGCCGATCACGATGCCGATCAACGCGAGAAAGCTGCGCTGCTTCGAGGCGTAGAGGCTTACGAACGCCTCTTTGGCGTTGGCTTTCAATACCACGGTTATGTCTCCTCTTCCGGACTGCCGTGCTCCTCCTCGCGCAACGCGCCGCCGTCGATCCGGGTGCGGCGCGCGCACCGCTCGGCGACCTCGGGGTCATGGGTGATGATGATGATTGTCGTCCCCTCCTCCCGGTTCAGGCCAGCGAACAGTTCCATGATTTCCTCGCCGGTGGCGGGGTCGAGGGCGCCGGTCGGCTCGTCGGCGAGCACGATGGCCGGCTCGCCGACCAGCGCGCGGGCGATCGCCACGCGCTGCTGCTGCCCGCCGGAGAGTTCGTTCGGCCTGTGGTCGACCCGTTCCGCCATGCCGACCTTCTCCAGGGCGATGCCGGCGCGGCGGCCGATCTCGGAGTTCCGCATGCCGCGGTACACCAGGGGGAGCCCGACGTTTTCGAGGGCCGTCAGGCGGGGCAGTAGGTGGAAGGACTGGAATACGAAGCCGATGCTGGCGTTTCGGATCGCCGATCTGCGGTTGTCCGACATGTCGGAAACCTCGCGCCCGTCCAGAACGTAGGATCCGCTGCTCGCCGTGTCGAGCAGGCCGATGATGTTCATCAGGGTCGATTTGCCGGACCCCGAAGCGCCCATGATCGAAACGAGGTCGCCCTGGTTCACTTCGAGATTGAGGCCGGACAGCACCGCCACGGTCGCGGGACCGACGTCGTAGCTCTTGTGGATATCGCTCAGGCGAAGCATCTTATTCGCTCCCGGCGCCCGGCCTCTCCATGCGGTAGCCGACGCCCCGTACGTTCAGGATATAGGTCGGGCGGGCGGAGTCGTCGCCGAGCTTTCGGCGCAGCTGCTTGACGAAAGTGCGGACGCGGTTTGGACCCCGGATGCCGCATTCGGGTACCTGCGCTGTTCGTCCAGTGTACGGAAAATCTGTTATATACCAAATACAATATATATTTCACATGATACTACATAATTATCGCACACGCATATTGTATAATCGAATCTCCGGGCAGCGGCATTCAACCGGGGCGGGGTGTAAAAGAACCTGAGGATGTTGGGGATTAAACGCGATTGATGAATGAGTGTTTAACCCGACCGGGGAGGGAGGGTTTGACGCGACCGGGGAGGGGTGAAAAGCCCCCCGAACCCGCGCGGAAGGGAAATTCGGGGAAACGCGCCTTCGTCTCGATGAGCGGAACCGGAGATCGTGGCTTTTGGGCGTTACGCTCGGCGCGCCGCCCGATATTCCCGCGGTGCGGTTCAGGCGGGGGAAGTCTCGTCGCCCTCGCCGAGAGTGCGTTGCATGATCACGCAGTCGAGCCATCGGCCGTGCTTGAAGCCGACCGATTGAAGGACGCCTGCGAGCCGGAAGCCGGCTCGCTCGTGCAACTTGACGGAAGCCGCATTCGCCGAGTCGCCGATGACGGCGACCATCTGGCGCAAGCCCGATTGAGCGCATGAATCGACCAGCCTGTCGAGCAGCGCCGCACCGAGGCCCTGCCGCAAGACGCCGCCATCGACGTAGACCGAGTTTTCGACGGTATGGCGGTAGGCGGGCCTTTGGTGGTAAGGCGCCGCGTAGGCGTAACCCCGCACGACGCCTTCGACCTCCGCGACGAACCAGGGGAGGCCCCTCTCCCTTGCGGTGCGGAAGCGGCGGCGCATCTCCTCGACATCAGGAGGCTGCTCCTCGAACGAGGCCGTCCCGTGCAGCACGTGATGGGCGTATATCCTCTGGATCGTGGGCAGGTCGTCTTCCGTGGCGTCGCGGACGAGCGGCTCCGCTTTCGAATCGGCCATCACAGGCATAGGCGCTCCCCGTTATCGTCAAGCCCTGGATTCCGCGAGCGGGGCGTTCCCGGCGCGCGGCGGTCGGATGCCGGAGTATATACACGGGATGGGCGCTGCCCGCCATATAGGCCGCGCCCGATGCCGTGTCGCGCACGCCCGCGGCGTGGTAACATGGATTTTCACAAGATCCATTCGAGGAGACATCATGAAGCGCGTGATTGTTCCAGGAGACTGCCCGGCCTCCCCCAAAGCGCAGTCAGAAGCGATCGAGACCGAACACCTGCTCTTCTTCGCCGGTCAGATGGCGACGGACTACGCCACCGGCGTCGCGCCCGAGGCCGCCGTGGACCCCGAGAATCCGTTCGCCGGCCCGCCGCCGATGGCGCGGCAGACCCACGTCATACTCCAGCGGATGGGGGAGATACTCGAATGCGCGGGTCTCGGGTTCGAGGACCTGATCCGCATCGAGCAGTTCATCACCGGCCGCGAGCAGGCCGCGTGGTATTCCGCGACGAGGCAAAGCTATATGTCCAAGGCGCACCCGACCAGCACGCGGGTGGTGGCGAAAGCCCTGGAAGTGCCCGATGCGCTCATCGCATGCGATGGATTTGCGCTCAGACCTGAGTCGGGATGGAAAAAACAAACGCACGACCTCGAAATCGTGCCCGGCTCCCTGACCGGCTACCCCGCGGCCATGTCCGCCGGGCCTTTCGTGCTCATGCCGGGCATGATCGCCACCGATTACGCGACCGGGATTCACCCCGACGCCCGCGTCGATCCGACATTCTGGCACCAGTCCGCCATCAAGCGTCAGACCGAGTACATCCTCCGCACCAAACAGAAGGTGCTGAACGAACTGGGCCTCGACCTCGAGAACATCGTTCAGACCTCGGTTTATCTCACCCACATGGAGGATCTTCCGGCGGTCGATCACGTGTGGCGCGAGTTCTTCGCAGACGACCCCCCCGCGCGCAGCGTCATCCCCTGTGACGATCTGGCCATCGGCGGCTCCCGCATCGAGGTCAGTTCCATCTCCCTGCGCCCGGACGGCGGGCTGGAGCGGCGAACGATACTATCGCCCGACGCCCCGGCTCCCCTCTTCCATGAGCCGCATGCCGTCAAGACGGGCTCGTATCTCTGGCTCTCGACGCAAATCGCCGCAGGCGAGAGCGGCCTGGCGCCGGAGGTTCGCGTGAACCCCGGGCTCCCCTGGCATTCCTCGCCGATCAGACTCCAGACCGAATACATACTCAAAAACGCGGACGCCATCTGCCGCGCGGCGGGAGGCAGCCTCTCCGACGTCGTCAGAAGCCAGACCGTGTTCCACGACATGAGCGATCTGCACGGCGCATTCGAAGTATGGGGCGGCGCATTCACGGACGCCCCGCCGGTGAACATGAGCGCGCAGACAGCCACGCCGATGCCCGTGCCCGGATGCCGGATCCTGGCGTCGCTTGCGGCCTATATTCCGGATTGAGAAAAGAAACCTCGCACTGCCCGGCGGCGGAGTCGGGCGGCTCCCTCGATACGGCCCTTGCGGGCCTACTCGGGATGAGGGGTTCAGAGGGGATCATGCTTCACTCGCTCTCTCTCGGCTTGAAACCAACCCCCTTGGCCCCCTTATCTGGGGGTAAAAACGATCTCCCCGACTGCGACCTCCACAAACCGCCAACGCCTCTTTCCTCACCCTGAGTAGCGGCGAAGCCGCGTATCGAAGGGCCCGTCTGACTGAAGCGGCAAGGCATTGCCTTTCCCTCAAGGGAGCGTTGAAAAAGACCTTGCGGGTCGAACCAAACCACTCCCCCCTTGAGGGTCGGTCTATCCTCCTCGGGTAGACCGACGAAGAGGCAAAGCCCTTGGGCGAAGGCCGATTCGGTGGAGGGACATGCCACGGATAAAAGCTCCCCCCACCAACTCGCCTGCGGGCTTCGCTCGTGGTTTGTTCTGCGCATATTATCTGCTAGGATCACAAACATACATAAATCACTAATATACATAAGATAAAGCGCGCTTGAGATTTCGGGTGACCGACGAGGCATCGAGTCAGGAATGCGATTGTTCGTATTGATTCGATTTGACGCGACAGGTTTCCACTTTCGCCGTCATTTCTACGCGGGCTGTGTTCGCCGGGCTGCGGCCCGGCCAGGAGAGGGAGTCGAGATATGGAGCAGGCGACGGGCATGGGCGAGCATCGAGAGAAGGTCTTTGCGGCGATCGACAAGGAGCGCCTCAAGAAGCTGGGAATGGACCTGGTCGACATCTGGAGTCCCACGGGGGAGGAGAGCGAGATCGCACACTTCCTGGGTGAACGCTACGAGTCTATCGGGCTCGCCTCGCGACTCCAGGAGTTCGAGACGGATCGGTTCAACGCGCTGGGCACCCTGCAGGGCGACGGCACCGGAATCGAATTTCTCTTCTGCGGACATATCGACACCTCCTATTCGGGCAAAGAGCCCGGCCTCCCCAAGCTCCCCGCCTACCAGCCCAACGCCTGGAGCGAGACCGACCCCGCTACGGGTGAGGAATGGATTTACGGCCTGGGCATCTACAACATGAAGGGCGCGATCGCCTGCTACGTCGAGGCCTTGAACGCCATCCAGAACGCGGGCGTGAAACTCAAGGGGAACGTCACCGTCGGGGCGGTGGGCGGCGAGATTGAGATGGGCGCGATCGACCAGTACCAGGGCAAGCACTACCGGGGCGGCGGCTGCGGCGCCTGCTATCTGGCCACCCACGGCGGCAGCGCCGACATGGCGGTCATCGGCGAGCCCTCGGAGATGCGGGTGGTTCTCGGCCATATGGGCTACGTCTATCACAAGATCACCGTCTACGGGACGCCGGCCCACACGACCTACGCGCACAACGCGGTCAACGCCATTTTGAAGATGAAGAAAATCCTCGACGCCCTGGAGCGCTGGGCGCCCAAGTATCGTGAAGCGCATCCCTACGGAAATTCGAACGCCAACGTGAACATTGCGGCCATCGAGGGCGGCTGGCCCTGGAGGTGCAGCCGCACCCCCGTTTTCTGCAACCTCTATCTGGATACGCGCCTCTTGCCCAGGCAGCACCCTCTGGAGATCAAGCGCGAGATTCAGGACATCATCGAAGAGATCGTAGCCGGAGACCCCGACCTCAAGGTGGACCTCGAGATGTACATGTCCAACCCGGGCGCGGAGATCGAAGATGACGAATACATATACGGCGCCATCAAGCGCGCCCACAAGTCGGTGCACGGCCAGGATCCGGAAACGGTGACCGAGGGCTGGATTTCGGACGCTTCACACATCACGCGCTACGGCATTCCCGCGCTCAATTACGGACCCTCCGGCAGGACCCGCTCGGGGGTGCCGGGTTGGGACCCGAACATCGGCGAGCACGTGAGCCTAGAGGACCTCTACCAGACCACGAAGGTCTATGCGAGCTTGCTGCTTGATGTTTGCGGCAAGCCGAGGGAGGAAATCCTCCCCCACATCCAGCGGAAGATAGACCAGCAGCGCCATAGCACGGTCACGCTCTAGCCCCGCGGGAGGAGGAAGCCGGAGGCGCAGTAGGGGATACGGGTTTTTGCCGGGGTATTCAGTTGGACGTCTCGCGGCGTCCGCCTCGGATAAACGGAACCTGGGTTTTACGCGGACGTCCGGGGAAGTTCCGGGCGATGTGCGTTTTTCGAGGCTATCACAACAGGGAGGGTGAGCAATGCGTCACACGGAAAGCAGGAAACGCTTGTTTGTGGTGATTTTACTGGCGGCTTTCGCCTTGGCTGTGGCCGTTCCCTCGTGGGCGGCTCCCAAGAAGTCGCAGTACACATACCTCATCGGCTCCACGCCCCAGTTCGCGCCGATGGTGACTGCGGTCCACAAGGGGTTCTACAAGAAGCTGGGGCTCAACGTGAAACTCAAGAAATTCACCTCGGGCGGCGTCGCCGCGCAGTCGTTCATCGCGGGGCGGGGTGACTTCGTGAACACGGGGGACTGGCCCGCCGTACGCACCTGGCTCCAGACCAAGGGCAAGATCGTCGGGCTCCATCCCTCCGCGCACTACACCGAGCTTTCGGTGGTGGTCGCCAAAAAAGGGATCAAGGGCGCCAAGGATTTCATCGGCAAGACGATGGGCGTATGGCTGGGGACGACGTCTGAGTTCTTCGCGGCCAAATATCTCGACGCCAATGGCGTCAAGCTCTCCGACGTGAAGTACAAGAACGTCAAGCCGGCCGAGATGGTCGTCGCCCTCGATAGGGGCGACCTGGACGGCTTTACGATTTGGCAGCCCTTCGGCTGGCGGTCGGTCGAGGTGTCGGGAGCGAACAAGGTGCACATCCTGAGTACGGGCAAGGGTTTCTTCACCGAATACATGGTCACGTCCGCTCGCAAGGACCTCATCGAGAACGACTTCGACGCCGTGACGGCTCTGATCAAGGGTACGATCCAGGGGGCCGAATTCTCCGCGAAGAACGTCGACGAAGCGGCGAAGATCGTGGGCAAGGAGTTCAAAGTCCCTGCGGACAAGGCCAGGCGGATGATCCAGGTCATGAACATGGACGTAGCCTATACGCCGCAGTTTCGAAAAGACATGGACGGTCTCAACAACTTCATGATCTCGAAGGGCAAGTCCAAGGCCAAGGTGAACTGGAGCACGCTCTTTGACACGCGGGGCCTGAAGTCGGTGAGCCCCAAGCTCATCAAGTAGGCGCCGTTAGATAACGCGGTTTCCCCCGCCTCCGGCCGGCCAAACGGCCCGGGGGCGGGGACGAGGAGGCGGAGTGAGCTGGCGGGTCTTACGCCTGGAGGGCGTGGGGAAGGATTTTACCCGCGCCGACGGGGGCGTCGCGCAGGTGTTGCGGGACGTCACCCTGACAGTGGAGCGGGGAGCTTTCTTCACCCTCCTCGGACCGAGCGGGTGCGGCAAATCCACCCTCCTCAACATAGTCGCCGGCTTTGAGGAGGCTACCACCGGAGGCGTTTCCCTCGACGATAACCCCGTCACCGCACCCGGAACGGACAGGACGGTCATATTCCAGGACGTCAGCAACGCCCTCTTCCCCTGGATGAACGCGCGCGAAAACGTGGAGTTCGGTCCGAAGATGGCCCGCCTCGGCGCCCAGGTGCGCAATGAGCGGGCCGACAAGTATCTCCGCCTCGTGGGCCTCGACGCCGATAGCGGGAAGTTTCCCTTCGAACTCTCGGGCGGGATGAAGCAGCGCATCCAGATTGCCCGCGCGCTCGCGAACGACCCGGACATCCTCCTCATGGACGAGCCTTTCGCGGCGCTGGACGCGATCACGAAGAAACACCTTCAGATTGAATTCCGCAAAATCTGGGACGAGACGGGCAAGACCATTTTCTACATCACCCACGACATCTTCGAGGCGCTTCTCCTGAGCACCCACCTGGCGGTGATGACGGCCGGGCCGGAGGCGGGGATCAAGGAGGTCTTTCAGCTCGACCTGCAAGAGCCCCGCTCTCCGTCAAATCCCGATTTCGCCGCCATGTACAGCCGGGTCGAGTCGCTCATCGACGAAGAAGTGCAGAGGATGCGCGCCCGGTGAACCCCCCGAAGTTATTTTTAAGAGCGCTGTCGGTCGCCGGGGCGTTCTCCCTGTGGTGGCTGAGCAGCGGCACCATCTTCAACCCGATACTGGTGCCCCCGCCGCACAAGGTCGCTGTGAACCTCTGGGGGATGACGGCGGACGGCGAGATACTCTTTCACGCCTGGGCCAGCCTCCGGCGCGTGATCGTCGGTTATGCGTTCGGGTCCGTCCTGGGGATTCTCACCGGGGTCGCCGTTGCGCGGATCCGGATTGCCGAGGACATGCTCGAGCCCCCCCTTCAGTTCGTACGCAACATTACGCCGGTCGCCATAATTCCGCTGGCGGTGAACGCCTTTGGCCTGGAGGAGCCCAGCAAGTATTTCGTCATCATCTATTCGACCATCATTCCGGTTGTCTTCAACACCGCAGCGGGGGTGGCGTCCACCCCCCAGATTCGCGTCCGCGCGGCCATGTGCCTGGGCGCGGGGCGTTGGGACATCTTTGCGCGCGTAGTGCTGCCCTCGGCCTGGCCGTTCATCCTCACCGGGCTTCGGGTCGCGCTCGGCTTCGCGTTCATGGGCGTGGTGGCCGCGGAGATGATCGCGGCCGAGACCGGCGTGGGCTACCTCATCATGCAAAGCCGGAACATGCTGCTTCCCGAGCAGATGTTCTCGGGTCTGTTCCTGCTGGGCCTGATCGGGCTCGTGACGGATCGCGCCTTCCAGTTCACCATCGGAAGGCTCATGCGTCGCTACATGCTGCAGACGGCAGCGTTCGACTGAGGCGGAAAGGGAGGTCGGGACGAATGAATGCGGGCAAGCTGGCGAGGCTGTCGGTTTCGATCCTGGTGTTCGTCGGGGTCTGGTGGATGACGAGCGGGACCTTCTTCGAGGCTGCGATCGTTCCCTCGCCCGTCTCGGTGGCCGAGAAACTCGCCGAGATGATCTGGAACACCGAGCTGTTCGCCCACCTCGGGGCGAGCCTTGGGCGCATCGTCTTAGGCTACGCCCTGGGCTGCGTCATCGGGATCACGGTCGGGGTGGCGACCGGGGCGATTCGCCTGGCCCGGGACCTCATCGAGCCACCCCTGGAGTTCTGCCGGAACATCCCGCCGGTGGCCCTCATTCCGCTGGTCGTCTCGATCTTCGGGATCGGCGAGATCGGAAAATACTTCATCATCTCCTACGCCGCGGGGATCGCGGTGCTGTTCAACACCGCGGCCGGGGTGGCCTCCACCCCCCAGATCCGGGTGCGTGCCGCCCTTTGCCTGGGCGCGCGCAAACAAGACGTCTTCATGCGCATCGTCCTGCCGTCGGCATGGCCCCACATCCTCACCGGGCTGCGGATCGCGCTGGGCTTTTCCTTCATGGGCGTCGTGGCCGCGGAGATGCTGGCCGCGGACCAGGGAATCGGCTTCCTCATCATGCAGAGCACGAACATCATCGCGCCCGCCGAGATGTTCGTCGGCTTCTTGATGCTGGGCACGTTCGGCCTCATCACCGACCAGCTCTTCCGGATGACCATCCACAGGCTCATGCGGCGTTATATGATTCCCCTGGCATGACATATGACCTCGAAGCGGCGAAACGCGAACTCGCCGACGTCCTGCCCGGGATCGAGCCTATGAGTCCGCCGAAAGACGCCATCTCCGCCTGAAAATCCAGAAGACGGACAACGCCCCGACCGACTATCGCGCACCTCCCCTATACGGGGTTGTTGAATACCCTGTTACGAGGCCGGGCGGACCATCGGCGAGGGGGACGAGACCCCGCCGGTCTGAAACGTGCGCGGGGGGATTAAGCGGCTATAACTCAATCACTCTGATGATAAGCCGACTGTTCTCTCACCTTTATACGACACACATGGTTAAGACATTACAAGGCAATCTTGCCTTTCGGACGTATGCGCACTTATAGTGCGGTGCAGGAATCCATACGCAGAAAAAACAAATGTGAGATTGATGTAATTCGTGCAATTTGCTTCAAGACACCTTCGACTACGATACTCTGAGAATCGTGGAGGTGGAGATATGAAAATAAAAGTTAAGAATCTCGGTGTTATTAAACAGGCAGAGTTCAGTCTGGGCGATTTCACCATCATCTGTGGTGAAAACAACACCGGTAAAACCTATGCGACGTATGCTCTATATGGTTTCTTGGATTTGTGGCGGAAACGTTTTAGCTTTGATGACTACCGTTACATACCCGACAAAGCATTCGATGAGTTGAGGGAAAATGGCGTCACTCGTCTTAACATCGCAGAATACGCCCAAAACGCACAAAAAATCCTTGACCGGATATGTCGTGGTTACACCTTGGATTTACATGATGTTTTTGCCGCATCTGAGGAGAAATTTCAAGATAGTAAGTTTCAGGTATTCCTGGAAAATGATGTCTTGTCCTATTCATTAAAACCAATGTCTTTTGAACGCAATATAGGTATAGGCCGCCAGACTCTCTCTCTTACCAAGGAAAAGGGAAATGAAGAACTGGAAATTTCCTTACTGGTGGACAGGCAAATAAGAAACTTGCCCCCTCGCTTTATTGAACGAAGAATTGCCGGGGCCATCAATAAAATCATTTTCAGTCCGCTCTTTCCTACTCCTTTCATTGTTAGTGCTGAACGCACCGGTGCTGCGATTTTCCGAAAGGAACTGAACTTCGCTCGTAACCGCTTGCTGAAAGAAATGAGTCAGGCGGATGAAAAAATAGATCCTCGGGAGTTGCTGTACAAATCATACCAGGACTATCCATCACCCGTAGAAAAAAATGTTGATTTCACACGTCAGCTTGAGGACGTTGCCAAGCAAAAAAGCTTTCTCGCCAGCAAACATCCCGAAGTATTGAAGAAGTTCGCCGACATCATTGGTGGAACATATAGGGTGACGCGTAACGACGAGCTGTATTTCATTCCCATGGGCAAGCGCGTCAAATTAGGTATGGATGAGAGCGCCAGCGGGGTGCGTTCCATGCTCGACATCGGTTTTTATTTGCGCCATGTCGCCAAGCGAGGCGACTTGTTGATGGTGGATGAGCCGGAGTTGAACTTGCATCCCGAAAATCAACGCCGCATCGCGCGGCTTTTCGCGCGACTGGTGAACTTGGGCATCAAGGTATTCATCACCACGCATAGCGACTACATCGTCAAGGAACTAAACACCCTGATCATGCTGAACCAGGATAAAACCCACTTGAAAAAAATCGCCAAACGAGAAGGGTATGATAATTCCGAATTTTTAGACCCAGAAAGAATCAAATTATATATCGCGGAAGAGGCTCTCATAAAACTCGACGGCAACCAGCGTAGGACAAGATGCCAAACCCTGGTGGAAGCGGAAATAAACCCGGAGTTGGGTATCGAGGCGCGGAGTTTCGACATCACCATCGATGAAATGAACCGCATACAGGATGCCATCTTATGGGAGGAAGACTAGGTGCCATCCTGTATCGATAATTTGCGCAGAATACTCCATCAATCATCCATCACGGAAGTCTCTGGACAGGGCGTGGCGATTCTGAAAGAAACCGACCCATCAAACTCTTATGAAATTGAATTGAAAGGATTGCCGCCGGACAGCCTCATCGTAAAGATAGAACGGTTCAAAGAGAAAAGATATTTCCTGAACGGTAGACATGGTATAGCGAGACGCGCCGATTTTGCGATCGTGAATGACGATGCACTCGTATTCATTGAGCTTAAATCAGGCAAATTTCAAAGAACGGTCGTCAAGCGGCAACTTCGTGGAGCACAATGCGTAATGGATTATTGCGCCTCGATAGGCAATCGCTTTTTCAATGATCCGAATTTTCTAAATCCTGCGATAAACAATCCACATCTCGTTTTGCTTCATACTGGAAGAAGCATGAACAAACGCAGGTCCATCGCAGAAAAAAACCAAAGCTCAAATCATCCTTTCAAGATGATTAAATGTGGCTCTTCGGTATATTATAGAGAACTCTTAAGCTGAACCGGTGAACTTGATAACCACCCATCGGCTGGATATTCGTCCCCCACCGTCTGCTTCATACTTGACTGCTGCGAGAAAGCGACTGACCACATTGAGCCATGACGACGGCGCGGCTCTCCGAGTTGACCTGGAGGACTACCACTGATGCGCAAGAAAGAACTCACCGCAGGCGCGCGCGGTATGCGGGCATCCCACCCGGGCGAGGCCTGGGGCGCGATTCTCAAGGAAGGACTCGGGCTGAGCGTCAGCGAAGCCGCAAAGCGCATGGGTATCTCCCGTCAGCGGCTCCACGCCGTCATCCGCGAGAAGGCTCCCGAGCGTGTTACGCCGAACCTGGCGCTTCGTTTCACCCGTCTGTGCGGTAAGGACGACGAGGCGGCGAAATTATGGCTGCGCATGCAGATGACCTATGACCTGGAGGCGGCCAAGCGTGAACTCACCGACGTCCTGCCCGGGATCGAGCCGGCGAGTCCGCCGAAAGACACCGTCTCCGTCTGAACATCCAGAAGACGGACAACACCCCGACCGACCATCGCGCCCCTCCCCTATACGGGGTTGTTGAATACCCCGTTTCGAGACCGGGCGGACCCTCGGCGATGGCGACGATAGCCAGCCTACTTGAATGGCATCGTGGGGGGGGTATCGCCCGAATGCAATGAAGAAGAGACGCTGCGCTGCTCCACGGCGTGAAGCCTTTGCGCTGATGAGTGGAACGGACGTGATAAGCCGCCTTTTCATTCACACATGCATCAACGGTTTCTCGCCCGGTTGATCATTTGCTCCACTTCTTTGGTTGCTCTGACGTAGATGATACTGACCTGGGGATGCGTGTTCTTGTAGACCCTGAAAATTTCATCCGCGAAAGCTCGGCCGATGCTCTTGATCCCCTTGAAATCGAGAAGAACCTCCTTGAAGCCATCGAGACGCATGAGCAGCCTCCTGGCCTGAGAGCGGGAAATAAGCTCTTCTCCTTCATACAACAGAAGCTGCAGGGGAACGTGGGTTCTGGAAAAATCGAGGTCCTCCTCGCCGGCGGCGAATTTTTCGAAAATTTCCAGCGACGTTCTTCGGGTCTTTGTATTTATTGCCAACCTGATTATGGTTCCCTGAAGGCTCTCTCCCTCCGACGTTTCAATCAGCCAGTCATCCTCATCGTTTTCGCGCAGAAAACAAAGGGTTCCCGAAACAATAGTAAACTGGTCGAACATTCGCGAAGTATAAAATATCCCATCGCCGGTATGTTTCTCCTCGTCCGTCGTGAGTTTTCCTTTCGATAGTTCCAACAGAGCGTGGCGTGGATCATGCAAGTCGAACTCCGTCTGGATCTTCCCGAAAATTCCAACGCCTGCGTCCATCACATCAATCGTGATGTTCGTCGCAGTTCGAGACAGGTGAACCCTGGCTTCTTTCGACTCCGAATGGTCAATCACGTTATTCAGCATTTCCGTGAAACCGAAATAACAAATGCCATATATGTTCTCGGGAAGTTCTGTCAGGTGGGGTCGTACATATTCACGCCAAACGCGGTCTTCCTCGATTTCATCGACCTTGAACCTCCAGTTCTCATCCAGGATTTTTCGCAGAGTATACTTGCGCGCACTCGTTGTACCGCTCGATTCCAGGAAACCGCCATCAACGAGCGATCTCAAGTGCTTGCTCACGGCTGACCTGGAAACCCCGAATCTCTCGGAAGTCACCCTCGCAATATCCCGAGAGTGCTTTTCAACATTATCGAGGATATACTCTCTTATCCTTTCGGTTTGTCTGACTTTGGCCATATAAAACAACCTCTTTGAAACTATTTATGTTATTATTTACAACTTTATACAAGATACTATATACTTTTGTCAGCATATTTGCAACTTATAGGTTATTCTTTGCAATTTTTATGGAAATTCTTGCTGGTTGAGTGACTGAAAGCAGGTAATGTGGATTATTTCATCAGCTTGGATGCCATGCTCGCAACAAGGGACGAACACACCTCTCCTCCCCCCTACACGCCCAGGATCTTCTTCGCGGTCTCGCGCGCCTCCTCCAGGGTCTCGACGATGCGCTCCCCGGGCGCGTCGCGCAGAACGTCGAACGCGCGGAGGGTGTGCGCGACGTCGCCCCCGAGGCCCATCACGATGAACGCGGTGCGCTCCTGCGCGGCGATGTCCATGAGCCGTCTGATGAGCATGGCCGCGCTGTCATCGAGATAGGTGGCGCCCGAAAAATCGAAGATGACGACTTCGTGATCCTTGATGTCCGCGCTGATGGCCGCGACCAGCTCGTGGGATGAGGCGACGGTGAAGCTCCCCCGGAGCGATACCAGGCCAACGCGCGCCGCATACGGGTTCACCGAGGCCGCGTCCTGATGTTCTCCAAAGAAAATGTGGTCGAGCATCGGCACGGAGACCACGTTGTCGATCTCCAGGCGCTCGAGGTGCCGCGCGTGGGCCATTCCAGCGGCGATGAGGCCTATCGCCACGGCGGTCAGCAGATCGACGAACACCGTGAGGCCGAGCGTCATCAACATGACGAAGAGATGCTCGCGCCGGATGTGGCGCACCCGCGCGAGCAGCCGCCAGTCGACGATGTCCCAGCCCACCTTCATCAGGACACCCGCCAGAGCGGCGAGCGGAATCGACTCGACGTATTGACCGAGACCGAGCAGGAGTGCCAGCAGGAGCACGGCGCGAAGTACGCCCGAAACCCGCGTCTGCCCGCCTGCGCGGATGTTCGTCACGGTGCTCACGGTGGCCCCGGCGCCGGGGAGTCCGCCGATGAGGCCCGCGGCCACGTTGCCGATGCCCTGCCCTACCAGTTCGCGGCTCCGGTTGTGGCGCGAGCCGGGCGGCGGGGGGCCCGCCGGGCGGGCCCCGGGCCCCGGTTCCCGCTCCCCTCCCCTCCCGGTTCGCGGCTGGGTTTGTGGCGGGAGCCGGTGAGCGAGTCGGCCACCAGGGCGGCGAGAAGGCTGTCGATGGAGCCCAGAAGGGCGAGGACGATCGCCGGTTGCAGGGCGCCTGCCAGGAAACCGGCGGAGGGCAAACCCAGTTCCAGTCCCGGAAGCCCCGTCGGCATCCGCCCGATAGTGGGCGCGTCGCTCAGCCAGAAGACGCCCAGAAGCCAGCCGACCACGAGCGCCATAAGAGGAGGAGGTAAAAACCTCGCAAAGCGTCGCGGCCAGAAGGCGAAGGCGGCAAGCGCGGCGGCGCCGACGCCCAGGGCGTCCGCGTTGATCCCGGCCAGCGCCTCGGGGAGCGCGCGGATTGCGCCCATGAAGCCCCCCGGCGCGGGCGGCGCGCCGAGAAAGGGCAAGGCCTCGATCGCCATGATGATGACGCCGATGCCGGACATGAAGCCCGAGACGACCACGTGGGGCGTGTAGACCACGAAGCGCCCGGCGCCCAGCGCACCCAGAAGCACCTGCAGCAGGCCGCCCAGAACGACCACGCTCAGGGCTTCGGCCAAGTTCGTTGCGTGGGTGGTGACGATGACCGCCATGGCGACGGTCATCGAAGGCGCAGGTCCCGAGATGACGGCTCGCGAGCCGCCGAAGAGCGCCGCGAAAAAACCGAGCGCTATCGCGCCATAGAGTCCCGCAGCCGCGCCCAGGCCTGAGGCCACGCCGAAAGAGAGCGCGAAGGGAAGCGCCACCACAGTCGAGGTGAGGCCGCCGTAGACGTCTCCGCGAAGCGTCTGGAGATTGTAGTTCACGGGAGGAAACCCTTTTCCATCATGTGACGCATCCTACGCCTCAAACCCCCACGAGAGGCTTCGCGATCTCTCGCGCCTGGTCCAGGTTCTCCACGATTCGCTCATCCGGCACCTCGCGCAGGACGTCGAGCGCATCGAGGGTCTCCGCCACGTCGCCCGAAAGCCCGATGACGATGGACTCGGTATCTTCTTCGGTGGCGACTTCGATGAGTTGCTTGATGACCATGGCGGCGCTGTCGTCGATGTAGGTGGCGTCCGTGAAATTGAAGATGACGACTTCATGATCCTTGATGTCGAGGCTTATCGTCCGTACGAGTTTCTTGGACGACGCGACGGTGAAGCTCCCCCGGAGCGCCACCATGCCGACGCGCGCCTCGAACGGGTCGACCCCTTCCACCTCTTCTCCCTCGTAGAGGAACATCTGGTCCAGCAGGGGTACGGAGACCACGCTGTCGAGTTCCAGGTTCTCGAGTTGTCCCGCGTGGGCCAGACCCGCGACGATGAGGCCTATCGCCACGGCGCTTATCAGGTCGACGAACACCGTGAGCAACAGCGTCGTCAGGAGGACGAAGAGGTGTTCGCGCTTGATGCGCTGGAGGCGGGTGAGCAGACCCCAGTCGATGATGTCCCAGCCCACCTTGATCAGAACGCCCGCGAGAGCGGCGAGCGGAATCGATTCCACGTACGGCCCGAGGCCCAGCAGGATCGCCAGCAGGAACACCGCGAATATCGCACCCGCCGCCCGGGTCCGCCCGCCGGAGCGTATGTTCGGCACGGTGTAGACGGGGGTGCCTGCGCCGGGCAGTCCGCCGATGAGGCCCGCCGCCGCGTTGCCGATTCCCTGGCCGATGAGTTCGCGGTCCGGGTCGTGGCTCGTGCGGGTCATCGAGTCGGCCACCAGGCAGGTGAGAAGGCTCACCACCGATCCGATCAGGGCGAGAATGAGCGCGGGCTCCACAGCGTGCGCCAGAAAGCCCAGGGAGGGCAGCCCGATTTGCAGCCCCGGCAAACCCGTCGGCACCCTCCCGATGACGGGCGCATCTTGCAGCCACACCACGCCGATGAGCGTTCCGGCGAAAAGTCCCACCAGGGGCGTGGGAAGAATTTTCCGGAACCGCGGCGGCCAGAAGACCGCGACGCCGAGCGTGACGAGCCCGACCCCGAAAGCGCTCGGGTTGAGGTCGCGCACCGCCTCGGGCAGCGCGAAAATCATGCCGACGGCGCCGCCGGGCGCGGGCGCCGAGCCGAGAAATGGCAGCACCTGAATCGCCATCACGAGGACACCGATCCCGGACATGAAGCCCGAGACGACCACATAGGGCGTGTAGGCCACGAAGCGGCCGAGCTTCAATACACCCAGGAGGGCTTGCAGGAGACCGCCCATCACGACGACCGTCAGGGCTTCGGTGAGATCTTTCGCATACGTGGAGATGACGACCGCCATCACGATGGCCATCGGCGCGGTGGGGCCGGAAATCTGGGTCGCCGTTCCGCCGAAGACGGCCGCGAAAAAGCCCACCGCAATCGCGCCGTACAGCCCCGCCGCAGCCCCCATGCCGGACGCCACGCCGTAGGCCAGAGACAGCGGCAAGGCCACCACCATGGCGGTGACGCCCCCGAAAAGGTCTCCCCGAAGCGTATCGAAATCGTATTTCAATTTCACGCGATTATACCCCTTCGCGCTTCGTTCCCGGGCGATTGTCGTGATCATCGCATGTTCTTCGACAGCATATCACACCACCGTCGTATCGTGAGCGAGCGTGCGGAGGCATCACCGGGCCTGCTTCCCCGCACGCGCCGTTTGATGGTATGAATGGCGCGGCTTCATCGTTCAACCTTTCTCCCCACCCTGGAATCCGCATGAGCGCACGCGCCAACATCCTCATCATCGCGTCGAGCCATTCGGTGAACTCGCTCTACAACCGGATTCTGACGCCCATCCTCCCGCTCATCATGGCGGATTTCGGGCTGAACTACGCGCAGACGGGCCTCATCGCCTCCGTCTACGCCCTCTCGAGCAGCCTGTTTCAGCTGCCGATTTCCTTTCTGGGGGATTTCACCGGAAGAACCCGACTCATTCTGGGGTTCTCCCTTCTCTTCAACGCCCTGCCCGCCTGGTTCTACGGCTATTCGAGCACCTACGCGGCGCTCCTCACCTTCGTCTTCCTGAGCGGGCTGGGCTGTTCGGCCTATCACCCCGCGGCGGTCTCGATGATCGCCGCAGAAAGCCCCAAAAACCGCGGCCTCGCCATGGGGCTTTTCAAGGCGGGGGGCGATTTCGGCAGCATCCTCACACCTGTAGCCATGGGCTGGCTCACGGTCTATCTCGCGAGCTGGCGCGCCGCGGCGCAGTATTTCGTGCTGCCGGGCATCGCGTGCGCGCTCCTCATCTGGCTGCGGTTTCAGGACGTGCCCAGCGAGCGGAAGTCGATGGCCAAGGAGGCCAAGTCGACTTTCAGCGAGCTTCTGGGCGATAAATTCATGATCCTGATGACGCTGCTCTCCTCCTGCCGGGTGATGGGCTTGAGGGGCATCATGACCTTCCTGCCCCTGCTGCTGGCCGAGGGGCTGGGGCTGGGCACCATCGAGGTGGGCTGGGCCATCACGGCCTATTTCCTGGTCGGCACGGTCTTCGCCGTGATATGGGGGAAATACACCGACCCCAGGAAAGAGACGCGCGTCATCCTATTCATGATGGCGACGAGCGCACTCTCCCTCGCATTCCTGTCGCAAGCCGAATCCGTAGTCATCTTCTTCGGCCTGCTCGCGCTCCTGGGCGCGTGCCTGAACCCCTCCCAGAGCCTCATGCTCACCCTCACCACCGGCGTGGTCCGCGAGAAAAACCGCACCAGCGCCATCGGCCTCATGTACACGGCGAACGAGGCGGCCTCGGTCATGTCGCCCTTCCTGGGAGGACTCATCGCCCAGGCCGTGGGCCTGAGGCAATCGTTCCTCTTCTATTCCCTGCTCTGCCTCATCGCCACGAGCCTCGCCTGGCTCATTCACACAGAGCAGAAAAGACGCGCGCGCGTGAGCGCCGCCTGAAATCTTTACAGGCAAGCGCTGTTTTTATAGACTGGACGAAACAGCCAATCACATCTGCCGGGTAGTCTGTCCCGGAGAAGAGAAACTTACACGATAGGAGTTCACCAAAATGAACGCGAAAAACACGCTCGATAGTCTGGAAGTGGTGCCGACGGGCGCCGCCCTGGGTGCCGAGATCAGGGGTGTCGACCTGGCCCAGCCCATGCCCGATGAGGTGAAGCAAGCCCTGCGCGACGCATGGACGGAACACCTCGTTCTCCTGTTCCGGGATCAGGAGATGACAGAAGAGCAGCACCTGGACGCCACGCGCATCTTCGGCGAGGCCGTCGTGCCCGCCGCCAAGGCGTTTTACGACAAGGCGGGGAAACAGCAGTCCTGGGCGGCCAAGTATGCGGAAATCACCGTCGTCCATAATCTCGATGATGACGGAAATCCCGTACAGCAGAACGAAAGCCTGGGCTCCGGCGAGGTCGTCTGGCACAACGACAATTCCTACACCGAAAAACCGCCCGCGGGCAGCATGCTCTACGGGCGGATGCTGCCGCCTTCGGGCGGGAACACCTGCTTCAGCAACCAGTACATGGCGTATGAGACCCTGCCCGAGGACGTGAAACAGAAAATCGAGGGCAAGACCGCCGTCCACGATGCGAGCAGAAACTCCGCGGGCACGCTCCGTCCGGGCGTCAAGCTGCCCACCAAACCCTCCGAGGTGCCGGGGCCGCACCATCCCCTCGTGTGCACGCACCCCGAATCAGGCAGAAAAGCGCTCTATCTCGGCCGCAGGCGGGTCTATCCCTCCCAGTATATCGACGACATGGAAGAAGAAGAGAGCGAGGCGCTCCTCGATTTCCTCTGGGAGCACGCAAGCCGCGATGAACTCGTATGGGCGCACGTCTGGCGGCTCGGCGACGTGCTCTTGTGGGACAACCGCTGCACCATGCACTACCGCGAACCCCATGCGGGCACGCACCCGCGCCTCATGCACCGCACGCAGATACAGGGCGCGCAGCCTGTGTAGGTTTTAGCGGGGATCAAACAGACACACGCATCAACGTAGGGACAAGGTTCAAGTCGACAAGGAAGAGAAATGCGTTTGCCCATTAAACCACTCATAGCGATACTATATTTGTGGTTCGCATTATGGATGAGTGCGATCCCATCGATAGCAGCGATATCTTGTATGAAGTGGAACACGGGTACCTTCTTCAGAATTGCTGATGAGGAAGATGTTTCACGTTGCCTAAAGGGTGGGGCCAACGCAAACGCACGCGATAAATACGGAGAAACACCCCTGCATTGGGCAGCAATACACACTAAAACGTCAGCAGTCGTGACAGCCTTGGTGGAGGCCGGGGCCAAGATCAATGCTCGAAACGAAGACGGGGATACACCCTTGCATCATGCTGTGAGTCATAAATACCCTGCGGTTGTAAGGGCCTTGCTGAAAGCGGAAGCCGACGTAAACGCGAGAGACAAGAACGGATTCACACCTTTACACAGAGCGGCAGCAGCAGGAGGTGGCAGACAAGGTGCAATCCTTGGCGCCAATTTCAGAGCCAGAACAATCGGCTTGAAAACCTCTCTAGCGGCCCTCAAGGATGGGCACTCACCTGCGGAGGCCAAACGGAAGGGTAGATTGGCCGAGACTGCCTACAAGCAGGCTGCACGTAAAAGGATATTTAAGGAGATAGACGGAGGAAATCCTGCAGTTGTAACCGCTCTCTTGGATGCAGGATCGAATCCCAATACACGAGATAAGAATAAACGTACTTCCCTGCATTGGGCGGCAGAATATAGTATCCCGGCGATCGTAGCAGCGTTACTAGAAGCGGGTGCCAGCCCAACGGCAAAAGATAAAAAAAGCAATACAGCGTGGGACTTAGCGAAAGAAAACCCCTCGCTCAAAGGCACCGATGTCTATTGGCAGTTGAACGAAGCGAGGTTCAAAACCCCGTCTCCCCGAAAACAAAAGGAAAAATTGGGGAGCGGAAAGCTTTATACTTTTTAACCACATTTATAAGATGTATCACTATCATTCGGCTTTGTATTCACTTTCTGGAACTCGTTTCCGCAGCCTCACACCGATATTCATACGCTGCTGTCCGGGATTTAGGTGCTCATATCTGTTATTGACCCCGTACCGACGCGCCACTTCGTAGAGTTTATCCAAGTTGAGAGTACCGTCTGAGTTTTTTACCTGCTCGCCCAACCAGCGATTGAATGGACTATCTGCCGTTTTCTGCTTCCACGCTTCTCTTTGTTCCCGTGTGATTCGCATCGACCGATCACGCTTCTGGTTTGGCTTGTGATAACAAGCGGCGCTCGTAAACAGGCTTTCTCGCGTGATTCGCAGCTTTCGCTCGACCACATAGCCAATTTCCACCATTATGTGCCGCGCCATGTGTCCAATCATCTGTTTGATGCGATCTTCTCCAACATCCGGACCAAATTCTCTGAGTAATCCAGGCGCTAATGGTTCAACAGCCGCACGTTCAAGAAATGTCGCCGTCTCCATCCTCACGACATTATCCGGCCTTTTCAGAAAATCCCAGAGTGCTTCACCGAGGTCGGTCTCATAAAGATCGCGGAAGTTTTGTGGCTTATATTCAAGGTCTTGCAACTCTTTTAGGTCATGTCCGCTAAGCGTCTGCATTTTATTCTCCACATGCAAAGTCAATTATTTTCACTAACTCTTTTTGTATTGAGTAGCCTTCGTGAATAGAGGATTTCCCGTGGTCAGCACCCACCTCTGAGCTACTTCGTATCCCATTCTTTCCATCAACTCTCGCGCAACGCGGCCGATCATCCGCTTAGTGCTATTCTTCTCTTTGTTGCTGCATGTGCGAAAAAACAGATCAAATTCGTTGAGCAGTCCGTTCGCCAACGGTTCAACGGCTGGTCGCCCAGCATGTGTTGCGGTCCTCATCAATCGCAAATTCTGTGGTTTACTCATAAAGCCCTGGATTTCTTGTTTACTAGGCTGGTTCATCCGATTCTCCTTAGAATATAAAGGCAGCGAATTCCTCAAAACCGCTCAAAATAATGCCACATAATATGACATGTGTCAATAATATAATATGTTAATATTACATTATTGAGCCTTTAAGATTCTTCAATGGGATGAAATTGTTTACACGCAGGCTGGAAGAATGAGCGCATCCGAAAAAAACCCTCCCCGTCCCACCATGCGGAACGAATCCCCGCATTACGAACCCCTGCTTCCCTTTTCAGGCTTGGGCCGATTTGATAGGCTTCCCGAAATTGACATAACGCGGATCGCTTGGAAGGCCGGAACCCGAACGGGGCGTTTCGGCATCTCCCGAATCCCCCTGCATTGAGGAACGCACAATGTATCTGAACGCAGAGCGCGCGCGCGGGCTGATGGCCGATTTCGGTTTCGACGCCATCATCGCCTCAACGCCCGAGAACGTCACCTATCTGGCGGGCACCGTGGGCTGGTCGAATAAGGTCTACGCCTACTCCGTCCACATGTTCGCCGTATTCGCGCGCGACGAAGGCGCGGCCCCCGCCCTCATCGTGCCGGGCCAGGAGGTCACCTACGTCTCGGCCCAGCAGTCCTGGATCAAGGACCTCTACACCTTCGGCGGCAAGAGCGCCCTCATCCAGCCGGCAGGATCAGAAGCGCAGACACCGGAGGAAGAGACCTACCTGGGCCTCTACAACGACGACCACAAGCGCGGCAAGAATCCGGGCGAGGCCCTTGCGCTCGCCCTCAAAAACCGCGGCCTAGAGAAGGCGCGCCTCGCGCTCGATCAGGAGCGCGTGATGCCGAACGTGCGCGCCCAGATAGAGGCGGCCCTGCCGGATGCGGAGATCGTCGACGCGGCGGATTTCTTCCGATTGATCCGCATGGTCAAGACGCCGGACGAGATAGCCGCGCTCGCCGCCGCCGCCGAAGTGAACGAGAAGGCGGGAATCGCCGCCTCGAACGCCGTGGCCGAGGGCGCGACCGAGCGCGAGGTGGCGTCTGTCTTCGCGGCGGAGGTGGGGCGCATGGGCGGCAAATGGCAGTGGTTCCATTTCTGCTCGGGCCGCCGGGCGACGGGCATATTCCCGCCCACCGACAAGAAGATCGCCAAGGGCGAGATGTGGAAGTTCGACGCCGGCGTCGTCCTGAACAACTACCAGGGGGACACAGGCTGGGGCGGCGTGCTTGGCGAGCCGACCAAGGCGCAGCTCGATTTGTGGAAGGCGACGGAAGAGGGCTTCGAGGCCGCGATGTCGAAGGTCAAGGCGGGCGTGCTCGGCTCCACCATTCACCGCACTTTGCTGGAATCCACGCGCGCGGCGGGGCTGCCCGAGCACAACGGCAACTTCGCCGGCCACGCCATCGGTCTCGAGCAGCGCGAGGTGCCCTACGTCCTTGCGGAGCCCGCGCCGCAGGGCAGCCCCTTCCTTCCGGATTCGAGCGATTTCCCGCTCGAGGCGGGCACGACGATATGCGTCGAAAACCCCTGCCAGATATTCGGCATGGGCGGAACCCAGATAGAGAAAACCGTCGTCGTCACCGAAACCGGGTATGAGCCCGTCTACCCGCAGGAGAGAAAACTCTGGGTCGTCTAGGCGATCAGGCAAAAACGGTTTCCAACCAGTAAAGGATACGCCATGTGCGCTACCAGATTCATCGACTTGAGCACCCCCATCATGAACGGCTCGAACGAGCCGCGCCCGCCCGAGGTCACCTACCTCGACCATGAGGAGTTCGGCGCGCGCTCGGCCAAGACCTGGGACATCCCGATAGAGGAGCTTCACGACGGCGTGGGCGGGGCGGCGGAGTTCGTCACCGTATCCACCCATTCGGCCACCCACATGGACGCCCCCTGGCACTACGGCCCCACCGTGGCGGGCGAACCCTCCCGCAAAATCGACAAGGTGCCGCTCGAGTGGTGCTACGGCGACGGCGTGGTTCTGGATTTAAGGCACAAGAAAACAGGCGACTGGATCAGTGAAGAGGACATCAAGGCGTGCCTCACGAAGATCGACTACGAGGTCAAGGCGGGCGACATCGTGCTCCTTTGGACGGGCACGGACGAGCACCGAGACAACCCGGACTACCCCGAACTCCATCCGGGCATGAGCATTCCGGCGACGGAGTATCTACTCGATCGCGGCGTGCGCGTCATCGCCATCGACGCCTTCGGTTTCGACAGGCCCTTCAGCTTCCAGGTGCCCGAGTTCAAGGCGGGCAATCGCGAATCGCTCATGCCGTGCCACCACATCCTCGGCAGGCAGCGCGAGTATTTCCAGATTGAGCAGATCACCAACATCGGCGCGATCCCGAAGCCGCACGGCTTCAAGATATGCTGCTTTCCGATCAACGTGAAGGACGCGAGCGGCGCGTGGGTGCGCCCGGTAGCGATAGTAGAGGATTAGAACGAGTGATTTTAGCTGACTCATAATTCCCAAGGAGGAGAACTCTCATGAAAAAGTTTCGACTCGTAATCGCCGTCGCGGCCCTGTTCGCGTTTCTCGTCGCGGCGCCGGCGCCGTCCGACGCCATGAAGCTCAAGAACATCAAGGTGACGATGGCGAACCCGCTGTTCAACCCGGGCATATCGTTTCTTTGGATCGGAAATTTCCTGGGCTACTACCAGGAGAACGGCGTGGACGCGCAGTTCGTCGCCGCCCAGGGCGGCGCGCAGGCGATGGGCTGGGTGCTCTCGGGCCGCACGCACGTCGGCCTGCCGAGGCCCATCCCGATTCTCTTCCGCGCCGCGCGCGGCAAGAAGATGCCTCCCGTCAAGGGCGTCTACATCCTGAACAGAGACGCCATCTACGCCGACGGCGTGGCCGTGCCGCCGGGCAGCAAGATCAAGTCCGTCTGCGACTTGCAGGGAAAGAAAGTCGGCGTCATGAGCCAGCGCGACTCCGGCCCCATCTTCGTGCGCAAGGCGCTCGAGACCTGCGGCATCCCCGCCGACAAGCAGGAAGTGACGTATCTTCCCGTCGGGCCCGCCTCGAAGGCCGCCGCCGCCATGAAGCTCGGCCGGGTGGAGGCCTGGGCGAACGTGGACATCCAGTACACCCTGGCGAAGGCGGCCGGATTCAAGTTCGACATGATCCCCTACCAGAAGGACTGGACGCAGAACCTGTTCGGCAACGTCGTGTGGATCAACACGAAATTCCTGGCGGACAACCGCGACACCGTGGTGGGCTTTCTGCGCGGTCTGGCCAAGGGCAGCCTCTTCTTCTACACGAACCCCGAAGCCGCGCTTAAAATCCACTGGGTGCTCTACCCCGAATCGAAGCCCAAGGGAATGAGCGACGCGCAGGCCACCGCCCGGATGATCAAGGTGCTCAAGTCGCGCGCGCCCAAGCTGCGCCTGGATGATGAAAAGATTAAAAAGTTCGGCGCGCACCACGACGGCGAATGGGCCGAGTACGTGAAGTTCGTGGGACTGGACAAGAAGCTGACCGAAGAACAGGTGAAATCGCTGTACACGAACGAGCTGATTGACGAGGTCAACGACTTCGACCGCAATGAGGTCATCAACCGCGCCAAGAGCTTCGACTTCGCCAAGGAGTTGAAGAAATTCAAGGCGATGATGAAGATGCAGAAGTAAGAGGCAAGCGAAATGGCGACTACTGACCGGAAAAACGAAGCCCCGAAGGCTGCGGGCGGCCCCACGCTTTCGGAGACGCTGCTGCAAAGGCCGTATCTGCTTTTCGCCGTCTCCTTCGTGGTGCTGATCATCGTCTGGGAATGGACGGTGACCTACTTCGAGGTGGACGATTTCATCTTCCCGGCACCCTCGGGCGTGGCCACGGCGCTTCTGCGCGGGCTGTTCTTCTACGACGTGGGCGGGGAAGTCGAGGGCGCTGCGGACTTCATGGGGCTGATGAAGACGAGCTTCTACAACCACATCAGCCACACGCTGTTCGAGGCCGTCATGGGCTTCTTCATGGGCAGCTTCATCGGGCTGGGACTCGGGCTGGCGTTCATGCAGTCGAAATGGGTCGAGGCGATCATCATGCCTTACGTGGTCGCGTTCCAGACCCTGCCCAAACTCGCCATCGCGCCCCTGTTCATCATCTGGTTCGGCTACGAGGTGAAGTCGAAGATATTCCTGGCCGGCCTCGTGGCGTTCTTCCCGCTTCTGGTGAACACCATGGTGGGGCTCAAGTCCGCGGCGTCGGACCAGATAGACCTCATGCGCTCGCTATCGGCCTCACGCTGGCAGATGTTCTGGAAGATGCAGTTCCCCAACGCCCTGCCCTTTATCTTCGCGGGCTTCGAGATAGCGGTGGTGTTCAGTCTGCTCGGCGCGATTCTCGGCGAGTTCGTCGGCGCGGGCCAGTGCATGTGGGGCGGCCGCGGCCAGTGCGGTCTGGGCATTCTGCTCATGCAGATGAGCTTCAGCAGCGACACCACGGGCACGTTCGCCATCCTGGTGATCCTCTCGTGCATGGGTCTGGGGATGCACCAGGTGGTGCGCTTCGTGAAGAAAAAAGTGCTCTTCTGGGCGCCTGAGACGGACAAGACGATGGGCGCTTAAGAGACGAACAATCTAAGGAAATCGCCCCCGGCGATTCGTTCGCCGGGGGTTTCGGAGAAAGATGAACGCATATATTTCGGTAACGAACCTGGAGAAGGAATACGTCACCGCGAGCCGCGAGATCGTGCACGCCCTGACGGATATCAACTTCGAGATCGCGGAGGGCGAGTTCGTCTCCGTCGTCGGCCCGAGCGGCTGCGGCAAGAGCACGCTGCTGAAAATCCTGGGCGGCCTGCTCGCCAAGACGTCCGGCGCCTGCTCGCTCAAGGACACGCCCATCGACGGCCCGCGAAACGACGTCGGCATCGTCTTTCAGGACCCGGTGCTCCTCCTGTGGCGGAACGTGCTCCAGAACACCATGCTGCCCGCCGAGATTCTGGGGCTGGACGCGAAGCAAACGCTCCCGCGCGCGCACGACCTCATCCAACTCGTGGGTCTGGACGGCTTCGAGGACAAATACCCCCATGAACTCTCGGGCGGCATGCGCCAGCGAAACGCCATCATCCGCGCGCTCATCCACGACCCGAACGTGCTTTTGATGGACGAGCCCTTCGGCGCGCTCGACGCCATGACGCGCGAGCAGATGAACCTGGAACTCCAGCGAATCTGGCTGGAGAGCAAGAAGACCGTCTTCTTCATCACCCACTCCATCCCCGAGGCCGTTTTCCTGGGCGACAGGGTGATCGTCATGACGCCGAGGCCGGGCCGAATATCGGAGATCATCACCGTCGACATCCCGCGCCCGCGCTCGCTCTCCACCATGGGCGATGAGATGTTCGTCGAACTCACGCAGAGAATCCGAAACCTCCTCTACGTGGAAGGTTCCCTGGATTAGATCAAAAACCGGAAGCACAGCCTGAGGAGCGCACCGAATGGAGAAACTCATCATCACCAACTGCGCGGCGGACACCCGGAAGCACGCGGGCGTCCCCAAGCGGCTCCAGACGCCCGACGCCGTTGCCAAAGAGATCAAGGAAAGCTACGAGGCGGGCGCTGCCATCGCCCACATCCACGGCATCCCGATGAAGCTCGAAAGCTGGGAGCCGCTCACGAACGCGGTGCGCGAGGCCTGCCCCGAGGTGCTTATCCAGTTCGGAATCGCCGCGATGGGCCTGCCGGGCAGGCAGAAGATCATCCACCTGAAGCCGGATATGGCCTCCATCGCTCTGGGCTCGCACGATTTTGCCTTCGTGGACGCCGACCTCCTGGTTGAACACTCACGCCAGGAGATAGAAGACCAGGTGCGCCTGTTCAACGACCACGGCGTGAAGCCCGAGTTCGAGTGCTTCAACCTCGGCCACTTGTGGAACCTGGAGTGGCTGCTGGACAAGGGGCTGGTGGAAGACCCGGTCGTCATCACCATCTTCTTCGGCTGGCCGGGCGGCTTCTACGCCCCCGCCACGCTCAAGGAGCTTCTCCACCGCATCGACCACCTGCCGGAAGGCTGTGTGTTCTCGTGCAGTTCCGCGGGTCCGACCTCGAACGCGCTCGAGACCGTCACCATCATCGAGGGCGGCCACGTCCGCGTGGGAACAGAAGACGAGCCCTACTACACCGAGGGCGTGCTGTGCGAGAACAACGCGCAATTGGTCGCACGCATCGCGCGAATCGGCCACGAACTCGGGCGTGACCCGGCCACGGTGGATGAGGCGAAGAAAATACTCGGCATGGACTAGAGGAAACTTACGGCATCATAAAGGAGCGCTTCATGGAAAAGATGATGATCATCAACTGCGCGGCGGACACCTCGATGCACGAGGGCGTGCCGCAGCGTTTCGCGGATTCCGAAGTCCTCGCCGACTCGGTGGAAAAGGCTTATGAGGCGGGCGCTTCCACCGCCCATATCCACGCGCCGCCCACGAACTACGAGGCCTGGGCGTCTCACTCGAAAGCCATCAGGGACAGGTGCGGAATCATGCTCCAGTACGGCATCTCCACCCAGACGGTCGAGCAGCGAAAAGAGGTGGTCAAGAACCATCCCGAGATGATGTCCGTCGCCGTCGGCGCGCACAACATGGCGTTTATCGCGCGCGACGTGATGATGCTCCACCCCCGCGAGGAATTGGCCGAGATGATGCGGCTCTGCAGGGATTACAACGTCAAGCCCGAGTTTGAGGTCTTCACCCTGGGCGAGACCTGGATGATCGACGACCTGCTCCAGAAAGGGCTGCTCGAGCCGCCCGTTCTCATGACGTGCTTCTTCGGTCGTCCGGGCGGGGCATGGTCGCCGCCTTCGCTGAGCGAGTTCCTGCACCGCGTCTCGAACCTGCCCGCGGATTCGGTCTACATCACGAGCGCCACAGGCCCCACGCACATCCACATGCAGACGATGGCGGTCATGCACGGCGGCCACGTGCGCGTGGGTACGGAGGATGAGCCCTATCTCCACCCCGGCGAACTGGGCGACAACGCCGATCACGTCGCGCGAATCGCGCGAATCGCGGGCGAGATGGGCCGCGAAATCGCGAGCGTGGACGAGGCGAAAGCGATGATAGGAATTTGATGAATTGTTCCCAAAGCAAATGGAATGCCAAGTATGAGCAAGACTAAATTTTCCCGCTATATAGGTATCGACTATTCTGGGAAAGAAACCTCGACTGCGAACCTAAGAGAACTACAAATCTTTTTGACCGAAGGCGAAGGGAAACCAAAGAAACAATCCCCGCCGCAGTCTCATCCATCTAGAAAAAATTGGAACCGCAAGGACATCGCCGATTGGTTGATAGAGAAATTATCCGATAAAACGACGACACTGGTCGGTATTGACCACGCTTTTTCCTTTCCTCTTAAGTATTTTGATCACTATGCTCAAAAAGGTCTAAAGCGCACTTGGCCTGCTTTCCTCAAAGACCTTCAGAATTACTGGCCGACCAGTGATGATGACATTTCGGTTGATTACGTACTTAAAGGTAAGGCTGGCAAGGGTGAAGAGCGTTGGGGTTTCCCTGGTTGGTTACGTCTGACCGAGGAGCGGTCTGGAGGGGCGAAATCGGTTTTTCATTTAGGGAATGGAACTGTAACCTATGCCACTTTTGGAGGAATCCCCTGGCTCCGTTACATGCGCCAGAAGCTGGGGAGGCGTGTCCACTTCTGGCCTTTCGATGGCTGGAGCATTCCCTCCAACCGCTCCGCTATTGTCGAAGTTTACCCTGCACTCTGGAATGATCAATTTACCCAAGAATGTCGTAATCTCAATCTCAATGAACACCAGCGCGACGCTTATTCCGTGGCCGCATGGATGGCGGAGTCCGACCGAAACGGCAGACTCGAAAAGTTTCTCAAGCCCAAATTAAAACGAGACGAAAGCAAACTGGCGCGGATTGAGGGCTGGATTTTGGGCGTAGCGTAATGGGAATTTTGACGAATAAAAACTCGATTAAATCTCACAATATATCCACCCACACTTTTAAGGACGAATAACATGCCCAAGATGAGCGGGGCGCAGTTCATGGCTGACGCCCTCCACGCCTACGGCGTCACCCACATTTTCTTCGTGCCGACGATTTTGAGCCACTCTCTCGCCCAGATGGACGAGCGCGGTACGGGCATCGCCCGCGTCCTCACGCACGGGGAGAAGGCCGCGGCCTACATGGCGGACGGCTACGCGCGGGCCTCGGGCCGCCCCGGCGTCTGCATGGCGCAGATCGTGGGCGGCGTGAACCTCGCGGCGGGCCTGCGCGACGCCCACCTCGCCTGCGCGCCCCTCATCGCCTTCACTGGCGGCACCACGCCCCAGATCCGCTACCGGAACGCCTATCAGGAAACGGAGGACATCAGCGCGTTCGACCCGGTCACCAAGTTCAACGCCACGGTGGACGACGTCACGCGTTTTCCCGATCTGCTGCGCCAGGCCTTCCGCGTCGCCACCTCGGGCACGCCGGGGCCCGTGCACCTGCGCTTCGGCGGGAACCTGGGCCAGGTGGAGCAGGACGTGGCCGACCTCGAACTGATCGTCGAGGAGAACTTCAGGAAAGTGCCCGCCTACAGGCCCGAACCCGAGCCTGCGAGCATCGCCCACGCGCTGGAAGTAATCGCGAAAGCCGAGCGGCCCATCATCGTCGCGGGCGGCGGCGTCAGGACCTCGGGCGCGAACGCAGAACTCGTCGCGCTTGCCGAAAAACTCCAGATTCCCGTCGCCACCTCGATGAACGGCAAGGAAACCATTCCCGGCGATCACCCCCTCTCGGTCGGCGTGGTGGGGACGTATTCGAGGAGAAGCGCCAACGAACTCGTCTCAGAAGCAGACCTCGTATTCTTCATCGGCACCCAGACGGGCGGCATGACCACCCACTTCTGGCGCGTGCCGAAAATCGGCGTCAAGGCGGTTCAACTCGACATCGACCCCGAAGAACTCGGGCGCAACTACCCGCTCGAGGCCTCCATCATGGGCGATGCGAAAATCTCGCTCGGCAAACTCATCGAAGCGGCGGAAGAAGTCCCCGCGCGGGCAGCGTGGCTTTCCCGCGTGGAGGCGGTGGGCGCGGCGTGGCGGGCGGAATTCGCGCCGCTGCTGAACTCGGACGCCTCGCCCATGCGGCCGGAGCGCGTCTGCAAGACGCTGGGTGAGCACCTGCCGTCTGACGCCATCGTGCTCGCCGACACCGGACATTCGGGCATGTGGACGGGCGGCTACCTCGACCTCAAAAGCCCCGACGTCAGCTTCATGCGCGCGGCGGGCCACCTGGGCTGGGGATTCCCCGCGGCGCTGGGGGCCAAGTGCGGCGCGCCCGAGCGGCCCGTGGTCCTCTTCACGGGCGATGCGGGTTTCTGGTACCACATCGGCGAAGTCGAGACCGCCGTGCGCTGGGGCATCAACGCCGTCATCCTCGTGAACAACAACGGCTCCCAGAACCAGGAGACCAAGATTTTCGACGACGCCTACGGCGGTGAGCAGCGCGGCAAGGCGCACGAACTCTGGCACTTCAACCAGACGAACTTCACGGAAATCGCAAAGTCCATGGGCGCCGCGAGCATCCGCGTCGAAAAACCGGGCGAACTCGGAAGTGCACTCGATCAGGCCTTCAGCATGAAGGGAGGCCCCGTCATCCTCGACGTCGTGACGGACATCGAAGCCCTCGCGCCGGGGGCTTACGGGCCGCCTGGGTAGGATCTTAATCAAGCTGAGTGGGATAGTTATCAGGCGTTTTGCGTCTTGTTCGGGCCGTCTCCGATGACAGCGGAAATGCGGTCCGATAACGCTTTGCTAAATTCCTCTAATTTCCCTGGCTCCCAAGTAATATGATTGTACTGTCGCGTGTCGAAGTGAACCTTCTCCACTAAGTCCGCTCGACAAGTGAATATCACCGGGATGTTCAGCCCGTGCGCGAAACCCGCTTCGTAATATACGCTCCCGCGCGCTCCAACCTTCTTGAGTTCCTCCTTGTCCTTGCAGTTCTCGATTTCTTCGATATCTTTATAAGTGAAGTCGGCAACGAGGAAGCGAGAGCGCCTGATCTCAGCGATAATCTCATCGTCTATTTTCCTTATATGATGTTTTTGCTTGATGATGAGTGGCTTATACCCGGCATCTCTTATTCCAGTTTCGATGCCGTCTTGATAAACATCTTCCACACTTTCATCGAACCACATGGCAACAAAAGCTTGGGATGAATCCGTAGCTGCTTTATCGAGTTCGGCGAGATGAGCGTAGCCTTCGACTGTTATGTGGTCAGTCTCGCGTCCTTCAAATTTTAAAGTTTCAATCCAACCTTGTGTCTCTAAATAATTAAGAAAAAATTGCAATTCCCTTCTTTGAGAACTTATTGCAGACGTGTTTACCGTTGATTCCAACCATGCCAACATATTTAAAAATCTATTGTCATTTTCACTTGTTACAGAATTTATACCAGCCCCAGCGTGCCGCTCCAGTTGCCCGAGATATCTAAGCAGTCTGTCCGCACGCTCGTGGACTGGCAAATGTGGTCGCCGTTCCACTTGCTCAATTGTTTTTGGCGTTATTTCAGGATACTCGACACCCAACCGCCGTTGCTCTATTAACCAAGAAGTCAATCGTGCTTTATGATAGTTAGCCTTCCTAGGTCTTTCCATGAAACCATCTTCCTTGGTATCCGCTTGTCCAAGTTCATCTTCTATATTTTTCAGTTCCGTTTGCGCTGCAAAGAAAATGAAATACTTTCCCCCAGCGCGAGGCGAATCCACAAATTTTCCATTACGCAAGTTAGGAGGTTCAATGGAAGCTACCGTTCCCCATATCGGACACACTGAATTTTCACTCATGTTTTCTATCTCTTGATTTAAGGGCGGTTAAACAGAAAAGCGCACGAGTATAACCATTGAACGCGTCTGAACGCGAGTTCCCTATTGGGACCGCTCAAAATGCCCTGATTTCGTAATTCGGCGTATGGAGCCGACCGGGAAGGAGTCTGTAAGGACAGGCACGGGGGCCTGTCCCTACGGGTTCGAATAGAAACACGGGATATGCGTAGGGGCGACCCCCTGTGGTCGGCCGATTGACTACGAGGCGGTGCGGTTTTGTTCGTCATTCCGGCGAAAGCCGGAATCCATTTTTACTCTTTTGCCTTTCGTCAGGGTTCACCCGAATCGGCTGGGGAATGAAACGCCGCCGTTCATTCACTCGCATCCGCAAATGGATTCCGGCATTCGCCGGAATGACGACGGTGGTGAAATCCGACTGAAGAAGGAGAATTTCTTCCGAAAGAGGATGGGTTCTTCATCTACCCCGAGGAGCGAGGAATTGCGAGCCGATTCAAATCTCGCACGCCTATAATCGCTCCCTCATCAGTCGCGATTGCCCTAATGCGAGAGTATCTGGCTCAGGAAGAGTTTCGTGCGGTCCGATTGGGGGCGGTAGAAGAATTCTTCGGGTTCGTTCTGCTCGATGATCTGCCCCTCGTCCATGAAGATGACCCGGTGGGCGACCTGACGCGCGAAGCCCATCTCATGCGTAACGACGAGCATCGTCATCTCGGTCTCGGCGAGTTCGACCATCACGTCGAGCACTTCTTTTATCATCTCGGGGTCGAGTGCGGATGTCGGCTCGTCGAAGAGCATAATTTTGGGCCGCATGCACAATGAGCGCGCAATGGCCACGCGCTGCTGCTGGCCGCCCGATAGCTGGCCTGGGTATTTCAGGGCCTGCTCGGGTATCTTGACGCGGGTCAGGTATTCCATCGCGAGTTCTTCCGCCTCGGCCCTCGGCGTCTTGCGCACCCAGATGGGCGCGAGCGTGCAGTTCTCCAGCACCGTCAGATGCGGAAAAAGGTTGAACTGCTGGAACAGCATACCGACTTCCCGGCGCACGTTGTCGATTTGCTTGAGATCCCCCGTCAACTCGATGCCTTGGACCACGATGGCGCCTTTCTGGTGTTCTTCCAGGCGGTTGATGCAGCGGATGAGCGTCGATTTGCCCGAACCCGAGGGACCGCAGATGACGATGCGCTCGCCACGATAGACGGTGAGGTCGATGTCGCGCAGGACGTGGAACTGGCCGAACCACTTGTTCATGCCCTCGATGCGGATAATCGGCTCGTTCGAGAGGGTTTCCGTATTTACCGCCCCGGCTTCGCCCGCGTTTTCACTCATGAGTCGTTTCCTCCCGCTTAATTTCGGTGGCCCGTGTCGAGCTTGCGCTCGAGCCACAGGCTGTAGCGCGACATGCTGAAGCAGAAAATGAAATAGATAAGAGCCGCGAAGATGTAGGATTCATGTTCGAGGCCCAGCCATTTGGGGTCCGTCACGGCCGAGCGGGCCACGAGCAGCAGGTCGAACAGCCCGATGATCGATACCAGCGCGGTATCCTTGAACAGGGCGATGAAGGTGTTGACGATGCCCGGAATCACGATTTTGAGCGCCTGGGGCAGGATGATGAGCTGCATCGACTTCCAGTAGTTCAGGCCCAGCGCCATGGCCGCCTCGGTCTGGCCTTTCGGCAGGGCCTGCAGCCCGCCGCGCACGACTTCCGCCATATAGGCGGAGGCGAACATGATGAACCCTATCAGGGCGCGCAGCAGTTCGTTGGCGTTCACCCCCTCGGGTGTGAACAGCGGCAGCATGAATGAGGCCATGAAGAGCACGGTGATGAGCGGCACCGAGCGCCAGAGCTCGATGAAGGCGATGCAGATCGTGCGGATGACGGGCATCTCCGAGCGCCGCCCGAGCGCCAGCAGAACGCCTATTGGCAGGGAGAACAATATGGCGACCGAGGCGAATACGAGGGTGAGCGTCAGGCCGCCCCACTTGTGCGTCGGTACGCTCTCCAGGCCGAAGGCGCCGTGGAGCAGGACGAAGGCGACGATGGGGAAACCGAATACCAGGAAAAGCGCCGCGAAGGTGCGGCCCGGCACCCTGTCGGACAGCACCGGCAAGAGGTTCAGGCAGAACAGGATGAAGGTGAGATTCACCCGCCAGCGCTCGGGCTCCGGGTAGAACCCGTAGATGTACTGCCCGAACCGCTTGGGTATGAGAACCCAGCAGGCGCCCTCGATCCCCCGGCAGTCCTTGTTGGACTCACCCTCCAGGAGCGAGTCGATGAAGGCCCACTCGAACAGCGGCGGCACGACCAGATAGAGGAGATAAAACGTCAGCAGCGTGAGCGCCGTATTGGCCGGCGAGGAGAACAGGTTCGCCCGCATCCAGCCGGCTACGCCCGCGGTCGAGATCGGTGGCGGCGCCTCGGGGATATTTTCCGTGCGGACGAAGCTCCTGTCCGGATTTTTTGCGATATCGCTCATGGCATCACCTCTCCACCAGCGATATGCGCCTGTTGTACCAGTTCATGTAGAGCGATATCAGCAGGCTGAAGGTGAGATACACCACCATGCACATGGCGATAATCTCGATGGCCTGGCCGGTCTGGTTCAGCGAGATGCCGCCGAAGACGTTGAACAGATCGGGGTAGCCGATGGCGATGCCGAGGGATGAGTTCTTGGTCAGGTTCAGGAACTGGCTCACCAGAGGCGGCACGATGACCCGGAGCGCCTGGGGAATGATGACGAGCCTGAGCGTCGGCCCCGGCCGCACCCCCAGGGAATAGGAGGCTTCGCGCTGGCCGCGCGAGACGGCGAGAATGCCCGCGCGCACGATCTCGGCGATGAACGATGAGGTGTAGACAGTGAGCGCGGCCAGCGAAGCGAACAGCTCTATCTGGATTTCCAGGCCGCCCGTGAAGCGGAACCGGCCCAGTTCCGCATATTCCCAGGTCAGCGGAAAACCTGTCGCCGCCGATACCAGCAGCGGCACGCCGATGAGGACGCCGAGCGACGCCCAGAAGACGGGGAACTGCTCTCCTGTCGCGTCCTGGCGCCTGCGCGCCCATTTTTTGAGATAGGCAATCGCCGCGATGGCGACGAAAAACGAAATCAAGACCACCACGAAGCCCGGCTGCGGAATGGGCTTCGGCATCGTGAGGCCGCGGTTATGGATATACACCGTGTCGAAAATCGGTATCGCCTTGCGCACCAGGGGCAGCGACTGAAAGACGGCGAAGTGCCAGAAAAGAAAATGCAGCAGGAGCGGCACGTTGCGCACCGACTCGATATACACCCCCACCAGTTTCGAGACCAGCCAGTTGTTCGAGAGCCTGAGCACGCCGAGAATGAAGCCCAGTATCGTGGCCAGCACGATCCCGAGAGCCGAGATAAGGAGCGTGTTCAGCAGGCCGACGATGAATACCGCCCCGTGGGTCGAACCCGCCTCGACGGAATAGGGGATGAGCGTGAGCGGAATCTCGAAGCCCGCCGGGTTGAAGAGGAAATCGAACCCCGTCTTTATGTTGCGTTTTTCGAGATTGATGATCGTGTTGTGAATCAGGTAGGCGCCCAGGCCGATGAGAGCCAGCACGAAGGCGACCTGAAAGGCGACAGACCGGACTTTCGGGTCGTACCACCAACTGGCGGCGCTTGGCCGCGCGCCTGCTTGTTGAGAGTCTACCGCCATATCGAGTCCCCGGTGTGCGACTTCGCCTGCGCGGTATCTTTGCTTCGAGAACGCGCCGCCCGGCCCCGGGGAAATCCCCGGAGCCGGTACGGTTTTATCTTACACGTTCAGTCGGCTTAACGGAATGGAGGCGAGTAGAGAATACCGCCCTTCGTCCAGAGCTGGTTGTAGCCGCGCGCAAGGCCAACGGCCGTCTTGGGGCCGATGTGGCGCTCGTAGATCTCGGAATAGTTGCCTACGCCCTTGATGACGTTGTAGGCCCAGTCTTTCGGGAGGCCGAGCATGCTGCCGAAATCGCCTTCCTGACCGAGCATGCGCTTGATCTCGGGGTTGCTCGATTTCTTCATGGCGTCGACGTTCTTGGAGGTGATGCCGAGTTCCTCGGCGACGATGAGCGCGTTGCGCACCCAGCGGGCGATGTCGCCCCACACGTTGTCACCATGACGCACGACGGGGCCGAGCGGCTCTTTCGAGATGATTTCGGGCAGAATCACGTGGTCCGCCGGGTTCTTGAGCACGGAGCGCTGGGCCGCGAGGCCGGAGCGGTCCGTCGTGTAGGCGTCGCAGCGGTTGGCGGCGTAGTTCTGGCGCGCCTCGGCCGCGTCCTCGACGACGACCGATTTGAACTTCATCTTGTTGCTGCGGAAAAAGTCGGCCAGGTTGAGCTCGGTCGTGGTTCCCGTCTGGATGCAGATCGAAGCGCCGCCGAGTTCCTTGGCGCTCTTGACGCCGAGCGACTTGCGGGCGATGAAGCCCTGCCCGTCGTAGTACAATACGCCCACGAACTCGAAGCCCAGGTTCACGTCGCGCTTGAAGGTCCAGGTCGTGTTGCGCGAGAGGACGTCGATCTCACCGGATTGGAGCGCCGGGAAGCGCGTCTTGCCGGTCAGCGGCTTGTAGGTCACCTTGTCGGGATTGCCGAAAATCGCTGCGCTGATACCGCGGCAGTAATCGACGTCGAAACCTCTCCAGACGCCCTTGTCGTCGGGCGCGGAGAATCCCGTCAGGCCGGTGTTCACGCCGCAGATGAGATTGCCGCGCTTTTTCACGGTCTCCAGCGTCGGGCTGGCGGCGAACACGGCGCTTGCGATTACCGCAACGGCGGCAAACGCGCAAACTACGGTGAACAGGTGTTTTTTCATCACAATTGTCTCCCTCGTGGGCCCTCTCGGGCATCAAGAAATTGAAGAAACGTCCTCTGAAAATAAGTCTAGTGTGGAAAGAAAAAAATAGCATGATGGGGATGCTCTCACAACCTTTTTCTCTGGACTGCAGATGAATTTTTCTGAGCCTGCAGATGAAGATGCAGAATTTTCAGAATTGGCAGGAAAATATGTCTGGTTGGTACTCTTTCGTAACCGTCACAGGGACATCAAGCAACGTTGCCGTGAACTCAAGCGGATGGGCGAAGCCGAAGGCCCAGGGCGCGCATGACCTTGAGTACGGTGGCAAACTCGGGATTCCCGCCGGGCGAAAGCGCCTTATAGAGGCTCTCCCTGCCCAGGCCGGCTTCGGCGGCGACTTTCGTTATTCCCCTGGCTCTCGCGGCGTCCCCCAGTGCCGCCGCGATGAGGGCCGGGTCGCCATCCTCGAAAGCCGCTTCGAGGTAGAGCACGATATCCTCTTTGGTCTTGAGGTGATCCGCCGCATCCCACGGTTTGGTTTGGTTTGCCATGCTCACTTTCTCCCATCGTTTTCACACACGAAGACGAGATGCTAACACAATTCCCTCCTCCAGGGGGTTGTTGAAAAAGCCCCCCAAAGGGAAATGATGTCCAAGAGAGCGCCGCCCAATGCGGAAAGGTAGTTATGCTCTTCGTTTTTGATCGTCATTCCGGCGCATGCCGGAATCCAGGGACTTTGCCTTTGTTTTTTTATTTCTTCCGTATTCCAGCCAGTGAGTGGGGGGATGAAAAACCGGAGTGTCGCCATTCTCCTCGGCTCTGGATTCCGGCGTTCGCCGGAATGACGGCTTCGGCCAATTCCGAGTGAGGAGGGGTTTTTCAACAGCCCCGACAAGGGAGGTGAGGGGGTTGGTTTTGTAGAAGGACAACTCTTTGGGGTTGTTCTCCCCTCCTCGGGACTGTCCCGCAGATCGCGATCTCGGACAGACACAGAGGGCCTGTCCGCTACAGGATGATGGCGACCAACACGTCAGGACAGGCACGGAGGCCTGTCCCTACAAAACCGTCGCGTCCAAACACGCCGTAAGGGATTCCTCTCCACCGCAGCGTAACCCTCCATGCCGCCCGCTACCGAAGCGGGCTTTTTCAACAACCCCCCTACTCCCGTATTTTCTCGATGACGCTCAGCGTCTGCGCGCCGGGGGTGGGAATCCACATGGATTTCTGGCCCTCGCCGCCGCCTACGATGAGGATGAGGGCATCCGCGTGGGTGAGGATGGGCACGGAGGCTTCGGGGTCCGTCCTGTCGACCCAGACGGGAAAGGTGGGGCCTTTCGATTTTCCCCGGACGCCCACGTGCTTCCAGGGCTTTCGCGCCTTCTCGAAGAGATAGCGCTTCACGTCCGCCTTGCTCCAGCCCGACCGCGCAATGTAGGCGGCGTGCTCGGGCGCCATGACGAGGACGGGTTCTCCCTGGGAGGAGAGATTGTTCCCGCCCAGGGTCGCCATCGAGTCCGCATAGCCGAAGAGCAGCGCGTGGGGCTCGGTGTTGTAGTTGTCCGTGATGCAGTGGGGCGCCTCGCCGCAGGTGAGCGTCACCGTGCTCTCATCCGGCTCAAAACCGCGCTCGACGTGATAAGGCTCCCAGGGGTTCGCGCCCTCGTTCTCGGCGATGCAGTAGGTGTATTTCCCCGGATGCGCGTGCTGGGCGCGGTCCACCTCTCCGGGAACGGCGCCTCCCAAATTGATGAGGCAAAGCCTGAGCGCGCGGCCAATCGTCGCGTTCGCCCGCCAGCCGGGGCCGAAAAGGCCGGAGCCCGAGTTGATTTTGAGACGCCTCGCAATAGGGCCGTTCACGATGATGAGCGCGGTGGCGGGGTGCGTCGTCGTCTGGCGGTGGCTGAGTCCATAGCGCGGCTTGGTGATTGCGGAGACAGCCGCGACGACGACGGACAGGTATTCGGGCGCGCAGCCGGCCATCACGGCGTTCACCGCGATTGCGCGGACCGTCGCCACCCCCATGAGGGGAGGAACCTCGGCGATTTCCTCATCCGCCTCCCCCGGCCAGCCTGTGAGCAGGCTTTCCACGCGCTCGCGCGTGGGCGGGACGATGGGCAGCCCGTCCGTCCAGCCGCGCTCGTAGAAATAGGCGTTCACCTCATCGAGGGAGCCTGTGACCGGCAATACCCGCCGGCCCGCCTCAGGAGAGGGGTTTTCGACGTTCACGGCCAAATTCCGCCTCCCCTATTTCGGGCAAAGATTCTCAGGACCCCGGAACTTCTTCTCCGCGTATTCGGCCCGGAGTCTTTCCGGGTCGCCTGTGAGCGCGTGGACGACTTCCGGCACGATGGCGTCCGACTTGGGGTGAAGGGCTACTCTCTCGGGAGCGGCGAGCGGGTGGTCCATCTCGACGATGGGCAGGCCGCCGTAGCCCTGCCTCCTCGCTATCGCGCGCCCGCTGTGGCTGAAGCCACGGCTCACGATCACGCAGGCGGGGCTTCCCAACCTCTCGAGTTCCACCGCGTCGCGGACACTCCACGACGTGGAAGAGCCTCAGTGCCCCACGCCGACCAGAACGGCGTCGCAGCACGCGTGCAACTCCTCGATAATTTCAGGGGATGCCGCCTGGGCGAGGTGATGCTTCCTGCGCTGGACGACCTCTTTGATGCCGAACGAGGCTCGAAGCCTCTCAAGCACCCGGTCCAGCACCCAGTCGGAGAATTCCTTGTTGTTATCCAAAATCCCGAGAACCGCGCCTTCCAGCGCCTCCGGTCTGGGTTTCAGAGCCTCATCCGGTATCCTGGGGATGCCCGCGGGGGAGATGACGTCCGTATATATCTCCTCGTTCATCGGATTCTCCCGGACCGGCCCTCTATCTGCCCGTGAAGACGGGCTTTCTCTTCTCCATGAACGCCGTGCGGCCTTCCTTATAGTCGGCGCTGTCGAAACATTCTTTCGAGATTCTGGCGATCATCTCGAAATCGCGGTCCGCCCCGTCTTTCACCACCTCGCCGATGGTGAGCTTGGACGCCTTGACCGAGAGCGGCGCGTTGTTCGCGATGGTGGAGGCCATATCCACCACGTAGTTCTCCAGTTCATCCACTGGCACGACTTCATTCAACAGCCCGATTTCGAGGGCCTTCGCCGCCTGAATGCGCCGGGCGGTGAAGAGTATTTCCTTCGCCTTGGCGGGTCCCACCAAATCGACGAGCTGCTTCAGGTTGTCGAAGCCATAGGCGATGCCCAGACGCCCGGCGGGGATGCCGAACTGCGAATCGTCCGACGCGACCCGGATGTCGGCGTTCAGCGCGATTCCCAGCCCGCCGCCCAGGCAATAGCCCTGGATCATGGCGATCAGGGGCTTTTTCATCCCCACCATGATCTCTTTGGCTTCCTCGGATATCCGCGTGTACTCGGCGGCCTGCTCGGCGTTGCTCCTGTTCTTGGCGAACTGGGAGATGTCCGCGCCCGAGACGAACGCCTTATCGCCCGCGCCCTTCATCACCACGACGCGGATGTCGTCGTCCGCCTCGTAAGAGCCCAGTATCTCGGCGATGGCCCCCCACATCTCGAGCGAGAGCGCGTTCCTCCGCTCGGGGTTGTTGAAGATCATCCAGCCGATGCCGCCGTCCACCTCGAAAGCCATCTTCTCCGTCGATAACTGCATTCCATGCTCCATACGCTGCGCCCCCCGAGGGGGGCAGGATAGTTTTCAGACGATGCCCGCATCGCGCAATTGGTTTATCGCTTCCGCATCGTAGCCCATTTGATTCAAAATCTCTTCCGTATGCTCGCCCACCTCGGGCGTCGAGTTGCGCATTTTCTGCGGCGTTCGCGTGAGCTTCACCGCCTGGCCCACAATCTTGATGGGCCCTTTTTCGGGATGTTCGACCTCGGGCGACATGTTCAGCCCCTTGACCTGGGGGTCGGCGAACGTCTTGTCCACCGTGTAAATGGGCCCGCAGGGGATTCCCGCCTCGTTCAGTATGTCGATCCATTCCGCACCCGGCTTCGTTTGCGTACGCAGATTGATAGTCTCGTGCAGGACCTCTTTGTTCTCGAATCGACTGGGTACGCTCTCATAGTCCGGATTCTCTAAGAGTTCGGGCATTTCGAGAGCATGTACGAGGCGCTTCCAGAGATGCTGGGGGCCGGACTGGATGATGATCTGTCCGTCCGCGGTCTCGAAAACGCCCGCCGGCAAAAAGGTGGGGTGGTTATTCCCCTGCTGGGTCGGCACGTCCTCAAAAAGAAGGTATCTCGCGGCCTGAAAGTCCATCATCTGAATCTGGGCTTCGAGAAGCGAGGTGTGCACCCATTGACCCTCGCCCGACACTTCGCGCTCGAGCAGGGCGATCATAATCCCCTGCGCGAGCATGAAGCCCGCCGAGAGGTCGGCGAGCGGAATGCCCACCCGCATGGGACCGCCCCCCGGCTTTCCCGTGACGGACATGAGACCGCTCAGCCCCTGGGCCGTCATGTCCAGCCCCGGCCGCTTGCGGTAGGGCCCCTCCTGCCCGAAACCGGAGATGCTCCCGTAGACGATGCGCGGGTTCACGGCTCGGCACGCCTCGTAATCCACGCCCAGGCGGTGCTTCACGTCGGGCCGGTAGTTCTCGATGACGACGTCGGCGCCTTCCACCAGGCGGAAGAATATCTCGCGGCCTTTTTCTTCGCGCAGGTTGAGTGTCATGCCTCTCTTGTTGCGGTGCAGGTTCTGCGCCTCATAGCCGCCCCGGGGTTGGGCCATGTTGTCCGAAAAACCGCTCGCGGGGGGCGCTTCTATCTTGATGACGTCCGCCCCCCAGTCCGCGAACTGGCGAACCGCCGTGGGGCCAGCCCGCGCACGGGTGAGATCCAGGACCTTGAAGCGGGAAAGGGGTAAAGAATGATTCTGCACGAACGCGCTCCTGTGTAAAAATTGCAGCGATTCAAGAATAAGGGAGATTTATCCGCCCATAAGGTAGCAGAATCGAGCAGGTTTGCGCAGTGCGGGAGGGAGTGAATTTCACGATTTCGAGACGTGATTCTCCCTTCGGCAACAGAGAGTGTTTTTTCTCTGGTCGGGGCGAGAGGATTTGAACCTCCGACTTCCTGCTCCCAAAGCAGGCGCGCTACCAGGCTGCGCCACGCCCCGATAAGGCAGCAAGACTACCACAAGCCAATCTCGCACTGGAACCAAAGGGGGAAAAAACCAAAATGAACGGGGCCGACCGGCCCGCGTGGGTCAGGCGGGCGCCGGCTGCGGCGTCTGCCCTTTTCGCCTGGTGTGCTGATACCAGTACAATGCGGCGAAAATCGCCACCGCGATGAGCTGCACCACGGGGCGCGGCCCGCTCGTGAAATCCGTGATGAGCGAGGGCCTGAACGCTGCGATGCACACCACCATCAACACTGCCCGCTCGCCCCAGTTGCAGTTATCGGCGAAATACCCCTGAAGGGCGGACGCGAAGGCGAACATCGCCACAAGGGAGACAAAGCACACCCAGGCGATTTTCATCACGTCGTTGATCCAGATTATCTCGCCCTTGGGGCCGACGCCCTGCATCATCAGGAGTTCCAGGTTGAAGATGAAGACGAACGGCAGCACGGCGGTCCGCAAATCGTAGACGAAGCCCTGCACGCCCGTCTGGATGGGGTCCGACTTGGCTATCGCCGAGGCGGCGAACGCGGCGAGACCCACCGGCGGCGTGTCGTCGGCCAGGATGCCGAAATAAAAGACGAACAGATGGGCTGCGAGCAGCGGCACCACGAGGCCCGCCTTCCCGCCCAGGCTCACGATGACGGGCGCGGTGAGCGTCGCCATGACGATGTAGTTCGCCGTCGTGGGCAGGCCCATCCCCAGGATGAGCGAGCACAACGCGGTGAGCAGGAGCATGAGCACCACGTTGCCGAGAGAGATGATTTCAATCAATTCAATGAAGCGGCCGCTGAGCCCCGTGAGCGTCACGGTGCCGACGATGATGCCCGCCGCCGCGGTCGCCACGCCGATGCCCATCATGTTCTTGGCCCCGGCCATCATTCCCTGCCAGACGTCGCCGAAGCTCTGGCCGAAACCGGAGAGCACCCCGTGCCAGAGGCGATCCTCCAACTCCTTGAAGTGCGCCTCGCCGAACAACTCCCGCAGGTGGGCGACGCCCTTCTCGCGCTTCATGTCGCCCAGGACGGCGATGGTGTTCTGCATGGGACGCTGGACGACGATGATCGCCATGGTCAGCAGAATCGCGTTGAACGCCGAAGCCACGGCCGACATGCGCAGGATGACAAGTGTGTAGATCAGCGCCAGTATGGGAACGACGTAGTGGATGCCGCTGATGAGCGTGGGCCAGAAAGAGGGCAGCTCATCCTCTCTCAGCGGCCTTAAGTTTAACTTGAGCGCTTCTAAATGAACGACGTAGAACAGGGCGATATAAGACAGCAGGGCCGGCAGTATGGCGGCGCGCACCACGTCGAGATAGGCGAGGCCCAGGAATTCCGCCATGATGAACGCGGCGGCGCCCATGACCGGCGGCATGAGCTGTCCGTTCGTGCTCGCGCCCACCTCCACGGCGCCCGCCTTGTAGGCGGGCAGGCCCACTTTTTTCATCAGCGGAATCGTGAAGGTCCCCGTCGTCGCCACGTTCGCGATGGATGAGCCCGAGACAAGACCCGTCATGCCCGAGGCGACCACGGCCGCCTTGGCGGGTCCGCCCCGGAATCGGCCCAGCGCCGCGAAGGCCACCTGCACGAAGTAGTTCGCCGCCCCCGCCTTGTCGAGCAGGGAGCCGAACAGCACGAAGAGGAACACGAAGCTCGTCGACACCCCGATAGGTACGCCCCAGATGCCGCTGTCGCTCAGATACATGTGGTCCACGACGAATTCGAGCGGAACGCCCGGATGCGCGATGAACGAGGGCATGTACGGTCCCGCGAAGCAATAGAGCAAAAACAAGATGGCGAGAATCGGCAGCGCGGGCCCGAGCGCTCGGCGCGCGGCCTCCAGAAGCAGAAGGACGAGAATCGCCCCCACGATGACGTCGCGCTGGATGGGTAGACCCGATCGCTGGATGATGTTCACGTAATCCCAGGCCATGTAGAGCGCGCCCAAACCTGCGAGGATCGCGAGCGCGTAGTCGTACCAGGGGATGACCTGCCGCGTAGAGCGCTGGGGCCGCAAGAAGCCGGGGAAAAGCTGGAGCGATACACGCTGAACCCAGCTCTCGCCGGGCTTTTTCGTACCCGGGAAAGCGAGATAGACCATCGTGATGGCGAAGGTGAGATGGATGCTTCTGGCGATAATGGAGTTAAGCGGTGTGTAGGCGATGTAGAGCTGAAAACAAGACCAGGAGATAGCCAGAACCGAGACCAGCCAGGCTGTGAGGTTCTTGGGCTGCCTTCCGCCTGATTCCGCTTCGGCGGCGATTTCCTCCGCCGCCTTCTTCGATTCCTCGTCTATCCCTGCGCTCAAGGCGTCTGCGGAATCACCCGGCTCGCTCATTCATTCGCCCCTCAAACGAAAACCCCATTTCGTGAAAGACTGGACCTCGATTCACCACACGAAGCCGGAGGGCGATCGGCCCCCCGGCCCATGCGGTGGAAGTTCGTTCGAACTACTTCTTCATCTTCTTCATCATCTTCTTCATCAGGCCTGTTTCTTCGTAATAACGCACGGCGCCCGGATGGAAGGGAGCCGAGAGGCCGCCGAGCATGTCTTTCTTCGTCAGGTATTTGAACGCCGCGTGCGTGGCGCGGAACTGGTCGAGATTATCGAAGATGGTCTTCACGACGCTGTAGACCACGTCGTTGGGCTGGTTTTTGCCGGTTACGAAAGTGGCCTTCACCGCGTAGGTCGGCACGTCTTTCTTGACGCCCTTGTAGATGCCGCCCGGGATGTTCGTCATCACGTAGTAGGGCTTGCCGGCCACGAGCTTCTGGATGCCCATGGAGTTCACGGGAATCATGCGGATCGCCGTGCTGTTGGAGATCTCGAGACCGCCGCCCCAGGGGTTGCCGACGGTGTAGAAGAACGCGTCGATCTTCTTGTCCACCAGCGCGCGGTTCGCGCCGCCCTGCTGCAGACCCTCGGCCTTGATGTCCTTGTTCATGTCGATGCCGTAGATTTTCAGGATGTCCGTCGCGTTTCCGCGTTGGCCGGAGCCGGGGTTGCCGATGTTGACCCGGCGTCCCTTGAGATCCGACACCTTCATGATGCCCGAATCCGCGCGCGCGACGAGCATGATGGTTTCCGGGTGAACGCTGAAGACGCTGCGCAGGCCCTTGTAGGCTTTGCCCTTCCAGTCGGCTGTGCCGTTATACGCCTGAAAGTTCCTGTCGGACTGGGCGACGCCGAAGTTCAGCAGGCCGCGCTTGATGGCGTTGATGTTGAACACCGAACCCAGGGCGGGACGGCCGATGCAGTTGTAGCCCTTGCCCTTCAGGTTCTTGTTCACCAGCTTGCAGACGTTGAGAGCGACCTGGTAGTACACGCCCGTGGTGGAGCCGCCGCCGACCACGAGGAATTTCGCGGCGCTTGCCGGAACCGCCGCTCCCGCCAGCGAAATCGCCACGACGGAAGCGAGTATGAATTTCATTGTCCTTTTCATCGTTGATTCTCCTTGAGTGAGGTGAGGGGGGAAAATGAACTTGCCAAGCATTGCTGATGCGCGTTTCCTCTGTATAAGCAGTACATTCGCCCGTTACTCGCAAATGACGAATTCTACGGAATACCTATCGTTATCGGCCATTGCCGACGCTTTATATTCGGGATGATCGCTAGTTGAAGGATAATGAGGGCAATACTTGATGTCAACCGAAAACTAAACGCGAGGAGCCATCTCCATCGCTTTGGGGTATCCTCATCGCCTCAAAAATCTCTCGTTTTTTCTTATTGTTATTATTTTCGAGGTTGGGTAATGAACCGGACAACGTGGGACGTCATCGTCATCGGAGGGGGTATACTCGGCCTTTCCACCGCCATGCAGATCACCCGCCGCCACCCCGAAAAACGCGTCCTCGTCCTCGAGAAAGAAACCGATGTCGGCCGCCACCAGTCGCTCCACAACAGCGGCGTGATCCACGCGGGACTCTACTACCGCCCCGGCTCGCTCAAGGCGAAGACCTGCGTCGAGGGAGCGGCCGCGATGGTGCGCTTCGCGCAGGAACACGGGATCGACCACGAAATCTGCGGCAAGGTGGTCGTCGCCACGAAGGAGGCGGAAATCCCCCGTCTCGAGGAACTCTACCGACGGGGCGCGGCGAACGGCATCGAGAACATCGCGGTTCTGGGGCCCGAAGAACTGAAGGAAGTCGAACCACACACCCGGGGCGTCAAGGCGCTTCGAGTGCCCTCTACGGGCATCATCGACTATAACGGCGTCGTCCGCGCCTACGCCCGCATCGTCACCGAGGCGGGGCAGCGCATCCAGACATCCGCGGAAGTGACCGGAATCACCGTATCGCAAGGAGAAAAGCGCGTCGAGACGACGGCGGGGGATTTCGGGGGGAAACTCATCGTCAACTGCGCGGGGCTTTATGCCGACAGGATAGCCAGTCTCGCAGGCGGAGCGCCGCCGATGAAAATCGTACCCTTCCGCGGCGAGTATTACGAACTCACGCCAGAGCGCCGCTCGCTCGTCAAGAGCCTTATCTATCCGGTGCCCGACCCGGCGTTCCCCTTCCTCGGGGTTCACTTCACACGCCGCGTGGACGGGAGCGTCGAAGCGGGGCCGAACGCCGTTCTGGCTTACATGCGGGAGGGCTACACGAAGACGCGGGTCGACCCCTACGATCTCTTCGAAACGCTCACCTACCCCGGCTTCCTGCGGCTGGCTCGCAAATACTGGAAGACCGGGCTGGGCGAGATGGTCCGCTCCCTCAGCAAATCCGCATTCACGCGCGCGCTGCAAAAGCTCATGCCCGAGATCCGGGAGTCGGACCTGGTGCCCGCAGGCGCGGGCGTTCGCGCACAGGCGGTGGACCGGGCCGGCGGCCTCCTCGATGATTTCTCCATCATCCGGACCGAGGGAGCCGTTCACGTGTGCAACGCTCCCTCGCCGGGCGCAACGGCGTCTTTGATGATAGGCCGCGCCATCGCCGACATGGCCGAGGAGATGGAAGGCTGAGCACCGGCGAGGCGTGTTGAAAACCCCCTGATTTCGTGATTCGACGAATGCCCTCAACCGGGGAGAGAGGAGACATCACTCCCTTGAGGGGCCGGGCATCCAGAGGGGAATGCCCCGATGAAAAAGCCTTTGTTCAGAGAGCACCCCCCCTTGTCGGGGCTGTTGAAAAAGTCCCAATGAATGTGGATTCGACGCGACCGACGAGAAAAGAGATACCACTCCCCCCTTGAGGGGGAGTCGAAGAGGCCGAGCGGTTTATGCGAAGGCCGATTCGGTGGGGGGTGAATCGCGTTTTATCGCCACTCCTAGTTATACCCCCCACCAGTTCACTTTCGGGCTTACGCCCTCAGTTCACTGACTCCCCCTCAAGGGGGGAGTGAAATTCAGCGCGCTCCCTCTGTGGGACTTTTTCAACAGGCCCCCTCAAGTGGGGTGTTGAAAAAGCCCCGTCTGCGACCTTCGCAAACCGCCAACGCCTCTCTCCTCACCCTGAGTAGCCGCCGGAGGCGGCGTATCGAAGGGGCCTGTCCCTGCCTGCCGTACCCGCCATGGAAACGCCCAACCCGGGGAGATATTCATCCTTCATCCCCGAGGGATAAACTCCCTCACTCCCCGGGCCGGTACGCGCTCTCGGGAGGGTCGGCCCCCCGCCAGGGTCCAATGAGCTTTCCGCCCCGATAAGCCGCCTCGCAGGGGCCCTCGGGCGTCAAGACCACGAGAGGTCTTTTCCTTCGGCTCATCGTCCGGCGATAACGCCTGCTTTGCTCGATATAGAGTTCGCGCTCACCGGGCTGCAGTTCGAAAAGCCGGTTGAAAAAACGCAGGAATTCGCCAATAAACTTTTTCGTCGCCACGCGGTGGCGATCCACGAGGTAGCATTTGCCCTCCAGCACCCGGTTGTAGACCAGACCCAGGAGATTCTCCTCGCCATCGAAATAGGGTTCATAGGGAAACGTGCGGCACGAGACGGAGCGGTTCTCCCGCTCGCAATGCGTGACACCGCGGCACTCGATGAAAACGCTCTGCTCGGGGTCGACTTCTTCGACCATAGCGAGCTCAGAGGGGGTGCGCGGCCTGAACTCATGCCAGAGCCGCGTGCGCGATTCGAGATAGTTCCACTCTTCATGACAGGCGACGGGAACCACCCACCCCGAATCGCAGCAAAAAGGAACTCCCTCATTAAAGGGCGCGCATTTCTTACCGCAGTCGAACCGCGCCGGCGGACTCGCAAAGCCCGAGTAGAGCGTCTCGAAATCTTTCGGCCGCAGCCTCGCCTCGTTCATATTTTCTCGCTATGCCTCATCTTCGCCCGCCTCTTCGGGCGAATCCGCCGCGCGCGCTCGGGGAGCGCCGGCAGCCAGAGCGCGTGATATGGCGATGGCGGCCTGGTGAAAGAGTATGGCGCAATAATCGACCTCGTCATCGGACATCTCCCGAGAGGCATCGAAATAAAACGAGGCCAGCCCCACCACTTTTCCCAGCGCGATCAGAGGAAAGACTACGGCTCCACCCATCTTTTCGGCCTTGAGAACTTCGGGCGCGCCGTACCATTGATCGGTGAAGGGCACCTCGACAATCTCTTTTTCCCTGAGGGCGATCCTCTCCGGCAGACCGGAGTCGGGGGAGACGATGGCGCCGCGATAGGCCCCGCCCACGCGCGAGGAGCACACTTCGAGAAACTGCTCCGTCGTTTCATCGTATAGCGCGGCATAGTATCTTTTCGTCGAGAAAAAACGCGAGACCTCCTCCACGACGGTGAGGATAACACTGTGGAAGTGCGCGCCCGCAGCCACGGATTCACTCACTCTCAAGATGGTGGCGAATTGGTCCGAATCAAGTTTTCGACGGGATGCCCCCTCGTCCGCCCCGACCTCTCTCGTCAGAGGAGGTGTGGTTTCGCTTCCCTCGCGGGGCTTCAGCATGGAAAACAATGCGAGCGATGCGAGCCAGCCCGCCGTCATCACACCGGCCAGTATTGCCAATCCTGAGTCTGTCTTCGTGCGTTCCGTCAGGTGGACGAGGCGCAATCGCCTCATACCCAGATAGAATACGGCCTCCGTCATCGAGCGTTTGTCCCTGTTCTCGGCATTGAACGCGGCAGGATCACAACATACCGGGAGATCGAGGACCGAGGCGAGTTCCGTCTTGAAAGCCCCGGCGATACTCTCGGCCAGAAACTTCTCACCCCGTTTGGCGAAGAGTACCTTTTGTTCGGGCTCCGCCAACAGAAATATGCTCTCGCCGGGGGCCGGCTCGTCCTCCCGCAACGGCAGCAGCGATTCCGCCGCAACGACGATGCCCCACATACCCTTCATCGACGTCGAGGGCGCCAGCACCAGCACGGCCGGCGCGCCGTCCAGCGTGCTCGACTGAATGTCGAACTTCCTCCTCGACGGCCCCGCTCCTCCTTCTCGTTTCAACAAGGAGAGGAGCGAACGGCTCGCTCCCGACCAGAGACCTTTCTCCTCGCCTCCCGGCGGCGGCATGTTGCCCACCCTGCGAGAGTCCACGATCTTGCCCCGCTCATCGAGCAGCACCGAGGCGGCAAAGGAGTCTCTCGATTCTCCGCCCAGGAGAAACGAAAGCGCCTTCCCCTCCCTGTTCGCGACGCCCGAAACCGCCGCCATCAGAAGCTCGGCCCCCTGGATCTTCCCGAGCAGGGAGTCGACGCGCCCCCGCATCCTGGTTTTCAGGTCCTGCAGGCGCCTCGCATCACGCTCGGCGTGTCGACTCAGGAGTACACCCTGGACGGCTCGATGGGCGAAATAGGTCGCACCCGCTGAAAAAAGGGCCGTGATGAGCGCAAACAGCAGAAAGGGGGAAATTGGTTTTAGGGATTTCACATCAATCACACGTCGGCCGACGCCCAAGCCGGGCGAACGCCCCGCCTGAGGAAAAGCGATGCGCCCGTGCAACGTCGGGCGACGGTCAGAACCGCCTAGACCGCCGGCGCCCCGTTCGTTTTCGGCCCCACGCCATAGAGTTTTTCCGAGAAGTGACATGCCGCGAAATGACCTGTGCTGATTTCGCGCATCGGCGGCTCCTCCGCCACACACCTGTCTTCCTTGTAGGGGCATCTCGTATGGAATCGACACCCCGAGGGAGGATTCACGGGACTGGGCACGTCGCCGGTCAGGATCATGCGTTTTTTCTTGAGCGTCGGGTCCGGAATCGGCACGGCGGAGAGCAGCGCCTCGGTATAGGGGTGCTTCGCCTCCATCACCACCTTGTCGGCCGAGGCCATCTCCACGATCTTGCCCAGGTACATGACGGCGATGCGGTCGCTCACGTGCTGGACGACGGCCAGATCGTGCGCGATGAGCACGAACGCGATTCCAAATTCTTGTTGCAGGTCTTCGAGCAGGTTGATCACCTGCGCCTGGATCGACACGTCGAGCGCGCTGACGGGCTCGTCCGCGATGATGAGCTTCGGATTGAGCGCCAGGGCGCGGGCGATGCCGATGCGCTGGCGCTGTCCGCCCGAGAACTCATGCGGATAGCGCCGTATATGCTCGGGCCTCAAACCCACCCGGTGGAGAAGCGAGGCGACCATCTCCTCTTTTTCCTTACCTTTGGCAATGCCGTGAATGGTCAACGGCTCGCCGACGATGCTGCCCACCGTCATGCGCGGGTTCAGGGACGCATACGGGTCCTGGAAGATGATTTGCATCTCGCGTCTGAGCTTGCGCATCGACTCCCTGTTCAGGGTGCAAACGTCGGTGCCCTGGAAGTTCACTACGCCCGAGGTCGGCTCGATGAGACGCAGTATGGCCCGGCCTGTGGTGGATTTCCCGCACCCGCTTTCCCCGACGAGCCCGAGCGTCTCGCTAGGCTCCAGATCGAAGCTCACCCCGTCCACGGCGCGCACATAGTTGCGAACCCGGGAGAATACGCCCCCACGCACCGGAAAGTGCTTCACCAAATCTTTTATTTCGAGTAGTTTCTCTGCCACGGTTCGCCTCTCTTGTTCAACAAAAAATCGCGCTCAAATTTACGTGTACTCAGTTTTTATCATTGCTGCCATCAGCGGGCAAGTCTCAAAGAATCTATCGACGCGGTTGGTGAACCCATTCCCCGCCCCTTCCCGTACATGCGAATTCGCCCGTATGGAGCGCGGCCAAGTCTATCACATCACCTCTCCTCACCGGGCCGCGCGCGCGAGACCGTTGATCATCGCACCCCGTTTTGCTAGGTTTGGCGGTCAACCCGTATGGACGGGAACCATTTAGCGATACCATTCCCCAGAAATGCGCGCGGGTGCGCATCGGGGCGAAAACGTTTTCATGGAGAGGGAAATGGCGGAAGAAGAAAAAAACGAAGCGGAAGCTCCCCAAGAAGAAGCGGCGGCCCCTGAAGAGAAGGGTCCAGTTCTGACGGCCAAAGAGATCGACAAGATGAACGTGCCCAAGCTAAAGGAAGCCGCCCTGGCCTACGGCGGAAAGATCTCGGGCGTTCACGGCATGGACAAAAACCAGTTGATCCGGGCGCTCAAGGAGATAAATGACATCCCTTTGATCGAGGCGAAGCGCACCTCCAAAATAGACAGGAGCGCCGTAAAGCAACGGATCAAGGCTCTCAAGAACATGCGGGACCAGAATATCGAGGCGAAAGACGGCATTCAGCTCAAGCGCGTGAGAAGGCGCATCAAATCGCTTCGGAGAAAACTGGTGCGAACCGCTTAAGATCAAGAACGATTCTTGTCCCTCGGGAGAAACGATGCCCGCACATATATCCTTGCCTCTCAATTCGAACGGCGGCGTGAAATTCATAGACCGCATCCGGGAGGACGCTCCTCTCCTGGAACGCACTGAACTCACCACGCTACAGATCAACGTTGGCAAGTACTGCAACCAGACTTGCGCGCATTGCCATGTGGGCGCGGGACCGCACCGCAAGGAGATAATGACCGAGGAGACGGCGAACCGCATCATCGAATGGCTCGAGGATACCGAGATATCCAACGTGGACGTCACGGGAGGCGCACCGGAACTCAACGCCCATTTCAGACGCATCGTCACGAACGCCCGCCGCAAGGGCCGCCACGTAATGGTTCGCTGCAACCTCACGGTCGTCTACGAGCCGGGCCAGGAGGACTTGATCGATTTCTACCGCGAAAACCGGGTGGAACTCATCTGCTCGCTGCCTTGCTATCTCGAGGAAAACGTGAACGGCCAGCGAGGAGACGGCGTATTTGAAAAATCCATCCGCGCGCTCCGGGAGTTGAACGAGGCAGGGTTCGGCCCGCCGGGAGATCTGACCCTGAACCTCGTCTACAATCCCGTGGACGACAATCTCCCACCGCCCCAGGAGGGGCTCGAGGCGGACTACAAACGCGAACTCCTCAAGCGCTACGGCATCCGATTTCATCATCTCTACACCATCACCAACATGCCCATCACCCGTTTCGCCAGTTATCTGAAAGTGAACGGCAAACTGGATTCCTACATGTCCACGCTGCGCGAAGCCTACAATCCCGGAACGCTACCCGGCCTCATGTGCCGAAACCTCATCAGCGTGGGCTGGGACGGCGTCTTGTATGACTGCGACTTCAACCAGATGCTCAACATGTCCCTGGGCAACGGGACACCCCTGAAACTGTGGGACGTGGCGCCCGCCGATCTGCTGGGCCGGGAAATTCTTCTGGACGATCATTGCTTCGGCTGCACCGCGGGCGCCGGCTCCTCCTGCGGAGGCTCTCTGGCGTAGAGGCCGCAATCGCAGAAAATTTTCTGGTCTCTCTTCAATCATCAAGCTATGATGTCATCCGCCCGGTTGAGTGGATATTCTCGCATCAGCTATTTTCGAGTCAGCGGTAACGACGTGAAAACGGAGTGAATTCCATTGTCTCGCCCGACGAGAGGAAACAGAAAGAGATATCCGCAGGTACGCGGACTGCTCGCGCTCGTCTTGAGCCTCGCACTTCTGAGCGCTCCGGCCTCCATCGCCCTCGGTTCGGATCATGACATCGACAATGGGGAACAAGCCACTGAATCCATAGACCCGTTCGAGGACTTCAACCGCGCGGTCTTCGATTTCAACGAGGGCCTGGACGCCGTCATTTTCCTCCCGCTCGCAAAGTTATACCGGGCCTTATTCCCAAAACCCATCCGCGATACGTTCCGCAATTTCATGCGCAACCTGAACGCCCCCTTCATTCTGGCGAACGACGTCCTCCAGGGGGAGGGCGAGCGCGCCGGTATGACCCTGAGCCGGTTCCTGATCAACACCACCCTGGGCGTGGGGGGATTGTTCGACGTGGCGACCGGCTTGGGAGTGCCGTTTCACGACGAGGATTTCGGCCAGACCTTAGGCGTTTGGGGCGTGGAAGAAGGGGTATATCTCGTGCTGCCCGTTATAGGGCCATCGACGGTCCGGGACGGTTTCGGCAAGGTGGGGGACGCCTTCCTCAACCCGCTCAATTATCTGGGCGCCACCGGTGACGACTCGGAGAAAATTCTCTTCGGACACAGGGTCGACCTGGCGGATTTTCTTTTTGGAGTAAGGCTCCTGGAGGGCGTCGACCTCCGCGAGCGCTTAATCGAACCCATCGAACTGCTCAAGAAAGACCCCCTCGCCCTGGACTACTACACCCTGATTCGCAGCGTCTACCTCCAGCGCCGCAAGAAAGAGATTCTGAATAAATAACCGATCCGCTTGCCAATAACTTCCATCCCTCCTTTGCGCGATGAAATTCTGGAATATGCGCCCTCCTTGCACCAAGCTCCGCCTGCGCGCGCACCGCTTTTCATGCGCGGAAGAATACTGCAATATGGGGAGGCCGTGATTTTTCTTGCCCGGAGGTTCTCTTGGAATTTCTTGCTCCCGTCATCATCGTGGGATGCATCACCTACGACATCGGTTCTGTCTCCGCCGCCTGGTTCGCCGCCAAGGCGCGTGGCATCGACTTGCGCATATATGGAAGCGGACAACTCGATTTCGCGAACGCCTGGATGGTGCTGGGGGATCGCGTGGGCGCTCTCGTCTTCATCGCCGACCTCCTGAAAGCGCAACTGGCGCTGGGCTTCGCCTGGTTCATGAGCGACTCTCCGTGGATCGCCGCACTGGCCTGCGTCTGCGTGGTGCTCGGCGAGATACTGCCGGTCTTTCACGGGTTTCGGGGCGGACGCGGAACGGCGAGCACCTCGGGCGCGCTGCTCGGCGTGTCGCCTCTCACCCTGGTGATCTGCGCCACCGTCGCCCTGCTCATCTCCGCCCTGACCGGCAGGCGCGATCACGCGGAACTCATCGCCATCCTGCTGATGCCGGGCGTCGCCATTTTCGTCGGCAAGGGTGACGTTCCCCTGATGGTCCTCACCGTCCTTATCACCGCGATGCTGCTCTATAAACGCAAGGAGTTGGTTGACGAACTGCTGGGCATCGGAAAAGAGTAAAGCCGAACAAACGCCAGCTACTTGAACGGCACCGCGGACGGCCATCTATTCCTACGGTCAATTGTACCCGTTCGTAAATTAAGGGAAAGGAAACATGAAAGAAACAACAGGGATAATCAAAACTTGGGATGAATTATCAGGGAAAGGAACAATTGAAGGGGATGACGGCAAGACTTATGATTTCACTCAGAAACAGTGGACCGTACCAACTCAACCCGAAATTCAAGGTAGTGTCCGTGTGATATGCCAGAATGGAAGAGATGCATCTAAGGTAGAATATATCTACATCGAAAAAATGCCTCAGATAAGAATAAAAACCTATTCGCAAGAAGGGGAATTATTGTTAGATGAACAGAGAAGGTTTATAGGAGGACCTTGGCGGATGCGATCTGATGCTTTGGCTTGGATGATAACCGCTAATAATCTTCATAGCCAAACATACAAATCCGAAATTGAAGATATCAGCAGCTTACTCTTAGAAGAGAATCTGCTTATTAGCATTCGTGGGTCAGTAATCAAATATTGTTATGGGTTTGCTATTGAATTGTATCTCAAATGGATATTGACTGAAGCAAAGATAGAATTTCAAGAAAATCACAAACTCACTCCCCTGCTTCAAAAACTTCCTGCACCTGTTCTTAAAAATCTGAGAAGTAAATATGTGACTCATAAAGACAGAAATCAAATGAATTTTAAAATGATGAACGCAGATGTGAATGGTGTGAATGAATTAAATCTTGATTGGTCAACATTTGATAATTTTACAAATAATTTAGACAACCAGAAATTCATAATTGGAAGATATGCATCACCTGAAATTTATAGCCTATTCCCATCAATTTCGAGTAATTTGTCATTGGAAATGAATTCATACATGGATTCAAATGACTTTTTTGATATCGGTGACACAATTTTGTCATACATACCTCCTCTCGACGATTACCAATAATCAAAACCACTCCATTTTTTTGATATTCCGATTCTTGCTTGCGGTATTCGATGCCAAGGGTATCGGCGAAGCCCTGACTACTTATCTCCTACCACTTAGCTTTCATGGTAATTCGCTCCTGTATACGAGAAATACTAGAGACATACTAAAGGCTTACGAAAAACATTGAGCAGGGAAGTTGATTCTTTCAATACCCGTTTTGTTTCAGACACAATCAGCCCCCTATTGCGGCCCTGAACGAGGCGAACCTGAATTATGAAAAGTGCGAAAGAGTCAGACTCAGGCTCAGCCCGTCTCGAAAAAGAAGAAAACTAAGAGTATGCTCCTCAGAATGCGGGACGATGACTACGGACATGGTCCTCATAACCACCGTTATTATCGGTGGCAACTCGTACTGGAATTTGTGAGTCTACTCAGGAAGGCATCGCGCGATCATATACATTCAGGGCTTCAGCATCACCTTGATGGCGGCGTCGGGCCGGTCCTGAACGGCGAACGCCTCGGGAGCATCCTCGAGGTCGAGGACATGGGAAATCAAGGGCCCGCGCTGAACCTTACCGCTTTCAACTAGCGCGATGGCGCGGCGGTAGTCGTCCCCGGTCCAGGTCCAGGACCCATAGACGGCGACGTGTTTGCGCACCACCTGGTTGAAATCCATATCAACGGGACGCTCGAACAGGGCGACCAACACCAAGCGGCCGTATTGCTGCTTCAGCATGAGCAGGCCCTGGTCAGGCGAAGACGGCGCGCCGGCGCAGTCGATCACCAGATCGGCGTTGCCGCCGCGAACGCCGAAACGCTCCACCGGCCTGGCGCCGCCTGTGAGTTCAATCACGGCTTCCACCGGGTCGGTTTCGGTCAGGTTGACGGCGGCGTCGGCGCCGATATTTTTGGCCATGTCCAGGCGGCGCTCGGAAGCGTCGACGGCAATGATGCGGCAATCGACGCTCGCCCGGATGGCCTGGATACAGCCCAAACCGATAATGCCGGCGCCCAGTACGACCACCGTCTCACCGGCCGCCGGCTTTCCCAGGGACACGCCGTGCAGGGAGGTGGCCAGCGGTTCGAGCGTCGCGCCTTCCTCGAAAGTGACGGACTCCGGCAGGATGTGCGGGCTGCGCTCGGTAACACGGACCGGCACGTACTCCGCGAAGCCGCCGTGGCCCAGCCCGGTGATGCGGTCCCCTACGGAAAAGCCGCTCACCTTCTCTCCCACCTCGATAATTTCACCGCTCAGTTCATGACCCATAATGCGCCGGTGCTCATCAATCCGGCGCCCCAGCACCTCGAACATGCCGAGTCGGTACATGTGCAGGTCGGAGCCGCAAATACCGCACGCCCTCACCCGCACCAATACGTCATGCTCGCCGGGACCCGGCCGCTCCACCTGCTCCACGCGGATGTCCCGCGGTCCGTGATAAACGGCTGCTTTCATTCGCATGCGTCGTCCCCTTTGCGTCTACAGCGTCATCTCGCCCGTATCGTCGAGCCTTTCGGACAACCCCATTCGGGAAAAGAATTAAACCAGACGACCGACCCTTACAGCACAGGACGCCGGTTCCGCAGCTCTGGCGTCGCCGCCTCGTAGGCGTTCACCGCGCGCAGCACCTCCGCCTCCTCCCAGGGCCGCCCAATCACCTGAAGCGACATGGGCATGCCCTCTTTTTCCGAAAACCCGGTGGGAACCACCGCCGCCGGGAACCCCGTCAGGTTCTGGTGGGTGAGGTAGGGCATGGTCAGGCCCAGGGAGTAATCCACCTCCTCGCCGTTGATATGGGCCTTCAAGTCGTCGAGTCGCGGAGCGATGCACGGCAGGGCGAGCGTCAAGATGACGTCCACCCCCTCGAACAGATCGAGCACATTGCGCCGCAGCACCTCCCGCTCGCGCCCCGCGCGGATGTACTCGTCCAGATCGGCCCCCGCGAGGCTCGCCTCCACACGCTCGCGCGTGGAGGGACCGTAGCCGTCGGGGTTCTGCTCATAGAGCGGCCTGTGGAACTCTGCGAACTCGCACTGGATGATGACGCGGTTCACAGCCATCAAGCGCTCCGCATCGTCGAAGGGCAGCGTCTCGACCTGCGCTCCCGACTCACGGAACACGCCGACGGCGCGTTCGAAAGCCCCCATCACCTCCGCGTCCGCCTCGAAGCCGCCTGAAAGGCCGGGGCACAGGCCCACCCGCAGACCCTCCGCGCCCTCATCGAGCCGGGCGGAGAAGTCGGGAACCGGCATGTCGCGGCTGTAGGGGTCTTGCGCGTCGTAGCCCGCCATCCCCTGCAGAAAGAGAGCGGCGTCTTTTGCCGAGCGGGCTATCGGCCCCACGTGGTCGTAGCTCAGACAGTTGGGGCACACGCCGCGCAGGCTGACCCGCCCGTGGGTGGGCTTGAGTCCCACGAGCCCGCACAACGCCGCAGGCCCGCGGATGGAGCTGCCCGTGTCCGTACCGATGGCGACGGGGCAAAGGCCGGCGGCGACCGAAGCGCCCGACCCCGTGCTCGAGCCGCCCGTCATGCGGTCGGTGTCCCACGGGTTGTGCGCAGTGCCGAAGTGCGCGTTTTGGCTGAGCGGACCGGAGGCGAACTCCTGTGTATGGCATTTCCCGAGCAGAATCGCGCCGGCGCGCTTGAGACGGGCGACGCATTCCGCGTCCCGCTCGGGCACATTGTCGCGGAAAAAACTCGACCCGCGCGTCGTCCGCACGCCCGCCGTGTCGATGATGTCCTTGACCCCGTAGGGAACCCCGTGCAAGGGACCCAGCCTGCGGCCTGCGGCGATCTCCTCCTGCGCACGCCTGGCTTCATCAAGCGCGGCATCTGCCGTCACCTCCAGAAAGCCCAGGATGCGGCGGTTGATGGAATCGATGCGCGCCAAAAACGCCTCGACCGCATCTACGGGAGAAAGCTCCCCTTCCCCGATACGTTCTGAAAGCTCGTGCAGTTCCAGCCGGTAAATATCTTCACTGCTCATCAGATGCGCCCTCTTTCGCCCACCAGCACTCGTTCATGAAATCGGCCAGGTCCTGTTTGTCGATCACGGCGGATTTGGTGAACAGCGTCATCTGGTCATGACCTTCGATGTCGGTCTCGAGCGCGTCGGTGAAGCGGTTCCACATGTTGAAATAACCCGACACCAGGGTCGCCTCGACGAGCTGGGCGTGATCGTAGTGCTTCTTCATGTTCGCAAGCGCTTCGGGGTTCTGGGCGAAGGTGTATTTCGTCAGGTGATAGGCCCAGGCGATGGCCGCCTTCTCGGCGTCGGTGAACAGATCCGATTCCTGATACGCGTCGTCCCTCACGGCGTCAATCTGCTCATCCGACAGCCCGCACGCTCGACCGAACGTGACGTTGTGGGCCGTTCAGTACTTACACCCGTTTTCCATCGAGGTTTTCAAGATCAGGAGCGCCTTCGTCTTCGCGTCCAGCACGTCGGTGATCTCCGCCCGGCACAGCGAGATCAGAAAGCCGAACAGCGGCTGGAGCATTTTCGGGCTGGCCGAACTCACGCGGATGGCGTTCGCCACGCGGCCGAACATCTTGCGGCTCGCGTCGAACACCACGGTAGCCTCGGGGCCGGCTTCTTCATCACTCAGAATCGGTAGTTGCGCCATCAATTTCTCCTTCCCGTATGGGTATCAAGGCTCAGTTCACGGGCGGCCACAGGCGGCGGCCCACGCTCGGGCTGCCGGGGGCGTGGATGAGCGATCTCACCACCCGGCCCGACCACCCGCTCTCATCGAGCGAGAGGCTCTCGTGCTTCTGAAAACCCTCCTCCCGCGCTTCGAGCGAGGTGAACTCGTAAAAAATCGAATGCTTGGCCCAGCCGGCGGCGGAAAGCAGCTTCCGCGCGCCGATGCAGCCGGGCATCCCCTCCATGAATTTCAGGCGATACTGGGCGTACCACGCGCCGAGGTCGTGCTCCGCCTCCGCGTCCCGGGAGAGGAACTGCCCCATCTGGATCGCGGGCCCCGGCGTGATGCCGGGACCTCTCTCGGCGACGTCGGGGCCGTCGACGCGGGCCTCCTCACTGAATATGCACTCGCGATAACCTTCGCGAAGGGCCAGCATGGCGCGCGTCTCATCGTCATATTCTTTTTCGACGTCGGCGAGCGCGGGGTCGAAAAACACGTGCGGAGACGTCGCCCCGAACAGCAGCACGTACCCCGTGCCGCCGGGAACCTCACCTGGCGCGGCGTAGGTGAGCGCCGTGTTCTTCACCTGCTTCATCTGCGCTCCTTCGCCTTCAACCTCGTAATGCGCCGCCCACAGAAACCCCGCCCGCCTCAGCATGGCCGGCAGGTGACGCCCGTGCAGCCAGGCGCAGTAGTCTTCTTCATTATCTTCGGGCAGGTCGTACCAGGACGCCCAGATTCCTCGATCCATCGAATGACTCCATCAATAAGATAGGTGAGATGCTACTGCACGAAGGTCGTGCCCGCCTTGTCCTGGTGGGAGCAGTTTCCGTAGGTGGCGATGAGTTCGGCGGGCTCGGTCTCGCTCGGGTTCTCCTGCCCGTGCGGCTCGCCCGCGGGCGCGTAGCAGAAATGACCCGACTCGACGAGGATTCTTTCGGGGTTTTCCGGGTCCCCAATATAGACGTAAATGGGCCCCTTGTTCACATAAAACACGGCGTCGCACGTGTGGGTGTGCATCTTGTTCTTCCCACCGGGGGGGATGATGGTGCGCTGCATGGTCATGACCTTCGTGTCGGTCGTCTCGTCGTTCACCCCCCACATGATCGAATAGGGAGGCTCGTAGGCGTTGTCCTTGTCCACGCTCATGGAATTGATGATTTTCATAAAACTTACTCTCCTTGAATCCTCGGGTAGCGCACGTGGCGCGCATATGCGAACGGATAGGATGAAAGATTGCTACTGCCAGCCAACTGGTGAATAATACGCAAATCCATCGAACGACACCACTTCATCGGGCGATGAGAAGCGCCTCCGGGTCGGCGGGGAAAAAACGACCCCATGCAACAGGACGTTCCATGGCTTCGGACGAAGAATCAACCAGCGCGCCAAGCCCCACCATGCTGCGCCTGGAAGTCTATCTGGCCGGGGGGATGACGCTCCTCGCGGCGGGGTTCGCCGTTTTCATGCCCTACTTGATCGCGTCGGGCGGCATCACCTCCGCGCAGGAATTCCTGCGCCTTTCTCCCATATTCTTCCCGGAACTCGCATTCGCCGTGCTCGCCGTCCTGTGCGCCTTCTACACGCTGGACGCATGGCGAAGGGCGCGTTACGTGCGCTCCGCCGCGGATACGAACGAGGCGGAGCGCTTCATTCGCGGGGCGAAGATGATCGTCATCGTCGCCGCTTATTCCCTTCTCGTGTCGGCGCTGGGCTACGGCCTGTCGACGCTCCTGATGGCCGGCGCGGTCATCTGGTACCTGGGCATACGGCAGATATGGATCGTCGCCTCCGTCTCCATTCTGATGCCCATCGTCGTGCGCTTCATCTTCGAGAGATTGCTGCTCATCTCGCTGCCGAGGAGCGACTACGAGGCCATCGCCGTCGTCGAGGACGCGATCATGAAGTTCCTCTCCGGCGTATTTCTCGGGAAATAGGGAGACCCGGCCTTGCTCGACGCTTTCCTCCAAGCATTCGCCCTCCTGATGCGCGTGGACACCTATCTCTACATATGCGCAGGTCTGACCATCGGCATGTTCGTGGGCGCGATGCCCGGTCTCACCACCATCCTCGCCATGTCGGTCCTGCTTCCGATTTCCTTCAAGCTCGAACCCATGCTCGGCATCCCGTTCCTGATCGGCATCTACAAGGGCGGTATTTACGGGGGCAGCATTCCGGCGATTCTGGTCGGTATTCCGGGTACGGGCGCATCCATCGCCACCACGTTCGACGGCCCCGCACTCACGCGCAAGGGCGAGGGGCGAAAGGCGCTCGAGATGGCGCTGTTCTCCTCCACCATTGCCGATACGCTCTCGGACATCTTCACTCTGGCGCTCATCGGACCCATCGCCATCATCACGCTCCTGATCGGCCCGCCGGAAGTGTTCGCCGTCATCATTTTCTCGCTCGTGCTCATCGCGAGCGTCTCGAGCGATTCAGGCTTAAAGGGAGCCATCGCCGCCTGCATCGGCATGGGGCTGGGCTTCATCGGCACCGACGCCACCACCGGCTCCACGCGAATGACGTTCGGCCTGGAAGCGCTGAGCGGCGGCATTCCCCTCATCCCGCTGGCCATCGGCATCTTCGCGATGCCCGAGATACTGGAAGCGGTCGAAACGCGCACCGTGCGCTTCATCAGCGAGCACGTGGACCTCGCCAAGGCGGGAGAACGGCTGCGCTGGCGCGAGTTCAAGGCGTCGATCCGCTCCATCCTGCGCTCGACAGCTATCGGCACGGGCATCGGCATGGTGCCGGGGGTGGGACAGGTCGTCGCCGCATTCATCGGCTACAGCGCGGCGAAGCGCGCCTCCAAAAACCCGGAGAACTTCGGCAAGGGCGAACTCGACGGGATAGCTGCGCCTGAGGCCGCGAACAACGCCGTGAACGGCCCCACGCTGGTCCCCCTGCTGACGCTGGGCATTCCGGGAGACAACGTGACGGCCATCCTGCTGGGCGCTTTCGTGGCGCACGGCATGCGGCCGGGACCCCAGATATTCCAGGAGCAAGGCGCGCTCATGTACGCGCTCATCCTCACGATGGTGCTGGCGAACGTGCTGTTCTTCTTCCTGGGCTACGTTCTTCTGAAACCCTTCGCCCGGGCCATTCAGTTCAAAAAGGCGTATCTCATCCCCGTCATCGTGGCGCTCGCCTTCGTGGGCACGCTCTCCACCGGGGCGAACACCGACGTGATCCTGATGGTCATCATCGGCGTATGCGCCTATATTCTCAGAAAATTCAAGTTCGACCTGGCGCCCCTCATCATCGCTTTTGTGCTGGCCGAGCCGATAGAGTATCGTTTGAGCCAGTCGATGCTCTACGCGAAAGGGGCTCCGTTTTCGTACCTGTTCCTGCAAAGGCCGATAGCGTCCGCATTTCTCATAGCGGCGCTGGTCTGGATTGCATTTCTCATTCTTCGCCCGATGTGGCAGCGCACCAAGGGGTCCGCCGCCTCATGAAGGCAAATACATCAAAGGAGATCATCATGAAAAAACGCTTCTTCGCCATCGCGGCCGCGCTGGTCCTGTTCGTCGCGCTGGGTCTGCCCTCCGCGAGCACGGCGGCCTATCCCGACAGACCCATCACGCTCGTTCTACCCGTGGGCGCGGGCGGCAGCCACGACCTCCACGCACGCGGCATCACCAGCATCATCGCCGACATTCTCGGCCAGCCCATGGTCGTGAAGCTCGTGCCGGGCGGCGCGGGCATGAAGGGCACAGGCTTCGTCGCCAAGGCCAAGCCGGACGGCTACACCCTGCTCTTCACCCACAACGGCTTCGACCAGCTCGTGCCGCAGACCCGCAAGGTGCCCTTCAACACGCTGCGCGATTTCTCGGCCGTCGCCAAGATCAACCACGGGCAGCCGGTGTTCTTCTCGCTCGCGAACCGACCATGGAAAAACATGAAGGAATTCGTCGCCTACGCCAAGAAAAACCCCGGCAAGGTCAACTGGGGCCACAGCGGCGTATGGGGCGCGGGCCACGTGCCCTCGATGCAGTTCGTCCGCTCGGCGGGCATCAAGGTGAACTTCATCCCGCATAAAGGCGGGGGCCCCGCATTGCGCGCTGTCCTCTCGGGCCAGGACGACGTGGGCATCGCCTTCCCGACCCAGCTTCGCCCCCACAAGAAGTCCGGAAAGGTCACCGTGCTCGCGCTCACGGGCGATATGCGCCTCTCGAAGGACAAGGACTTCAAGGAAGTCCCGACCACGACGGAACTCGGCTACAAGGGCGTGGGCTTCACGATGGACCGCATCTTCATGGCGCCTGCCAAGACGCCCGCCGACAGGCTGAAGAAGCTCCGCGGCGCATTCGAGAAGCTCACGAAGAACAAATCCTTCAAGCGTTTCATGCGCAGCATCGGCGAGAACGTGGTTTTCGTGAGCGGCGCGGACTATGAGAAGTCCAGAAAGCCGAACTACGACGGCTACACGAAGCTCATCAAGGCCATGACGATGAAGAAATAGGTCTATAGGACCAAGCATCATTCAGGGGGATGAGCGGCGCGAGTTATCGCACGCCGCTCATCCCCTTTGTTTTCTTGATACACCACCAGATCCTCCCCACCTCAGACGAACGCATTCCCGACCTCATGGAGTTGTTGAAAAGACTTCTCCGCCTCATCCTGAGTAGCGGCGAAGCCGCATATCGAAGGATGCCCTCTCGCAACGGCGCGAAGCGTTCGACTCCCCTCGCCCTTCGATACGCCGCCTTCGGCGGCTACTCAGGGTGAGGAAAGGGGCGTTGGCGGCTTGCTGGAATCGCAGACGAGGGTTTTTCAACAACCCTGACAAGGGGGGGTAGGGGGGGTTGCTCCCGACGAAGGAGGTCGGGGGTTCGCGCGAAAGCGGCCTTCAGTCAAGGCCGGCCTCTCTTTGCCGACGCCAGCGCCGCTTGGCGAAACGAAGACTCCAAGCTATATTTCCCCCCGAACGGAGGAAAGACCGGATTTCCACACACTAAAAACCACGCGCAGGGAGGCTCCTGTTTTGGCCGACATCATCACAGGCATGATCAAACGCTACGCTACCGATGACCGCTTCACCCCCGAACCCGACCCTTCGGGCCGCTCCATCCGCCTCGTCGTGAACGAGGTCTGCTGGTTCGATATGGTGAAAAACGACGCCGACGGCAAGCTCCGCATCAGCTTCGCCACCGCCGACCGCTACATGAACGAGGACATCGAACTCGCCATCCTCGACAGCAAGGACCCGATTGACGATTTCGTGTACGACGGGATGGAGGAAGCGGGCGAGGAGGAAGAACACAAGGTGGAGCACTACCACGACGGCGTGTTCCGCTACGCCATCGACCTGCCCCTCGACAAGCCGGGCGTGGACGAGCAGGCGGCGCGGGTGCTGGACGGGCTGTTCTACACGTTCGAGGAGTTCGCCGAAGGCGACGACTAGCCTTTCATACTTCGCGACGAGAAAGGCCGGGGAGCTTGATTCCCGGTCGCCACGCCATCTGGTGCGCATCCGGCCCGGATTGATTAAAGAATTATATACATGCCTTTACGGCAGTGTTCCATGCGCCGAGTGCGATAGGAAATGATGGAATCACTCCCCCCTTGAGGGGGAGTCGATGAAGCCAAGCGGATTATGCGAAGGCTGAATCGGTGGGGGGACATGCCACAGAGCAAATCTCCCCCCACCACATCGGCCTTCGTCCAAAGCACTCGGCCTCTGTGACTCTCCCTCAAGGGGGGAGTGGAATTCCCCTTCTCCTTGGTTGGCAAAACCCTTAAATGAACGAACCCGATGAAAAAGAGGCCGTAGGGACAGGTCGCGACCTGTCCCTACAAAACCTGCAATCCTGCTGCTGTGGAGTTTTTCATCGGGCATTCCCCTCGGGATGCCCGACCCCTCAAGGGGGAGTGAGAAAAACCCGAACAGAAAAAAGAAGCCGTCAACTGAAGTTTAGAATCCCCATTGATTAAGGATTATCCCCCAGAACCTGGACTTCCACCCGCCTGTTCCTCGGGCGGTTGTCGAAATCAACCAGGACGACCTGCTGCCATTTTCCGGTGACGAGCGCGCCTCCCCGGACGGGAAGAGAGAGGCTGGGCCCCAGCAGGGCGGCGCGGACGTGGGAGAAGCCGTTCCCGTCTCCCGAGAGGACATGCGCGTAGTCCAATTCCTCGGGCGCCAGTCGGGCGATAGCCTCTTTCAGGTCAGAAACCGTTCCCGGCTCATACTCCATCGTCGTGAGACCCGCCGTCGAGCCGGGCGTGAAGGCCAGGACAATTCCACTTTGCACCTTGCTTGCCGAAACGATGAGCTCGACCTGGAGCGTGATGTCCAGAATGTCCGTCATCCCTTTCGTCTCGATCACGAAGCCGTCTTCAAACACCACGGGGCTCCCTCCTCGGTTTCAGATTATTCAAGACAAAGACGAAAAAAAGCGGCCCCCGTTAGAGAGCCGCTTTTCTGTTTGCTTATTGAATCTAGCCGCGCTCGCCAATCGGCGTGTATTGCGACTCCAGGTCGCCTATGTAAACCGCGCGGGGCCTGAAGAGCCGGTTGTCGGGCAGGTACTCGAGGATGCGCGCCGACCACCCGGCGATGCGCGGCACGGCGAAGATGGGCGTGAACATGTCCGTGTCGATGCCCATGGCGTCGTAGATGATGCCCGAGAAGAAATCGACGTTGGGGAAGATGCCCTTTCCCCCTAAGTCCGCCACCACGAGGGCTTCGAGCTTTTTCGCGATCTCGTAGAGATGGCTCGTACCGGCGCGCGCGGAGAATTCCTTGGCGATGGGGTCGAACAGGCGCGCCCTGGGGTCGTAGGCCTTGTAGACGCGGTGGCCGAAGCCCATCACCTTCACCTTCTTCGACTTCGCCGCCGCGAACCAGTCTTCCGTCGTGGCGGGGTCTCCGATCTCCTGGAACGTGCGCAGCGTGGCCTCGTTGGCGCCGCCGTGGAGGGGGCCCTTGAGCGAGCCGATGCCCGCGACGATGGAGCTGTAGAAATCCGTGAGCGAGCTGTTCGTGACCATCGAGGAGAAGGTGGAGGCGTTCATGCCGTGTTCGGCGTGGATGATGAGAGCCATGTCCATCACCTCCACGGTGCGCGCGTCCGGCGTCTCGCCCGTCATCATACTCAGGAAATCCTCGGACAACCCTTTGCCGGGGTCGGGCTCGATGAGGAACTCGCCCCTCCGCGCCCGCTGGATGGCCGCCACCAGGGTGGGGAACTGCGCCGTGAGCGTGAGGGCGATGTCGTAATCGTTCTCCACCGTCACCTCGAATTCACGGGGGTTCAGGCAGCCGAGCATGGAGACGGCGGTGCGCAGCGAGCTCATGGGGTGGCACGTGCCGGCGATCTGCACGATCAGGTCTTTCACCGGCTGGGGGATGGGCCGGCGCAAGGCCAGATCGGCATTGAAGACGTCGAGTTCCGCCCGGGTGGGCAGCTTTCCGTTCAGCAGCAGGTAGGCCGTTTCCTCGTAGCCCCCGCCTCCGGCGCAGAGGTCGTCGATGCTGTACCCGCGATAGATGAGCTTGCCGTTCGCTCCATCGACGTAGCTGATGGCGCTCTCGTTCGTGATGGCCCCCTCGAGACCCTTCTTGAATTCCACGCTGCCAACGAATTGGCGGGGTTTTTCTTCAGCCATGGGCGTCTCCAAGCGCAAGATGATGAAACGGCTTCAAGAATACTTTTATTATCAGCAGGTTCCGTCATGCTGCTCTCGCGCGCGAAACCGCCGCTACTAAAAGTATACTGTATACAATTGAATGAGTTACAATAAGATTTATACTATACAAACATTTCATCCCGCCATGCAAACGGGGTTTCTGGATTTACATGCCTGGGCTTTGCTTGACACCCACCCACGCGCGACCTTAAAAAATTTCTTCGAGCAAACTCCTTTTCCGACCGATAAGAAGAGGCTGAATCCCCTCACAAAGGAAACCCGGACCATGGCCCGACTGACCGATTACAAGGTACTGACGTTCGACTGCTACGGCACGCTCATCGACTGGGAGGCCGGGATCTGGGACGCGCTGCAACCGCTCATCATGAGTGGTGGCGACTCAGGCGTGACGCGCGAGGCCGCGCTATTAGCCTTCGCCAAGTGGGAAGCCCACCACGAGCACGCCTCGCCTGAGCTTCGCTATCCCGACCTCCTCGCACGAGTCCACCGGAGCATGGCCGAGAGTCTGGGATTCGAGACGAGCGGCGCGCTCGATGAGGCTTTCGGCGCATCCGTGCCGCTGTGGCCGGCGTTCGCAGATACCGCGGACGCGCTGCGCATCCTGAAGCGGCATTACAAGCTCGTGATCCTCTCGAACGTCCACCGCGAGGGCTTCGCCGCCTCGAACCGCAAGCTGGGCGTCACGTTCGACGCGGTCTATACCGCCGAGGACATCGGCACATACAAGCCCGCCGACGCCAATTTCGAGTATCTCCTGTCGCACCTGAAGTCCGACTTCGGGCTGGATAAATCCGACGTACTGCACACGGCGCAGAGCCTGCGCCACGACCATACGCCCGCGAACCGGTTCGGCCTCGCCAACGCCTGGATCGACCGGCAGAGGCTCTCCGAGGGGGGAAGCTGGGGGGCGACGGAGAAGGTCGAGACCATGCCGACGACCGACTTCATCTTCTTCTCGATGGGCGAGATGGCCGCAGCCGTCGAGGCGGAGGGTGGTTAGGGGTTCACCAGTTGGTGGGCTTGGTGATCTTGGTTCCCGGAATCGGTGATGGAAGCTGATTCCTCTGTAAAGCGCCTTTTCTTATGCGACGCAAGAAATCGGCATGCACCCTTAACTCTTGAGATGTATGGCTCGTTCCGGGTGTTATGAGGCCAATCCATTTTCTCTTGTGCTTTTTCACGAGGCGGATTGCCTCTGCAATATCACTGTCATTCGTGACTACAACCGCGCAGTCGTAGGCATTCAACCAAGCATCGTTCAAAAGATGTACGGCGAGATTGACATCCGACCCCTTTTCTTCCGTTCTGACGACATTGACCAATCTCCGTCTATTGCCGGTATCAGCAAGCAGCGCTTGAACCTTATGAGTCAGAAAATGACCGAAATAAACTTCAACTTCCGGGCAATAGTGTTGTAACGCATGTAAATATGTGTCTTGACGTTGTGGTTTAGATAGATCGTTGGGACGTTCTGAGACACGCGCCGTGAAGAATTTGATTTTGAGGATATCGTGGTGCGACTGCAAAACAGTACGAAACAAACCGGATAGATTGAGCCACTTGAAGGGTGTTCGCTTCAGCGCGCGGTAATAGAGGTTGAATCCATCGACGTAGATATAAGTTCGCATGATCGTCTTATAAAAAAGCAGGGGCCTCCTTAGAGGCCCCGCACCCGGCAGTCGAAACCACCGGGGGAGTAATTATAGACAACAAAGGTGCCATAGCTCCCCGGCAATGTCAATAGATAAATTACCTTCCGTTCCAAAAAGCCTTTGCAAAGCCGGCTCACGCCGACCTCACACCAGCCAGCCGTTTCCCCCCGGCTCTCTCCCTGCGGGCCTGCGCCAGTCGTTCGTTCAGTTTCCCCGTCGCTGGAGCACGACGCGGGAATAGACCCCTTCGATGTTGAGCTCGCGCCACTGGGCGTAGGAACCCCAATCCTTGTATTTGTCGAGGGTGATCGACGCCTTCATCTCCTCCAGGCTCTTTCCCGCGCGCGCGGCGGCGACGACGGCGTTGTACAGGTCTTCGTGGTAGCGGCGATGCTCGGCGACGTCCTTCTTGACGCCCATGGCCCCGTGACCGGGCGCCAGGATGTCGAAGTCCAGCCGCTCGACGCGCCGCAACGATTCGATCCAGTCGGGGTAGTAGGAATCGGAGAGGTTGCGGTAGGGCAGGCGCTTGACCGACACGAAGTCGACGGCGAACAGGGTCCGCTCCTCGGGGAACAGCATGACGATCGAGTTGTCCGAGTGGTTGCGGCCCGTATAGATGAGCTCGACCCGCTTGCCCCCCAACGCCACCGTCATGCGGTCGGTGAACGTGATGTCGGGCACCTCGGTCGGGCGGCCTTCGCCGATGATCGCGGCCTTGGTCCTCTCGTGGGCGATCACCGTCGCGGTATCGGCGAAGACCTCGCCGCCAGCGCTGTGGTCGCGGTGATCGTGGCTGAGGATCAGGTACTTGACCGGCCGGTTGAACCGCTTGGCGATCTCGGCCTTGAGCCAGGCGGCCGCCTCTTTGTTGATGGGATCGGTGACGATCACGCCATCCGGCGTCACCAGGAAGACGGAATAGTGAAATTTGTTCTGGAAGCGGTAGAGGTCGCCCGCGATGCGGGTGATGGCGCGTTTGGCCTGTGCGTGAAGCGCGCCGGGCGCCAGGAGGGCGGCGGCGAGAAAGGCGGCGGCGATAACCTACGATAGTGCTGGCTTCATGGGGTTCTCCTTGCGCTTTGGCGGCGTGGTGGGAACCGGTCCCGCCCGGGAGCAGGACGCAGCAACCAAGCGTACTATCCCCTGCTCGGAGGGGTCAAACACACGTTCGTGACCTGCGGGGGAGGCCATGAGCTCACGACCCTGATCACGCCGCAATTCCTCCTTTCTCAAGTCTCAGCCCCGCCGCGCCAGCCACCACGACGCCGCGTAGACGGCAACCGCGATCAGGCCGAGCAATCCCGCCACCAGCGTCGCCGCCGCCGTGAAGACGCCGAGCAAAACCCCAGCCGTCCAGGCGTCGCGGCGGTAGCCCAGCCGCCACAACCGCCGGCACCCCAGCGCCAGCGGCAGGCCACAAGGCGCGCCTGGGCGCGGTTCGCGCCGCCGGGTCCGAGCTCGTCGAAACGAATGCTTGACGCTGCGGGCCGGCCCGGGATATCTTCCGCCGCGCCGCTTACGCATCGTCTAGAGGGAGACGATCATGGAATCATCATTGTTTTGGCTCAAGAGATTTTATCTGGAACGCCGCCTTGTCATCCCGCTTGTCGTCCTGCTGGTCCTCAGCCTCGCCGGCTGTTCGGGGAGCCGGTTATCCGACGGCGGCGGCGAATCTTCGGAGGTTGGCGGGGAAGGTTCGGAGAGCGGAGGAGAAAGCTCCGAGGGTGGCGGGGAATCTTCCGAGGGTGGCGGAGAAGAATCCGGCGCGCAGCTCGGGCTGACGGACACCTTCAACATGGTTCGCGCCGGCGCCCGGCTCGTTCTTCGCTACGACGCCGCCACACAGACTTTCAAGGGAACCGTGACCAATACGACCAACGCTCCGCTGAGCAGCGTCCGCGTCGAGGTGCACCTCTCGAACGGAGTGGAGTTGGGGCCGACGACGCCGGTCGATCTACAACCCGGCGAGTCCCGCGACGTCACTCTCGACGCAAGCGGCCAAACCTTCGATGGATGGACGCCGCACGCGGAAGTCGGGTCGGGGAGCGGCGGCACGGCGAGCGCAACCGGGGTCGACGCTCTGGAGACGTCCGCATCCTCGCTCGGGGGATGGGCCACCATGGACGGCGTCGGGCTGGGCATCGAGCACCAGGGCTATGATCTGCGGGCCTGGTACACGCTGGAGGGCGATGTCTGGACCCCGCACCTCTCCCCATCCGCGCCTGAGCATCAGCCGACGGAGGCGGCGACGTGGACGGGTGAATGGATGGGCTATTACGGGGACGACCCGGCGATCGATTCGGGGGAGGCGCGCGTTACCGTGACGCTGGACGACGGGACGAAGGCGACCCTTGCCCTTGACGACGTGCCGACCCTCGGGACCCTGCAGTGGGAGGATATGCCGGTCAGCGACGGCAGGTTCACGGGGACGATTACGACGCAAGGCTCCAAAACGTATGAGGCCACCGGGCAGTTCGGCGGCCCCAGCCAGGCCGGCGTTGCCGGCCACGCCTCCGGTTCGGACCTGCGATCCGTGTTCTACGGGCAAAAGCCGGAGTAAATAAGAAGGCGACCCGGTAACGCACTCGCCTCACCGAGTACGCCTCCCGGAGTGGCCGCGGCCGTTCCGGGAGGCTCGCCGGACCGCCATTTCCGCGAGTTCGCGCCACGGCTCCATGCGCTCCCCGATATTCCGGTTCGCGACCCTGATCACGCCGCGACCCCTCTTTTCTCTGCTATCAGCCCCGCCGCGCGAGCCACCACACCGCCGCCCAGACCGGAAGGCTGAGGACGACTGCGTAGAGAGCGATGGCAATCGGGCCGAGCAATCCCGCCACCAGCGACGCCGCCACCGTGACGACGCCGAGTATTATCCCCGCCATCCAGGCATCGCGGCGGTAGCCCAGCCGCCACAACCGCCGGCACCCCAGCGCCAGCGGCAGGCCGCAAGGCGCGACCGGGACCAGCGACCCCAACTGCATCGGCAACGACATCCAGAACCCGGGCTCGGCCCCGAAGCGCACGAGCGCGGTCGCGACTATCCCGGCAGGCAGCCACAGGAGCGCCAGCGCCCAGAAGCCGCGCCGCCCCATCCGACTTACGCCCCCAGCACCAGCGCGAGTTCACGCACCAGCTTGGCGGCGGCTATGGCGCTCGCGCCGGTCGGGTCCCACTCGGGGGCGAGCTCCACCACGTCGGCGCCGATGATGCGCGCGCCCGAGGCGTTCAGGACACGGATGCAGTCCATGAGCGCATCGAAGCCGGGGCCGCCGGGTTCCGGGCTGCCGGTTCCGGGCATCTCGCCGGGGTTCACGACGTCCACGTCGATGGTGAGATAAATGGGGCGATCACCCGCCACCTTGAGCGCCGCCTCCACGGCCTCGGGACTCATGGGCCGCAAGGTGTCGTTCGCCCGCATCCATTCGAACTCTTCGCGCGTGCCCGAGCGGACGCCGAACTGGCGAAGCGGGCCTATGCCTTCAAGCTCCAGAATGCGCCGCATGGCGCAGGCGTGCGAGAGACGCTCTCCCAGATAGTCATCACGCAAATCCGCGTGGGCGTCCCACTGGAACACGGCCAAGCCGGGGAAGAGTTCGAGCGCCGCCTCCACGGCGGGAAGGCTCACCAGATGCTCACCGCCCAGGAAGACGGGACGCTTGCCCGCCCGGAATACCCGCGAGGCTTCGGCACGGATGGCCGCGAGAACGGCCTGGGTGTCGCCTGAGGCGAGATCGACATCACCCAGATCGCACAAGGCGGCGTCGCACAAGTCCTTGTCCAGGTGCGGGCTGTAGGTTTCGAGGCAATCGGACGCCTCGCGCATCGCGTCGGGGCCGAATCTCGCGCCTCGCCGGAAGCTCGCCGTCTCATCGAAAGGGCATCCCAGCAGAACGACGCGCGCTGAATCGAAAGAGTTTTCAGCGCAGAGAAATCGCGGGCGGGCCTCCCCGCCCATCAGCCTAGAATCTCCGCCACGTAGGGGGGATGCGTGAAGGCGGCTTCGTGAATCGCGGGGGAGTAGTAGTGGGTCTTCACATCGGGGGGCAACGCTCTGGGCTCCGCGCGGACGTCCGTTTTCGTCGATTTCGGCGCCAGCGCGAACGACCATATCCCCCCCGGATAGGTCGGCACGTTCGCCAGATACGTCGCCGCGCCGGGGAACACCCGCCGGATGCGCTTCGTGATGCGCCGCATCCGGTGACCCTCGAACACGGGGCCCTGCGTCTGCGCGGCGTAGAGGCCGCCGGGCGCCAGGGCGCGCTTGGCCGCGCGGAAAAAGGAGACCTGCGTGAGCGGGTTCGCCATGGCGACCGGGTCGGTGGAATCGACCAGGATGACGTCGAACGCTTCCTTGCGGCCCTTGATGAACTTCACCCCGTCCTCGATGCGCACTTCCACGCGCGGGTCGTCAAGTTTTCCCGCGATGCCCGGCAGGAACTCGCGGCAGCACTCCACCACCATCTCGTCGATCTCGACCAGGGTGACGCGCTCGACCGTCTCGTGCCTGAGCGCCTCGCGGACGCACCCGCCGTCCCCCCCGCCGACCACGAGCACGTTCCTGGGCGCAGGGTGCGCGCACAAGGGCACGTGCACGAGCATCTCGTGGTAGATGAACTCATCGCGCTCGGTGGTCTGGATGATACCGTCGAGCAGGAGGACGCGCCCGAAATCCTCGGTTTCGACCACGGTGATCTCTTGAAACGCGCTCTTTGCGGAATAGAGGGTGCGCAGCACCTTCATGGTGAGGCCGGTGCCGGGGCCGTGATACTCGGTGAACCAGATGGCCGGCTTGGCCGGAGGGCTTTCGGGCATGAAGGGGGCGCGTGTCAGTTCCAAAGGATGACTCCCGCGAAGGCGGCGCCAATATTCATCACGACGAGTTCGGTGGCGACGCTCCTGATCTCCCGGATACTCACGCCTCGATGCGCCATGCCGGCCTCCGCCATGCGCCGGGCCTCCTCCTCCACCCCCGCGCGGGGGGCGTGGCCGTGATGCTCCATGATGAGGCCGGGGTGCGCCTCGTCCTCAGGCAAGGCGATCGCCACCGCCGCCGTAATCACCTGGCCGGGTTTATCTGAACTCACGGACGCATAGGCCGCCGGAACGAGCGCGCCCGGCGGCAGCGGGGGCGGCTCCATCTCCTCGCATCCAGGCGGCAGGATGCTGCTCACCCGGACGAGGTTCGTGTCGCCCACGCCCGCGCGCAGGAGCGCGGCGTCGAAAGCGTTCAGCTCCGTCACGCCCTCGGCGCATCCGTGGGCCATGAAATACCTGGTAGGCGTTGCGACGATCATTGCTCGCGCCCCTCCCCGTTCTTGAGCATGAGGGATGTTTCCCCTTCCCCGTTCGTGGCGAACGGCGCGTCAAGCGACACCTCGCGTTCTTCGAAGACGCCGCGCGGCACCTCTTTCGTCTCCACGCGCGAGGGCAGGAGGTGCTCCGTCAGATAGCGCACCGCGACGTCGCAATCCACCTCGCCACAGGAGAAATAATCCACCGCCGCGTAGTTATGCTCGGGCCAGGTATGCACCGCCAGATGGCTTTCCTCCACCACGACCACACCGCTCACCCCGTGCGGGCTGAAGGTGTGGAACACGCTCTGGACGACGGTGGCCCCGCTCAGGTGGGCGGCCTCGTTCATCAAACGCTCGACCCGCCCGGGATCGTTCAGCGCATCCGAGGCGCAGTCATAAAATTCCGCCAGCAGATGGCGGCCCAGGGAATTCAACTTGTCGCTCCTCCCAAGACAACTCGCCGAACCATGTTCGACGCTCCTCAAATCAGAAACTCGGCGGCGTGGACACCCAGAGGAGCCTCGCGCGCTTCTTGTAGGGATTCGCCACGCGGTGGTTTCTGTCCGAGGCGAAATAGAACCACTCGCCCCGTTTCGCCTTGGCGCGCTTCTCCCCGCATGTGACCTGCACCTTGCCCTCCAGAACGTAGCCGAACTCCTCGCCCGCGTGCGCGTCTTCATAAATCGACTCGCCCGGTTCCATCGTCACGAGGGCCGGCTCCATGTTGCGGTTCGCCGTTCCGGGCACCATCAGCTCGAAGGCGCTGACTTCCTCGTAGGTCGCCGCATGGCGCGAATCCGCCGGACCGAAGGCGATTCGTCCCGCCTCATAACCCTGAAAGAAGCGGACGATGTCGGTGTCGAGCGTCTCCAGAATCTCCAGCAGGCTTTCCAAGGAGGGCGATGTGAGGTCGCGCTCCAGCTGTGAGATGAACCCCTTGGTCAAGTTCGAGCGGTGGGCGAGTTCTTCCTGCGTGAGGCCGTGGGAGAGGCGGAGGCCCCGTATGCGCGCGCCCACGCGCAGCATGCTCTCGACGGAGCGGCTCATGCCCGTCCTGCTCGGCTTGTCCTGGGATTCGTGCGCCATCGCCTCACCCGCTCAAGTCCGGCCGTATTCGGACCGGGACGAACTCATGACCTACCGCACCCGGGGGATTCGGCCGCACGACTCCATGCGTTGCAAAGGGGCCGGGCGGCGGAATCCGTTGTTTAGCAGAAGATGCTTTCCAAAATAAGTTGCCTAAACAACAGGGAGAGAATATATATAGTTTTTGGGGGCCTGTGTCAATAATTCTAACGCTCTCGAAACGCCGCTTTCGGTGACTACTCAGAGTGAGGAAAACAAAAAACGCCCTCATCCCGAGTAGGCCCGCAAGGACCGTATCGAGGGACGCCGCCGTAGGGCCAGGTCGCGCTACAAAACCACCCCCCCCTACGGAACCATCGCGTCACGCGTAGGGGCGGCCCCCCGTGGCCGCCCGTCGATCATATTCACCCCGATACAGGACAGGCACGGGGGCTTCGGACAGGCACGGGAGCCTGTCCGCTACGGCGAACGACCCCGAAAGTCGGACAAAGGCTTTTTCAACAACTCCTTTTCAGATGACGAAAGACCGGCGTTTTGTTATTTTATGGATGAGCAGGCGTCTCATGCGAGGCGCGAACCCGTTCACCCGTCAATGCCGTCTTCATGGAGAGAAAAATGGCAGCAAGCATCGAAGTCTATACCACCGAACCCTGCACCTTCTGCCTGGCCGCGAAGAACCTCCTGAAAAAGCGCGGTCTCGAATGGACCGAGCACCTGGTGTTCGGCGGCACGCCCGAATGGGACGCCATGATCGCGCGCACCAGCGGCAAGTCGGTGCCCCAGATTGTCATCGACGACGAGGTCATCGGCGGCTTCCCGCAGCTCCAGGCCTACGACAAGGAAGGCAAGCTGAGCGAACTCGCAGAAGCGTAAAGCATCTTGGGCCGTCCGCGTGAAAAAGGCGTGGGCGGCCCTTTTTTCGCCTGATTCCGGCGGGGCGGCGTTTCACCGAAGCGCGAAAGAAGATACCCTGTCCACTCACCGACATCACACGCAGCCGCCCCCAGGGCGCATTCAAGAACCGGGAGGAATCCACCATGCCGCTCATGAGTCCGAGTGAATACAAACAAAGCCTGAATGACGGCCGCGTCGTCTACTACCGGGGCGAGCGGGTGGAGGACGTGGCCGCCCACCCCGTCATCGGTATCGCGGTCGATCACGCCGCCATCGACTACGAGATGGCCGAAGACGAGGCGGACAAGGAACTCGCGCTCGTCGACGGCCCGGACGGCCCCTACTCGCGCTACTACCACATCCCCGAGAACGCGGACGATCTCTTGAAGCGCAGCGCATTGATCGAGCGCGCCACGGCGCTTGGCGGCACGCTCGTGGTGCTCATCAAGGAGATCGGAACCGACGCGCTCTTCGCCCTGCGTCTCCTGGCCTCCTACATGGACAAGAATATGGGCACGAGCTACCTGGAGCGCGTCCGGAAATTCCACGACCACTGCCGGGAGAACGACCTCGCCGTCGCCGTCGCCCAGACGGACGTGAAAGGAGACAGGGGGAAAGGGCCTGCCGATCAGGCGCATCCCGATTACTACGTCCGCGTGGCGGCACAGGATGAGGAGGGAATCACCCTGCGCGGGGCGAAGGTGCACACTTCGGTTTCCACCAACGCGCACGAGATAATCGTGCTGCCGACCAGAAACATGCGCGCGGGCGATGAAGCGTACGCCGTGGCCTGCGCCGTGCCCGCCAACGCGCCGGGCCTCACCATGCTGGCCAGCGGCTACGGCGGCAGGAAGGGAACCGAGTTCGAGAACCCGATTTCAAGCAAGCACAAGATGATGGAGACGCTCACCGTCTTCGATGACGTAAAGGTTCCCTGGGAGCGCGTGTTCTTAAACGGCGAGGTGGACATGGCCGGGCCGCTCGCGAAGACCTTCGTCGAGTTCCACCGCTTCACCGCCGTGAGCTACAAGCTGCCGCTCGTGGACCTGTTCGTGGGCGCATCGCACCTGATGGCGGAATACAACGGCATCCTGCGCGCTGGCCACGTGCGCGACAAACTCGCCAAGCTCATCTCCTACGCGCAGATCTGCCGGGGTATGACGCGCGAGGCGGCCCGGGAATGCAAGGTGACCGACGGGGTCGCCGTGCCGAATGCGGAAATCATCAACATCGCGAAGCTCCACTTCGCCACCGGCTACCACCAGGCGCTCGCCTGGGTGCAGGACATCGCGGGCGGACTGCTCGTCACCGGCCCGAGCGAGGAGGACATGGACGACCCCAGGCTAAGTGAGCTCATCGACAAGTACCTGGGCGCCACCCCCGCCGCGTCGACGGAAGAGCGGCTCCGGCTCATGAACCTGATCGCCGAGATCACCGCAAGCGACTTCGCGGGCTATCAGGCCGTGCTGGCGATTCACGCCGAAGGCAGCATCGAGGCGGAGAAGATGACCATCTGGCGCGAGCACAAGGTCGGCCCCGCCATCGATTACGCGAAACACCTCGCGGGCATCGAATAAAAGGAGATCCTTCGGATGAACCCGACCCAAGCGCTCGTCGCCATCTGGCTGAACGTCGACGCAGAGAACCACGAGGAGTTCAGAAAGTGGCACAACTGCGAGCATTCCACCGACAGGATGGACGGCCCCGGCTTCCGGGTAGGCTACCGCTACAACGCGGTGGACGCGGGCGCGAATCACAACATTCTCTGCACCTTCGAGGGCGACACCCTCTCCGCATTCGAGAGCGATTACTACAAAGAATCGAGGGACAACCCCTCCCCCTGGACCAGGGAGTGCATGGCGTTCATCAAAAACGCGGAGCGCGCCGTCTACAGCCTGCAGGTCTCGATCGGCGAGCCGCACCGCTACGATGCGCCTTACGTCTACATGGTGAGTCCAAATCCCGAAACGGAAGAGATGAAAGAGGAGATGATCGCCTGGTACCGCGAGGAGCACCTGGAGCGCCTCTATGAAGTCGAGGGCATGACACGCGGGCGCGTGTATCAGTTAGAAACCGCCGCCACGGGCGGAGCGACGGCGGAGGCGGAGATTCAGGAGACGACGAGAAGCGCGCGGCGCATTATCGCAATCTACGACATGGAAGACCCGACCATCCCGACCACGGACGCCTGGGAGGAAGCCGCCTACGGCACATCCAGAAGCGCGGCCATGCGGCCGAATCTCAAGAACGCGGTAAGGGAGACTTGGTGGCTGGATTTCGTGAAGTGGAAGAGGGGGTGAGAACTTTTACCCATGCAATCGTTTTGATGGCAACTTGCAAACGTGTCAACGAGGCGAGGTTGGTATCGGCGCTCCGCAAGCGAGACTCTTGTCGCGATACGCCCTCTCCCAGTTTCTAGCTCGCTTCAGTTGGCTGCAGATGATACCTTTCGCTCCTCTAAGGTCGGCTCTGCTGAGTCTGGATCTCTCAATTTCGGCTCTTCGTAGTTTGGCACTTCGCAGATTGGTTTCTCGCAGATCGGCACTTCGCAGATCGGCACTTCGCAGATCGGCTTCTCGCAGATCGGCTCTTCGCAGATCGGCTCTTCGTAGATTGGCTCTTCGCAGTTTGGTTTCTCGCAGATCGGCTCTTCGCAGTTTGGTTTCTCGCAGATCGGCTCTTCGCAGATCGGCTCTTCGCAGATCGGCTCTTCGCAGATCGGCTTCTCGCAGATCGGCTCTCCACAAGTCGGATTCTCGCAGGATGGCTCTCCACAAGTCGGCTCTTCGCAAATCAGCATTACCCAAATCGGTATTTATGAGATTGGCTCTTCGCAGTTTGGCATCAGGAAGTTTGATTTCGAACAAAGACACTCCAGGAATCGAAAAATTTTCTAAAGTTTCACGCGTCTTTTTCGGGAAGATGCACTTGCGAGTTTTGTTTCCGTTAAGCTTAAATGCTATCCTGCTTACCAATTCGTAACAGCCTAAACCACCGAAGTCCCGATTCATGTATTCCATAGCTTCACGGATACTACTCCCCTGAGTAGCAACTTGAGCATTGGTGCTACTCTTAGAAGGATCTGCCGTAACACGAAGGACAAACTCCCATACTCGAAATATCCGCTCTGATTGACGATCTTCTAGTTCGAGCATAAACCCGCTCAATGTAGCGAAAAGACCTATAGCTGCAAGAGAAACAGCCCAATGTTCGTACTCACGTAAACATCGATTTAGTTTAGCAATAGGCCAAACAATAACTTTGGCTGACAAGCGGAGGATCGACGAGTTCTTTATTTTTGAGCCAACTTGCAGAGCAGCAGTGAGTAACCAACGCACTTTGTTGATGAGCAGCTTCAAAAACTTGGACATATCTAGAATCCACACCGTGATTAATATAATGCAATGTACTTTGAATTACATTGTTTAATATTACAAGTACCTTGCGATCAGTTCATCGAAGATTTTTTAGAGATTGTTGAATCGGCTCATGGATTGTGGAGAGCTTGTTAGATGCCGGGTCGGACCTGAAAGCGAATGTCGTGCCGGGTAAAACGCCATGGGGTAATGTGAAATTTAACGCCTCGCTCATCGGGACGGAGGTCTGTTGGCGGCTGAACGAAGCGCGGTTCAAGTAGGGGGGAGTGAAGATCTTCTCACCCTTAACTTGGACAAGTCACGCTACGGTTTTCGCCATAACCTTCAGGATAGGCGGGCAGACACTGGAGCCCGCACAGACGTAAGCGGATTTCGCGACTATCCGATCGAAAATATTCTCAGACATCCGTCATTCCGGCGCATGCCGGAATCCAGAAATGCCCTACGTGGGGCATTACACTTTGCCTTTGGGTTTCGTCTTTTCGCTTCATTGTTATTTAGTGTTGTCCTGCGGTGTCGCCATCCTCATCGGCTCTGGATTCCGGCCTTCGCCGGAATGACGATCTAAGGTAATAGTCTAGAACACCTTCTCGTATTGGCCGACACCCTTCGGGGCTTGGGCAGCCTCACCTCTTCTTCGGCGGAGGAGGCGGGGGAGGTGGAGGTTTGACGACCGGGCCTTTTCCGGATCTGCTCGGGGTGGGTTTTGTTCTCTAACCATGAGTCGTTCCCTGGGTCAGGCAGCTTCAGAAAAGAGCGAAACGCGTTGCGCGTATCCGGCATCTTGCTAATCTTGTATTTTACCATCCACTACTTCAACCGTAATCATATAGCCGATTCGCCGCCGATACAGGAAGAACCAACCATGCCACTCACGCGGGATTTCAGGGAAACGATTCAGGCGAGAACCGAGCGCGACCAAGCCTTCCGGCAAGAGCTTCTGACAGAGGGCGTCGAATGCCTGCTCTCGGGCGAGGTTGAAACGGCCAAGGCGGTGCTGCGCGATTTCATCAACACGACGGGCGGCTTTCATCAGTCGTAGCAATCGCTTTCTAATTGGTCGGAACCTGCTCCCCCCTCGGTCGGAACCGACTCCTCGGGAGCACCCCACGCATACACGCGACCCGCTCAGGATGGCCCTTCGATACGTCCCTCGGGGGGGCTCAGGACTACGCAGGGTGAGGAAAACAAAAAACGCCCTCATCCCGAGTAGGCCCGCAAGGGCCGTATCGAGGGACGCCGGAAAACAACCCCCGGCATGAAAACCAACCCCCCCTACCCCCCCTTGTCAGGGGGGTAAAAGCGATGCCCCCCGACGAGGGGTATTTCAACAAGCCCCCCTCAGACTGCATTGAGTGTTGTAGGGACAGGCCCCCGTGCCTGTCCGATGTCCTGTTCTGCAAGGGCCAACCACAGGGGACAGGGCGGGCACAGTCGAACTTCCCGAAGAGGGAAGTCCGACGCCCCTACAGAACCCTTCCCCAGGCGGCTCCAGACACCGAATAGCGAAGCCTGGACTTTTTCAACAGCCCTCCTCGGTCGAGATTGACACCACAATGACGAGCAAGGCCTAATCTCAAGAGCGTCGTAAAAGAAACATAGCGGTTCGATTTCGTGAATTAGAAGCGACCCTTAAAAGGCGGAAGCGGAGATGATTCCATCGACCGGACTTTTGAGATCGTTCCTCACAGGATTCTGCCTGTGGCTCGTAGTTGTGACGGGCGCGGCGCCCGCTATGGCGGCGGAAGTTTCGTGCGATGACTGGAACACGCAAGCGTTCTTCGAGCGCGCGGATGCGGCGGACATCTCCCGGTGCGTGAAGGCCGGGGAGAACCCGGTCAAGCGGAGCGTATTCAGCGGAGACTCCCCTCTGCACAATGCGGCGGCATACAGCGCGAACCCGGCGGTCATCGCGGCGCTGGTGAAAGCGGGGGCCGACCCCAACGCGCGGAATCTGTATAAGAGAACGACTCCCCTGCACGCGGCCGCGGCGTTCGGCAAGACGCCGGCGATCATAGCGGCGCTGGTGAAGGCCGGCGCCAAAGTGAACCTGCGGGATAAATTCAAGCAGACGCCCCTGCACACGGCGGCGAGAGAGAGCAGGACGCCGGCGGTCGTGGCGGCCCTGCTGGATGCGGGCGCGAACCCGGCGACGAGAAACAAATCCGGCAAGACGCCGCGGGACTACGCGAAAGAGAACCCCGCGCTCAAGGGGACGGAAGTTTATGAGCGGCTGAAAGCGGCGCGGCGCAAACGACACTGAATCAACGAATCGGAACAACACCGGAGGAGACGGAGATGATTCCATCGACCGGACTTTTCAGAGCGTTCCTGGCGGGATTCAGCCTGTGGCTCGCGGTGGCGGTGAGCGCGACGACCGGGATGGCGGCGAAGGTGTCGTGCCGGGATTGGAACATGGCGAAGTACTTGAAATCGGCGAAGTTCTTCCAACGCGCCAGCGCAGCGGACGTCTCCCGGTGTCTCGATGCCGGAGCGAACGTCGACGCCCGGGGCGGGTTCGGACTCACGCCGCTGCACCTGGCGGCGGGGTACAACGAGAACCTCGCGGTCTTGACGGCCCTCCTCAAGGCCGGCGCCGTGGTGAACGCGCGGGACAAGTTCGATCGGAATCCCCTGCACTGGGCGGCATCCAACCGAAACCCGGCAATCGCGGCGGCGCTCCTGAAGGCCGGAGGCGAGGTGAACGCGCGGACTGACGGGGGACAGACGCCCCTCCACAAGGCGGCGTACAACGAAAACCCGGCGGTCGTGGCGACCCTCTTACAGGCCGGAGGCGACCCGAACGCGCGGGAAGTGCTCGGACGAACCCCCCTGTTCCATGCGGCGCTCAACGAAAACCCCGCGATCACGGCTACATTGCTGAAGTCCGGGGCAAATGTGAACGCGCGGGATGAAGCAGAGGGATGGACGCCCCTCCACCGGGCGGCGCTCAACAAGAACCCGGCGGTCGCGAGAGCATTGATCCATGCCCGCGCCGAGGTGAACGCGCGGGATAAATCCAGAACGACGCCATTGCACTTCGCGGCATCCCATAGCGGAAACCCGGCTGTCGTGACGGCCCTGTTGGAGGCGGGCGCCGAGGTGAACGCGCGGGATGAGCAAGGCAGGACACCCCTGCACGATGCGGCGATGTACAGTGAAAACCCGGCGGTTTTAGAGGTTTTGCTGGATCCAGGAGCGAAGGTCGACTCACGGGACAAATACGGAATGACGCCGCTGCATCTGGTGACGGGGTACAAGGAGAACCCCGCGGTCATGATGGCGCTCCTGAAGGCCGGAAGCGAGTTGAACGCGCGGGACGAGAAGGGAATGACGCCCCTGTTCCGGGCGGCGAGCAACGAAAACCCGGCGGTCGTGACGACTATCTTAAAGGCCGGGGGCGACCCGAACGCGCGGGACACGCTCGGACAGACGCCCCTGTTCCGGGCGGCACGCAACGAAAACCCGGCGACCGCGGCTGCTTTATTGAAGGCCGGCGCCAGGGTGAACGCGAGGGATAAAGCAAAAGGATGGACGCCCCTCCACCTGGCGACGCTCAACCAGAATCCGGCGGTTGCGACAATTCTCCTGAAAGCGGGCGCTCAGGTGGACGCACGGAACAATAGCGGTAGGACGCCCCTGCACTGGGCGGCGGCTTACAGCAGGAACCCGGCGGTCGCGGCGGCCCTGCTGGATGCGGGAGCGAACCCGGGGGCCAGAAACAAATCCGGCAAGACGCCGCGGGACTACGCGAAAGAGAACCCCGCGCTCCGGGGGACGGAAGTTTATGAGCGGCTGAAAGCGGCGCGGTCCAAGTAGGGGCCAAGGGCGGACACACCGGTCCGCCCCTACGGGGGTCTCACCCCGTCATTCCGGCGAACGCTCCCGCATTGGTCGCGTCAAACGCCCGCTCCTCACCCGCGTTTGACCCCGGCTACCCTTTCCCCGGATTCCCTGCTAAAAGACGCGGGCGATGAAAGCCCGCGGGGTTGCGTCGGCGGGACGGAAATTTCATTTCTCATCACCAAAAGGAGCGCTGGAAATGGCGATTCGGCCGAAGGAAATACCCGAAACCACGGAGAACTGGGCGGAAGCGGACTTCAAGGGCCAAGCGAAGAGCATCGTCACCCTCATGCGCGGGTACACCCTGGTGATGGACGAGCCCAAGCACCTGGGCGGCTCGGGCGAGGGCCCCTCGCCCATGGACTATCTCGTCACCTCGCTCGCCGGGTGCACCGCGGTGATCCTGGAGAGATGCGCCAAGGACGCGAAGCTGGAAATCGGCTCCCTCAAGGTGAAGTCCGCCATCGTCTACAGCCCCAGGGGCATCGCGGGACAGGAGGGCTACCAATCGCACCCCACCGAGGCGCACAGCGAGATATGGCTCGAAATCGACGCGACGGATGAGCAGATAGAAGCGCTCAAGGCGGCGTATTTCCGCAGATGCCCGGTGTACAATCTATACAAGGCCGGCGGCTGCGCGATGCGCGAGGCCTGGCATGTGAACGAATAGGCGGAGCGCCGGAAGGGTTGCGCCCATCGCCCGTTTCATGACGCCCGCATTTCCGCAATCGCCGCCGCGTCACGCCGGAAAACCATGCTCTCCGGCTCCGCGCCCTCACCGAGACGAAGGCGCATTTCCCCGCATTACCCGTCCGTGGGCATACGGACGATTCCGGTATGATGGCGGAGCCGATCGCTTCGCTTAAGATATGGAAACCCTCCCTCCCCGGTCGGGTTTTATCCGAATAATTCGATAAATTTCGATAAATTCACGGGGTTTATCGATAAATTTCCGGCTATTTTTTTCCTGGGAAATGACGCCGCGGAAGTGCGGCGCAGGGGAATCCTGCCACGATCCGCTACATATGCGCTGACGGCAAATGCGGGGAGTTGCGCGGCTTTCAGGCCGGAATGGAGGCCGCTCCGCCCATGTAGGGATGCAGGGCTTCAGGAATCGCCACGCTTCCGTCCGCGCGCTGGAAGTTCTCGAGAATCGCCACGAGCGTCCGACCCACCGCGAGGCCCGAGCCGTTCAACGTGTGCAGAAACAGTGGTTTATCACCCGCACCGGGCCGGTAGCGGATACCCGCGCGGCGCGCCTGGAAATCCTCGAAATTGCTGCACGAGGATATCTCCCGGTAGGTGTTCTGCGACGGCACCCAGACCTCGATGTCGTACGTCTTGGCGGCGGAAAAACCCAGATCTCCCGCGCACAGCGTGACGACGCGGTAGTGCAATCCCAGTAGTTTCAGTACTTTCTCGGCGTCCAGGGTCAGGCTCTCGAGTTCCTCGTAGCTCGTCTCGGGGCGGCTGAACTTGACGAGCTCGACCTTGTTGAACTGGTGCTGGCGGATGAGGCCGCGCGTATCCTGGCCGTAGGAGCCGGCCTCGCTCCTGAAGCAGGGGGTGTAGGCCGTGTACTTCAGGGGCAAGTCCCCGCCATCCAGGATTTCCTCCCGGTGGATGTTCGTGACGGGCACCTCGGCGGTGGGGATAAGGTAGTATTTTCCGTCATTTACGCGGAAGAGGTCTTCCTCGAACTTGGGCAGCTGGCCCGTGCCCGTCATGGCCTCGGGGTTCACCATGAAGGGCGGGAGCCACTCGGTGTAGCCGTGCTCGTTCGTGTGCAGATCGAGCATGAAGTTGATGAGGGCGCGCTCCAGCCGCGCCCCCGCGCCCCGGTAGAGCGCAAAACGCGCACCCGCTATCTTGGCGGCGCGCTTCATGTCCAGAATGCCCAGTGCCTCGCCCAGTTCATCGTGCGCCCTGGGTTCGAAGTCAAACGCCGGCTTCTCGCCCCAGACCCGCACGAGGGCGTTCTCCTCTGCAGACTGGCCCTCGGGGGTGGTCTCATGCGGCGCGTTGGGCAGTTCCAGGAGAGTATCGTTTTGTTTTTGCACGAGTTCTCTCAGCTCGCCCTCCATGGACTTGGCCTCGGCCGTCAAGCGCTGGTTCTCGGCCAGAAACGCCTGCACCTCCTCATCGGACGCCTTGTCGCGCTTGAGTTCGCCGATTTTCTTGCTGCGCCTTCTCACGTCGGCCACCCGGCTCTCGACCTGGTGGGTCAGATCCCGCCTTCGGGCGTCGATTTCCAGTAAGCCTGAGAGGTCCCAATCGCCGCCCCTTCGCGCGAGCGCGCGTACCACCGCTTCGGGGTCGTTTCTGATGAGGCGAATGTCGAACAATTTGCTGCTCCTCCATGATGTTTCCTTACGGGGTAGTGAACATAAAACGAGAGGTTGCGCGCGTCAACGGAAACATCTCCTAGGAGATGAAATGCCCGCGCTGGCTTTTGGTTTTGCAAATGGGGTATTCTTGATGAATCAGAAGTATTTTCCGGCGTCCGCAGACATTCGGAGACGATCATGTTTGGCATGTTGCGCTTGATAGTGCGCTCAGGAGGCGCTATCGCCGTTTGTCTGGGAATGATTGGCCTGGCTTTTTACGGCATCGCCCAGATGAGCGTGATGATAGTGGATGAACCCACCCGCGGCCTCCAGGTGCTGGGTGTCTTTTTCGCGCTCTCCTTCGTGTTTTGCCTGATGATGAAGTGGGTTTTGCGCCAGGTGATCGCGCAGGCACTCCGGCCCATCGACGCGGCGAGAGAGGCGACCTCGCGCCTCGTCTCCATTGGCGAGGAAGGCGGCAAGAAGGTGTTTCGCTCGCTGGGAAAAAGAACGCGAGACGCGGGCAGCACGCTCACGTGGGCGGTGGGAGGAGCGGCCAGAACCCTGTGGCGCGTGCGCTATATCTGGCCTTCCAACTGGCGGGGACGCCGACGGGATGATGCGCAAAAACCTGCGGATGTCATCCCGCTCAAGAGAAATCGCGAGGGCGGATAATCTCCGGTCACGATTGGGAGAGTGTTGTTCACCTTCCCGGCTAATCTTCCATCTGCTCGAAAATCAGATAATGGCTTTGCTCCATGTTCAGGTTCTTGTAAACCGCCTGGGCCGCCGTGTTTTGCGCGTCGACGTATAGCTGGAGGCTACAGGCGCCGGCTTGTTCGGCGAGATTTTTGACGTAGTGGTGCAAGGCCCTGTAGACGCCCTGTTTCCTCGCCGAAGGAATGACGTAAACGTTCTGTATCCACCAGTAATCGCCGTTATTCCAGTCGCTCCACTCCAGGGTGACCCGGATTTGGCCTATTATCTCATCACCCCGGTGCGCGAGATAAAATTGACCCATCGACGGATTGGAGAGCGATTTTTCCACGCCCTGGCGGACTTTCTCGGGCTCGAGGCGCAGGTTTTCACTCTCCAGAGCCATTTCGATGTTGAATTGGATGATTTTCTCTGCGTCATGAATAGTGGCGGGTCGAATGGCGAAATTCATTTTTACTCCCGATTCGATTGGTATGGGTGTCAATAATTCCGGCAGACAACCTATACAATCCGATCAAGCAAGTAAAACCTATGCCGGGAGATGTCATTTCCCAATTTTAGTCATGAACTTTGTGTCGAAACAAGCCTGTTGAGAAAAAAAGAGCTTTAAGCTCACAATGCATACGGGCGTGAGGCAGCGCTACAATTTCTCGGTTTTTCAATAACTTGCCTGCCGAGTGTCGTTGGGTGAAAGCAAACAGGATAAACAGACGGGCCGCCGGAGCAGGATGTCTGAAATGCGCTTGAAATTCATGGCTTTAGTATTATCTATGCTTCTTTTCGCGTTTCCGACTGTTTTCCATAAGCTATCAAATGGCGTCTTCCCCTCCACCGAGGCTGTTGAAAAAAAAGAGATTCCCGGCAAATGGAAGCGTTGGCGGGATTTCGTGAACGCTCACTTCCGCTATCCTCTGCCACCCATGGGCGAGGCGCCGAAATCATACAAAGGCGCTGAACGCTCCCTTTTGCCGGATAGTTGCGGGAGTTGTCATCCCGAGCAGTACAAACAGTGGAAAACCACGCTTCACGCCAAGGCGATGAGTCCGGGCATATACGGGCAACTCGTCGATATGTGGAAGTCGAATCCCGAGGAAGCGCAAAACTGCAACGAGTGCCATGCGCCCTTGGCGGAACAGCAGAAGCGCGCGAAATTGGGTGCGGGCCAAATTACAAACTGGCGGAAAAACCCGGTCCACGACCCAAAACTGGAGATGCACGGGCTGGCCTGCGCCGCATGCCATGTGCGCGATTGGCGCGTATATGGTCCACAGAAGACAGAGACACCAGAGGGTGTGAACGATACGACGAAGAGTGGTGCGCACGCCGGTGTGGAGCGCACGCCATTTTTCAGCCGCGCTGAATTTTGCATGGGTTGCCATCAGCACACGTTTCCCGGGCCGAACGGGAAGTCGATTCAGAATACTTATAACGAGTGGAAAAACTCCCTTTGGGGGCAGGAGGGCGTCTCCTGCCAGAGTTGCCACATGCCAGGACGCGCGCATCTGTGGCGGGGCATACATGACAAGGATATGACCCAAAGCGCTGTGCAAATCGACGTTACGTTGGGAGCGGAAGCGCGCGGGGAAATCGTGACGGCCGAAATTAAGCTCACGAACTCGGGAGCCGGCCATTATTTCCCCACCTACATCACGCCCTCGGTGGAAGTCATCACTGAACTTGAGGATAAGGACGGACGAACCTTACCGGGTTCAAGACAGATCAACGTGATAGAGCGGAAACTCTCGTCCGATTTCAGCCGTGAAATCCATGACACGCGTATTCCCCCTCAAGAATCCGTCACGTTCCGGTACAGGAGGGGACGAGGCGAAGGAGCCGCCAGGCTCAGGGTGCGTGTCCACGTGCGGCCGGACGCCTTTTATCATGGTTTCTATATCCAGTTTCTGAAAAACCAGAATATTTCTGATCTTTCGCGCAAGCTTATCAAACAGGCGCGAGACAACGCGGCGTCATCGAGCTTTGATATCTATGATGAGAAATTCGAACTGAAAAACTAGGAAACGGATACTGAACCGTTTTTGTCGCGAACTGCGCGAACGATGTCTTCGGGCGCAATCGGCAGCTTGTTGAGGTTCGGGTTGGCCGGATCCCCTATGGCGTCTGCGATCGCGTTCGCAATCGCGGGCGCTGCCGGAATGAGCGGCATCTCCCCCGCCCCCTTGGCCCCGTAGGGGCCTTCCACGTCGGGCGATTCCACGATCACGCTTGCGATTTCCGATACGTCCAGACTCGTGGGATTGAGCTGGCTCTCGAAATCTGCATGTTCGATGATGCCCCCTTCGTGGTGGATCTGCTCGGCAAGCGCCCAGCCCAGCCCCTGGGCGATGCCGCCCTCTATCTGTCCGTTCAGGGTGAGGGGGTTCATAGCGAAGCCCACATCCTGCGCGCTGGTGATTCTCAAGACTCTGGTTTCTCCCGTCTCGGTATCGACTTCGACTTCGGCGATTTGGGTGGCGAATTCGGGCCCAGGCCTTGAGGGTTCCGGGTGGCCGCGCACGTTGTCCGTGCGATGAGGGGGATTCTCCCCGCGGTAGGAGCCGCGCCCGGTCACGGGGCCGTCGCCTTTCCATACGGCCGAATACGCCACCTCGGCGAACGCGATGGCGCGAGAGGGCGCCGCGCGCACGAAAATATTTCCCTCGCCTATACTTAAGTCTTCCGGGGAGGATTCGAGCATGCGCGCCGCTTGGCGAAGCATTTGCTCTCGGGCATCCTCCGCCGCCATTCGCACGGCGTGCGCCATGTTGAACGTAGTACGGCTGCCCGCAGAGATGGCGTCGAAGGGCGTTGTTTCGGTGTCGGCGATGCGGACGCCTACCATTTGAACCTCTAGTCCAAGTACCTCTGCCGCCACCTGCGCCATAACAGTAGCCGCCCCGGTGCCTAAATCAGCACACCCGGCCAGCACGGCCAGACCCCCATCTTCGTTCACCTTCACCACGGCGCCCGACGCTCCCCCACCCGTGGGATAGCGTGCGCAGCCGATGCCCATCCCGCGCCTGATTCTGCCATTCCGGATTTTCTTTTTCTGCTTTCCCCAGCCCGCCTTCTTGCCCGCACGATCGAGCGTTTCCTTGATGCTGACGCTCTGTAGAATCGTGCCTGCGGGGTCCTCGTCGTTTTCATCCATCCCGTTGAGGCGCCGAAAGGCGAGCGGGTCCATTTCCAGTTCCGAAGCGATGCGGTCGGTATGACGCTCGCAGGCGAAAGCGACCTGCGCCACGCCCAATCCCCGGTAGGAGCCGCTGGGCGGAAGGTTTGTATATATGAGCAGACCATCGACCCTGACGTTTGGGATTTTGTATGGCCCCGCGCTGGTGTAGCAGGATTTTCCCAGCACCATTGGACCCGTCATGCAGTAAGCACCGTTGTTCGATGTGATTTGTATGTGGCGAGCGATGATTTTCCCTTCCCGCGTCAAGCCCGTGCGATAACGCATGCGGTAAGCGTGCCTCGGGTTTCCGGTGATGGTTTCCTCCTCGCGGTTGAGCGTCAGTTGAACGGGCCGGTTCGACTTTCTGCTCAACAAAACGGCCAGGGCTTCCATCAGATGTTGGGATTTACCACCGAAAGCGCCTCCCACATGGGTGCTTACGACGCGCAGTTTGTTCATGGGAAGTTCGAGTATTTCCGAGGCGATGGCGCGCACCACAAAAGCCCCCTGGGTGGGAGAATAGACTGTCGTGCTGTCCTCGGGCCCCGGCTCCGCGAGCATGGCGCGGGGTTCGAGATAATTCTGGTGAACGCGGGGTGTTTCGTATTCGTCCTCGAAAACGAAGTCAGCGCGCGCAAGCGCGTTTTCTATGGGATCACCGGATCGAATGAGAATATCGGCGGCCACGTTCCCATAGCGCACGATACCCGGAAACGATGCGTAATCATCCAGCGCGTCATGGAGTAGCGGGGCGTCGTCCTTCATGGCGTCGTCTGTCGTGAACACGGCGGGGAGCACCTTGTAATCGACATGTATTTTATCGAGCGCGGCTTGCGCAGCTTCGGGGCTTTCAGCGGCGACTGCCGCCACGCGTTCGCCGACGTAAAGCACCTTGTCGATGGCGAGTAGTGGTTCATCGCGCACGAGCCTGCCGTGGCGGATACCGGAAAAATCATCCGCCGTGACGAGGGCGTGTACGCCGGGAACTTTCAAGGCATCGGTGGTGTCGATTTTTGTAATTTCGGCGTGGGGATGCGGGCTCAGGAGCAGTTTCGCGGTGAGGCAGCCGGGCCTTCTCAAATCATCGCCGAAATCGGCGTAACCGGAGACCTTCTCTGCGGAGTCGAGTCTCGGTATGGATTTGCCCAGAACCTGATATTCAGACATTTGCGCCCTCATCATAACGTTCAATACATTATCATTTCATGACGAGTCCTCGATCACGAAATTGGTATACCGGAGTTTATCTTAATTTCAATTTTTCGAAAAAGCCGCGTATCCGCCGGGCGTTCGCACCGATGTCGCCGACGCCGACGCGGGATTTCGAGCGGATGTCGAGGCGCGTCGATCCGTTACTCGACGAGATCCGTATAACGATGTCGTCAACGAACCCGTACCAGAAAGTCGTGTCATAAGCCTCGATGTGGCCTTCGGTTGGTTTGGATGACACCACATACCAGCCCATGGCGCGTGCGGCGTCGAGGGCGCGCTTGAAAACTTCTTCTTTGGAAACCCGGAATATGACTGGCTTGATGTCCGGATACGCTTTTATCTGGAGCCGCGCAATGCGCACACCCTCATACCCAGGAGGGTTTTTCGCTCCTTTTCTGCGTGCAAGAACGACTTGAAAAGCGGGAGGGTTTCGGGTGTCCGTGGTGATGTCGTGAATCTTGGGCACCCGTCTCGCTATTTGCATGTGCGAATACTGAAAACCTGCTACGGTAAAACCCAGCGCGATGCCGAGAGCGGCGCAGACGGTTCTCAATCTCGAGGCGTCGCGCAGGGCAAATAGCCCACCTGCCATGGATACGGCGACTGAGATCAGAGCGATAACGGATGCGGACTTAAAAATCTGAAACCCGGCGCTGAAATGCCAAAATCCCCAGCGATGGCCCAGTCCCGAAGCCGCAGCGGCCAGCGCGCAGGCGCCCGATATGAACAGGCCCACATACGATATAGATGAGAGGGTTTGTGATTTTTCAGCCACGAATCTTCTTTTTCAACCTCTGGATGGCGGCATTCAACTCCTCGGGTCCTTCGGGGTTTTGCTCCACGTGCCCGAAGGCGTAGTTTATGGAATTGGCGAAGTTTCGATAAACCGCAGCAGCGATGATGTCCACGATATTCTCCTCGCTGAAGCCGACGCGCCTCAAACGCTCGATGTCCGTTTTTCCCATATCGTGGGGCGTGTATGTGATCTTCTCTGCATAGTCGAGCATGACTCGGTCCGCGGGATCGAGGATATCCGCTTGCTTCGGGTCGTCCAGTACTTTAGCCACTTCAGCGATGGAAGCGCCATCGCATGCGTCACGGAACAACTGCCCGTGGTTCATCGCTCAGCCGTATCAGCCCCCATGAGCCGCCACGTAGTACGCAAGCAGTTCCGCTCTCCTAGTGCCGAGACTCGAGCCGCCATGTACGGAATTGCGGAGCATTTCACGCCCTGCCAAAATGCCGGGTCTTCTTCCCATCTCGAGAAACATTTTTGGAATGGGTTTTCTCGCCTTGCGCAGGTCTTCGATAATTTCTTTTGCTGCTCCCTCCGCGGCATCCGGAGAAATGGGTTGGATCCAACTCATGATGCTCTCCTTTTAAGATAGAAGGAGAGATTCTCAAGCATGAAAGAAATACGCAAGAGATACATCCCTCATTATTTTTTCTCCTCTCATTGATAAACGCATTCTTCAACATGGATTGTCTTGCTTATCATGGTAGTCGTGTTTCATTATCAACGTGGTAGTTTTGCTCTTGTCTGCTTGGGGGACGCCATGAAATTCGACCCATCGCTGGTTGTCATTACCGACCGCAAGGTTCTGGCGAAGGCTTCCGGATGGAAGCTGAGGGACGCGGTTCGGGCAGCCGCGATGAGTGGGGCCGGCATGGTCCAGCTTCGCGAGAAAAATATGAGTGGTGTGGAGATGATTCGCTTGGCTGATGAATTGCGAGATGCTCTGGAGGGAACCGGCTGTGCTTTGACGGTGAATGATCGGTTGGACGTCGCCATGGCGTGTGGCGCGGAGGGGGTGCATCTGGGACAGGAGGATTTCCCGCTCCCGAGGGCCAGGACGATAGGCGGAGATGCGTTGTTTTATGGCGTAACAGCCGGAAAATCCGAATGGGCGTCGCGAGCCGCCGCTGAGGATGCGGATTATATCGGCGTAGGTCCCATCTACGCGACGGGCAACAAGGCCGATGCGAGAGAGCCGATTGGGCCGGAAGGATTTCGGCGGATTATCGAACATGCCCCTGGTTTGCCCGCCGTCGCCATCGGGGGGATCGGTATCGAGAACGTGGAGCCCGTCATCGAAGCCGGCGCCTCCGGCGTAGCTGTAATCGGCGCGGTTATGGGGGCACCGAACCCGGAAGCCGCGACAAGGGAATTGCGCAATCGCATTGAGAGGGCGAAAGAATGAGTGGCAAGTCGGCTGGTGAGATCGGCGAATTCGCCCTGATAGAGCGTCTAAGAGACGTACTCGGAACGGTGGGGAACGACACAGACGTCATCGTAGGCAATGGAGATGATGCGGCCGTCATCAAAGCGGCGGATGGAAAATGTTGGGTTGTGACGTGCGATGCGCAGGTAGGTGGCGTGCATTTCCCGTCCACGGGGGATGTTTCGGGATTCGCCGTGGGTTACAAGTCGCTGGCTGTGAATGTGAGCGATGTGGCGGCCATGGGGGGAAAGCCGCGCTTCGCACTCATCTCGTTGGGCATACCCGAAGAGACAGCAATTACGTTTCTCGATGACTTGTATGGCGGGGTTCGCGCGCTCTCTGAGCGATACGACATTTTGGTTCTGGGTGGAAACGTCACGCGGACGAGTGGGCCTTTGTTCGTGGACGTGTTCCTCGTCGGCGAGGTGATGGAGGAGAAGATTCTTCGCAGAAGCGGCGCCTGCGCAGGGGACCAGATTCTGGTGACGGGATATTTGGGAGATGCCGCAGCAGGGCTTCACTTGTCCTCCACACCGCACATCCAACTCCGCGAAGACGTGCATGCCTCGCTCACCCGCGCGCAACTCGAACCGCAGCCCCGGGTTGCGGAAGGAGTAGTTATCGCGGAGTCGGGGTTTGCGACCGCAATGATGGACATCAGCGATGGCCTGGCGGGTGATATCCGTCACCTGTGTGAGGCAAGCGGAACAGGCGCGCTCCTCTGGGAATCCGAACTGCCAGTCTCCGGCGCCCTGCTCGAAACAGCCTCGATAGCCGAGAAAAAACCCATGGAGTGGGCGTTGCACGGTGGCGAGGACTATGAACTTCTCGTTACGACGCCCGCTGAATCCGTTCGCGCGCTTCAAGAAGTCCTCCGGCGGGCGGGCGGGGCGCTGCTTACGCCCATCGGAGAAATCCTGCCGGTCACTCAGGGAATTTCTCTCAAACGCGCAGACGGGATTTTCGCGTTGGATAACCTCGCTTGGGAGCATTTTTCGGCTTGAAAGCGTTCATCCTGCCCATGCCCCCGACGTAGGGAGAAACGCCTTGAATTTAACGGAGATTCCTTGACAGACTGTCCTGCGTCTTTGCACATTCTATAATCTCGAAAAAAACTTCTTGCTCGCAACACAGGATGGGGATTATGAACGCACAGGGACCATTGAAGGGAATTCGCGTGTTGGATATGTCCCGAATTCTCGCCGGACCTTTTTGCACCACGATGCTCTCGGATCTGGGAGCGGAAATCATCAAGCTCGAATCTCCCGGAAACGGCGATGAAACCCGCACTTGGGGTCCTCCGTTCAAAAAAGGAGAAAGCGCCTATTTTTTGGGTGTGAACCACGGCAAGAAGAGTATCGTGGTCGACCTCAAAAAAAGCGAAGGCCTCGAAATCGCTCGCGCCATCGCTGAAAAGGTGGATGTTGTTGTCGAGAATTTTCGTCCTGGCGTCGTGGCGCGCCTGGGCGTCGGTTATGAGGCGCTGTCCGCCTTGAACCCTCGACTGATATACGTTTCCGTCTCCGGCTTCGGACAGACGGGCCCGTATCGGGAGCGCTCGGGTTTTGACATCGTCGGCCAAGCGATGAGCGGCATCATGAGTGCAACGGGCGAACCGGACGGCGGACCTTGCAAGGCCGGGGTTCCGCTCAGTGACCTCACGGCGGGCATGTGGGCGGCTTATAGCGTTAGTAGCGCATTGTTTGCCAGGGAGAAGACGGGCAAGGGGCAATACATCGATCTGTCTCTTCTCGACAGCAGCGTGTCGCTGCTCACCAACCTGAGCGGCTGCTATTTCATGGATGGCAGCATGAGCGAGCGGTGGGGTTCGGCCCATTTTCAAATCGTTCCCTATCAGGCGCTTAAGACCAAGGATAAGGAAATCATCATCGGTGTGACGAGCGATCGGTTCTGGGGTTATTTTTGCGACATCATCGAGGCTCCCGAGTTGGCGAATGACCCGAGGTTCGTCGACATCCCAAGCCGCGCGAAAAATCGCCATGAACTCATCCCCATTTTGGAGCAGTATCTCTGCAGACGAAACGGGAATGAATGGCTGAAATTACTGGAGGAAAAAGGGATTCCCTGCGGCCCGGTTTATGATGTCGGCGAAGCCCTCGAGGATGAGCAGGTTCGCCACAGAGAGATGGTGGTGGAAACGAACCATTCGCTTCTGGGTAAAATGAACACTACCGGTGTTCCCCCAAAATTTTCCGAGCATCCGGGCAAGGTGCAAGGGCCGGCCCCCTTGCACGGGGAACATACACGCAAAGTATTGTCCGAAAATCTAGGGTGGAGTGATGAAAGAATAGAAGAGTTGGTGAGAGACAAAGTGGTCGCAGAACCTAAGCCCAGATCGGAGATTGGAATGCCTTTGGAAGATTGAAGACTCTTGATGAGCTCCTCATTTTACAGACAGACTTTCTATCAACCCGCCAAGCAGCGCGCCTCTCGGAGCGATGGAGTCGAGTTCCATGTATTCCTCATCCGTGTGCAGATTTCCCCCCACAGGTCCCAGACCATCCAGAACGGCAACTCCAAGCGGTGAGAGATAATTCCCGTCGGAACCCCCACCGGTGGGGCCGTGCTTAAGTTCGACGCCCGCATCCCGGGCGATTACTGCCGCGATAGACAAGAGTTTTTCCGTCCCATGGTTGAATTCCATGGCGGGCCTACCGCTGATTTTTTTAAATTCTGAATGTGTGCCTTCAATATGTGATTTGGAAACAATTCGAAGCAGCTCATCCGTCATGGAATCAAGGGTTGTCTGCCGGTCTGCACGCACTTCAATGTGACAAGATGCTTTGTCCGCCACGATGTGCGGCCTGTCCCCACCCGAAAGACCGGTGATATTGATGGTTCCGCCTTTTTGTTCCAGGTTTTGGATAGTCACCATTTTGTGTGCGAGTTCGTGTACGGCGCTTCTGCCTCTTTCAGGGTCTACCCCTGCATGGGCCGAGACGCCGCTGACGAGCAATTTCCCGTAGCAACTCCCTTTTCTCGAAGATACGATGGAGCCGTTTGCGCGGCCGGACTCGATAATCAAGGCGGCCGCAGCGTCTTTCCCGATTCGTTCGATCAGTTCCCTCGATGAGGGATTCCCGCGTTCTTCATCGGTATCATATAAGATGCTGATTTTCCCGAACTCCTCGAATCCTTCAGCCAGTAAGGCCTCCATTGCGAATTGACAAACCACCAGACATCCTTTCATGTCGGCCACCCCGGGGCCGCAGGCGATATCGTCTTTTATGGTGAACGGTCTTTGCGCGGCGGTTCCCTCGGGAAAAACGGTGTCGCAATGCCCGATCAGGAATATGTGGGGGCCGATTTCTCTTTTGCCGAGAAACGTCACCAGAAGATGATCTCCCGTTTCATGCGTTCCCGGGATCATCTCTACGTCAGCTCCCAATGCGCGATATTTTCCAGCGAAATGGGAGGAGACGGCGTTCGTACCCTTGCTGGGAAACGTCGGGGAGTCGATGTTCACCACGTGGGCGATTTGTTCGATGATTTCCTCTTGTCTGGCTTCAAGCGCTTTTCTGATTGCGGCCGCGCCGATCATTTATGTACTCTCCTGCTATAAAATTTCCCCGCTACAGAATCTCCCGTGAGCAGGTAATCGTAAATGCCATCGGGTACGGCCTCGAAAATCGCTTGGGCGTCCTCAAGGGCTTTTGGGGAAGTGCAATGGCTCAGGTAGAGTATTCGTTTTGCGCTTTTGGGAAACCGACTCGGGTAGCTCTCCGGATGACTCGCCAATCTCGCCAGATGATCCGCTCCGATTACTTCCCCGGCGTCTAAGCCTGCGATGGCGCGGACTGTTTCCATGCGATGGACGATTTTCTTATCAGCTTTCTGGCCGATTGCGGTAAGTCCCAACACGAGTACGCAATGCGTCGCCCCTTCGGGAATGACCGGTTCACCCGGTCCCGGGGCCTTGATGAGCCGTTTTCTGGCGCCATCGGTTTTTACGACCATCACGCCGTTAAAACCTGAAGCGTGCAGCGCCTCCACTTGACTTGCCTCGAGGCCGCAAAACATATTCTGAGGCAGTTTTTTCTCCACCCAGACAACTGCGCCGCGCCTGGACCACTCATGGGCGGCGGATTGCAACTCGGTGCGACCCTTCTCGCTCAGTAAAACGGGTGGGGCGTCTTCACCACCCAGGGCGTGAAGATTCGTCGTACTGGTGATGATGACGGGGAACGGCTCGTCGAGCATCTCGCGGATGAGCCGCTTCATGAGCGTGGCCTTTCCGCCGGCGCCCATGACGCAGACCATATCGCCGGGGGTGATGTCCATCAGTGGGCGCAACTCTTGCGAAGAAGATGATTCCATGGGCATATTCAAGCCGCGGCGCGATAGATTCTCTCGATGTCCTCGAGCGAAAGTTCTTTGGGATTACAACTTAACAGACGTTCGAGCTTGAAGGCGGCTTCCGCCAACTCCGGGATGGCGTGTGCGGGGACGTCCACTTCGCCGAGTCGGGTAGGCACCCCGCAGTCACGACAAAGTTTCTCGACCGCGCCGACTGAAAGCCCGGCAGCTTCAGCTGTGGACATGCTATCCGTGGATTCGCCCAGGATTCGGGCGATACGGGCGAATTTCTCAGGCGCCGCGGCGTGGTTTTCCTTCATGACGTGGGAGAACATCAGCGAGTTGCTTACCCCGTGGGGAATATGGAACCGCGAGCCGAGTGGATAGGCCAGGGCATGGATGGCGCCCGCCCCTGCCCCTGCGAGCGCGACCCCGCCATAGTATGAGCCGAGGGCCATGTCGGTCCTGGCCTCAATGTCGTTTCCGTCGTCACATACGCGCCTCAATGAGCGGGCGATGAGTTTCATGCCCTCCAGGCTGTACATCTCGCTCAAGGGAGTGGCGTTTCTGGCCACGTAGGTTTCCAGGCAATGCGTGAAGGCGTCCACACCGGCGGCGGAAGTGACTTTCGGCGGTGCGGAAAGCGTGAGCTTGGGGTCGACGATGGCGGCGAAAGGTATGACGTGCGTGCTCACGATAGCCAGTTTCACCTGCTCTTCCGGCACCGAGAAGATGGCGTTGGGCGTGGCCTCGGCGCCGGTTCCGCTCGTGGTGGGCGCCAATATCGTGGAGAGGCCCGTTTTCGGAACGAGTTCTACCCCCAGGTAATCCCTGGGCGCGCCGTCGTTTCCCAGCAATACACCGATGGATTTCGCCATGTCCATCGAACTGCCGCCCCCGACCCCGACGACGAGGTCGAAAGTGCCGTTTTTGAATTCATCGAACGCTTGTTCCAGATCGCCTATGGCGGGCTCGGGCGGGCACTCATCGTATATCGTTACCTCGACGCCGGCCTCATCGAGAGGGGCCAGCGCCATGTCGGCCACACCTGCGCCCCTGACGCCCTTGTCCGTGAAGAAAAGCGCGTTGCGGGCGCCCAGGAACTCCGCTTCATCCTTGATTTTCGCTATGGTTCCGAGGCCGAACCAGGTCCGTTGCGGGTGGCGTATGCTGTACATGAGGCGAACTCCTTGATCGTAAGCTGTTATATCGGGAAATCATGTTCGGGATGGTTTCAATCCCGAAGGTCGGCATTATCCCCGTGCGCCTGGCCGGATGCAACGGATACGGGGGAATTTCGTGAATCAAGGCTTCCAGCGCCGGTTCGTGAGGAGCCGCCATGCGTTCCGGTAGGCGATGAGCTTTCCGGCGGCGGGGCTGATATTCGCGAGGACGTTCTGACGGAAAAAGCGTGTCCTTCTCGCATAGGCCGCCTGAGTGGGGGGGGAGGCATCGTTCCCGGCGGTGAAATGCCCCACGCGCGCTTCGAGCAACGCCCGCCATTCGCGCGAGAACGCCCCGCCCGGGTCATACAGGTGGTTTGTTCTCGGAGTAGATGAATCGGCGGGGGCGGGCGGGTCCTGGGTCAGCGTGAAGAAAAGGCCCGCGTGCCTCAGGCTCAGCGCCCGAAGAAGCCCGTGCCCGTACCCCGGTAAGGCGTTCAGATTCAATATCCTGCCGGCTTGCGTCCAGACGAGCTTCGCCTCGGGCGTCTCCCTCAACAGCCGCTCGAGTTGCTCCAGACCCCCGTCATCGGGCGGCATGTCGAGCAGGAGAAAGCTTCGTCTTTCGACTGCCAGACGGATAACCGTCCCCAAAGCTTCTCCGGCCTGCTTCATCTGCCCCTTACCGGAGGCTCCCGGCCGCCAGATGACCTTCCCGACCCCGAACGCGCCGCCATCGAGTTGCCGCTTGATGCCGGCCAGGTAGGCCCCGCCGGTCTGTGTCCAGTCTTTTTGAGCCGCCGAGGTGGTTAACGGTATCAGTCGGTCAGGGTAGCGCGCTACCGCCTTTTTGACCGCCGCCTCGCTCGCCGAGGTGACCGCGCCCAGGGCGACGCCCGCCCGGTCCATGCCCTCGATAAGCCCAGCCGCGCCCTTCCACTCATCGAGCGAGACTTCCAGATCGATCAACGGATAGGGGTCGGCTGCGAGATGAACTTTAAGTGTGCGTTCATACAGCTTCACGCGCGCCGCGCGGTATTCCTTCCCCTTCGATTTCAGTGAGTTGGGCGGCTTCGCGGCGCCGGCGATTCCCGCCGTCAGAAACGTCCCCACGAGCAGCGTGAGCGAGAAAACGGCGAGGCGAGCCACCCGTTTTCCAGCATCCCTGCGGCCCGTGGAGGACACGCTCGTTTACTCGTTCACGATGGCGACGGCGCGGATGTGCGTCCCGGTGGCGCCCCGCCAGTGAAGCGGCAGCACGCTCGCCGTGAACCCGTGCGCGGCGGGAATGGCGTCCAGGTTGCAGAGGTTCTCGATGTGCCAGTATTCGCGCGTCTGGAAGAGGCGGTGGCACGGCCAGGGGTCCTTGCGCTCCAGCATCTCCTTGATGGGCAGGTCGAAGCCCGGCGCGTCGATGCCCATCACGGATACCCCCTGGTCGATGAGCCACTCCGCACTCTCGCCCACCATGCCGGGGTGGTCCGTCAGGTAGCGCGGCTCCTCGTTGTAGGCGGCCGCCCCCGTCCAGAGGAAGACGATCTCACCGCCCCGGATCGTGTATTTCTCCTTCGCGAGCGCTTCTTTCAAGTCATTGATTTGAATGGCCTCGCCCGGTTTCTTGCCCCGCATGTCGAGCCGGAGACCCGGCCCGTAGCACTTCTCCAGCGGGATGTCCTCGGACCACGAATCGTTCATGCCGCCGTGGCTTCGCGCGTCGATGTGGGTGCCGCAATGCTCGCTGAAGATGCACACGCTGTGGGCGAACAGCTCGGGGAAGCCCATCTTGTCGGTGCCGATGCGCGCCGCGGACTCGAACGTCGTCTCTATCATCTGGATGACGGGCTGCGGCGTGCCCGGGTAGCGCTCCATCCACATGTGGACGGGCATGGACAGGTCAATAATCTCCGGCATTTGCTCGCATCTCCTCTCGTTTTCTCGCATTTCCCGGTTTCGCGCGGGCGGCGGATGCGCCTAATATACATCATCGCGCCGACGGAAGAACCCCCCGGCCCGCCCCCGTTTCCCGCCGGTTTCATTCCCGGAAAAACATCGTTAATTTATCGAATAACCCCGTGAATTTATCGATATTTATCGATATTCTCCGAAATTCCGTATTTTCGAACGCGCCCGGCGGCTTCCCCATCATACGCGAACTCCCTTCGATCCCCATGACGACAGTTGCGGGGAGATGCGTGGTCAATTCCGTGCGATGAGGGGTTTTTCAATAGCCCCGGAGGAGGAAGGGTTGGACCCGGCCGATGAGCGAGGGGTTGCGAGTCTCGAACGCGGCGATGCGCTTCCCCATCATACGCGAACTCCCTTCGAGCCCCATGACGCCAATTGCGGGGAGATGCGCCGGGCATGTCCACAGCGGACAGTCACCCTGATAAAAAAATATTGCTGCACGATACGAAAAATGTTGCAGTGAATAATTCTATTATAATAATATCTATGCAATATCCACTACATTACTTCGGTGGTGGGAGGACCCGTTGCCGGCAACCAGTGAAAGGAGACCCCAAATGCAAGCCAGACTCTTTACCAGGACAATCATCTTCGCATTCGCCGTGGTTGCGTATGCCGCGCTTCCTGCGACGCAGGCGTCCGCTCAGTATGTACACCCGCTTGTACAGGAGTGCCGCGATGCGATGGCTGACTCCACCGCCAAGACGCATTGCCCGGAGCTGAAAGCGCACGCGGTCGCTGAAAGCACCAGTGGTCCCAGCAACACGTGCTGGTACTACGGAAGCTGCTCCGTCACGGTGCAGGTCGACGGCGCCGAAACGTCGTTCGAAGTGAGCGTCTCATATGGAGATGCGGTATACATCGACCCTGCCGACCTTCGGCTTCTCGACGTTTGCTTCGTGAAGTCGGAGGGCGTCGGCCAGGGAAAGACCTCGTGGGGGATGTTTTTGAAGGCGGGATGCGCCGCCGACGATACCGACGCCGATACGGCGAAGGCGAACGGCCTTTCGACAGAGACAGGATCCAACTGATCATAGCGCGGCGCTCCCCGGCTGCCTGAACGCGATCGGGGAGCGCCGCGATGAAGGCGAAGCAGCGGGTTGCGGCGGGGGCGGGCATGGCGGCCGGCCGATGGAAGAGCGGTCGCCCGTCGGTTCGCTCGCGCCGGAGCCCTTTCGGCATCCCGCAGAGGCGGTTCGCGGACCCATGAGCGCCCTTCGATACGAACGCTCCTTTCTCAGTCGCGTTCTACCTTCGGCGGCTGCTCAGGGTGAGGAAAACAAAAACCTTCTTCATCCCGAACAGGCCCTCAAGGCCACAATATCCACTACTTATCTTCGATCGTGGGAGGATCCGTTACCGGCAACCAGTGATAGGAGACAGCCGATGCAAGCCAGACTCTTTACCAGGACAATCATCTTCGCACTTGCCGTGGTTGCGTATGCCGCGCTTCCTGCGACGCAGGCGTCCGCTCAGGATGTAAACCCGCGTGTACAGGAGTGCCGCGATGCGATGGATGACTCCACCGCCAGGACGCATTGCCCGGAGCTGAAAGCGAACGCGGTCGCTGAATTCATCAGTGCCAGTAACATGTGCTGGTACTCTGGAAGCTGCTCCGTCACGGTGAAGGTCGACGGCGTCGAAACGTCGTACGACATTAGCGTCTCATTGTTGGCCTCATGGGATAATCCGGTATACATCAGCCCTGCCGACCTTAAGCTTCTCGACGTTTGCTTCGTGAAGACGGAGGGCGTCGGCCAGGGAAAGACCGAGTGGGGGATGCAATTGAAGGCGGGATGCGCCAGCGACGATACCGACGCCGATACGGCGAAGGCGAACGGCCTTTCGACAGAGACAGGATCCAACTGATCATAGCGCGGCGCTCCATCATTCCCCGGCTGCCTGAACGCGAACGGGGAGCGCCGCGATGAAGGCGAAGCAGCGGGTTGCGGCGGGTGTGGGCACGGCGGCCGGCCGATGGAAGAGCGGTCGCCCGTCGGTTCGCTCGCGCCGGAGCCCCTTTCGGCATCCCGCAGGGGCGGTGTCTGCAAAGGGGTTGAACTTAATTCACTCGGGCAGGAGCTACAGCCTAAAACATCCACTACCCTCCATTCAACTGGCTCCCCCCCTCACAATTGCGAACCCCCACCTCCCGTGCTATCCTCGCCGCAAAAATCAGGACATTACAATCTGCTTTCCGGGGAACGGACTTGCCCTGGAACCAATCCTCCAATTCGCAAAAGGAGCACTGCAATGTGGCGTAAATGGATACGGATTCTCCCGGTTATCGCGGCCCTCGCGCTTTCGCTCACGCTCACAAGCGCCGCCCCCGCGGCTGACAAGGTCATCCTCACCCAGCCGGTGGACAGCCTGAGCTTCTTCCCCATCTACGTGGGGCGGATAAAAGGATTCTTCAAGGAAGAGGGCCTCACTCTGGACGTGAAGGCCACCGCGGGCGGCGGACCGCACCTGACGGCCGTCCTGGCGGGCAAGGCGGAGTTCACCGCCAGCCCGGGCACCTACCAGCTGAACGCGCTGAACTCCGGCAAGCGGGCCATCGGTTTCGTGGACCTGCTCCGGCGCAACATCATCGGCATGGTCATCCACAAGGACGCCGCCAAGAAGGCGGGCATCAAGGACGGCATGCCGCTCATGGAGAAGGTCAAGCGCGCGAAGGGCCTCAAGGTCGGCGTGACGCGGCCGGGGGCGCTGACCGACGTGCTCGCCCGCAACCTGCTGGGCCGCGCCATGATGAAGGTTCCCGCGGACGTGCGCATCCTCGCCGTGGGCGGCGGCGGCACCATGCTGCCGGCATTCAAGAACCGCAAGATCGACATCTTCACCATCTCCACGCCGCACCCCGAACGCATGCTCTCCCAGGGGCTCGGCATCTGGTTCGTGAACTGGGCGGCCGGCGAGGACAAGGCCATCAAGGAGTTCATGATGACGGCCGTCATGGCCACGCCCAAGCTCATGAAGGAGCGCCCCCGCCTCGTCAAGCGGATGGCGCGCGCGGTGATGAAGTCCCAGAAATACATCCAGAAAACGTCCATCGAGCAGCTCACCAAGGACATGACGCCGTTCTTCGGCAAGCGCGTCACGCCCGAGGCCCTGCGCATCTCGGTCGCCACGGTGAAGGGCGCGGTCAACCCGACCGGCAAGATGACCGACGAGGCCGTCCAGACCACGTTCAACATCATGAAGAGCGGCGGCAAGCTCAAGAACCTCAAGAGCGTCAAGCGCAGCGACGTGTGGACGGACGAGTTTTTGAAGTAGGCGGGTTTATTTGGTATTCAGAACAGCCCCCCTGCCGGTTAGGGGGGTTGATGAGAAAGCTCCAAGAAGTGATTTTGGGTTGTGCGCTCGCTTTTGAAGTTCACTCCCCCCTTGAGGGTCTGGCTTCCCGAGGGGGAAGCCAGACGATGAAGCCGAGCGAATTTTGCAAAGGCTGAATCGGTGGGGGGACGGTTTTTGTAGGGGCCGCATATATGCGGCCCATGAAGGGTGGCGAAAAAGGCAGGGTCGCATATATGCGACCCCTACAACAGAAACGGCAATTTCGCCATTGCAGGATTTATCAACAGCGCCGCCGGGGCGTGAACGCTCCGGCCGGAGGAGCCTGGGGAGCATGATTACGTGACGGCGTCTTTGTCCATCCGGCAGGTCGGCAAGCGGTTCCTCTCGCGGGGGACCATCGTCCACGCGATGAGCGACGTGAACCTCGACGTGGGCGAGGGGGAGTTCGTGACCATCGTCGGTCCGAGCGGGTGCGGCAAGAGCACCCTGCTGAACATCCTGGCCGGGCTCTTCCCCCCCAGCAGCGGGGAGGTGCACTTCCGGGGCGAGCGCACCCGGGGGCTGAACCCCGAGATCGGCTACGTGACCCAGCAGGACAACCTCCTGCCCTGGCGGACCCTGCGCAAGAACGTGCTGCTCCCCCTGGAGTTCCGGGGGGTGTCCGTCTCGAACGGCGTCGCCGAGCGGGTGCAGACCTTGATCGACAAGGTGGGCCTCTCGGGCTTCGAGAACCACTACCCGCATGAGTTATCCGGCGGCATGCGCCAGCGCGTGAACATCATCCGCACGCTGATATGCGACCCCCGCGTCATCCTGATGGATGAACCCTTCGGCCCCCTGGACGCCCAGACGCGACTCACGCTCCAGAACCAGCTGCTCGAGCTCTGGCGCGAGGAGCGCAAGACAATCGTATTCATCACGCACGACCTGGCCGAGGCCATCACGCTGGCCGACCGCGTGGTCGTGATGACGGGCCGCCCCGGCACCATCAAGAGCGTCACCCCTGTGACTATCCCCCGGCCGCGCGACGTCTACCACATCCATGACTCGCAGGCCTACCGCGAAATCTACGACAAGCTCTGGGAAGAACTCAGAGACGAAGTGGCGAAGGTGATGTAATGGCCAAGACCGACGAAGTGAAATCCACGCCCCCCGAGGACCTGGACCTCCTCCTGCCTCCCGAAGTAACCGGGCTGCGCCTGCTGTGGTGGCGGGTGCGGAACGCCGAGGAACTCCGCTGGGTGCGCGTGGCGGCCCTGCGCGTGATCTTCGGCGTCATCATGATAGTGCTTTGGGAATCCGCTTCGGGCACCCTGATCGACCACAGGACCATCTCCAGCCCGAGCCTGCTCGTGACGTCTTTCTTCGAGATATCGGACCCGGCCAACCCGGACGGCTCCCTGTGGGTGCATTTCTCCTACACGGTGGAGAATACCTTCTGGGGCTATCTGCTCGGCGCCCTGGCCGGGATCATGTTCGGCTTCCTGCTGGCGGAAATCGAGGTCGTGGCCCTGGTCATCGAGCCGTTCATCATGGCGTTCAACGGGGTGCCGCGCATCGCGTACGCGCCCCTGTTCATCGCGTGGTTCGGCATCGAGCGGCAGCCGAAGATCATCCTGGTCATGACCATCGTGTTCTTCCTGACTTTCGTGAGCACGTTCGCGGGCATCCGCGGTGTGAGCCGGGACTTGATCAACGTGTCGCGCGTACTGGGCGGGAGCAAGCTCGCCATCCTGCGCAAGATCGTGATTCCCTCCGCCTCGCCGTGGATATTCAACGGCCTCAAGATCAGCATCCCGTTCGGCATGGTGGGCGCGATCGTCGGTGAATACATCATCGCCGACAAGGGGCTCGGCTACCTGCTCCAGCGCTACAACAACGAATATTACACCACGGGCCTGATCCTCATCATCTTCCTGCTCATGATCCTGGTCATCATGGTGAACCAGATTCTGAACTGGGCCGAAGGGCGCGCCCTGCGCTGGCGGCCCACGAGCCGGATGGGGCAGGAGACCGTCATTCCGGGCTAAGCGACGCCCCGGCCCGTCTGCAGGTCTCATATGCGGGCCGCCTCACGCACGGAGGAAAGAACAGATGCCGCCAGTCGTCGTCTTGGAACAAGTCCGCGCCCCCGTCGATAAGGTCTTCGAGTTCGTCGGGAACGTGGAGACGCACCCGCAGATAGCGCCATTCTCCAAAGAAGTGCAGATCACCTCTCCCGGCGGACACCAGGGGGCGGGCACCCGGTTTCACCAGACCTTTCACGACAGGCCCGATTGCGACTCGGTCATCACCGTCTGGGAGCCGCACTCGAAAATCGTCTGGGAGAACTACGTCGGCGGGAGCAGCAAGCCCGCCCAGGTCATCACCTACCGCTTCGAGCAGGCGGGCGGCGTCACCCACGTGATGCACACCGTGGACAACGACGCCTATGAGGACCAGACCCTCCACCGGGGCGGGACGGAAGAGAACGTCGTGGAACTCGCGAACCTGAAAAAACTGGCGGAAGGCTGAAGACGCCAACGAGGGGTTCCTCAACAATCCCATACATTCGGCCCTTTTCATTTGACCATCATTCCGGTGTCGGAGCCGACCGAGGAGTGAGGTCGAACTCGATTGATGAATGAGGCCGAACCCGATTGATGAATGAGGTCGAACCCGATTGATGAATGAGGGTTCGCCGGAATCCAGAACCGACCGGAATGACAATACGCCGGCTTTTCATCTCCCCGTCATCGGTGGGAACCAATCAGAAAATAAAATTCAAAGACAACCCCTGGATTCCGGCATGCGCAGGAATGACGATCCAAACCAAATCGGACAGGTCGCGACCTGTCCCTACACTCTTTTTTCATTCGGCGCTCACCCATAGCACCCACCGCCCCGACTATGCTAAAAAAAACGCTCTACCGCCTTCATCACACAGGCCGCGCAAGGAGAGCACATGAGCGACAAGATACGCCTGCTCGTCGCCGACGGGGCGTCGGGCAATTTTCTGAGGAGGGTGAAGGCGAACGCAGCCTCCGCGCCTTTCGAGATCACGGCGCCCGACAGCGCGGACTTGGATGCGCTCCTGGCGCTCGCGCCCGGGGCCGAGGCGATCCTCTGCTACAAGGCGGCGCTGCCCGCCTCGGTCATCCATGCGGCGGGGAAGCTGCGCTACATCCAGAAACACGGGCTGAACTGCAAGAACATCGACGCCGACGCGGCGCGCGAGCGGGGGGTCCCTGTCGGCACGCAGTCGCTCATGCGGAACGCCACGGTGGCCGAGCAGGCCTTGACCCTCATGCTCTGCTGCGAGCGCAAGGCGATTCTGGGCCAGAAGGCGGTCGAGGCGGGCGTCTACCGCGAGATGGGGCTGGAACCGGTCGCCACCAGCCAGTGGAACATCCGGCCCAACTGGCCGGAGATCGAGGGCGTCGCGGAGTTGTTCGGCAAGAGCGTCGGGGTGATCGGCCTGGGCGATATCGGGATGGACATCGCCAGGCGCTGTCTGGCCTTCGGCATGGAGATCTTCTACTACCAGAGGACGCGCCACACGCCAGACGTGGAGGCGGAATATCAGGCCAGGTATCTGGGCTTTGACGACCTGCTCGCGCGCGTCGATTATCTCGTGCTCGTCCTGCCGCACACCGAGGAAAGCGAGGGGATGATCGGCGCCGGTGAGCTTGAGCGCATGAAGAAAACGGCGGCGCTCATCAACGTCGGCCGGGGCGCGCTGGTCGATGAGGCGGCGCTCGCCGAAGCGCTCCGGGCGGGTGAGATCGCCATGGCCGGGCTCGACGTCTACCGCTATGAGCCCCTGCCTGCGGACAGCCCCCTCATCGGGCTGCCGAACGCCGTGCTTCTGCCCCACACCGGCGGCGGCTCGAACCGCCAGTGGGACGTGGACATCCCGGCGTCGCTCGGCAAGATCGCCGCGTTCTTCGGCGGGGACGGCGGTAAGTCATAGCGGCGGTTGAGGACACGTTCCCCTTTCGGAGCACTGGACAACTCCGAGGAACGAGGGCTTGACGGGCGGAGAGGGAAAGTTTTACGGCAACCATGCAATTACGTAATACCCTGTGTAGGTCGGACATATATGTCCGACATAAATGCGACCCGTCCGCTTCGTGGCATGTGGACCGCATGTATGCGGCCTCTACACTTCGAATGGCGACCGCAAGGACTTCCTTGCAAAATCATTGAGCACCACCACTCCCAAGACCGGATTTTCAACAACCCACCGCATTTCGGGCTTGTTGCCGGGCATCCCGAAAGCGGCTACCATTGAAGTAGCGTATGCGCCTGAATAAGCAGGGAGAACCACCATGAAGAAAAAAACCACGTATACGGCCACGATCGGCAGAGACGGGCAGTGGTGGATCGGATGGATTGAGGAGGTTCCCGGGGTCAATTGCCAGGAGGCTTCGAGAGAGGCATTGCTGGATTCCCTCACCATCTCTCTTCGGGAAATGCTGGAAATCGATCCCGCCAAATCACCAGAGGATTTCGAGAGAGAACTGATCACCATATGAAGCGCCAAGAACTTTTGAAGCATCTCTCCGAGAACGGGTGCGAAGAATTCAGGGAAGGCAAAAAACATACCCTTTGGCGTAATCCTGCGCTGAACAAGTACTCCACCATTCCCCGTCACACCGAAATCAGCAACTACCTGTGCAAGAAGATTTGCAGAGATCTGGGCGTAGCGCCCATCGGATGAAGAGCGCGCGCATTTGTTATCTTGACCCGGCCGCCCGTCCTTCCCCCCGGCGAAGTGCGCGAAAAACCGGAAAACGAGCCCCTTGCCGGGCGTCCCCAAAAGCGGCCGGCGCCGGGGCGCGAAACCCGCGGCCGGGAAATAACTCGCAATCGGCGGGGAGATGAGACTATAATGGGGTTGGTCGCCCCCGACTCGGGGAGCCGACGCGAGAGTTGATCATGCTTGAATCCGCTATCGAGCGCGCATCGTCCAGAGAAGGAGGGGGTTACTCATTGATTCCCGTCTCGGGCCTGAGGACCCAACTCGAACCCGGAACGGTACTTACTACTCCACGAGGTCAAGCAGCCAATGAGTAACCCCCAGATTCTTCTTCTTTCCTGAGTTCCAGAGGCGTTCCTGAAACCCGCCCCGGCGCCATTTCCGGTAGCCGGTTACCATATTTGACCAATCGGTCATTTTTAACTATAGTGCACCTCCAGCATCAGTTTCCTGAAAAAAAGCCGCCCTTGTATGGTTTAGATAGGTGCGCTCATCATGAAATAGCTCGACCCATACAATCCTTCCCGATCCGCACCCGGATTGATCCACTCGAACCATCGGACGAAGTACGGGCTGGTTGGCATACAATCCACGTTTTGGAAGAAAAGTGGGTTCCCGCCTATTCCAACTCTTGGGAAGAGTCGTATTGTATTCAGCGGGCAGCCCGTGGATCGACCGCACATGGATTGTATGCCGGGTGGAATAGTGGGGGATTGAACCCGACTTGTCAAGAAAGAATTGAGGCTTTTGTTCGGGTTTTACGGTTTTATCACAAAATACCGGCGTCGCCCTGAATCCGCTTTCAGAGCGAATCTCACCGAAAACCTCCGCGCGCCATGACCCCTTCCGCGCTCCGGGCGTGTCCGGCGCGCGGCCCGGGTTCCTCGAAAGCGACCCCTACTTCTGCGCCCAGTCAGGAATCTCCTCCCCCTCGGGGACGTACTGCACCAGCTCTATCGCGAGCCCGCCCGTGGTGGCCGCGTTCGTGAAGGTGATGACGCCGCCGCGCGAGCCGTATGTGGGCGCGAGGACGAACTCGACTCCCTTCGCCTCCCATTCGGCCATCGTGGCTCTCAGGTCGTCGACGACGAAGCAGATGTGGTGCAGCCCCTCGCCGCGCGCGGCGATGAACCGGTTGAGCGGCGCGTCGGGGTCGCTCATCTCCACGAGCTCCATCACGGCGCCTTCGGCTTCGTAGAAATCGAGCCGCGCGGTGTTGCCGGGCCGCTCATACACCTTTCTTTCGAGAAACCGGAAACCCAGCAAGTCCTCCATCACGTTCTTCTTCTCTTCCAGATTGTTCACGGCGTAGCCCAGGTGATCCACTTTCGGCATTTTTCAAAACCCCTCTCAGGAACAAGAAAACGAAAGACGATTGATGCGACAGACCGCCCGCAGGCTAGCGCGTCCCCGCGCCCGAGCGCAAATTCTTCCCGCCATGAGCGGCGCTCTCTCTCGAGCGCGGAAGGCGCCCGCAAGGGAGGCAGCCGCCTGTGAGGGCGCCTCATCCGCCGGGACGCCTCGCCTTGAGGGCCTGCCTGTCGGAGCAGCCACCCCACCGGAGCAGCCACCCCGGTGGGGTGGCCGCCCGATAGAGCGGTATGTATACTCAGCCTCTTTCGCGCAACAGAGGAATATCTGAAAACGCATGTCTTCCATATTGCCGCTTTTGAACATCGTCTTTCCGGTCATGGCCGTGATCGGGGTCGGCTTCTTCTACGGCCGGTGGAAAAAGATCGAACCCAGGGTGCTGGCCGAACTCGTCCTGTTCCTGCTCGCCCCCGCCGTGGTGTTCGACGCGCTGGCGCGCCAGCAGATCCACTGGGAGGAGCTCGCCAAGACGGGCGTCATTTCGATTCTGATACATATCATCCCGGCCGCCGTCGCCCTGGCCGTCAAGCGCGCGGCGGGCCTGACGCAGCGCCCCTTCGTGCCCAGCGTGATGCTCATGAACTCCGTCTCGCTGCCCTATCCCCTGGCGCTTCTGGCCTTCGGCGAAGAGGGTCTGGCGTACGTGGTGCTGCTCTCCATTCCGAACATCTTCATCAGCTTCACGCTGGGGATCATGGCCTACGGCGGCGGCGCGAGCGTGAAGGAACCCCTCAAGATGCCCGCCCTCTACGCGGCGGTTGCCGGCATCGTCATCGCGCTGGCGGCGATCCCCGTGCCGAAGTTCATCCTGCGCTTCTCGCACCTGACCGGACGCGGCATGTTCCCGGTGGAGCTCTTCACGCTGGGCTACCGGCTCCGCTCCATCCGGGCGTCTGATTTCAAAATCAGCCTCTCCGTCGCGGCGCTCCGGTTCGGCCTCGGGTTCGTGCTCGCCTGGGCGCTTTCGGAAGCCTTCGCGCTCACCGGCGCTTCCCGCGCGGCGCTCTTTCTGATGTCGTGCAGCCCGCCCGCCGTGCTGAACTACATTTTCGCCGAGCGCTACTGCGAGGAGGGCTCTCTCGCCGCTTCCATCGTCTTCACGGGCACGGCGCTGAGCCTTATCACCATTCCCCTGCTCCTGCTCTATCTGGGAGTTTCATAGGGGCAGGGATTAGCGCCAAGCTACAAGCATCCAGCCATAACGAATCAGCTTTCCTCACCTGGATTTTCCAACCGACAGGGATTGTCGACGAACCGCGGCAGTGGGGGTTGTTGGGAAAGCCCGATTTCGTGATTTGGTTCGACGGATGTGAAGTTGTAGGGGGGGGGTCGCATATCGGGCTGTTGAAAAAACCTCCTTTCTAGGGAGTAAAGGGGACGCCCCTCTCGACTGGAAAAGCACCCCCCCCCTACCCCCCCTTGTCAGGGGTCAATTCCGACCGGGGAGGGGCTGTTGAAAAAATCCCAATCAATGAGGATTCGACGCGACCGACGAGAAAAGAGATATCACTCCCCCCTTGAGGGGGAGTCGATGAAGCCGAGCGGTTTGTGCGAAGGTTGAATCGGTGGGGGGTGAATCGCGTTTTATCGTCACTCCGAGTTATACCCCCCACCGAATCGCTTTCGGGCTTACGCCCTCAGCTCTTCGACTCCCCCTCAAGGGGGGAGTGATTCTTCTCCCTCGTGTGTCGGCCACGACCCTCAAGGGGGGAGTGATTTTCCTCTCTCGTCGGTCGGGTTTCGACCGTAGGGACAGGTCGCGACCTGTCCCTACAAAATCAACCCCCCCTACCCCCCTTGTCAGGGGGGTATAAAAAGGCGATGCGCCCCCGCCGGGCAGAGGTGACTTTGCTCTTGCCCGTTCGATAGGGGGTTGCTTTTTCTTGCCCCCCTGACAAGGGGGGTGGGGGGGTTGCTCCGGCTCTTGGGAGACAACGCGCGCCTGTCTGAAAAGCGAAATCACTCAATCATCAATCGTGTTCGACCCCGTGGCCGGCCTTGTCCTTGAGCCAGAGTCTCAGAGGCTCCTGAAAATAGACCGCCGCCGCGCCGCAGAGCACCATGACCACCAGCAGGGCGACCACCATCCCGTATTGCTCCTTGTACATCCCGGCTCCCTGGATGCCCAGCATGATGGTGCCGGGGATTCTGCCCAGAAACGCGATGAGCACGAACGTCAGGGTCTTGAGAGGACTCAGACCCAGCAGGTAGCACATGTAGTCCTTCGGGAAACCCGGTATCGAGAACAGGATGAAAGCGATAAAAGCGCCCCTGTTCGAGATGAGGAAGTCGAATTTATCGAGAATCCTGGGCGGGATGAGCTTTTCCACGAAGGGACGGCCCAGCCTTCGCCCGATGTAGAAGGCGAGAAAACTGCCTATCGTCAGGCCGATGGTGCTCAGGATCGTCGCTGTGAGCGCGCCGTAAACGAACCCGCCCAGAAACCCCGTCAATTCGCCCGGTATGGGGGAGAAAACCACCTGGAGCACCTGCACGCCGATGAACACGGCGGGCCCCCAGGGGCCGAAGGAGTGAATCCAGTCCCTGAATTTTTCCTTCTTGTCCTGGAGTTTCAGAAGATACGCCCAAGCGTCGTCTATCTGCCCCCAGAAGAGGTAGGCGAGCAACACGGTCAGCAGCAGGCAGACCCCCGCGATCCACAGAATTTTCGTCTTGCCGTTCAACTCGGGTTTTCCTCGTGCAGGCGATGAAACACCTGAAGCAAAAGCGAATCAATACATACCACCAAATCCCTTGCATGGGTAACTAAAAAATCATATCCGCGCAATTGTTGACAAGAGAACCACTCGCGTCCCAAGATCGGTGGTTCACGAGACTTATCCTGTTTTGCCTGGAGAAGACATGGCCGACGCCCGCCCGAACCCGAATCCCGAAAACAGGGGCGCAGACTCCGCGCACACCGGCGTGGGCCGCATGAGTGCGGGCGAGCTCACCAGCGCCGCCAAGGAAGCTGCCCTGAGCCACGGCTTCGACCTCGCCGCCGTCGCTCCGCCCGGCCTGGGCGAGGCGCACGGGCGATACCTCGAGTGGATCGAACGCGGCTACGCGGGCGAGATGAGCTATCTCGCCAGAAACCCCTACGTGCGCGGCGATTTGCGTCGTCTCTGGCCGGAGACGCGCGCGGCCCTGGTCGTCGCCATGCAGTACAAGCCAGAGCGCGAGACGCCCCACGCGGAGGGACATGGAAAAATCGCGCGCTACGCCCACGGCGGGGATTACCACAAGTTCATGAAGAAACGTCTCATCCGCGTCCTGCGCGATTTGAAGGAGGTCGACCCCGGCGTCGAGGGCAGAAGCTACGTGGACACCGGCCCCCTGCTCGAGCGCGACCTCGCCGTCATGGCGGGCCTCGGCTGGAAAGGGAAGAACTCGCTGCTCCTCTCGCGCAAGCTGGGCAGCTATTTCTTCTTGGGCTGTCTTCTCCTGAACCGCGCGCTCGAAGCTGATGCGCCCTTCATGGATGAGCACTGCGGCACGTGCACGCGCTGCATCGACGATTGCCCCACCGACGCCATCATCGCGCCCGGCGTGGTGGATGCCAGGCGCTGCATCTCCTACCTCACCATCGAACTGAGGGGCCCGATTCCCCGGGAGCTCCGCGCTCCGGTGGGCGCTCACATCTTCGGCTGTGACATCTGCCAGGAGGTCTGCCCCTGGAACGACGACGTCCCCCATGCGCGCGAGCCGAGGTTCGACCCCCGCCCGGCGGCGCTGGCGCCCGACTTGCACGCGTTCGCCGCGATGGACGAGCGGCGGTTCCAGAAGGCGTTTCGCGGCACGCCCGTCATGCGCGCGCGCTACGGGGGGTTTCTCCGAAACGTCATCGTCGCCATCGGCAACACGGGAGGTGCGGAAAGCTTGGCAATCCTCGCCCGCGCGCTGGAGCACCGCGAACCCCTCGCCCGAGGCCACGCCGCATGGGCGCTCGCCCGGGTCGGCAAACGCCTGCGCGATGAGCGAGCGCGTCTCGCTCTGGAGGCCAGGCTAGAAGTCGAAAGAGACGCCTGGGTATGCGAGGAGATCGAACTCGCCCTTGGGGAATTCGCGCTGATGTCGCTGCCTGTCCTGGGGTGGGGGGAGTGAAAAACAATCTGATTCGCTACTAACCTCGCCTGATACTTCGCTCTGCTACTTCAATTTGCCGCTAGTCACGATGCCCCGCTTGCCGTGACCCTGAACGAGCAACAGAAAACTCACCTCGATTCCTCCACCCCTCCCTCTCGGCGTTCCCTCCCGTGAGCTAGAATCCAAGGCCTCAATAACAACTCGGCAATTGCAAGCCGGTTCAGACACGATGGGAGCGTTCCGGCGCTCACGTAATGCACCTTCCTGAAGACTCCCAAGCCGCTGCGAATATTTACGCTGGCTCTCCCCAATATTGGGGAAGATAACAACCGCGCGATTTCCTATACTTTAAGTATTGTTGTTTGGCCTGAACACTCGGAACAGAAATGGATAGATACCCCTGCGCCGCTCAGTGCAGGGGAGTAAAACACTGGTGAAGTGGAATCCGAAGTCGGATTTGCTCAAATGACTCTGGCCCAGGAATGCGGTTCTCACCCGCTTCCAAGGCGATATTTGCCGGTCCGGCATCTGAAAGCGAACTATCCGAATGGGCCGGTAAGCGTGGCGATGAATTTTTCCTCAAACTTCCCGATATGTCCTCCGCGCTCGCAGAGGTAGCCGAGTGGGTAACCAATCAAGATTACGAGCAATCCGCTGTCAGGAGATTTTTTCAAGATGCGGATTATTTCCTGGTTGCGCACGCTCTTTTCGGCGGCTACGAGATCGTAACGCACGAAATCAAATCTGGTTCGCAAAAGAAGACCAAGATTCCCGATGTATGCGAGGGTTTGGATATCGGCTATTTGACGCCGTTTGAAATGTTGCGTCGCGAAAACGCAAGGTTCGTCCTGGGTGGAAACTGACCCCGCCGGAATCATGTGCATCATCACCTGAAAATAACAGGCGCAGAATAATTGCAGAATAAAAGCCTGCCTTGAGTCAGTTCCATTATCTCGCTTTCCCCGTCGACGACGCTCCGCCTTGGGTGGTTCGGGGCCGCGCGTCTCTCCTGAGGGCGGCGTCGACGGTCTCGGGCGCGATGGGGGCGAGAGAACCTGCGAACTGCCGCGCCGACTCGGCCCAGGTGTATTTGCGCGCGTGGGCGATGGCGGCGGCGGGGTCGAGCGAGAGGGCGTTCTCTATGCTTAATCTCAAATCCTGGTCTAGCCAGCCGCTCACGCCGTGTTCGACGACGTCGATGGGGCCGGGCGCTGGATAGGCCGCGACGGGCAGGCCGCACGCCATGGCCTCTATCATAACGAGGCCGAAGGTATCCGAACAGCTCGGAAAGACGAAGACGTCGCAGCCCGATATCTCGCGTACGAGATCATCGCCGAAGAGGTAGCCGGTGAAATGTGCCTCAGGGTATCTGGCTTCGAGCGACTTGCGGGACGGGCCGTCGCCGATGACGACCTTGGTGCCGGGCGTCTCGGCGCCCAGAAACGCCTCGATATTCTTCTCCACCGAGAGGCGTCCCACGTAGACGAGCCTCGGGCCGGGGAGGTTCGCCGTCGCGCCGCCCGGGAGGGGGCGGAAGCGCGCATGATCCACCCCGCGCGTCCAGATCCTGACTTCGTTGAAGCCCCGTTCCCCCAGTTCGCGCGCCATGCTCGGCGTGGGGACCATGACGCACAGGCCCGGCCCGTGGAACCGGCGCAGGACGGCGTAGGCAATACGCTGCATGCCGGGAAGTGGAAAGCGCGCGGCGAGAAACTCAGGGAAGCGCGTATGATAGCCCGTCGTGAAGGGGAGTCCGCGCCTCATGCACCAGCGCCTCACGGCGAGTCCGATGGGGCCTTCGGTCGAGACGTGGACGTGGTCGGGCAGGAAATCGGCAACCGTATTCGTGATCTCTTTTTGCGAGAGCCGCGCGAGCCTGATTTCGGGATAATAAGGCAGCGCGGCCGTGCGGCGTCCCTCGGGCGTCAGCATGCGGACGCCGTGTCCGGCCGCCTCCAGTTGCGCCGCGACGTTCTCTATCGTGCGGACGACCCCGTTAACCTGCGGCCGCCAGGCGTCCGTCGCTATGAGAACGCGCATGTTCCTCCTCCAGGGTTTTCTTGTATTCGTTCCAGTGGATGAGTTCGAGGCGTCCGTCCATGTGCTCGACCAGGGCTGTGCAGCTCTCCACCCAATCGCCGTCGTTGCAGTAGTGGATTCCCTCGATCATGCGCATGTCGGGCGTGTGGATGTGCCCGCAGATGACGCCGTCGGCGCCTGCGTCACGCGCCGCTCGCACGACCGCCTGCTCGAGATTGGAGATGAACTCCACGGCACGCTTCACGTTGCGCTTGAGATAGGCCGAGAGCGACCAGTAGGGCAGGCCCACCACGCGCCTGAGCTTGTTGAACCGCTGGTTGACCCAGATGGCCGTCTTGTAGGCGCGGTCTCCGAAGTGCGCCAGCCACTTGGCGTAGAGGACGACGCCGTCGAACTGATCGCCGTGGAGCACCAGGTATTTCTTGCCGTCCGCCGTGCGGTGCACGTAATCGTGCCGCACCCGCACGCGGCCGAAGTGCTGCCCGCAGAAGTCGCGGAACATCTCGTCGTGATTGCCGGGAATGTAGAAGACCTTGGTGCCCTTGCGCGCCTTCCGGAGGAGTTTCTGGATGACGTCGTTGTGAGTCTGGTGCCAGTACCAGTTGCGCTTGAGCGCCCAGTTGTCGATGACGTCGCCGACGAGGTAGAGCCTGTCGCTCTCGACCACTTTGAGGAATTCGAGCAGTGCTGCGGGCTGGGCGGTTTTGGTGCCCAGGTGGATGTCGGATATGAAGACGCTTCGGAAGTGAACGAGGCCGGGCGGCGCGGGGCTCATCGGATGAGAAACCTCAGAAAGTGTCCATCCCGAAAAGCTTTGTGATCCCGCCGGTTGGCGGCTCGCCAAGCCACTGACTGAGCGCATGACCGTGACGGAGCGAAATCACGAGGCCCAAGTACCATGAAGAGGGGTGCAATGCAAGCCTGAAATTTTTTCGAGAGCGCGGCCCTGTAATCTTAAAAAGAGCAGGTGGAAATCCCTCCCTTGATCTTGAAGCATCCACCCCCTCCCTGCGTTCCGGCTCTTTCCCTCGTGTGCTAGAATCCAAGGCCTCTAACGACAACTCGGCATTTGCTGGCCGGTTCAGCCACGATGGGAGCGCGCCGGCGCTCACGTAATCCACCTTCCTGAAGACTCCCAAGCCGCTGCGAATATTTACGCTGGATCTCCCCAATATTGGGGAGGAAAAGAAGCGTGCGATATCCTATGCTTTAAGTATTGTTGTTTGGTCTGATCACTCGGAACAGAAACGAATAGATACTTCTGCACCGCTCAGCGTAGAGGAGTGGAACACTGGCGAAGTGGAATCCGAAGTCGGATTTGCTCAAATGACTCTGGCCCAGGAATGCGGTTCTCACCCGCTTCCAAGGCGATATTTGCCGGACCGGCATCTGAAAGCGAGGGATCCGTCATGAGCGAACGGGAAGCGTTCGAGCACATCCTGGCGTCGTTGCACGAGGCGGCGCTGGACGATACGCACTGGTCGACCGCCTCCGCACTGATTGACGAAGCCCTTCACGTGCACGGCAACAGTCTGGGGTTCGGTGACATACACTCCGGGGAGGACATCGATTTCTACTTCACGGGGATGTTCTTCCATGGACAACGGAACCTCGACTTAGAGCGCGAGTACTTCGAGGTGTACTACCCCCTGGACGAACGGGTCCCCCTCGTGCGGCAACTCCCCGACGGCCAATCGGCCCATATTTCCGATCTCTACTCCAAAGATGAGTTAAGGACCTCCGTTGTATACAACGAATTCTTGAACCGTGCGCACGCCCAGAACTGCATCAGCTATCGCCTCGATGGACCCATGGGCTTATCCAGTGTCTGGTTTTTTCACGATCCCCTCAAAGGTGATGACTGGTCGTCCGCCCGACTCGACTTGATCCGTCGTCTCCTGCCCCATATCCGCCAATACGTGAACGTCCGGCAGGCAGTGGCGGGCGCGGGCTCTCTGGGAGCGTCTCTCACGGAAATGCTCGACGCCACAGGGTTGGGCATCATCCAGCTCGGCCTGCGCGGGCGGATTGTGGAAATGAACGACCGAGCCCGGGATTTGCTGCGGACCGGAGACGGTCTATTCGACGCGCACGGTTTCTTGTTCGCCCGCAAACCTGAAGACAACACCAATCTCCAGATGCTGCTGAAGCGCGCGCTGCCACCGCTCGGGACTCAGGGCATCAGCGGGTCAACGATAGTGAAACGTGCGTCGGCCTTGCCGCTGGCGCTGCATGTGCACCCGGTGGCTCGGCAGGATACTGACTCCCGTCCCTGGCCGGTCGCGGCGCTCGTGCTGGTCATGGACCCGGAGAGCCGATTACGCATCGATCCGGCCGTGACCAGGGTGGCTCTCGACCTGACGGGAATGGAGAGCCGGGTGGCGGTTCTTTTGGCCGAAGGCATGAGCGTTGGCCAGATTGCCGCGGCGACGGGCAGGAAGGAAAGCACGATCCGCACGCACGTGAAGCACATCTTCACCAAACACGGCCTCAAACGGCAGGTCGATCTGGTGCGGCTGGTGCTGGCGCTGGCCGGCGTTCCGGAGCCTCGGGACTGAAGGCATAGACAGCCCTGGGCTGTCGCTGTCGCCGTATATCTTCCCAATAATTCCTCAGAAATCGCAAAAAAGGCGCTGGAACTCCCCAAAACTGGGGACGCGAAGAAGCGTGAGAATTCTTAATATAAACATTAATAAACTATGAGAAAACAATTCTTTGCCAATATGCCATGAGTTTTGCTTTACATACTCATGACGGGAGTACACCAGATTTTAGATTAATTCTGCTTACTCCGACGGGAGAAATATTTGTTTCAGGAAAACTCGTCAGTTTGTAGTTCGGCTCGAAAGTAGCCAAGCGTTGATGCTTAACAGAACCTTGCATGTCGCACTTCAAACTTGAAGAAACGACTACAGGCAGGGGCTGAAAATGAGTGAAAAAAAGCTTCGTCTTTTGTTGGTCACGGTGTTCTTGGCGGCGGCCATTGTCTCATCCGGCTGCCGTAGTCGTGGCGATGGTCTCAACACCACGATGCCAAGTGGTAACGCCACACCGCCACACGCAGCGTTGTTTCCGATTTTTGGTCAAATCCCTGCAGCTAGCACAACAATAGCTGAGCCGAATGGATTCTATGAATATGGCAGTGAGCCGTTACCAACAGGAGGCTCCGCCTTAGAGATAGACTTAAACCCGCCTACTACCCGAACAACGCTGGGCCCTAATCTTCCCACGATCGGTCTGAAAACAAGCTCCGGTGCCTCAGATAAGCGACTCGCGGTGCGAGAAGATTCCTTGTTGGTCGGCGGCAATACCCCGGGTGGAACGAGACCTGGCGGCTGGCGCCTGGACATTCTACCGCGCAACAACCCTGAAGCCGCCGACCTGCTCGACCACTGGGGGCATAGGCGGAACCAGGCGCTCAGGGAGGGCCTTTCCCTCACGCCCCCACTTACCGGGAACGACACATTCGACCTTCAGACGACTCGAGCAGCGGCGGAGAAGCGCAACAATATAACAATAGCCCTGAACCTCCAAGACGGCGATGAGGTCCAGGCTATCGGGACTCGCCGCGGAGTCACCTTCGGGCGCTGGGCGGGCGGCCCGGCCGATACGCTCTCAATCGATTTCGATCTCTCGGGTGCTGGGCCGCTGATGCGTGATGACCCGGCCTTCCGCGCCATGCTCGAGCGCGCCGGCAAGACATGGAGCCATCGGATCGCCGATACGTGGGCTACATGGGAGCGGCCCCCCGGTGAACTCAAGGGTTTGCTCGCCAGAGGTAACCCTTCTGCCACCAGGACTCAGGTCCGGGTCGGACCAGAAGGTGAGATCAGCACAGGGCTCGAGATCGATATCAGGTATGAAAATTTTACCGAAGAATTTGCCGGCCGAGGGGGAAGTGGTGTTCTACCACCAAGCGATTCCTGGGAACCTCATTTCGGTACGATTGTGATCGACACGGAGTATCTTCAAAAGAGTGTCGGTACCATCAATTTGATCCGTACACTCACACACGAGATGGGACACGTGCTGGGCGCTTGGACGCCTTGGACGACTCACCCGTCATATCCTGAGCACCTCAGGGCTCATATCGACGAAGCATCAGGCGCCTGGACCGGGCCGAACGTGGTTGCCCTCCATGGCGGTCCCGCGCCGTTCCAGGACGCTTCCGATACACATGCCTGGGTCGATGGCGAGCGGGACCCGCTCGCTACGAATATCGATTTCAATCACAGCGGTGTCTGTTCTTCACTCATGGCCTATTGTAGCCATGTGTCCGCGCTGCCGACATTTCTACCGCACGCCATAGACTTCGCGTTCCTCAAAGACCTCGGCATGACCATTTTGGAGGAAACCGAGAGACCCGAGACCTACGGGCTCGCAGGCTGGACCGATTACGCCGCCTTCACGGTCTCGGTGTCGCGCCAACTGCTGTTGGCCTTGGCTGACCCGCAACCGCACTACGGCAATGGGAGCAGTCTGTGGAGTACGAGTACGCACGGCATGGCCGATCTGCTGCAGGCGGAAGTCGACGCCTTCGGGTATCTCAGCACCGGGAATTTCCGTTCATCCTTTTCGGCGAAGGGACTGGACGGAACGGTGCGCTACTTCGGCGGGCTCCTCGGCGCAGCGCTCGACCACACGGGACTCCCGCCGGTAACCGGAGACGCCACTATCTCGGTCGAGCTTGCCACCCTGGACGGCGCGGCGAGCTTCACTTCGCTTAAGGTTTATCCGGGCGGGGCGCCCGAGTCTTTCGCCAGCGGTAGTCTGCACTACCCGATTGAGTTGTCAGCAAACTCGATCGTCGGAAGCGCACCGGGCGCTACGTTTCAGGCGGATTTCTACGGACCGAAACACAAGGACGTCGCGGGAGTGTTACATGACCCGTCGGCAGGTCTGCTGGCCGGCTTCGGGGCCACGTTCGACGAGCGGCCCTCAAGAGAAGACGTAATCGCCTCCGCCGACTATCTGGTGGGGCTATCAAGGCTGATCAACACGCCGGATCCAGTGAATGAGAGGTGGTACAACTACCGATGCGGAGCGGATGCTTCCTGCGAGATGCGCAACAAACCAACCGGTCCTGTCAGATGGTCCGACTGGATGACAGCGACCCGCGAGAATGTGATCACCTCCACGGCTGGATGGGACTGGCGGAAAGTCGCGAGGCCTGAGGCGGACCACGATTCCGTGCGGATCGAACGGATCACGAGCGCTTCCACGGACGGAGCGCGTGGGCGTCATGTGGTAGACGGCTACACCGGAACCATGGAACACGTCACCTTCGGTACAGGTTTTGAGCATTACACGAACTGGACGACGGAACCGGATGCGATCTCTCCGGACTTTGAGCACCGCTGGACCGGCGTGCAGGGAGCAACGTCGGGCGGTCTGCCTGGCGGCCGCGCGCGTTGGATCGGCCCCATGTTGGGCTATCAGTACAATCTACCTTCGAGCGAGAACCGGCTCGTGGAGGGACGCGCGACGGTCGACTTTTCGCTATTCACGAACCTCGTGGATGTGATGTTCACGGAAGTGGCGAGCCGGCACGGTCAGCGTAACCTCCTCGATTTCGGCTTCGGGCACCTGCCAGCTGCAGCGGACGGGACGTTCAGTGGCAGAGCCGAAGGTATCATTCACGGCGCCTTCTTCGGCCCCGATCATGAGGAAGCCGGGGGCACATTTCACCATTACGAAACGGATGTCTTCGGTAGTTTCGGTGCGAGACGAGAAGCGGATACCGTGACACTTGAGGAAACGGGAGCTGTTAGAGATCATATCAGTACCGAAGGCTATAAATTTTATTCATATAACCAGTGGGGATTTTGGGCAAAACAGTTTCAGGAAAACATTTTTGGCGCTTTTCTGGAACAGAATATTACAAGTGAGGGCAACCTGAAAACTTATCACACACCTTATGGCCGCATCGAGGGCGATCCTTCGGGGTATAGACCAGTATCAGGGTCAGCCGTTTGGTCCGGAAAAGTGCGTGCATTTGAAACGCACTCGCGAGGATATGTACCCATAAGCGGAAATGCACATCTCGAAGTCGATTTCAGTGACTCTACAATCGATATCGATTTCACTGATTTTGAAGCAGGGCATAGCGACATGTCCTGGCGGTCGCTTCAACTCGTGGAGGGTGCATTCCGGGGTCCGCAGGTGGGACAAGCTACAATCCAAGGCGCATTCTATGGAACCGAACATCAGGGGGTGGCCGGTACATTTGATCGCGATCGTCTGCGGGGCGTTTTCGGCGCGCGGCGTGAGTAGGCGGCCATGTCGGAGCAGCCGCAAACACCTCAGCAGCCGGAAACGCCCGAGCCAGCGGAACCTATGCTCAACACGGGGCTGGGGCAGAACACGGGGTGGCGGAACAACCCAACGGCTCAAGATCTCCTCGACCACTGGAATGATCCGGATGTTTTACAACAAGGGATAGGAATGGGGCTTGTCGCTCTTAGTAGTAGCGATCGCTCCACCCGCCTCAACACATTGAGTTCGATTCTGCAAACACCCACGGATTCATTGGATGATTCCAAAACGCTTTTGCGTAACGTCAACGTCGGTGCGATGACGGTCATCGGAGAGCGCGAAGGCATCACCTATGGGCAGTGGAAGAGTGGTCCTGCCGGAACGCTCGACATAGATTTTGACTTCAGGTTTACGCCGGGACTCGACTCGACTGTACGAGCGATGATCGAACGGTCTGGAAAGTCGTGGTCTTGGCGACTCACGGATGATTTTGGCCAACACACCATCCAGTCCGGAACGGTCGTGTCGCTTCCGGATCGTCCGCCACTTGTGCTGGATGAGGACGTAACGACCGACGGGATTGTCATCTTCATGGACCATTATGATGAAGATACCGAGAGCAGAGGACGTCACCTCGATCTCGACCAAAGCGCTCTTGCAAACAATGAATTCAAGCCTTTTCTCGGCACTATTCTATTGGCGCAGTCACGTATTGATCGGGCCTATACACGAGAAGATAGTGCTCAACTGTTTAGTCTCATAGGACATGAGATCGCACACGTGATCGGAATTACGAGGCGGTTGCGGGGAGTAGATTGGTACGAAGAACTCATCGACGAAATGAACGCCACCTTCACGGGGGAAAACGCCGTCGCTGCGAATGGTGGGAACCCGGTGCCTTTTCAATGGCAAATCGGCAGAAACAGAGTCGACCCCTTTACTCCAGGCGCAAGAGTAAATTGGGGCCATCTGGCTACCGATAATGATTCGGATTCAATCACCACCTACGGCCGCATACATGAGGACAGATACGTGCCATCCGAGCTCGATTTCGCATTTCTGGCCGACGTTGGTTATGACGTTCTCGAAGCAGCCACGGTTACGGAGCCGGAAATCTACGGTTTCGCCGCCTGGGGCCGCTATAGCGCTTGGGGCGCAGGCGTAGAGCGTACGATAAACCATGAAGTAGAAGGCAATGACGTTGTGACGGAAGACCGCTTGCGCGCCGGCGCCGACGCGTTCGGTATTGCTCCAGCCACGAGCCTCAGCGATGAGCATGGGCCGCAAGGGAGCGTAACGTGGACGGGTTCTCTCATTGGCGTCGACCTCGGCAGCGCTCATCTCTCGCCAGTATTCGGTGATGCGGCAGTTACTGTTGACTTGGCAAATCTCGAAGGCACAGCTGAATTCGACAACCTTACCGTGGTCAATAATGGTGAGGCCAGCGTATTCCGTGCGCCCAATTTGGACTATGCCATTGAAGTGACGGGCAATTCCTTCTCGGATTCGGGAGGTCGAATCGCGGGAGGCTTCTTCGGACCGGCGCACGAGGAGATGGCTGGCGTGCTGCGCGACGAGGCGCCAAACGTCAATCTACTGGGCGGTTTCGGGGGCACCCGTTGAAATATTGAACGAATTTAGTTGGTGATGTTGTTACATTTCTTTAGACCTTAATCGGACGAATTCTGTCGAACAAGGAGTACAAATCATGAACGCACTAAAATTAAGAATGTTGATTTGTTTGGTGTTCGTCGCGTTGTTTGTGTTTGCAGTTTCACCTTATGCAATGGCCCAAGAAGAATTGAATAAGGCCATTGAGCAATATAACAACGGCCAACGCCAATCAGTTTACCCCATAATTCGAGCTTATGCCGAAAAAGGAAACGCTCGCGCTCAAACCATATTGGGTTTGTTTTACAATTATGGCGATGTCGTCTCATTCAGTCATGAAGAGTCATTCAAGTGGTATCGCCGTGGCGCGCATGGTGGCGATCCGCGTGGCCAATATAATCTCGCCAGTAGATATTATCGAGGAAAAGGTACTGACCAGGATTATGTGCTCGCTTATGTGTGGTTCAGCTTGTACTTGCTAAATCCTAAAACTGCAGGAATTGAAAAAGACAAGGCGGAAAAACGAATTGAAAGAATTGAACAAAGAGAATTCTTTGGAGACGATATGAATCGTGCGAAAACATTGATAAAAAAGTGGCAATCCAAATTTAAATCTATGAAGAAGTAATTCTAATTTTGGGAAGTCTGAAATATCAAAAGACGAGCAAAGAAAACGGGGTAAAATAGCTTGCTCAATTAACAATACCTCAAAGCCGGATGAAAAAGCGCTCAAATTAACGTAGAAAGACTTAATACGGTAATGGCGATTTTGTGTTTGACGCAAACAATGATTCTGATTTGAAGTGGTAAAGGTGGGAATTTCCGTGCACAATCCAGCGCCATGACATGCGAAGGAGTAGCACTATCCGGCAAATGGGGTGGCTGAAGCCGCCCCCCTTCTTTTTTGATCATGAAGGAAAAACCTCCACATATCTCCTAATCCCTAACCCCCTCCCGCACGTTCCGGCTCTTTCCCTCGTGTGCTAGAATCCAAGGCCTCTAACGACAACTCGGCATTTGCTGGCCGGTTCAGACACGATGGGAGCGCGCCATGAAAACCGTATCCGTGAACGGAATCGATATCGCCTACCAGGAATCGGGGAGCGGGCCGCCGCTCCTGCTCCTGCACGGCTTCTCGCTGGATCACACCATCTGGGCGCCGCAGGTGGAAGCCCTGCAGAGCAGCTATCGCCTCCTGGTCCCCGACTTGCGCGGCATGGGGCGCACGCCCCACGACGGCGGCCAAATCACGGTCTCGATGATGGCCGACGACATGGCCGCCTTCCTCGGCGCGCTCGACATAAACGCCGCCGCCGTGGCGGGCTTTTCGCTGGGCGGCTACATCCTGCTCCAGATGACGCTTCGCCACCCGCTCAAGGTGCGCGCGTGCGGTTTCATCAGCACACGGGCTGCGGCGGATACAGAAGAGGGAAAAAAGGTGCGCCTGCAGCACATGCAGACCGTCATCAACGAGGGAATGGCGGGCTTCGCCGGGCATTTTCTGGAGAGCCTCTTCGCGCCCGCCTACATCGCCGCCCATCCGCTCGAAATCGAGGCCACGCAGAAAGTCGTCCTCTCCCAGATACCGGATTCCATCGCCTCGCTCATCGACGCGCTCAGGACGCGCGAGGAACTGACGCCGCGCCTGGGCGAAATCGCCGTTCCCTGCCTGGTGTTCGGCGGCACGGGCGACGCGCTGGTGCCGCACGCGCAGATGACCGCCCTGCACGAGGGGCTGGGCGATTCCGTCATCGAGTTGGTGGAGGGCGCCGGCCACACGACGCCGTTCGAGTGCGCGGACCGGGTGAGCTTCCAGCTCGACCAGATGATGCAGCGCGCCGGCATGTGGATGTAGGCTCGGCGTAAGGGCTGTTGATTAAGCCCCTCCTCGCTCGGAATTGACCACCGCTGTCATTCCGGCATGCGCCGGAATGACGAACAAGCGGCCACGGACAGGCACGGGGGCCTGTCCCTACTGCTCCCAGAACACACACTCTCTCAGCCAGTCGATTTGCCCTGCCGGCGCTGCCAGGACGGGTTCGGGCGCCCGGCGTCCATCCGCCAGCGCGGCGTAGTCGATCTCCGCTCCCGAGAAGTAGGCCACGCTTCCGCCCGCCCGTTCGTAGATGAGCGCGGCGGCGGCGAAGTCATACGCGCGTATCGGCTCCATGAGCGTGCCGAAGGCCGATCCCGCCGCCGTCAGGCAGATGTGGCAGGCGGCGGACGCCAGCGCGAGAAAGCGTCCGGGGTATCGGTGCGAGAGACCCGCCACCTCGCCGCACGGCACGAAGAGATAATCGTGATCGCCGGGAACCCCCTGACTGACTTGCGCCAGCGGCGCGCCGTTCCTCATGGCAGTGCCCGTGGCCTCGGCTGTAAAAATCTGCCCCATCGCGGGCATGTGGACGACGCCCGCCACGACGCGCGTGCCTCTGAGACATGCGACCGAGACCGCCCAGAAGGGGAGTCCTTTCAGATAAGGACCCGTGCCGTCGATGGGGTCTATCGCCCACCAGCGCGTATCGGGGCCGATATCGACAGTACCGCTCGCGCCGCTTTCCTCCGCGAGGACGGGGTCGTCGGGATACGTCTTTCGGATCTCCCCGATGATGATCCGCTCCACCTCCCTGTCGGCGCGCGAGACGATGCTGCGCCCTTTGGGTTCCGCCTCCACGCGGCCGAACAGCTCCACCGCGCGCGCGCCCGCCTTGCGCGCGGTCTCCTCTATAAAGGAAACGACATCGGACACCTGACTCTCCTTTTCCTGCACTTCCGGGGTGCGCGCATCATGGAGGAGCCTTGAGCACAAGACAAGGAAGAGAGGGCGCAAAGCCGAATCATCGACAAAAGGGGGATGAATTGTTAAAAGGTGGAAAATTTCGCTCGCTTTGCGGGAAGCCCACAGACACAGGAGATGCATCCATGCCATTCGCCCGTACCCATCGACTCACCACCAGGGGGGCCAAGCTGATGATGACGGCCGCCATCGCCAAGGCGGAGGAGTTCGGCATCCCCGTCACCGTGGCCATCGCCGACGCGGGCGGACACCTCGTCCTGCTCGAGCGCATGGACGGCGGGCGTTTTCATACCGTTCACTCATCCACCACCAAGGCGGTGTGTTCGGCCTCGAACAAGCGGCCCACCACCACGCAGGGCGCGCAGGCGCAGCATCTGGATACGGCCCACGCCCTGGGATTGGCCCTGGCCGCAGGTCCCGAGCGGTGGACAGCGATGGAGGGCGGCTTCCCGATTCTTTATGAGGGCGAGTGCCTGGGCGGCATCGGCGTCAGCGGGGGCGACTGGGAGCAGGATTTGGCCATCGCGCGCGTGGCCGTCGAGGCGGTGGGCGCATCTTTCTAATCAGGAAGCACGCATCCGGGTGGCTTTTCAGGAAACCCGCAAAAACATGACCCGTTTTTCCAATCTGCGTATATGAAGGAGTCATACCAACAATGAGCTCAAAACCCCTGAGGGTGGCCGCACTCGGCATGGGCTGGTGGTCGGACGTTCTGGCCGACGCCATCGGCAGAACAGACAAGATAGAGATTGCCGCCTGCTTCACGCGCTCGGAAGACAAGCGCGCCGCCTTCGCCAAAAAATACGGCTGCGAGGCGGCGGGAAGCTACGAGGAGATTCTGGCGGATGACTCCATAGAGGCCGTCATCAACACCACGCCCAACCACGTTCACCTGGAAACCACGAAAGCGGCGGCGGAGGCGGGCAAGCACGTGTTTCTCGATAAGCCCATCGCCCACACCGTCGCCGACGGCAAAGCGCTCACCCGCGCGTGCGCGGAGGCGGGCGTGGTGCTCGCCATCGGCTACCAGCGGCGTCGGGAGAACCACTTCCGCTGGATCAGGGAGAAGATAGACGCGGGTGAATTCGGCAGGCTCGTGCAGGCGGAGTGCAACATCAGCAGGGACAGGGAGGGCCAGTTCGAACTCGGCCACTGGCGCTACCAGTCGGACGCCATGCCGGGCGGCGTCATGCTCCAGATCGGCATCCACTACGCCGACGTGCTGACCTACCTCATGGGGCCGATAGTCGCCGTATCGGGCCGGACGGCGCAACTCGTCCTGCCCGGCGACAACCCCGACGTGGCGAACCTGATTCTCGAGCACGAGTCGGGCGCCATCTCGAACCTGACGGCGAGCTACGCCTCGGCGTCGGAGTATTACCTCATGAACATTTACGGGAAGACGGCCACGGCCTACTACACGCTATTCGACGGCCTGCGCGTCCTCTACCGGGGAGAGGAGGCGCCCCAGGCGGTGGCGTGCGAGAAGAACGACACCATCAGGGAAGAGCTCGATGAATTCGCGGACGCCGTTCGCGGAGGCGCTGCGCCCGAGATGGAAGGCGACGCCGCCGTGTCCTCTCTCGCCGTCATCCGCGCGGGCGTGCGCTCAGCGAAAGAGGGACGCCGGGTGGAAGTGGCCGAAATCCTCAATGACCCGAACGAATAAATCATAAAATCTGAAAGGAGAAACCATGCCACGCATTCAAGCAGGTGAGGTGCAACTCAACTACGCGGAACAAGGAGAGGGGGAGGCGTTCCTGTTCATTCCCGGACTCATGGGCCTTCTCGACGCCTGGGATTTCCAGATGCCCCATTTCTCGGATCGCTACCGCTGCATCACCTTCGACCACCGGGGCACGGGCGAGAGCGACAAGCCCAAGGACGCCTATTCCACCGGCATCATCGCGCAGGACGCGGTCGCCCTGCTCGACACGCTGGGAATCGAAAAGGCCCACGTGGCGGGCACGTCAACCGGAGGCTGCATACTGCAGAACCTGGCGCTCGACTACCCGGACCGGGTCAACTGCTGCGTATTCACCAACACCTGGACGACGGCGGACCCCTACATGACGCGCTTACAAACTTCGCGCAAGCAGATCGCCGAGGCCTACGGGCTGGAGGAATACATCAAGTTCAGTTCGCTCTGGACGTGCGGGTGGACGCAGTTCAGGAACATGTACGAGAACCTGCTCGACCTCGAAGCGCGCCAGAAGGACACCATCGCGCCCGTTGATGTCATCACCGCGCGCCTCGACATGACGCTCTCCCACGACAGGACGTCCGAGATTCACAAGATCGACAAGCCCGCGCTCATCATCGCCGCAAAGGACGACGCCCTCACCCCGCCGTATTTCGCCCAGGACCTGCAGAAGGCGATAGCGGGTTCTGAGCTCGTGATCCTGGAGGAGGGAGGCCACTACAGCTACCGCCGCTCCCACACCGAATGGAACGCGGCCGTGGATGCGTTCCTGGCCGAAGCGGGTGGTTAGGTTAGAAATAGTCCTAATTTCGTGATTCGGCGAATATTTCCTGCCGGGGAAATAGAAGAATAACTCCCCCCTTGAGGGGGTTGTTGAAAACCCTTCCTCGGACAGAATTGCCCACCGCCGTCATTCCGGCGAAAGCCGGAATGACGACCAAAACCACATTCACCCGTAGGGGCGGCCCCCCGTGGCCGCCCGTATCGGGTATATCCATCCCCGTGGTTGCGCTTCGCAGGGATAAACGCGGGGGCATTGAACTGGTCACAACCTCGGACAGGCACGGGGGCCTGTCCCTACAGCATATCTACTTGCAGGCTCTCCATACAGGCTTTTTCAACAACCCTCTTACGCTTCCTCTTCCTCTTGTTCGATCAGGTTGATCGCTTTCCGGGGTCGTACGCGAGAAGACGGCGCGCCGCTGGCGCCGCTCGGCGATGTAACTGCCGCTCCGGCGGCGAAGCTCGCAGGCCTTATGAGCGCGAGGAAATCCACCCACAACGAGAAGACGACCGGTATCAGCAGCAGGGTGAAGATCGTGGACATGGCCAGTCCGCCCAGGACGGCCGAGCCCAGTCCCCGGTAGAGTTCGCTGCCAGAACCCGAGGAGACCACCAGGGGCAGCATGCCGAGCACGGTCGTCGTGGTCGTCATGAAGATGGGGCGCATCCTGTCGCGCGCGCTCTCTAGAATCGCCTCGCGCATGGGCAGACCGGCGCGGAAATGGTTCAGCGCCTGGTGGACGAGAAGAATCGCGTTGTTCACCACGATGCCCGTCAGGATGATGAAGCCCAGCATGGTGAGCGTGTCCATCTTCACCGACGGTTCTATCGTGTTCATGAGGCTCACCATCAGCACGCCGCCCGTGGCGGCGAAGGGCACGCTGAACATGATGATGAACGGGTAGCTCCAAGCCTCGAACAGGGCCGCCATCAGCAGATAGGTGATCAGGAGCGCCAGCAGCAGCGACCACTTGAGCGACGCCCAAGTTCGCTCCAGGTCCTTCGCCCGCCCGCTCACGCCCAGCGAATAGCCGAGCGGAAGCGTCTGGCGCATCGGTTCGATGACCTCTTTCTTCATCTTGTCGATCGCCACCTGAAGCGGCAGCTCGCTCCCGATGTTGACCGTGAGCGTCACCGAGCGGTCGCGGTCGATGTGTTCGACCTTCGTCGGCCCGAGCGCCGCCTGCACCCGGGCGATGTCCCCGAGCGAAACGGCCTGCCCCTCAGGCGTGTGCAGCTTGAGCTCCTCGATCCGCTGCGTCTGGGTGAAATCCGAAAGCGGCCCGCGCAGGATGATGTCGAGCTCCTCTCCGCGATCCCGGAAAATGCCCGCCTTGGTTCCGTTCACGAGCGTCTCCACGACGCTCCCGAGTTCCGCGACCGACACGCCGAAATCCGACGCCCTCTGGCGATCCACGTGCACCTGAAGCTCGGGATTACCCAAATCGAAACTCGAGTTCACGAAACGCACGCCGCCGAGCCCGCGCGCGCGGGCCCCCACGTCTCCGGCAATGCGCTGAATCTCGTTCAGGCTGTCTCCCGTGATGTCGAGCTTGAGGTTGATTCCGCCGATGAAGCCCGAACCCCGCCGCCGGAACAGGGGCGCCTGGGTGACGAACGTGCGCACCCCGGGCGTCCCCTGGAGGTCTCTGAACAGCTTCCGCACGAGACCGCGCATGGAGGCGAGCTCGGCGTATTCCTTCTTGGCGATGATGCCGACAATGGGGTTTTGCGTGCGCACCACGGCGAAAAACCGGTCGATTTCCGGAGCGCGCTCCAGCTTCGCCTCCAGCGTCTGCACGACCCTGTCCACTTCTTCGAGGTTCAGGCCCGCGGGCGTGCGCACGATCACGAACAGGAGGTTGCGGTTGCCTTTTGGCAGATAGTCGATCGGAGGGAAGGACAGAACCGCCACGGCGATGGCGCCCGCCGTGATGAGCGCGGCCACGATGACGCGCCTCATCACCCCGCGCAGCAGCCAGCCCAGGGTGGCCACGTAGATTCGCCGGCAAAGCCTGCCAAGCGCGTACACCCCCAGGGCGCTGAATAAGCGACCCACCGGTGATATTTTCCCCGCCCCGCTTAGGATGCGCGAACTGAGCATGGGCACCACGGAGATGGATACGATGAGGGAGAGAGCCACCGCCACACTGATGGCGATGGCGATGTCGCGGAAGAGCTGGCCCGATTCGTCCTGAACGAACACCACCGGGACGAAGACGGCCAGCGTGGTGAGCGTGGAGGCCAGCACCGCTCCCCATACCTCGTGCGCGCCGTCCACGGCGGCGTCCCACTTGCTCTTGCCCATCTCGCGGTGGCGGAAGATGTTCTCCAGCACCACGACGGAGTTGTCCACCACCATGCCGACGGCGAACGCCATGCCCGCGAGGGAGATGATGTTGATGGATCGGCCCAGCACGAAGATGAAGATGAACGTGGAGACCACGGTGACCGGAATCGCGACGCCGATGATCATGACGCTCGAAAGACTGCCCAGGAACAGGAGCAGCACGCCTATCGCCAAAGCGCCGCCAATGAAGATGTTGTTGATCACCAGGGAACGGGACTGGTCGATGTAGACGGTCTCGTCATAGACCTGCTTGAGCCTGATGCCGCGCCCCGCATAGATTTCGTTGATCTCGGCGAGCGCCTTTTTGACCCCCGCCATCACCTCGATGGTGTTGGCGCCGGTTTTCCGCAAGGCGCCGAAAGCCAGGGTAGGCTTCCGCCGGACGCGAATCCGCCGCTGGAGATCGCCGTAGTCGAAGGAAACCTTCGCGACGTCGCGCAGGTAGACGGCGCCGCTCCCGTTTTGCGCGATGATGGTGTTGCGCAGCTGATCGAGGCGGGTGAAGTTGCCCACCGTGCGAACCGAATAGCTGCGCTTGCCCTCGTCGATCTTCCCCGCCTTGGTGTTCTTGTTCTCGCGCTGCAGGGCCTCTCTGAGGGCGGACACCGTGATGCCGCGCGCGCTCATGGCGGCGTAATCGAGCGTGACGCGGACTTCCCTGTCCTGACCGCCGAACATCCAGACCTGCCCCACGCCTTCGACGCGTTCGAGCTTGGGGCGGATGACGTTTTCCGCCTCTATCCGGACCTCGTTGATGGGGAGCTCAGTCTCGACGACCATCCAGGCGATGGGGTTTTCCGCATCGGAGTTGAGCGCGTTGACGGTGGAGCGGTCCGAATCATCGGGCAGGTTGCGCACGAGACCCAGCTTTTCCGAGACGTCGAGGCGGGCCACGTCCTTGTTCACGTCCCAGTCGAATTCGAGGAAGACGCGCGACTTGCCCTCCTCGCTGCGCGAGGTCATCCGGTTCAGGCCCTCCACCGAGGTGAGCTTCTCCTCGATGGGTTTCGACACCTCTTCCTCCACCTCCAGCGGCGCCGCGCCCCTGTATTCGGTCTCCACCGTGATGACGGGCCTGTCAATCGTGGGCGTCATCTGCACCGGAATCCAGTAGAGGCTGATCGCGCCGAAGAGCACCGCCAGTATGACCCCGACGGTAGTCGTGACGGGGTATTTAACGCTCGCGCGGGGCAGATTCATGCCCTCTCCTTCATCGGCGGCTTCTCTTTCATTCGCTCTTTTGTGCGGCTGTGTCTATTTCCGTTCCACCGCATACTGGCTTCTATGAATTCAACAGCCCTTAGCCGGACGCGCCTTATCCTCCCGCTCCACGCCGGGAATCAGCGGCGGGCTTTCCACCTCTTCCGGGACTGCCTCCGCGAGGAGCGCCGCCTCTCGGAGGGCCGCCGCGTCCTCCGCCGGGCCTGCCGCCCTTACCCTGCAAGCGAACGGGCATCCCGGCTCTCAATCTCTCGTTTCCTTTCACAACCACCTGCATACCGGGCCTGAGCGCGCCGCCCGTGACCTCCATGAAGGAATCCACGCTTCTGCCCTGTGCGAAGGATACCTCGCGAACGCGCCCTTTCTCGAACACGAAGACCGAAGCGCCCCGCGCCCTCAAGATCAGCGCGTCCTTGGGCACAAGAACCATGCGGGCCGCTTGTCCGTATTCAACGCTCAGGCGGGCGAACATGCCGGCCTTCAAGTCATAGGATTCGGTGTTTTTTATCTCGACTTCCACAGGGAACGTGCGGCTCTTGGGGTCCGCCTTGGGGATGACGCCGCGCACCCGGCCCTTGAACGCCCGGCCTCCCAGCGCGTCGACGACCACGCGCGCCTCATCGCCCACGCGCACCAGGGATATGCGCCGCTCCGCAATCGGGGCCTGCACCAGCACCCTGTCGATCTCGATGACCTCGGCCACGCGGCCTCCCTTGGTGAGCCACTGTCCGACCTCCACCCACTCCTGGGTGATAAAACCCGTCAGCGGGGAGCGAATCTTCGTCTTGGCCAGATCGTCGCGCACCCGGGCGACGCGCGCCCGCACACGGTCCACCTCCGCCTTGGCGCGGGCCTTCTCCTCCCTCCGGGGGCCGAGTCTGGCGATCTCCAGGTTGCGGGAAGCCTCCTCGAACAACTGCCAACTGGCCTCGTAGGCGGCCTCGGCGCGGTTGAAACTGGCCTTGTCCAGAATTTTTTTCTCATACAGATCCCGCGCGCGGTTCAGTTCGAGCTCGTTGTTTCTCATCTGCGCTTCGCGCTCGCGCACCTTGGCCTGATGCGCCGCGATCTCCTCGGGGCGCATTCCACGTTCCAGGCGCAGAAGGTCCTGGCGCGCCTTTTCGAGTTCCGCCCGCAGAATGCGCAGGTCGATCTGGAGACCCGAGCGCCCCACCGTGGCGAGCACCGTCTTGTTCGCGCGGACGAAATCGCCCACCTTGATCGGGGCCGACTGCACGCGGCCCTCGAGTTCGCTGCTCACGACCGAGCGGCGGTAGGGCGCCACGCTGCCCACGGCGGTGAGGCGGTTTCTCACCTGACGCTCCACCACCTTCGCCACCGACACCAGCGGCGGGGGCCGCTTGCGCGGACGCCCGGCCTCGGAGGCGGCGATGTTCAAGCCGAAAGATGCAAGAATGATGAGAACGGAAATGGCTCGGGCGACGAAAGAGTTCACGAATCTCCTCTTTTCTCAAAAGGGCCACGCATTGCGCGTCGGCTCTTCAGCGGCAACAATGAAAAACATCATCCCAAAACCCTTGAAAAACCGCAACTAAGAAGTTCAGGCATAAAAGCTAACTCAGCTTGGGCGCCGCGCTGAAACTTTCTACTTGTTCTTTCCAGACCTAAGGTTCATAATGCCGTCTTCAGAAACAGATACCACGCCCGCCGCTCAGAAACGGCTTTCTCGTATGCGCATCGTTCTCGCCGGCCACAACGTCGACGTCGACGTACTCCGCCAGATGAAAAAAGAGATCATCGAGCCCGCCGCCCGCGGCTGGGAGGAGAGCCGTCTCGACGCCATGAGCGAAGCCGAACTGCGCGCACAGGCGGCGGAGCTCCAGCGCCGGTCCGCCGATTTCCTGGAACGCGACAACCTGACGCCCGAGCCCATCAGCGCGTCCTATGCGCGCATCAGCCGCGACCCGCGGCCCATCGACGAACTCCGCGCCATCGCGCGCGAAGAGGTGGAGAAGGCGCGAAAGAGCAACCAGACCATCATCTTCGGCTACGGGCACAGTTCCGTGGCCGAGCACGCTAGCTTCAACATCGACGTCATCGGCGTGAGCCGCTACGCGGTGGAGGAGATTCAGAAATTCAGGCTCCTGGCCTACACCGAGAAGAGCCAGCGCTACATCCTGCTCGAAGACGATTTCGTCATCCCTGAGGAGATCGAGAAAGCAGGCCTCAAAAACCTCTTCGTACGGACGATAAAGGCCCAGAACGCCTGCTACCACGTGCTGTACGAGAAGCTCAGGCCCTGGGTGTTCGACCAGAATCCAGAGCTCGCCGCCAAGAAGAGAAACCACAAGACGCTGGAGGGCTGGGCCAAGGAGGACGCGCGCTACATCGTCTCCTTCGCCACGGAATCACAGATCGGCATGACGCTCAGCGCGAGGAGCCTCGAGCACGTCATCTGCCGCTGCGCATCGCATCCCCTCGCGGAAATCAGGGAATACGCGCGCCGTCTGTATGAATGCGTGGGGGGCGTAGCGCCCTCGCTCGTGAAATACACCGACCCCACCGAATACAACTCCCACACCCGGGCGGCGCTGCGCGAGGCGGCCTCTGACATCCTGGGGCAAGTGGACGAGGAGACCGAACCGGTTCCGCCCATCGCCCAAGAGAAAGACGTCTCCCTCATCGACGTTACCCCGGACGCGGATGCGCTCATCGCCGCGGCGCTGCTCCATTCTTCCTCAGGGAAAACGATGCCGCACTGTAAGGCGGCGGCCAAAGAGATGAGCGAGGATGAACGCGCGCGCTTCATCGCCTCCACCTTCAAGCTCATGCGCGGTCACGACGCCGTGCTTCGCGAATTCGAGAACGTGCGCTGCGTGTTCGAGGTGACGCTTTCCGCAGCGTGTTTCGGGCAGTTAAAACGCCACCGCATGTCCACCCTCAACACCCAGCCCTACGACATCTCTCTGGGCGTGACGGTGCCCTCGGCTATCCCCGAAGCGGGCGCAAGACCTGAGTTTCAGGCCGCCGTGGATGAAACCAACGCCGCGTACGAGAAAATCGCCGCGCAAACCCCGCTGGCCGCGCCCTACGTGCTCACGAACGCGCATAAACGGCGCGTGCTGTTCTCATCGAACGCGCGCGAGCTCTACCACGTATCGAGGCTCAGGGAAGACCCCCACGCCCAGTGGGACATTCGCGATAAATCCACGCAGATGATCCGCCTCGCGAAAAAGGTCATGCCCGCCACCATGCAACTCGCCGTGGGGAAACACCTTTTCGAGGAAACCCACGCGGCGCTCTTTCCGCAGGAAGTCGAGGAAACACAAAAAGAAACCGTCAAGTAGCTTCTCCCGAACCCGTCTTCTGCCGGAACAGGACCGCGCCCCCCGCAGCCAGACCCAGAACGTGCAGCCACGCAGGCCCCAGGAACAGGAGCAGGGACGCGCCCGTCATGACGGTTCGCAGCGGTGCGCTCATCGGCGCTCTACCGAATCCCATCGTCGCCATCGAGAGAAGCGCGATGCCTGCGCAACTCACGGCGAGCCGATAAGCCACCGTCCAGTACGTTCCCTCGAGCAACAGGAGTTCGGGGTAGTAGACGAACAGGTACGGCACGATGAAGGCGGTGACCGCCAGCCGGCAGGCGGTGAAGCCAGTCTGCATCGGGTTCGCGCCCGATATGCCCGACGCGCCGTAGGCGGCCAATGCGACCGGCGGCGTGATCGAGCTGATGACCCCGAAGTAGAAGATGAAGAAGTGCGCTGCCACCAGCGGCGCGCCCAGGCTCGTGACCGAGGGCGCCACCACGATCACCAAAAGAAGATAGGCGGCGATGGTCGGAAGCCCCATGCCCATGACGAGCGAGGCGATCATCACCAGGAAAAACGCGAGGAACAGGGAGGTCGCGGCCATCTCCGTCACCAGGATCGATATGCGCACGCCGACAGCTGCGAGCACCAGGAGGCCGACGATGAGGCCGATGGCCGAGGTGGCCGCGACCAGACCAAGGGCGTTTTTCGCCCCCGCCTCCAGGCTCCTCCAGACGGCGCCGCCCAGATCGCGCGCGCTCGCCTTCGCCTCGGGCGTCTCCCCCGCCCTGAACACGGGCAGCGCGATCAGATAGACCACCATGCAGCACAACGCGATGGGCAGCAAAATCCCGACGAAGGGTATCTGGCCTATCCACCCGAGTTCAGATGGTATCTTCCAGCGCGCCAGACCCAGCGCGACGGGAAAGACGATGGGAAGCCCCCGCCATCCGGGAATCGCAGCAAAGCACACCCCGAGCAAAACCAACGCCAGCCTGTGGAGAGGAACCTCTCCCCACATGGGAAGGTGGACGCTTTGAGATAAGGCCGGCGGCGCGCTCACCGGACCGAAAGCGAAGAAGATGGCCGCCAGGATCAGTGCGCCCGCCAGACAGACCCCAGGGTTTCCCCACCGCACCCGGATGAACCTCAGCGAACGCACAAGATCCACCATCACAATGAGTGAGACCACCGCCTTGTATCCCGCAAGGCCCGGCGTCTCGCCGCTCACGATGCTGCCCAGCAGGATCAGCACAGGGATCAGAAGGTAGCCCCCCTGCTGTATCTGCTCGCGGGCGTCGGGTATTTCCGATCTGTCCATTCTTTCCAGGCCGAGCCTGCGCGCTTCGAAATAAATCGACGTGGATAGACTGAAGTAATACAGAAAGGCGGGAATCAGCCCGTAGAGCATCAAGTAGACATAAGGAACCTCGATGATCTCGGACATGATGAAGACGCTCGCGCCCATGATGGGCGGCACAATCTGCCCGCCGCACGAGGCCACCGCCTCGACTGCGCCTGCGAACAGGCGCGAGAATCCGGTTCGGATCATCAGCGGTATCGTGAACGTGCCCGTGCTCACCACGTTCGCCATGGTCGAGCCCGAGACCATGCCGAACATCGAACTCGCGACGACGGCCGCCTGGGCGGGTCCCCCGCGGAAGCGGCCCGTGAGCGCGAAGGCCAGGTTGATGAGTATCTGCCCGGTGCCCGTCGCCTCCAGCAGGGCGGAGAACAGGATGAAGATGAAGATGAACTCGCTCATGATGGCCGAGATGGTTCCGAACGTGCCCTCGGAGGTGAGCCACAGGTAGGCCGCCAGCCGGCTGTGTTCCTCTCCCTTGAACGTGTAGATGGCCGGGTCGAGAAAACCGCGCCCGGGCCATAGCAGGAACAAGGCGGCGAGGGCGGCGAAGCCCACCGCGACCTTGAGGCTCGCGTATCGCTTGAGCCCCACGAATATGAGAACACAGGAAAAAAAGATGAGCGTCACGTCGCCCAGGTAGGAGTAGACCACGATGCACAGCGTCACGATGAAGAGCGGTACGCCCACCGCGCGGCGCACCATCTCGAGCAGCATGACGGGACCCAGCCCCGCGACGATGAGGTCGAGCCCGGTCTCGGCGCCGCTTCTGTCCGCCAGGGCTTCTTCCTCGATAATGAGGTAGGTGCAGGCATACAGGGCGAGGCCGATGAAAAGCGCGTCCCACCCGACGGCGAACGCGCGGGCGGAGGGAGTCATGTTCTCGCGCTCGCGCCAATCCAGCATGGGCCTTGTGAGGAAGACCAGCACGCTCGCGAAGGTAAGCATGGTCGCGCGCTGCGCGAAGGGGGAGAGAATCCCGAAGCCGACGGTATAGAGTTCGAACAGGGAAAAACCCAGCGCGAGCGCCGTTACGATTCTGGCGTTGAGCCTTCGGTAGGCGTCCAATGCGGTTCACACCTTAGAAAATGAGGCGAAGAATCCTCCCCCCCGTGGATTTTCACATCCACAGGGGGGATTTCCTGATTTTCAGGACGCGCTAGCAGCCCTTGGCGCCCACTTCCTTGTAGTAGCGCTTGGCGCCGTCGTGCAGCGGGAAGGAAAGACCCTGACATGCCCCCGCGAGCGTGACGTTCTTCGCCGCCTTGGCCGTGCCGTAGAATTCCTTGAGGTTGCCGAACAGGGTTTTCGTCACCTTGTACACGGTGTCGGCGCTCACGTGAGTGCTGGTGGAAAACCCGAAGTTGATGAAGATGGTGCGGATCGGCTTTTTGTTCACCTGGTTTTTGCCATAGGTGCCCGGCGCGATGGTGGTCGCCGTGAGGCCGGGGCCGTAGGTGGCCACCACGTGCTTGACGGCCGCCTCGTCCATGTCCACCAGGCGGATTTTCTTGAGCGCCGCCAACTCCTGCACGAGGCCCATCGGCGCCATGCCCATCGTGAGGTGGGCCGCGACGTTGCCGTTTCTCAACTGTCCGAATCCGCCCCGGAAGCCGGGCGTGCTTTCATTATACTGGCCTTTCTTGAGACCGTGCGCGGGCAGGAAGTAGCGCGCATACGTCTGCGTGGTGCTGGCGGCCGAGCCCACCGATACCTTCTTTCCCTTCACGTCCTTGAGATTCATAACGCCCGAATCCGCCAGGGCCAGCCACTGGAACTGCCCGAAGGGATACGCCAGGACGGCGCGCAGGTTCTTCTTGGGGCCTTCCTTCTTGAAGCGCCTCTCACCTTTATAGGCCCATGCGCCCACCGGGCCGCCGAGGCCCCAGGCGAACTGCGCCTGGCCCTTGGCGATGATGCGCGCCTGCGCCACCATGCCCTTGGCCGATTGCGGCGTGGCACTGACGCCCGCCTTCGATTTGAGAATCTTGCTCAGCCCCACGGCGAACTGATAGGGCTGGCCCTTGAGGCCGCCGCCCAGAATAGTGACCGACTGCGCCGACGCGGCGGCGGTGAAGATGAATACGACTCCAACTGCGAGGATGATGCTCAAACATGTGCGTTTCATCGAATTACCTCCTTGGGAAAATGCCGGAAAGGCCCCGCTCGCAAGCGAGGTGTTCGGAATGAAAATGAATCTCTATGGATCATATGCGCATGGTGCGATGAGATGATCCTAACACAGAAAACCACACTGCCTGAAATGACAGTTCTGGACTCCATAGGCCCACCCTGGCGCGACGAACCCGGACGTATTTCTCGAATAAAGGGCGGCGGGGGTGAGGTTGTCCGTTATGTTTCTCCCGTGGGAAAATCTTCCTCCAGACTCAAAATTGACGCAGACCGGCAAAGGGCTTAGGGTGGGAGTGTTCCTTCGGTCTTCAACGCAAAACGCCGCCGGGAAAGGCTATTTCTCGAGAGGTCGCCATGGTGACTTTCTTCCAGACGCTCATCCGCCCTGACAGGGAGGAAAGCGCCCAGCGCGCCGAGGTCGCCAAGGCGGCGAACCTGCTCCAGGTGGGGGAGTTCCAGTTCCTGCAACTCGCCTACAGCGAATGGTACGGCGAGGAGATGTCCGAAGAACTCATCAATCAACTCTTCATGGCCTACATGCTCTACGATCAGGTGCCCTTCTGGGCGCGCCGCCATGCGCACCAGATACTGGCCCTGGATAAACAGGGTGATCTGGATGAAAACGACCCCGCCTATCACAGGTATGACAAGGATTACGGCAAAAAAATCCCCGCAGACATCAAGCGCTTCATCGTGACCGCCACCCTCATGGTGTCGGTCATGACCGGCATCGTCTGGCTGAGTCACCTCGTCGCCGGGGAGAGCACTTCTTTCCTGCCGCCATATTTCGAGAAAAAAGAGATGAAGGCCATGGCGAAGGAGCGCAAAATCGAAGAGACTTCCCTGGCGCCGGGACGCTACACCAGATAGGGTGTAAAAACTTTAACGGCAGGATCGCTCATGTTCGAATTCGCAGGCGAGAACCAGCAAGCCGTGAACTTCATCTTCCTGTTCGTCACGGGCTTCATCGCCATCAAGGCCATCCGCACGAAAAACCCCGACGGCGGGGCGGATTTCGTGCACCTTCTCTTCGGCTGCATCGCCGCGGTGTTCTTCTTTCTGGTCCTGTTCCAGGACGTGCTCGGCATCGTGCGATTCTAACGCTTCACTCCCCCGGGTACAGAAAAACGCTTCAAAGAAAATATCAGGGCTTGTGCATGCGCTGTTCCGCGTCGATTTCCGGCACGCGCAACAGGCGTCTTTCCGGCGGGAGGGCGAGTTGTTCTTTCAGGTATATCGCGCGCTTGCGCACTGAGGACGGGTTCGGCGTACCGTAGATCACCTTGTCGATGATTCCCGGCCCGTCCACCGCTCCCCGGTCGGTCCTGAGCGCCTCGATGTAATCGGCGAGCGCTTCCTTGTAGCGGCCCCTGGTGTCGTGGACGATGCCCCGGTTGGCGTAGGCCGCCGCCATGAGGCCGGCGCCCGTCGCGTCGTCTGGTTCGATGTTTTTCCTGAGGTAATCGATGATGTAGGTGAGTTCGGCCGAAGCCTTGTCGTATTCCTTCGTCCGGATGAACACCAGCGCGCGGCCCATCAGCGCGCCGCGGTGGTTGGGCATTTCGCGAAGCGCCCGGTTGAAACTCGTCAGCGCCTCCTCGTAGTTCCCCTCGCTCAGGCGGATATCGCCCTCGCGCGTGGCGTAATCCCCCGGCTTCTCGTCGGTATACATCTCCCACAGCGCCCATGCGGAAAACATGACGAAAATGAGAATCGCCATGTTCTTGATGAAGCGCTTGAGTACGCGCGGGTTCATCATGGCCCCCGGAAAAGATGCGCCACATAGAAGTAGGAGAACACGAAACAAAGCAGCAGCGCCGTCATACCCGCGCGCTTTTTGAGGTCGAGGCGTTTTTCGCCGGAGGTTTCCGCCCCGTCTTTTTCCGCCCGCCTGACATAGAGCGTCCAGATGAGTTGACGTACGGGCAGAAACAGCGCGGCGGCCAGCGCGATGACCCAGAGCAGCGAGTATTGTGCGGTGAACAATTCAGCCATGCGGTTATTTAGCCATCAGGGCGGCGAAGAAACAACACGGGGGAGGGACTCTCGCCCCTCCCCCGCATGATGATGCTTTTACATCACGGTCTCGTCTAGGACGATCCCGCCTGCTCTGCGACCACGTCGCCGATGTCCTCCACAAGCGCCTCGATTTCCGTATCCGGCACCGTGGACATCTCCATCTTGTAGGCGAGCATCCACATCATGCCCACGCCAAGGGCCCAGAAGAGAATCTGCCAGGCCCAGATAGAGGGCATGCCGAACGTCCATCCTGCGTAACCAGCGTTCGGAGCGCCGAAGATCCAGTTGCCGATGACGGCGCCCGGGCCGATGCCGAAGAACATCCAGGCCAGCGTAATGCCCCACGCCATCGGGACGAGGCCTTGTTTCTCCGGCGAGAGCGAAGCGTGCTCGGCCAGGAAGTCGTGGTACTTCTGCCGGTGAGCCGCCGCCGCCGCGTCCTGCGTTTGCGCGGAGACGATCCAGCACACCGCCACGTTGAAGATGATGCCCCAGCCGGCGGAGTGAATCGTCCACGGCCAGCGTCCCCAGATGTCGATGCCGATTCCCTTGAGAATCGTGAGGCCGAAGTTCTCCGTGAAGATGACGGCCAAAAGACCCGCCGCCAGACCCCACGTGGCGCCTTGCCTCGTTATCTTCGGGTACCAGCACACCGCCACCAGCGGCGGCCACATCTGGAAGCCGAAGGCGACGGCGAGTCCTCCAAGCAACACCAGCGCGTCTCTTGAGAACGTCGCCACAAGGAGCGCCGAGACCACGATGATCAAAACGCCGATCCGGCCCGCCACCTTCTGGGTTTCATGCGAGGCGCCGGGGTTCAGGTACCTCTTGTAGAGGTCGCGGGTGAGCATGCCGCCCGCCGTGGACATGTACGCCGCCCCCGTGGACTGCATGGCGGCCAGCGCACAGACCGCGAGGAGTCCGACCAGCCATGGCGCCGCGTCCGCAATGTAGTTGAAATAGTACGGCACCAGCGAGTCGGGCTTTTTCGCAATGGACGCGGCCAGCACGTCCGATAGCGCAAGTCCCGCTTTGGTCACCGCCGGGTTCGCGCCGAGAAGGTGCGCGCCCATACCCTGGAACGCGGTGAAGAAGAACAGGATGAACCCGATGCCCGCAGAAGACGCCCAGACCTGCTGGGGCGCGAAGGGGCGCGGGTTGTTGTTCGAGAACGCCCACATGGAGAACGCCGGGGAAGACTGAATCCCCATCAGCGCGAACATGTAGGTCAAGCACATGATGCCCGTCCACAGACCGCCCACGGGCGTCTGCTTGCCCAAGCCGGCCGTGAACTGGATGACGCCCGGAATGGCGAAGTAGGCGTTGTAGTCGCCGCCGCCGTATCCTTTCGTCGTCCCCCACTTGCCCACCGGGGAGGCCGCCAACTTGGCGAGGCCTTCGTTCAGCGCGCCCCATCCGCCTGCAATGCTGAGCGCGATGAAGCCGGTGATGATGATACCCAGCGCGAGGAGAATGCACTGGAGCGTATCCACGTAGGCAACGGCGCGCAGACCCCCGGCTGCCACGTAGATGAGCACGACTGCCGAGAGCAGCCACATACCCACGTTAACGCTGAAAGCACCATCGGTCAGCACGTTGAACAAGAAGCCCGAAGCCCCGAGCTGAACACCGAGGTAGGGAATCGAGAACAGCAGCGCCACGATGACTGTGAGGATGCGGATGGCGTCGCCCTGGAAGTAATCGGCGAACATTTCCCCGGGCGTGACGTATCCGTAGCGTTTGCCCAGCATCCACTGGCGCTTCAGGAATATCACCCCGGTAAAGGGAATGGTGATGGTGTAGAAGGATGCGTAGGCGTACTGGAACCCGTCTCGATAGACCAGTCCCGGGTGTCCCATGAACGTCCACCCCGAAAACGACGTTGCCGTCGCCGCCAGGACGAACACCCACATGGATAGCTGGCGACCCGCAATGAAATAGTCACCAGCCGTTCTCGCCATCCTCGCGCACTTGATGCCCCAGAAAATGCAGTAGGCCCAATAGAGCACGACGAAGGCGAATAGCCAGAAGATCTTGGCATTCATATAAGCGCCTCCTTATTGATAGGAACCAACCCAATTATGCCGCACATCTTCAACGCGAAACCCGAACCGCATCCCGCGCCGCGAACATTGAGCATCCTCTAATAAAAGATTCCTCCCTCTTGACGGAAACATCGAACATCCACAGGGCGAAATTTTTATTGGCGCATATATAAATACGTTCTCAAATATATCCGGTATTGTAACCTTTCCGTAACAAAAAGCAAAACATAAAAAAACGGGGCGTTTCGCCGGAATCCTCCATATAGCGTTATTTCCAGCAAAAACAACTCTCTCGCGAGGGCGTGGCCGGTGAAAGATTTTCCGAGGAGTAACTGCTTTCTCACAGGTGGATATTATGAAAATCCTAAAATATCCAGGCGGTGAGGCGAGACCCGAAACCAGCGAAGAGCACTCGCCGGAACGATGAAAATATAGGGGATATTGCAGGGGCATCCCGCAAGAGAGGCAAAGGTGGTTTTTTGAGGGGGTTGATATCAGATTTCCTGAGAGCTTATTTGACGGCCAGGATTTCAACCTTGAAGCGCCATTCGTCCTCCGTGTTGGGAGTAAGCAGAAGTTCTCCTGCAATGCACCTGTCGTCGGCGGGATTCCAGTTTGGGGAGGAATGTCTTTCGCCGAGAAGCGCATGCTCGTTAACTTGGAATTTTTCCCGGACGGACTTAGAGGAAACTTTCAAGTGACTGACAACTTTACGGACCAGTTTTTCATGAGGATTCTTCCAAAAGTGCATCGCCGAAGCGATCCCGTCAAATACTTTCTTCACGCGGCGTACAGCGTATTCTCCTTTTAACTGTGGATATCGCGCATCAACACGCACGGCGAACCTCTCCAAAGCTTCTCCCCTGTTTAACTTTAACTTCCGCTCAGCATTCAGGTTCCATTCAGCGTTCACAGAACCCCACCAAACATCGTTTAGTTCTGGATTTTGAGAGAGGGGAAGAGCAAATTCATAACTCGCAATTTTCTCATATCCATTCAGAAATGGAGTCTCTTTTTTGACTAATTGATAGCTTTGATAGTGAGGGTAGTATTCTTCGCGTTCTGGTGGTTCAGGAGGTGTATCGTCCTCATAGTAAAAACGAAGGCCATTTCGTGAAGATTTCTTAAAACTCGTGTCCTTCCTGACATTGTAAAAAAGGACATTCTCGACATCGGCTCTGCGTTCTTGTGTAATATATTCGGCCTTAATAAGCTCATCCTGCTCGGTTTCAAGGGATTCGAGTGCACCACGCAATGGCATCAGTGTTTTTTCCACCCATGAAGGCAAATCCGAAACTTTTCCTGCTGGAAATGGGAGGCTTTCCCTTGTCCATAGTTCGATCCGGCCACTAGAATTCGAGAGAACATGATTTTTACTCTCAGACACTACTTTATGCTTCCGTTTCATCCGAATTCCTCTTTTCACCTCTCACGAAAAGCGGCTTTGCGGAGCTTAGCGAAACTTTATCGGCAAAAGAAAAGAAAGCCGGGGCCATGTGGCCCCGGCCCCTCTAATCAGTTGGTGCGCCAGGGAAGATTCGAACTCCCGACCTTCTGATCCGTAGTCAGACGCTCTATCCAGCTGAGCTACTGGCGCGCTCTTTCTTTATAGCCTGCAAGACGCGCGTCTTGCAAACAAAACGGGGACACTACCCCCGGGCGGGAGCAGGGTCAAGGGGCGGGGGATGCGCCGGGCGTCTCACCTCCGAGGAGACGGGAACAGCCCGTCCTCTATCCAAATTATTTTCCTGCGCGCGCTTGAAAACTCTCTCGCTTATCCTTTAGACTCCCCGTGCGGTTATAGGGAATCCATACATTTTTCGCGGTTATGGGGGAGTGTTCGTGCGCTTCGCCCTGCACGCGGCTTGGCCCGGAGGATACGCTTCATCATGATGAGTTGGCTCCCCGAGAATATTTCTCTCGAAGGAGAGGAAATCGATTTTCTCTTCTATATCTCCTACTACCTGACGGTGGTCGTCTTCGTCATGGTCGCCGCCGCGATGATCTATTTCCTCATCAAGTACCGCGCCAAACCCGGCGTGAAGGCGAAATACATGCACGGCAACAACACGCTGGAGATTCTCTGGACGGTGATCCCCACCCTCATCCTGCTCGTCTTCGTCCTGATGACGCAGACCTCCTGGGCAAAGCTCAAGCTGGCGATCCCCCAGAACCCGCACGTGCGCGTCGAGGTTACCGGCAAGCAGTTCAACTGGATCGTCCGCTACCCCGGAGACGACAAGAAGTTCGGCACCAAAGACGATCTGGTGCTCGACAACCAGTTGAACGTGCCCGTCAACAAGCAGTTGCTCATCTCGCTCAAGGGGACGGACGTCATCCACAGCTTCTTCATACCTCATACCCGCATGAAGCAGGATGTGGTTCCGGGCCGGACGATTCCGCTGTGGTTTACGCCGACCAAGGTGGGCAAATACGAAATCCCCTGCGCGGAGCTCTGCGGCTTCGGGCACTCCGGCATGAACGGGGAGTTCATCGTCCACTCGGAGGCGGACTACGCCAAGTGGCGCAAGAAAGCCTGGGCCGAGAAGGACAAATAAACGGCTGTATTCATGAGGGCGCCCACGCCCTCTTTCATATCTTGAACGGGTCGTCGGGAGTTTTCCTCCGATAAACCGAACTTACGAGGGATGCAGGTAACCATGAGCGAAACCACGGCAGACGCACACGGCGCTCACGACCACCACGAAGGTGGGTTCTGGAGCACATACGTCTTCTCGCTGGACCACAAGATGATCGCCAGGCAGTTCCTCTGGCTCGGCCTCATCATGATGGTCGTGGGCGGAATTCTCGCCCTGATCTTCCGCTGGCAACTCGCCTGGCCGGAAACACAGGTCTGGGGCTTCGAGTGGATATCGGACGAGAGCGAAGGCATGCCCGAGGGGTACGTCACGCCGAACTTCTACAACATGGCGGTCACCATGCACGCGACCATCATGGTGTTCCTGGTCGTTATGCCGATTCTGGTGGGCTGCTTCGGGAACTTCCTCATCCCGCTGATGATCGGGGCGCGCGACATGGCGTTCCCGGTATTGAACATGCTTTCCTTCTGGGTCGCCGTTCTGGGCGCCGTCATCATGAGCGCGGGATTCCTGGTCGAGGGAGGACACGCCGCCGCCGGCTGGACAGGCTACGCGCCGTTATCCACCATTCCGGAATACACGGGCGTATTCATGGGGCAGACTTTATGGGCATTAAGTCTGTTCGTGCTCAGTTTCTCCTCGCTCATGGGCTCGATCAACTACATCACCACGCTCATCAACATGCGCACCGAGGGAATGACCTGGTTCCGGGTGCCGCTGGTCGTGTGGTCTTTGTTCGTCACGGCCATCCTGGGCCTGCTGGCCCTGCCCATTCTGGGCTCCGCGGCCGCGATGATGATCTTCGACCGCGTGTTCGAGACCAACTTCTTCAACCCGGCGAAGGGGGGCGAACCCCTCCTTTGGCAGCACCTGTTCTGGTACTTCGGGCACCCGGAAGTCTACATCCTCATCCTTCCCGGCATGGGCATCGCTTCGGAGTTGTTGCCCGTTTACTGCAGAAAACCGATTTTCGGCTACCGGGCCATGGTGTACGCCATGCTCGCCATCGCCTTCCTTTCGTGGATCGTCTGGGGCCACCACATGTTCCAGTCCGGCATGAACCCCGCACTTGGTTCGGCCTTCATGATGACGACGCTCGTCATCGCGATACCATCGGCGATCAAGACATTCAACTGGCTGGGCACCCTGTGGGGCGGTTCGATCCGCTTCACCGTGCCGATGCTCCATGCCCTGGCGTTCGTCATCCTGTTCGTCATCGGCGGGCTGAGCGGCATCTTCATGGCGTCGAACGTGGTGGACATCTACATACACGACACCTACTTCATCGTGGCGCATTTCCACTACGTCATCTTCGGCGGCAGCGTATTCGCGCTCTTTGGCGGCATACAGCACTGGTTCCCGAAAATGTTCGGAAGGTCCATGGACGAAGCGCTGGGCAAGGTGCACTTCTGGCTCACGTTCATCTTCTTCAACATGGTGTTCTTCCCGATGCACATCCTGGGCGTGGGCGGCCACATGCGGCGCATCTACAACCCCATGCAGTATGAGTTCTTACAAGGGATGCAGCCGATCAACGTGATCATCACCCTCTCGGCGCTTGCGCTGGGGCTCTCGCAGATTCCCTTCGTGTTCAACTTCTTCGCCACCGTCTTCCGCTGGAACGCGAAGTGGTTCCGCGTGCTCACCCAGGCGGTTTCGGCTCTCATCGTCGGCTTCATCGGCTACAAGAGCGCGGCGGTGATGTTCGAGGGCCTGATGGAGCCCGTACCCTCGACGGGTGGACGCATCGTGGGCACGATCGTCTTCGTGGCGCTTGCGGTCTGGATCTACCGCTATCTCGAGAAGAACATGGCTCCGCTGGGAGCCGACGCGCCCCAGAACCCCTGGGACGCCAACACGCTCGAGTGGGTGGCTCCCACGCCGGCGCCGCACGGGAACTTCGGCCCCACGCTGCCTGTGGTCCAGCGCGGACCCTATGAATACAGCGTCCCCGGCGAGGAAGCGGACTGGGCGCCGCAGACCGAGCCCATCGACCCGGCGCTCGCCGAAGCCGGACACTAGCGCCGCCGCAATTACCCCGGGAGAGAACGCGCATGGCATCTGATCGCCATGCCGGCCTTCCCGCCGAAAATGGGGGAGGCTGGCCCCATCGTTTCGCCCTGCTGACCTGCGTCTTCACCGTCGTGCTCATCCTCGCCGGCGGTCTGGTGACGAGCACGGGTTCGGGCCTCGCGGTTCCCGACTGGCCCAACACGTTCGGCTACAACATGTTCCTCTTCCCGTGGTCGAAGATGGTGGGCGGCGTTTTCATCGAACACTCGCACCGCCTGCTCGGCTCGCTGGTGGGGTTTCTCACCATCCTGACGGCCGCCGCCATCTGGAAAACCGATGAGCGTAAATGGATGCGCAGGCTGGGCGCATTCGCCGTCGGCCTGGTGATTTTACAGGGCGTGCTCGGCGGGATGCGGGTGGTTCTCATCAAACTCAACCTGGCCATCGTCCACGCCTGCGTCGCGCAAGTTTTCTTCGCACTCATGGTGAGCCTGGCATTGTTCACCTCACGCGGCTGGCGGGAAGATACAGGTGAAACGGGGGATAAGGGACTGGCTAGACTGGGCCTCATCACCGTTTCGCTGCTATACGTCCAGATTATCTTCGGCGCGGTGCTGCGCCACACCGGAAACAGGCTCGACGCCCATCTGCTCTTCGCCGTGTTGAGCACTATCCACGTCATCCTCCTCTCTTATAAGACCCTGAAGCTGCCGAATCCTGGCGCATTGGCGAAAGAGGCGAACTTCCTGTGGGTCCTGCTAATCGTTCAACTCGCGCTCGGCGGCGCCTCGTGGGTCGGGAAATACGCCGCCATGGGCGAGGCCTTCACGCCCGTTCTCATCATCTCGATAACCTCCGCCCACGTCGTGGTGGGCGCGATGCTCTTCGCGACCTCGCTCGTCGTGGCCCTTCGCCTCAATAAAAGCGGCCTGTTCGCCTTGAAGGACACCGAAGCGCCCGTTGCGGCGGGAGGCGCGCGCGCATGACGAATTTCCGTACCGAGGCGATGAATCTCGACGCAGCCAGGCGAAGGGCGGTGGATTACCTGGAACTCACGAAACCGCGCATCCTGCCGATGGTGCTGGTGGTCACCGCCGCGGGCTTCTACCTCGCCTCGGGCGCAGGGCTCGATATTATCCTGCTCATCCACACGCTCATCGGCTCGGCCTTTGCGACGGGCGGCGCGCTGGCGCTGAACCAGGCATCCGAAGAAGACCTTGACGCGCGGATGATCCGGACGCAAAAACGCCCGCTGCCAGACGGGCGGCTTCTCAAGTTCGATGCGCTCCTGTTCGGCTCCGCCGTCATGCTGCTGGGCGTGGCCTATCTGGCCATTTTCGTGAACCCCTTCACGGCGCTCCTCATCGCCGCCACCGGCGGGCTGTATCTTTTCCTGTATACGCCGCTAAAACGAACGACCTCGTTCAACAGCGTGGTGGGCGCGGTTCCGGGCGCCATGCCGCCGGTCATCGGCTGGGCGGCGGCAACGGGCGCGCTCTCGGTCGAGGCGTTCGTGGTGTTCTGCATCATGTTCCTCTGGCAGATCCCCCACGCGCTGGCGATCGCCGTCATGTACCGCGAGGATTTCGCGAGAGCGGACATCAAGCTCCTGCCCGTCGAGGACCCGGGCGGCGCCAGTACGGGCAGACAGGTTATCTCCTATTGCATGGCGCTCATTCCCGCAGGAATGGCCCCGGCCCTGATCGGCATGGCCGGCCCCGCCTATTTCGCGGTCTCAACCATCCTGGGGTTCGTATATCTCGGTTACGGCGTTCACATGGCGAGAGAAAAAGGCGTCGCATCCGCAAGGCGGTTGTTCTACTTCTCGCTGATTTATCTGCCGGCCCTCCTGCTGGCCATGATATTCGGATGAGCGAAGCGATGGATAAATCACAAACCAGAAACAAGAACCGGCGAACCGGAGTTCTTCTATTTCTGTTCATCGTGTGCCTGGCCGCGTTCGCGTGGACCGTGGCCATCATCAGGAACTAGACGGGAGTGGCCTCGTTGAATCCGGTGCTCGAAGCGCCTCCGAAAGAAAAACTGGAGCGATGGGAAGGCGCGCCTCCTCCGCCTCCGCCGGAACCACCCGACGATAACGGGGGCAACGGAAACGGAGGAGGAGACGACTCCCCGGATACGCCTCCCGCCGGAAAACCTTTGCTTGGAAACACCCAGCTCGCCATGCTGGTCTTGATCGCGGCTGAAATCATGTTCTTCTCGGGCCTCATTGGGGCCTTTCTGGTCTTTCGCTTCAGCGGAAAACCCTGGCCGCCGCCATTCCAGCCGCGCCTGCCAGTGGAAGTCACCGCCGTCAACACGGCCTTCCTGCTGCTGAGCAGCTACACGATGGTCCGCGCTCAGCTTGCGCTGAAAAGAGGCGACGCGAAGTCCCTGCCGCGTCTGCTTACCATCACGGGCGTTCTGGGCGTCGTCTTCCTCGCCATACAGGGCTACGAGTGGGTGCGCCTGGTCAGCTTCGGGCTTACCGCGTCGGCGAACGTCTACGGATCGCTCTTCTACACCATCATCGGAACGCACGGGGTTCACGTGCTGAGCGCGGTCGTCTGGCTGGTCGTGGTACTCGTTCGCGCGCATCTGGGAAAATACTCCGCCCGCAAACCCAACGGCGTCGTCGCATGCGCGATGTACTGGCATCTGGTGGTTGGGCTTTGGCCGATTCTGTTCTATCTGGTCTACCTGCTCTAGTGACGCAGGAACCGCTGAAAACGTTGACACTTTCACGAAGCGGGTGGCATACTCGTTTCAAGGAGAATCAGGTGAAACCGATCGTTTACATTCTCATCGCCACGGCTTTGGGTGTAGTCCTTTCGGGACAGGACTACGCCTTCGCCTGCGCGGTGTGCGGGGTGGACAACGAGCCTGGTTTTCTCTGGAGCATGGGCTTTCTGATCAGCATGCCGTTCGCGATCGCAACAGTCACGGGCGGTTATTTCGTATACAATTCCCGGCGCGCAAAGAGAGAGCCGGCGAACAAAGGCATATTTTCTGAATAAGAAGGAGAAGGCGAAGTGACTGATGCCGCCGCCGTGGATCACGCCCACGGAGTGGAACCAGCGGAAACTCCGCTTACCCCTGAAAGCTGGGGCAAGCTGGGGATGTGGGTATTTCTGGCGGGCGACGCCATGTCGTTCGGGACCCTGTTGGCGGGCTACGCCATCATGCGGGGCAACAGCGCCAACTGGCCGGTGCCCGTGGACGTGCTGGGCATTTCGCTCACCGCGTTCATGACGTTCCTGCTCATCTGCAGCAGCGTCACCATGGTGAAGGGCCTGGACGCCATCAAAAATGACGATCAGGCGGGCCTGGTGAAGTACATGTGGCTCACCGTAGGCGGCGGACTCATATTCCTCGCCTTACAAGCCTATGAGTGGACCCATCTGATCAATTTGGGCCTCCACCTTTCGGCCAACAAGTGGGGCGACAGCCTCTTCGGCACCACCTTCTACATCATCACGGGCTTCCACGGGATGCACGTGACCGGCGGCGTCATCTATCTGGCCGTCATAGCGATGCGCGGCCAAAAGGGCGTTTATTCGGCGACGAACTGGAACGAGGTGGAAATCGCGGGCCTCTACTGGCACTTCGTGGACCTCGTCTGGATTCTCGTCTTCACGTTCATTTATCTACTGTAATCATCACGGGCAAGCGCCTGAGCGCGCCCGGTTCGTTCGAGGGAGAGCACATACATCATGGCGAGCGCAAGCCACTCGGAACACGACGATCACCACGTGAACTACATGGCCATCTTCTGGTGGCTCCTGGCGCTCACGATACTCGAGGTCCTGGCCGGCATCCCCCAGGCGAGCCCCGCCTATCCGCAGCTTTTGAAGGGGGCGCTCCTCGTCGGCATGGCCGTGGCCAAGGCGGTCCTCGTGGCGCTTTATTTCATGCATCTCAAGTTCGAGAAAGTGGCGCTGGGCTTCATCGCCATGATACCGCTCGTGCTGTGCGTGTTCGTGGTGTTGATGGTGCTGCCGGATTTTTAGGCCGCCCCTACCCTACGCCAGACGTTACATAAAAAATACATAATTCATGTCGCTTCGACATCTACCCACCCTGAACGCCTTGTTGAACCTCACGTGCGCATTCCTGCTCATGGCGGGGATGAGGCGCATCTACGTCAAAGATGTGGAAGCCCACAAGCGCCTCATGGTGAGCGCGTTCGCGGTCTCCACCCTGTTCCTCATCTCCTATCTCGTCTACCACTTCAACGTGGGCTCTGTGGGCTTCACCGGCACAGGCTGGATTCGTCCGGTGTATTTCATCATCCTCATCACGCATTCGGCCCTGGCGGTCCTGGTGCCGCCCATGGCGGTCATCACCCTCTATAGAGCGTGGCGGGGGGATTTCGAGCGGCACCGCCGCATCGCCCGCTGGACCTACCCCATCTGGCTCTATGTTTCGTTCACGGGCGTCGCGGTCTACTTGATACTCTACGTCTTCTACCCGGGGGCATGAGAGAATTCCTGCGCGCCTTAAGACGCGGGTGCGCCCTGATATGCCCGAGATGCCCCGAACCCCTCTTCACGGGACCATTCCGCATGCACGAACGATGCCCGGGCTGCGGCTACCTCTTCGAGCGTGAACAGGGCTATTTCGTCGGCGCCATCTACATCAACTACGCCATCACGATCATCATCTGCCTGGGCGGCTATCTGCTCACCGAGATATTCCTCGCGCCCGGCCTTGCGGCGCAGCTCGTCATATGGGGTGGGCTTTGCATCCTGATTCCGCTATTCTCGTTTCGCTACTCCCGCGCCATCTGGCTGAACGCGGATTATTATTTCAACCGGAAACTCTCACCCGACGATGATGGGGAATGAGCGCATTGGATCAGAACCCCGCTCTCGCCGTCGAAGGCGTCACCCACCGCTACGGCAGCCGCACTGCGCTCAAGGACGTGCGCTTCGAGGTTTCAGAGGGCGAGATATTCGCGCTCCTGGGCCCGAACGGCGGCGGCAAGACGACTCTCTTCCGCATCATCACCACCCTCATGCGCCCCACTTCGGGCGATGCGCAGGTCTTCGGCCATTCGGTGCGCGACGCGCCCCATGCGGTGCGAAGGAAAATCGGGGTCGTCTTTCAGCAACCGGGTCTCGACCCCAAGCTCACCGTGTTCGAGAACATGATCCACCACGGCAGACTCCACGGCATGCTGGGGAACACGCTCCGAAACGCCGCCGACGCGCTCCTCGCGCAATTCGGCCTGAGCGACCGGAAGAAGGATTACGTCGAGACGCTCTCCGGCGGGCTTCAGCGCAGGGCGGAACTCGCCAAAGCGCTCCTGCCCCGGCCCGAGATACTGTTTCTCGATGAACCCAGCACGGGCCTCGACCCTGGAGCTAGAATCGACTTCAGAAACGAGCTCATGCGCCTGAGGAGCGAGACGAACACCACGGTCGTGCTCACCACGCACTTTATCGAGGAAGCCGACCACGCGGATCGCGTCGGCGTCATCCACGAGGGGAACCTCGTCGCCATCGGCGCGCCCGATGCGCTCAAGAAAGAAGTGGGCGGCGAGGTGCTGACCATCGAGGCGCATGAGCCGGAACTCCTGCGCGAGAAACTTGGGAGTATGTTCTCCTGTGAGGTGAAGAGCGTGGACGGATCGCTTCGCGTCGAGATGCGCGACGCCCACGCGGCCATCCCCAGGATCGCCGAGGCCTTCCCCGGCGAGGTGCGCTCCATCACGCTGGGCAAGCCCACGCTCGAGGACGTGTTCATCAACCAGACGGGAAAGCGCTTCATCGACGCGGACGAGGACCTCCCCGCTGCGGAAGCGAGAAAGTCATGACCCCCTACCTCCTTTGCACGGGAACGATATGGCAGCGCGAGATCGTGCGCTTCGTCCGCCAGCGCAGCCGCATCATCGGCGCGTTCGGCCAGCCCGTCCTGTTCTGGCTGCTGCTGGGCAGCGGCTTCGGACGGAACTTCCGCTACGCGGGCGGCGGGGGGGAGGGCTACCTGGAATACTTCTACCCGGGCATCATCGCGATGGTGGTGCTCTTCACGGCCATCTTCTCCACCTTCGCCGTGGTGGACGACAGAAAGGCGCGCTTCTTACAGGGCGTGCTCGCAGCGCCTGTTCCGCGCTCGGCCATCGTGCTGGGCCAGGTGACGGGCGGGGCGACGCTCGCGCTCTTACAAGGCGTGCTCCTGCTCATCGCCACCCCTCTGGCGGGCGTTCCGCTCACGCTCGAGGCCGCTCTCGCCTCGGTGCTGGTGATGGGCCTGATCGGCTTCGCGCTGACCGCGCTCGGGCTCCTGCTCGCCTGGCGGATCGAATCCACCCAGGGCTTCCACTCCATCATGAACCTGCTGCTCATCCCCTTGTGGCTGCTCTCGGGCGCGGTGTTCCCGGTCGCGGGCGCGCACCCGCTCATCGGCCTCATCATGCAGGTGAACCCGCTCACCTACGGCGTGGCGGCCCTGAGAAGAACCCTCTACCTGAGCGCGCCCGAGGCCGTGGCCAATCTGCCGGGGCTCTGGGTCTCTCTCCTCGTCATGATCGCCTTCGGCGTGGTGTGTTTTTCTCTCGCGGTGAGGACCGCCGAGCGAAGCGAGGGGTGATTCCGGCGGAAGAGGCAATAGGTGCTGAGGGGGTGAGTGAATTACCCCTACAGATTAGCTGCCTTGAAAATACCCTTGTTGATAAGAAATCACTCCCCCTTTGAGGGGGTTGTTGAAAAAGTATTTGTCCACAGAGCACCCCCCCTACAACCCCAATAGGCGCCGCATCATCGTTGTTGCGGGATCACGCCCGGCCCAAAATTCAGGGCAGGCGATTCACAAATCTCGCGACGTTCTCGAGCGCATCACCCTGGATGTGAGGCAGGGCGGGCATTTTATTTTTGCCCCGAGTGATGACCTCTTTGATATAGGCGAGAGGCAGATTACGGCCGCGCAGGGGATTTCCGAGTCCGCCTTTCCCCTCGCCCCGCGCGCCGTGACAGACGGCGCAGGTCTGACGGTAGATCGCAGCGCCATCGCCCGTGGTGAGGAGCGTTCTTTCCTGCCGGGGGTTCTGAAAGATCAACAAAAAGACGACGAACGCGCCGCCCAGGACGAGGAACGAGACGACGACCCACTTGCCCAAGTCCCAAGGCGTCCCGAGCGCTCTAGTCGTTCAGGGGAATCGGCCGGTGGAGGAAGACCCGCGCATCGGCCCCCTCGTAGTCGGAGACGAGTTGGCCGTTTCCCTCGAGCTGGTACTTGTAGGTCACCAGGCCTTCCAGACCCACGGGGCCGCGCGCGTGAATCTTGTCGGTTGCGATACCCACCTCGGCGCCGAAACCGTAGCGGAAACCGTCCGCCAGGCGGGTGGACGCGTTCCACATGACGCTGGCGGCGTCCACTCTCGAAAGAAACGTCCGCGCCGCCGCCTCGTCCGCCGTGACGATGGCGTCGGTGTGGCGCGAGCCGTAGCGGTTGATGTGATCGACGGCCTGGGCCAGGGATTCCACCACCCGGACGGAGAGGATGAGGTCCAGATACTCCGTACCCCAGTCCTCTTCAGAAGCCGCGCCTGCGCTTTCGAGAATCGCCCGCGTGGCATCACAGCCCCGGATGGCCACTCCTTTCTCCGCAAGCGCCTCGGCGGCCAGGGGCAGGAATTCGCCCGCTTTTTTCTCGTGCACCAGGAGCGTCTCGATGGCGTTGCAGACGGCGGGGTATTGCGTCTTGGCGTCGAACGTCAGCCGCACGGCCATCGCCGTATCCGCCGCCTCGTCCACGTAGAGGTGGCAGATGCCGTCCGCGTGGCCGAGCACCGGGATGTTCGAGTGCTGCTTGATGTAGCGGACGAACTCGTTGCTCCCGCGCGGTATGAGCAGGTCGACCGCATCGTCGCGCGCAAGGAGGGCCTGCACGTCCTCGCGCGCCTCGACGAGTTGGAAGGCGTCGGCGGGCACATCGCCGGACGAAGCCGCCGCGTCTCTTAAAAGCCCGGACATCAGGCGGTTCGTGTGCGCTGCCTCGCGGCCCCCCTTCAGGATGGAGGCGTTGCCGGATTTCAGGCATAGCGAGGCAATCTGCACCAGCGCGTCGGGCCGGGATTCAAACACGGCGGCGACCACGCCCAGGGGACAGGTGACCCGCCTGAGCGTCAACTCCTCATCGAGCAGGGTCGCCATGCGCGCCACCCCCAGGGGGTCGGGCAGGGCGGCCACCGCGCGCACGCCGTCCGCCATCTGCGCGACTTTGCGCTCGCTCAGTTCCAGGCGTCTCAGCAAAGGCTCGGACATCTCCCCGCTCGCGACCAAGGGTTCCGCCGCGGCGGCGTCTTCCGCATTCGCCTCGAGGATGGAGCCTGAGTTTTCGTCAATCGCGTCCGCCATGGCGGCCAAGGCACGATTCCGCACCTCGTTCGTCAGGGGCGCAAGCGCCAGGGCCGCACTCCTCGCCGCAAGGCATATGGCGTCGATGTCGCTCAAGTCGAGTCTCCTCAATCAGTTCCTGAAAACCAGCGCTGGATTATAGGCCGGAGCGAATCGACCGGCAAACGATTCACCTCTTTTTCTTCTTACGCTCCTCAACACGCCGCTCGACGTAGTCGATGATGACCGGCGCGACCTCGGGACCACCGGCGAGCTCCACGCCCTCGAAGCCGGGCGCGGCGTTCACCTCCAGGACCAGAGGGCCCCTGCTCGTCTCAAGCAAATCCACTCCTGCGATCTCAAGGCCGCAGAGTTTTGCGGCGTCTCTGGCGAGTTCCGCCACATGCCGTGCGGGCGTGACTTTCTTGACGGAGCCGCCGCGATGGAGATTCGTGCGAAACTCATCCCGCGAGGCGCGCCTTCTCACGGCGGCCGCCACTTCACCGCCCACGACGATGACGCGCAAATCCCCCTTCCTGGCCTCTTCGACGTATTCCTGGACGATGGCGTCCCGCTGCAGATTCCACATCACATCGGATATGGCCTGCGCTTCCTGGGCGTCGTGGGCGCGCATGACGCCCTTGCCCTGCGTGCCGCGCGGCAGCTTCATGACGACGGGCGCGCCTCCAACGCTATCCAGCGCAGCGCGCAGATAGGCCGGGTCGGGCGCGAACGCCGTACTGGGCACCGGCAATCCTTCTTGCGCCAGAAGCTGAAGCGTTCGCAGCTTGTCCCGCGCCGTCTCGATCGCGCCTGAGCCGTTGATCACCAGCGCGCCGGAAGCTTCCAGGTGGCGGATGAGCGCGAGGGAATGCTCGGATATGTTCGCCCCGAGGCGCGGAAGATATACGTCCGCCCTCGTAAAGGGTTTTCCGCGGAATTCGAGCGATATTTCTCCATCGTTCAGCTTCAGCAGGAAGCGATACGGATCCAGCACGCGCACCCGGTGCTTCCTGCTCCTTGCGGATTCGGAAATTCTGCGCACGCCGTGTAGGGTCTTGTCCCGACACAGGATACCGATTCTCACCCTTCACTCCTTACGCGAATCATGAATGTGGCGAGATTCTAGCATCCGGGCGTTGGCTAAGGAACGACTCTGATCATGGAAAGTGAGGATTCCCCTCCCGGCGGCCCGTTGCCGGATGGCGTGGGCCACCGAGGGGGAGGTATGTGGGGCGCGGCCCATTGGTTGGGCCACGGCAGGATTTTCTATGCGGCTCTCTGGAGAGCCTCTTGCTGTTTCGCCCCTCCCTGCACCAGCAGGACGTGGGCTTTCACTTTCTTCGCGAGACGCGGGGCGATGTGCGACAGCCCGATGCGCCGCCTCAGCCATCCGCCCTCTCCGGCACCGAGGAGAATGAGGTCGGCGTCCAGCTTCTCCGCCGTCCCGGCTACCTCATGCAGCGGCGCGCCGTTCGTCACGGACACCTCGACGCGCAGGCCCCGGTCTCCCAGCATCCGACGCAAGGGTTCGAGATACGTATCGCCGAACCTGGCGCGCGCATCGTGAATCTGATCGGCGTACACCGTGTAGCCTTCCAGTTGCCTCGACTGCATGACGCCGTTTTCCACCAGTTGCAGATGAACGATTTGCGGGTTCATCGAGAGGTGGACCACCTCATGCACGGCGGCTTCCGCCTCTTGCGAACCGTCCAGGGGAATCAGTATTCGCTCGTACATCGTTTCTCTCCGTTTCCTGAATTCCTGAGCCACGTTTCTAGGCGGCTTTCCGCAATTCCGATTCCGGGTTGATGGCGTCCAGCAGTTTCGTTTCGACCAGGGCTATCCTGGCGTCATTCGACTGCGCTGCTTTCGCCCGAGGCTGATGGATGATGCTGGAGGTCATGAACCACCAAATCGCGGCGAATACGAATAAAACCGGAAGCCCCGCCATTGCGTACATCTTGATGAATTCCATCTCGCGCCTCCTTTCCCTCATACTGCGGTACTCAGAAAACTCCTTTGTCTATATTTATAAGCAATATTCGTGCCAAAGCTGGAAATTCACAGAAACCAGCTAACTTACAAGGTTTTACAACGGGAAATGGTTTGCAGGATGAATTAAATTATGGCCCATGCAATACGATATATCGTAATTTTACTTATTGTCGCTGACTTTTTGTCCGAAACGATATGGCGAATCAAGCCTGGTGGCTTTCCCGAAACAGAGAAGAGCCACCAAAGTAGACAGGGCAAGAGCAAAACTGTGAGGGGCCGTTCGTTCGGGCGGCAAACACAAAACGGCTATTGCTTCTTGTGCGCCATCCAAGATGGCGCCCCTATCGACCGCAGGTTCTATCTACTCGCTACATGAACGTGCAACCCATGTTTCTAGGCGGCTTTGCGTAAATTCGGCTGCCGCGCGGCGGCGTTCGATCGCTTCGGTCCGGCTTGGTGCGTCTCGATATCATTGACGCGGGAGGCGCTCCTGATGGAACTCGCCAGAACGTAGATAGTCAAGATCCACCAGATTGCGACGAATGCGATGAATACAGGAAGCGCCGCCATGAAATAGCTGCTTAGAAATTCCATCTCATCCCCCTTTCCTGCTCACTCCGGGAACCAGGCAGCTGCTCTTCCCTCTTAGTAAAGCAAATTATGCGCCAAATGTGGAAAATCCACGAACGGACAATTTTTACAATAGTTTATGAAATTTCCTGCAGGGTCAGAACCTGGGGGAATATTCGTAAAAAAAACCATATATCGTGATTTGGCTGCTAATCACTGACTTTTTGGCGTGTTCATACACTGAACGACGAAACTATGGGGAGAGGTTTACCGTGGAACTGAACCGCCAGCCCCGGCTGATCCTCGACACCGTTCCTCACATGTCAAGGTTGTTGAAAAAGCCCCCCTGACAGGGTAAAGGCAACTCCTTAAAGGGGAAACAACCCCATAAAAGCGATGCCCCCGACGAGGGGTTTCTCAACAACTCCCCTTCAAACGGTTGAAGAAATAGCCCGCGCAAAGGCCCAAGACGACCCAGAAGGCGGCCGAAGCCATGAGCGCGGTGAGGATGAACCTCTCGAGAAGCGCCCGGGGAACCAGTCCGCCGCCCGATTCGGGGTGGGGAGCGCCGAGGAGGTGCGGCAAGACGATGAGGACGACGCCCAGCGCCTTGAAGGCTGCTCCCGGCTTAAAGGCCAACAGGGCGAGGCCCGCCGCCGTGGCCGCCACGGTGAGAATCCACCAAAGCTGTCTGTGCGGCAGGGAGGCCGCGTCGACACCTGGGAGTTCGGGCGGCAAACCCACTGCGGGTGCGAGAGAGAAAACGATGAAGCCGCCCGCTCCCCAGAGGATTCCCCGCCGCCAGTCCACGTTTCCGTGAAGGGCGAAACAACCGACGAGCAAAAGCGCAAAGCCGACGCCCGAGACGACGTTCGAAACCAGAGTGAGCGCCAGACGCGAAGAGTCCCCTCCCTCATCCACGTGGTCTTCGTGGGTTTGGGGGATAGGGACAGGTTCTCGCCGCTCGTATTTTTCCGCCTCGACTATCAAGGGAATGACCTGAGTCGACTGCACCGCGGTGGCGAAAAGCCCCGCGATCACGCCCGAGACGATCGCCGCGAAAAAGATTCTCTGGAACATGCCCGTCCGCCCCCCGGCGCATCGCCGTTTTACTTCATCTCCATCATCTCGACGACGACGCCGTCGGGGCCTTCCACGTAGGCGAAATAGAGCTCATCAGCCTCGCCCTCGGCGACCACGTTCCCGCCGTTCGCTCGCACCTCGGCGACCGCATCGGCGAGTTTGCCCTCCACGCAGTACGCATAGTGATCGATGCTGTAGCGCGGCCAGCCGCCAGGTCCGGCTGCCAGTTCCTCGCCGTCGCGCTTGCCGCGGATGATGATGCTCGCGCCGTGCACGTCGAGATAGACCTGCGGCGCGCCGACCCTGTCGATGCGGTTGGTCTCGGTCGCCCCGAAAACGTTCACGTAGAAGGCCACCGCCTCGTCCACGTCGGTGTGTACGCAATGAATGTGATCAAAAGTCAGTTTCATCTTGTTTCATCTCCTGTCGGTATGGATTAAAAAAAACCTGTGCGTTTCTTTATTCCTCAAACCGCCGGGTCCACCCAGTTGAGTTCGAGCAGGTTGCCGTCGGGGTCCTTGAAAAAAATCGTCTTCCGCTCGGGAACGCGGGACAGGATATCCGAGAGCAGTTCCACGCCTGCGCCGCGCAGGTGCGCCACGGCGGCTTCCATGTCCTTCACCCAGAAGGTGAGGTAGCGGAACCCGGACAGCGAATCCGCAAGCGCATCCGAGGAGCCGGGCGGGTCGGCGAATTCGAGCAGCTTGATGAGCACCTCGCCCGATTTCAGGGCGTGGAGCTTCACGCCGTCCCCGGCGAAGCCCGCCGCGCGCACGAAATCGCCCGGCACGTCGATAACCGCCGCCTCCTCGAGCCCCAGCACTTCGGTGTAGAACTTCTTCATCGCGGCGATCTTTCTCGTGGTAAGCCCCACGTCCACGCCGCCGCGCGTCGTCTCGAACATATCCCCCTCCTCACGGGCGCAACCCGATAAGGAGCCGACCCCCTCATCCCGATTGCGCGAAGCGAGCAATGAAGATACATTATTTCCCCATAAAGAGAAAATCTACCGGAAGGCGGGCGCCGCTCGAACGTGAACAATCCATGAGGGGCTGCTCGCAGCGTCGGACGGTTTTATCGCGTACGGCGCGTAAAGAACGGGACCAGGTATGCGCAAGGCCGATCTGATAACGGGCGTCGTTTTTCTCGTGTTCACGATAGTCGCTTTCGCATATCTCATCCCGTACCAGATCGTCTCCTCCATTCCCATCGACGAGTCCACGCCCGCCGTGCTGCGGCCCGAGTTCTTCCCGCAGTTCACCATGGTGTTGTTCGCCATCACCTGCGTGCTGATGATGGGCGCCGCGCTCAAGAACTTATCGGGCGAGCGGTTGTGGGACGACGCGAAAGGCTCGCTCACCCGGGTCTGCGCCGTCCTCGCCCTGACATTCCTCTTCGTGCAGGCGCTCAAGCTGCTGGGCTTCGCCTACACGTCGCCGTTTTTCATGGCCGCCATCATCTACATGCTCGGCATCAGGGACTGGCGCCTGCTCGTATCGACCGCCATCCTGTTCCCGCTGTTCCTGACGTATTTCTTCTGGTACAGCTTCCAGGTCGTCCTGCCCGAGGGGAGCCTGTTCCCGTGATCGAACAAATCCTCGAGGGCATCTCGATCGCGTTCACCTTCCAGGCGATTGGCATGGTGGCGATAGGCGTTTTCGCAGGGATAACCGTGGGCGCGATTCCAGGCCTCACCGGCGTGATGGCGACGGCGATTCTCGTGCCGTTTTCCTTCTTCATGGCGCCCACGCTGGGCATCCCCTTCCTGCTGGGCGTGCACAAGGGCGCGCTCTTTGGCGGCTCGATTCCGGCGATCCTCGTCAACACGCCCGGCACGCCGCCCGCGGCGGCCACCTGCCTCGACGGATACCCCCTCGCGCAGAAGGGCGAGGCGAAAAGCGCGATCCAGATGGCGCTCTACTCCTCCACCCTGGGTGATACGTTCAGCGACATCGCGCTCATCGTCGCGGCCATCCCGCTCGCGGCGATGGCGCTCAAGTTCGGGCCGGCGGATTTCTTCGGCCTGCTCGTCATGGGACTCACCGTCATATCGAGCGTCACCGGCGCATCGGTCTCGAAGGGCATCCTCTCCGCCCTTATCGGGCTGATGTTCGGCCTGGTGGGGCTGGACGCCATCTCGGGGGCGGAGCGATTCACCTTCAGCCTGCCCACGCTCGAGGGCGGCATCGGCCTCGTGCCCCTGCTCATCGGCCTGTTCGCGGTGAGCGAGGTGCTCATCCAGGTGGAGAAAAAGGTATCCCAACTCGCCGAAAAGCCGCCGACCTCCCACTTAAGGGGCGGGCGCTCGCTCAAGATGGAGGAGTTCACCGCTTCGGGCCGGACGATCTTCCGCTCCTCCATCATCGGCACCATCGTCGGCGCGATTCCGGGGACGGGCTCTTCCATCGCCACCTTCATCGGCTACGGCGCGGCGAAGCGGGCTTCCAAAAAACCCGAGGAATTCGGCCACGGCAGCTACGAGGGCGTGGCGGCGGCCGAGGCGGCCAACAGCGCCGTGGCGGGAGCGGACCTGATCCCCACCCTCACGCTGGGCATCCCCGGCGGGGGGACGGCGGCCATCCTGATGGGGGCGTTCATCGCCCAGGGCTTAAGGCCCGGGCCGTCCCTGTTCGAGGAAAACGCCACGACGATGTACGCCATCTTCGCCCTGCTCCTGATCGGAAACCCCATCATGCTCGTCCAGGGCTGGCTGCTCACGGGCATATTCGCCTGGGTGGTCACCATCCGGCAGTCGCTGCTGCTGCCGTGCATCATCATGTTCTGCGTGGTGGGAGGCTACATCTTCCAGAACAACCTGGGCGACGTGGAGCTCTCCCTCATCGCGGGCGTGTTCGGCTACCTTCTCCGGAAGATGAACTACCCGCTCGCGCCGCTTGTCATCGCCTACATCATCACGCCGATGGCGGAGCGCTCCTTCAAGCAGGCCCTGCTGCTCTCGCAAGGCGATTACTCGGTGTTCTTCACGCGCCCGATTTCGCTGTTCTTCATTCTCTTGGCCGCACTGATTCTTTTCATGAGCATCTGGAAGCGGCCCTGGGCGACGCCCGGGGGCGAATAGATGCCTACCCCAAAAGGAGACCGGACATGAAAATCACGAAAATGCTACCGGCAGGACTCGCGCTTGCGCTCGCACTCGTTTTCCTCACGAGCGCGACGCCCGCCGACGCCGCCAGAAAGTTTCCGTGGAAGCCCATCCGCGTTATCGTGGCCCTGGGCGCGGGCGGCTCGCACGACATGAACTCCCGCGCCGTGGCGAGCGTGGCCAACGACTATTTCGGCCAGCCGATGATCGTGCAGCTCATGCCGGGCGGCGGCGGCAAGATCGGGATGACGGCGCTCAAGCGCGCGAAGCCCGACGGCCACACCATCATGCTGGCCTCCGCTTCCCACCTCACCATCGGCCCGCACGTGCGCAACATGGGCTACCACCCGCTCAAGGACTTCGTGCCTATTTTCATGATCAACAAGGCGGACTACATGATGGTCTCTCCGGCGTCGAAGCCCTGGAAGAATTTCAAGGAATTCGAAGCGGCGGCCAAGAAAAACCCGGGGAAAGTGAGCTACGGCTCCTCGGGCGTTTACGGCACGGGGCATCTGATGATCCTCAAGATTATGGCCGACACGGGCATCAAGCTGAACCACATTCCCTTCAAGGGCGGCGGCCCCGCCTTCCGCGCCATGCTCGGCGGCCACGTGGACAGCGCGGGCGCGCTTCCCGCAACGGGCGGCACGCTGGGACGCTACAAGCGCGGGCAGTTGAACATCCTGGGCGTCTGCTCGGAGAAGCGTGTGCCGCTGTTCCCCAAGGTTCCGACCATGAAGGAAAACGGGGTGGACTTCATACTGGCTTCGAAGCGCTTCTACATCGGACCCAAGGGTCTCCCGCAGGACCGCGTCGATTTTCTCGTGGAAGGCTTCAAGAAGCTGCTGAAGAACAAGTCCTACCGCAGGCTCATCAGCAAAATGGGCGAAGTGCCCACGCCGCTCTACGGCGAGGCGCTCAAAAAAGACCTCGCGGATGAATATAATCGTTTCGGGAAGATTTTCGCCAGCATCGGCGTGAAGAAGAAATAGGCCTCATCAAGAATAACCGCCGGGGCCTCGCGCGAGGCCCCGGCGAACCCTCCCTCATCGGTCGGGTTCGTGCCTCCCTCATCGGTCGGGTTCGTGCCTCCCTCATCGGTCGGGTTCGTGCCTCATTCATCCGGGCTGTTGAAAAACCCTCATCAATCGGGTTCGACACCGGTATGACGACCAAAAACCGCATTCACCCGTAGGGGCGGCCCCCTGTGGCTGCCCGTATCGGATATATCCATCCCCGTGGTCGCGCTTCGCAGGGATAAGCGCGGGGGCAACGAACTGACCTCGGACAGGCACGGGGGCCTGTCCCTACAAACCATTTACTTACAGACTACCCATACGGCTTTTTCAACAGCTCCCGAGGAGGGAGGGTCAAACGGGGCGCAGCGGCAGTGATTGCGGGTGAGGAAAAAAACAATTCGCAAACGCTCATTCATCAATCGCGTTTGACCCGACCGAGTAGAGAGCAAGATTCACTCCCCCCTTGAGGGTCGGTCTATCCTCCTCGGGTAGACCGACGAAGAGCTAAGGGCGAATGCCCGCAAGCGATTCGGTGGGGGGTAGAATTCGGAGTGGCGATCAAACACGTTTCACCCCCCACCGATTCAGCCTTCGCATAAACCGCTCGGCTTCATCGTCGGTCTTCCCCGAGGGAGACCGACCCTCAAGGGGGGAGTGATTTTCCTCTCTCGTGTGTCGGCCACGACCCTCAAGGGGGGAGTGAAATTCAGCGCGTTCCCTCTGTGGGACTTTTTCAACAGCCCCTCAAGGGGGGAGTGATTTTCCTCTTTCGTTGATTGCGCCTTACCCTCAAGGAGCTGTTGAAAAACCCTCATCAGTCGGGTTTGGTCTGTAGGGGTCGCATATATGCGACCCGACCGATTTGCGGCATGCGGGCCGATGGGGTGGACGCCCCCTTCCGGCAGTTTAGAATGTGGCGAGGTAACGTCACACACCGCCCGGAAGGAGGCATCCATGGAAGGAGTCTACATCATCGGCATCGACTTGGCGAAAAACAGTTTTCAACTCCACGGGGCGCGCGCGGACGGTTCGGTCGCGTTCCGCAGGAAGCTCGGTCGGGCGGGTCTGCTGAACTTCCTGGCCAAACAGCCGCGCTGCGTGGTGGCGATGGAGGCGTGCGCGGGGGCGCACCACTGGGGCCGTGAGATC